>Ga0302279_10002110_pt1 | contig 26949 bp, 26 predicted proteins | sample III_Bog_N3_3_FD_194541 | JGI IMG/M metagenome (GOLD analysis project Ga0302279, IMG submission 194541) | Peat permafrost microbial communities from Stordalen Mire near Abisko, Sweden - III_Bog_N3_3 | ecosystem: Environmental > Terrestrial > Soil > Wetlands > Peat | place: Sweden: Abisko... | reverse complement strand
TCCCGAACAGCGATTTGATAAGTCCGCCGACGCGGTTCGCCCAAAGGTTCGCCCGAAGGTTTGACCGATTGACTCAGGCTTCAGGTCTCCGGTCTCAGGTCTCAGGTTTCTGCCAGTCCCCCCCCGTGTCATCCCCCATCCTACACCCCTTCATCATTGTCATATCCCCGAACTTCGATTGAGAGTACCCTCCACCAATGGTCGCCTGGGTCGCCAAACTTACCCGACGGAACAGCTCTGTCGTCTGGGGTGTTATCCTTATCCTCGGCATTGTCGCGGGCATTTTTGGGGAGTTGGCGGCGGATGAGAACCAGGCTTCGGGCCTCGCCGCGCAGGCCCTGCACGCGAGCGCGGCCCTGCCGGCGGACGCCATCGGCGCACTCACCGGCACGTCCGCCGACGCGTCCAGCCCGAACCTGACGCTCGTCAGGGAACGGCTCGCGCTTCTCCAGACCTTCATCCCTGACGCCCACCTGCTCTTCATCGTTCGCGTGGACCCGGCGACGGGGAAGGTCGCCTATCTCGCGGACTCCGGAAAGCCGGGCTCGGGTGGCCTCCTGCCCGGCGACACCTATGCGAACGCGGCGCTCCTGCCCGCGCTCAAGCGGGTGACCGCAACCAATATCCCCTCCGCACAGGGCCCGGTGTCGGATGTGGCGGGAACCTGGGCCATGGGTTTTGCGCCGATCACCGGCGGATCGGCCGTCGGCGAGGTGCTCGGGGTTGACGTGGCGGCCTCGGCCTGGACGCGGTCGGCCTGGATGCGCGGGTTCCACGACGCCCTCTACACCTGGCTGATCCTGGGCCTGCCCTTCGGGATCCTCCGCGAGATGCGCGGGCGCGGGGAGCAGCGCAAGGCGATCCGGAACCTGCTGGGCGCGATCGAGCAGAGCCATTCCGCGGTGATGATCATCGACCTGGACAACTGCATCGAGTACGTGAACGCGAGCCTGTGCGAGCAGGTCGGCTACACGCGCCGCGAGCTCCTGGGCCGGCCGTGGCGCGACTTCCAGCAGCCCGAGACGCCGGCGGAGCGGCTGGCCGACATGTCGGCCGCCGTGCGGTCCGGCAATTCCTGGCGCGGGGAGTGGTTCAACCGCCGGCGCAACGGAGAGATATTCCCCGTCCGCGGCGTCCTTTCCCCCGTGCGCGACCGCGACGGGAGGATGACCTGCTTCGTCGCGGTGTTCGAGGACATGACCGAGCTCAAGCGGAGCGAGGCCGCGCTCCTGGCGGCGCTCGGCCGCGCGGAGGCGGGGGACCGGGCGAAGAGCCAGTTCCTCGCGACCATGAGCCACGAGGTCCGTACGCCCCTCAACGGCATCGTCGGGTTCACAAGCCTCCTCCTCGGGATGCCGCTGACCCCGGAGCAGGACGAGTACATCCAGATCATCCGGTCCAACGGGGAGGCGCTGATCCAGCTCACCGGGGACATCCTCGACTTCGCGCACATCGAGTCCGGCAGCCTGAAACTCGAGCCAAAGCCCTGCAGCCCCCGGGTCTTCGTCGAGGCCACCTTGGACCTGCTGGCGGTGCAGGCCGCGGCCAAGAAGATCGAGCTGGTCCACTGGGTGGACGACTCGGTGCCCGCGTTGATCGTCGTCGACGAGGCCCGCGTCCGGCAGGTCCTCGTCAATCTTGCCGGCAACGCCGTCAAGTTCACCGAGGAGGGCGAGGTCGGGATCACCGTCCGCGCCGAGCCCAGGGACGGGGATGAGTCCGGCCGCAACTGGCTCCTCACCTTCACGGTCCGCGACACGGGAATCGGGATCGCCCCCGAGGACCACGCGAAGCTCTTCAAGCCCTTCAACCAGGTCGACGTGTCGGACACGCGGCGGCACGGGGGCACCGGGCTCGGCCTGGCGATCTCGAAGAACCTGGTCGAGATGATGGGCGGAAGCATCGCGGTTGACAGCGGCGCGGGCCGCGGGTCGGCATTCACCTTTATCCTTCCGGTTGTCGCCGAGGCGGTCCCGGCGCGGGCAATCCCCGACCTGACGGGGATCCGGGTCGCGCTTGTGGCCAGGCCGGGCCCCTTCCGCCGCGAGTTTGCGCAGCTGGCGCGGCGCTGGGGCGTCCAGCTCGCCGAGCTGGAGAAGTGCGCGGACCTCGTGCGCTGCAAGAGGGACCTCACCTTCATCGAGGTCCACCCCAAGCTCGCCCAGTGCCTGGCGGCCCAGCCCGGCGAGACGCCGGACCCCGCCTGCGAGCTCGAGACCGGCTTCGTCAGCGGCGTGGACGGCCGGCAGTTTCCCTGGCTTCCCGAGAGCACCTACGCGATCGTCCCGATAACGCTCGCGCGGGAGCTGCGCTCCGCCATGCGCGGCAGCTTCGCGCACCTCATCAACAAGCCCCTGCACCACGAGGCGATGACCGACCTGGTTTCCGGCGCAAGGGCGGCCGCGGCGCCCGAGGACCGCCCGTCCCGCTTCGAGCTGAACATCCTTGTCGCGGAGGACAACGCGATCAACCAGCGCCTGGTCCAGAAGCTCCTGTGGAACCTCGGCTGCACGTCGATTCTCGTCGAGAACGGCCGCGCGGCAATCGACGAGCTGAGCCGGGCCGCCGAGCACTACAACCTGGTCCTGATGGACCTGCACATGCCCGAGGTCGACGGCCTCGAGGCCATCCAGAAGATCCGGGCCGGCGAGGCCGGCGGCCGCGCGAAGGGGCTCTGGATCGCCGCGCTGACCGCCGACGCGCGCGGCGAGCAGAAGGAACGCGTCATGGCGGCCGGCGGCAACGACTACATAGTAAAGCCCATCAAGCTCGGTGAGCTCGCCGACGCGCTGCGGCGCTACCAGGCGGCGGCGAAGCTGCTATAGGGGCGCCAGCCGGACAAAGTCGTCCGGTGCGTAGCGCTTGAACGCCTCGATGGCCTCGTACTCGGCCAGCCCGAGCGAGTTGTAGGCCTGCGCCAGCCTGCGGCCGCGGTCCTCGGAGCGTTCCCAGAATTCGCTCCGCTCCTTGCCGATGAACAGGGACTGGTCCTTCTGGGTCTGGTGGCGGAAGATCGCCCGCCTGCGGCGGAGCACCTCGACGGGGCTGAGCGGCACGGCCATGTCGATCTCGGCGAGCGGCCACTCGGCCCAGGCGCCACGGTAGAGCCACAGCTCGGCCTCCTGCAGCCAGGGTTCCCCCGCGGCGCGCGCCAGCGCCTCGCGCAGGACGCGCAGGCAGAGCCGGTGGGTGCCGTGCGGATCGTCCAGGTCGCCGGCCGCGTAGATCAGGTGGGGGCGCAGGTCCATCAGCAGCCGGTGAACGGCCGCGATGTCGGCCTCCCCGATCCGGCGCGTCCGCGGGGACGCGCTCGCATAGAAGGGCAGGTCGAGGAAATGCAGCCGGCCCGAGGGCACGCCGCAGACCCGCGCGGCCGAGGTCGCCTCGTGCCGGCGGATGAGCGCCTTCCATCGATGGATGTCGGGGGACCCGGGCAGCGCCCCCGCGGTGTCGTAGCCCCGGCACAGGTCGGAGATCGCGTCGGCGGCGCCGGGCTGGGCGAGCCCGGCGTCGCGGGTGAACGCGAGCGCCCGCCAGACCGCCTCGTCGCCCACCGCGGTGGCGCCCGAGACCTCGTAGGCGACGTGCACCTCGTGGCCCTGGTCGACCAGCCTGCAGAGCGTTCCGCCCATGGAGATGACGTCGTCGTCGGGATGGGGGGAAAGGACGAGGGCCCGCTTCGGGTAGACCCCCGCCGACGCGGCGCGGAGCGGCCGCACGAGCGCGTCCCCGGGCCGGGTGCGCTGGGGGTCGCGCCCCCCCGGCCATCCGGTGATCGTGTGCTGAAGCTGGTAGAACCCGGCGAGGTTGGCCTCGTAGGCGGAGCCATAGACGCGGAGGAGATCCTGGAGCCCGGCCTCGTTGTAGTCGTCGTCGGTCAGCTTGAGGATCGCCTTTTCGCAGCGCTGCGAGAGCCAGAGGATGGCGCGGCGGGTCATCCGCTCGTCCCACGACAGGCCCTGCTCCGTGAGGGGGCCGAGCTGCCAGGGGGCCCTGTACCGGGTCAGCTCCCCGGCGGCGGCCTGGTCGAGGACGAACACGGCGTTGTCGTGCTCCTGGAGGAAGGAGGCGGGAACCTGGGCCGAGCACTCGCCCTCGATCGCGGTGCGCACGATGTCCGCCTTGTGCTGGCCCCACGCCATCAGGACGATTCGCCGCGCCGACAGGATCGTCCGCACGCCCATGCCGAGCGCAAAATGGGGGGTCGCGTCGTCGCCGCCGAAGTCGCCGGCCGCGTCCCGCCGCGTCAGCGGATCGAGGGCCACGAGCCGGGTGATCGAGCGCAGGGAGCTGCCCGGTTCGTTGAAGCCGATGTGTCCGGTGCGCCCGATCCCCAGTATCTGGAAGTCGATCCCACCGGCCGCGCGGATCTCCTCCTCGAAGGCCCCGCAGTAGGCGTCCACGCGCCCCTTCGGCACGGTCCCGTCCGGCACATGGACCTGGCCGGGCGGGATGTCCACCGCGTCGAACAGGTGCACCCGCATGAAGTGGCTGTAGCTCTGCAGGTGCGCCGGGCTGATCGGGTAGTACTCGTCGAGGTTGAAGGTCACGACGTTTGCAAAGCTCAGGCCCTCCTCCCGGTGGAGCCGGACCAGCTCGGCGTAGAGGCTGACCGGGGTCGACCCTGTTGCCAGCCCGAGGACGGCCTTTCGCCCCGCCCGCTGGCGGGACCGGATCAGCTCGGCGATCTCGGAGGCGACGCAGTGGGAGGCCTCAAGGCTGCTCCCGAACGCGGCTATCCGTGCGTGCTCGAAGCGTGCGGACGGCAGGACGTGGGGGGCGATCATGACGTGGTTCTCCGGTGATCTATGCATAAAAACGCGCGCGAATGAAATGAATTGTATCAATCGCCCCGGCCGGGCATTCCTTGGGCAACGATGAAGGGCATTCCGATCCTCCCCCGGTCCCTCGCCCTTGCCGCCTGCCTTGCCGCAGGCTGCTCGCATCTGGACCTCACTCCCCAGGACGACCCGGACCGCGTTCTCGACGGGACGGTTGAGTTCAGCACCGGAGCGGCCGACCTGCCGGACGACGCGGTGGTGCAGGTGCGCGTGGTCGATGCGGTCGCCCCGTCGACCCGGACGCTTGTGACGGCCGCCGACCCGACGATGAAGCGGCCGGTCCCCCCCCCGGACATGCCGGCCGAGGTCCTGGGCGAACAGACGATACGCCATCCGTCCACCTATCCGATCCCCTTCCACGTCGAGTACCGCGCCGAGGCCGACCAGCTCAGGCACGGGCTGAATGTCGAGGCCAGGGTGTCCTACGGCGGCAGGGTGCGCTTCGTGAACCTGGACCACTACGCGATCGGGCTCAACGACTACACCGAGCCAAAGCTCATCCGCGTGGAGCCGTCCGGGCGCTGAAAAAACGCCGGGATTGCAAAATGGTGGCATCCGGGCGAGGGTCCCGCGCGTAGTTACCCCCGAAACTTAAACCCAACCCGATATCACCACACTATGAAACGATCGACCCGCCTCCTTGTCACCGCCGCCGCCGCCGCCGGGCTCTATGCCGGGGCGTTTGCCGCGCGCAGCTTCGCCGACGAAACCACCACGGGCTCCGGCTCGACGACCGCCACCGCCAAGGCCAAGAATTCCTGCAAGGGGCAGAACTCCTGCAAGGGTCAGGGGGGCTGCAAGGCAGGCGACAACGGCTGCGCCGGGAAGAACTCCTGCAAGGGCCATGGCGGCTGCGCGGGAACCGGCTCGTGCAAGAGCGAGGCGTCCTGCAAGAGCAAGAGCTCCTGCAAGGGCAAGGACGGCTGCACGACCAAGGCCTCCTGCAAGAGCACGGCCAAGCCGAACGCCTGATTCCTATTTGAGCGGCGCGGGCGGCGGTATTCCGCCGCCCGCGCTTTTTTTATGCCCGCCAACCGCTTCAACGGTCACACCGACCACGGGATCGGGATCGGCCTCCGGGTGCCGCACTACGCGCATATCCTGGAGAAGAAGCCGGTGGTCGGGTGGTTTGAGATCATCTCCGAGAACTTCATGGTGGACGGGGGCCGCCCCCTGGAGATCCTCGACCGGATCCTCGAGCAGTACCACGTCGTCCAGCACGGCGTCTCGATGTACTTCGGATCAGCGGACAAGCCCGACCGGGCGCACCTGAGGAAGCTGAAGGAGCTCGTCCGGAGGACGCACACTCCCTGGATCTCCGACCATCTTTGCTGGGGCAGCGTGGACGGCACCTACTCCCACGACCTGCTCCCGATGCCCTACACCTTCGCGGCCGCGCGGCGGACCGCCGAGAAGATCCGGCAGGTCCGCGATTACCTCGGGATCCCCGTCTGCGTTGAGAACGTGAGCAGCTACGCGGAGTTTCACGCCTCCGAGATGACCGAGTGGGAATTCCTTTCGGAGGTGGTCGAAGGGGCCGACTGCGGCATCCTTCTCGACGTAAACAATATCTACGTCTCGTCGAAGAACCACGGTTTCAATCCCTACGACTACCTCAACGGGGTCCCGGCGGAGCGCGTCGGGCAGATCCACATCGCCGGCCACACCAAATTTGAGAAGTACATCCTGGATACGCACGACCACCCGGTCCTGGACCCGGTGTGGAGGCTGTACGACCATGCCACCCGACGGTGCGGGGTCACGGCCACGCTGCTCGAGTGGGACGACCGGATTCCCTCCTTCGACGAGGTCCACGCCGAGGCGCTGAAGGCGGGGAAGTTCATCGCGGCGGCGCGGAAGGCATCCCGATGAAGACCGCCCGCGCCCAGGCGAGCGCCGTGCGCCGCCCATCCCGCGTGGGGTCCACCGCCGAGCTGCGCGCATTCCAGCGGACCATGCTCCGGGCGCTCATCCAGCCGCTCGGCCCGGACGACGGACCGCAGGAGAGGGGGGTCGACGGGCGCCCGATGGCCGAGGTCGCCGCCTCGTTCATCAAGCCGAACGCGCGCCTGGATTCGCTTGAGCGGCTGGAGATCTACCACCGGATGTACTGGTGGCGCCTGATCGACTGCGTGGTCGAGGACTGCCCCGGGCTGGCCGCTCTCCTCGGCAACGACGCCCTCGACCGGCTGGTCCGCGCCTACCTGGCAAAGTATCCGTCGCGCTCCTTCACCCTCCGCAACCTCTGCTCGCGGCTGCCGCGGTTCATCGCCGAGGAACCGCGCTGGACCGCCCCCCGCAGCGCGCCTGCGCTCGATGTCGCCCGGTTCGAGTGGGCGCAGACGGTGGCCTACGACGCCGAGGAGCGCCCCCTTCTCGGGCCCGCGGAGATCGCGGGGGTCCCGCCGGCGCGGCTCAGGCTCACGCTCCAGCCGCACCTCTCGCTCCTGGCGCTGGGGTGCACCGCCGATGAATTTGTGTACTCCGTGCGGCGGCGCTCGGCGCTCCGCGCCGAGGCGAGCAACGCGCCCGAGGCCCCCGGCCGCGGAAGGCGGCAAACGCGGCGCCCGCCCGCGCCGGGAAGGAAGCGCGTCTGCGTGGCAGTCTTCCGCGTGAAGGGCAACCTGCGCCACCTGCGGCTCGAGCCCGCGGCCTTCAGGATCCTCGAGGCGATCCGCGCCGGCCTGCCCCTCGAGCGTGCAATCGCCGCCGGTGGACGGGTGAAGCCGGGGCAAATTGAGGATTGGTTTGCCATGTGGATGAAGTTGGGGTGGTTTTGCAGGAGCCCCTGATATATAGGTCCTATAGGACCTATAGGACCTATACTTTTTTGGCCCGAGCCCGCTTTGGATACCGCTTTTGATATGATCCCCAAACTAAATCACACTCTCGCCCTCATCGGCGACCGGCTCCAGCCGGTCCTTCTCCTCGGCATCCGCCTCTACTGGGGATACCACTTCGTCCAGACGGGAACCAGCAAGCTGACCAACTCGGCCGGATTTGTGGGGCATTTCCAGGACTGGGGGGTGCCGCTGCCGCACCTGAGCGTCATCTTGGCGGGCACCACCGAGACCGTGGGCGGGCTGCTTCTCCTCCTTGGCCTCCTGTCGCGCATCATCGCTGTGCCGCTCATGTTCACGATGGCGGTCGCCTACCTGACGGCGGAGCGGCAAACGCTCATGACGCTCTTCAGCAACCCCGACGACTTCGTGAGCGCGACGCCCTTCCTTTTCCTGCTGGCCGCGCTGATTGTCTTTGTCTTCGGCCCGGGCCGCTACTCGGTGGACGCCCTTCTCGCCCGCAAACGGGCGTCCGGACGGCGCCCCCGCTCGTAACAGGGGGCGGATGAACCTCCGCCGCCTCGCCGTCCTCGCGTCCGTTTTCGCCTCCTGCCTCGCGGCGTCCGGGGCTGAGTCCGTCTCGTGGCAGCCATGGTCCGACGCCGCGTTCGCTCGGGCCCGGGCGGAACACAAGTATGTGCTCCTCGACCTCGAGGCGGTGTGGTGCCACTGGTGCCACGTCATGGACGCGACCACCTATCGCGATCCGGCGGTCGCGGCGCTGATCGGCGGCCGTTACGTGGCCATCCGCGTGGACCAGGACTCCCGGCCCGACCTCGCGAACCGCTATGAGGACTACGGCTGGCCCGCCACCGTGATCTACGGGCCCGACGGCACGGAGATCGTGAAGAAGCGGGGGTACATTGATCCCCCGGGGATGGCCGGGCTGCTGCGGGCGGTGATCGCCGATCCCTCTCCCGTGGATTACGGCGACAACCCGCCCGAGCCGCCGGCGGCGGGGCCGTCCGCGCTCGATGCCGGCGGCCGCGCCGCGCTCACCGGGCAGTGGCTCGGGGGCTATGACGCGAGGGCGGGGGGATGGGGCTTCGTGCACAAGTACCTGGACTGGGACTGCGTTGAGCTCGCAATGCGGGACGCGGCGCTCGGCGACGCGGCCGCGGCCGGCCGGGCCCGCGACACGCTGCGGCTTGAGCGCAGGCTCCTCGACCCGGTCTTCGGGGGCGTCTACCAGTATTCGGCGGGAGGGGACTGGGATGAGCCCCACTTCGAGAAGATCATGCAGATGCAGGCGGAGAACCTGCGGATCGCCTCGATGGCCTGGGCGCAATTCGGGGATCCGGATGACCGGAAGACCGCCCGCCTCATCCACGGCTACCTCCGAAAATTTCTCACCAGCCCGGATGGCGCCTTCTTCACGAGCCAGGACGCCGACCTGGCGTCCGGCGAGCCCGGGGCGGCCTATTATGCCCTCGATGCGGCGGGGAGGTGGCGCATGGGAGCCCCGCGAATCGACACGCATGTCTACGCCCGCGAGAACGGATGGGCGATAGCGGCGCTCGCGTCCCTTGCCGCGGCCACGGGCGACGCCGCCGCGCGGGGGGAGGCCGTGGCCGCCGCGCGGTGGATCGTGGCCCATCGGGGGCTGCCGGGCGGCGGATTTCGGCACGATGAGCGGGATCCGGCGGGACCCTACCTGGCCGACACGCTGGAGATGGGGAGGGCCTTCCTTGCGCTTCACCAGGTCACGGCGGATCCTTACTGGCTGCGGCTGGCGACGGGCGCGGCCGGATTCATCGGCGCGCACTTCAGCCGGCGGGGCGTCCCCGGTTTTGCCACGGCCGACACGACGGGATCAGCGTTTCCCGCACCCCGCCCGGAGTTTGACGAGAACGTGGCCGTCGCCCGCTTTGCCCGGGCGCTCCTCGAGGAGACGGGCCGGGACGAGTACCGGGTCATGGCCGCAAATGCGCTCCGCTGGCTGGTCGCGCCGGCTGTGACCGGCAACCGCGGCTTCGCTGTTGCCGGCCTGCTCCTCGCGGAGGACGAGGCGCGGACCGACCCGCTCCACGTCGCGATCATCGGCCGGAAGGACGACCCGGTGGCGCGCTCTCTCTTCGAGACGGCGCTGCGCGCCCCGACCGGCCACAAGCTGATCGAGTGGTGGGATCCGCGGACGGAGCCGGCCCCGCGCGGCGAGGACATCTACCCTCGGTTTCCCCGCGCGGCCGCGTTCGTCTGCTCGAACGGGACCTGCTCCTCGCCGATCTTCACAGCCAAGGCGCTGGCGGCAAGGCTTCGTCCGGCAGCTGCGCCGTACTAGTGCGCTACCGCCGGAGTATTGGCACAGTTTGCGAATTCCACTCCGGATTTGAACAGGAAGGTCGGGAAGAGCGGAAAGATCGATCCGCAACAATCCAACCACTTCTGAGCCAAGGCGGATCACCTGCATTCCGCTGGTTCCAAAGTTTGGTTTTGGGCGCTTCCTTTCGGGCCTTTTCGATCTTCCCGGCCTTCCTGTTAAAAAAGTATTCCTCTAGGAATGTGCCATGCCCACCGCCGGGGTCGCCTTGACGACGACGGTGCCGGCGATGTGGTCGTGCAGGCAGCGGCGATCGGCCCGGAAGATGTAGAAGATGTCCACGATGAGGAAGACCTGGCCGAGCCAGGGGATCATCCCGATCAGCTCCCGCAGGAGGCTGCGCAGGAGGAAGGCGTGGACGAAGCCCGCCCGCGACCCGTCGTGAAACCGGACGATCCGGATCCGGGCGAGGCGTTTCCCGACGCTTTGCCCCAGGGTCGAGAGCAGGACGAGCTGCACGGCGCCAAGGATGATGACGGGCAGGGCGTCGGAGAACAGGTGCTTGTTTCCGCTGAGGTTGAGGATGTCCGAAAAGGCCAGGGAGTACGAGTTGGAGGATGAAAGCGTCGTCAGGTTCGGCTTCATCAGGGGCATCAGGCAGAAGAGGAAGAGCAACCCGTCGATGATCGTCGCTCCAAGGCGCGCGAAGCGGCCCGCCAGCGGACGCCCGTCGGTCGCGCCGGCCTCCACGACCGGCGGCTCCTCCCGGCCGGAAAACTCGTCGTACTCCCGCAGCCGCTTCCACTCGCTGGTGCCGGCCGCCTTCGCCTGCGTGTCGAGGTTGACCCGTCCCGCCGCCATCCATGCCCGCAGCTGCGGCGCGGTCACCGGACCGTATTCCTTCCCGTCGCCCCCGATGATCGTGTACATGAACAAATGAAAGTCGAAAAAGGACGAAGCTGCTAGATCAATTCAATGCGGCCGCTCAGGGGGCCGTGGGCGGGCGGCCGGCGGCGCGGGCGATGGCGTGGGAGGCCAGGACGCAGTCGAACCGCGCCTGGAGGCGCGCCAGTTCCGCGGCCCTGGCGGAGCTCTGCGCGTCGAGCAGCTCAAAGTTCGTGACCACCCCGTTGGCGTAGCGGGAGCGCGCGAGGGCCAGCGCTTCCCGTGACTGGGCCACCAGGGTGTCCGCGTTCGCCAGGCGGGAGCGGGCGGCGTCGAGATCGGTGAAGGAGTCCTCGACGTCGGTCGCGATGACCCGACCGATCTCGTCGGTGCGGGACTCCGCGGCGCGCCGGTCCGCCTGCGCCTCGATGCGCTGGCCGGCGATCCGATTTCCGGTGAAGAGAGGGACGGAGACGCTCACCCCTGCGGTAAGGTAGCCCTTGTTCGTGTAGAGCGACGGCAGGTCGCCGTTCTGGACCCCGCCGGCCGCCTGGGCCGCGAGCACGGGCCGGTTCTCGCGGTCGGCGGCGTCGAGCCTTGAGTCGGCCGCCTTCTCGGAGTCCTGCGCGAGCCGCGCCTCGGGCCGGTTCCTGAGCCCCTCCGCGAGCGCGGCGGGCAGGTCGGGCAGCGGAATCGCGCCGTCAAGATCCCCGGCCAGGTCGAGCCGGGTTTCCCTGGGCCAGCCCAGGAGCTGCCGCAGCGCGGACTCCTCCCGATGCTGGGCGGCAAGCGTGTCGGTGCGGCTGTTTTGGGCGGTGGCGAGCCGGACCTGCGTGGTCAGCACGTCGAACTTCGTCGCGGTGCCCCCGGCGAGCTTTTGGCCCGAGACGCGGAGGGCCTCCTGGAGGGCCAGGATCTCCTCGTCGGCCACGCCGACGGCCTGGCGCAGGAGCAGCACCCGGTACCAGGCCTCGATCACCTGGTAGCCGAGCTGGCTGCGCGCCTGGTCGAGCGCATCCTTCGCGGAGATCTCCCCCGCCCGGGCGAGCGCCACCAGCGCGTCGGTCCGCCCGAAGTCGGTGAGCAGCTGGCGGAGGTTGAGGGTGGCATTGTAGCCATTCTGGACGGTCTCGTAGAAGGCGCTCGTGCCGGTGGGGAGCTGGAAGGCGACGTACGGGCGCAGGGACATGTACGTGTAGGCCCCCTCCGCGGACAGCTGGGGGAGCCGGCCCGCGTTGCTCTGCTCAGTCCGGCCGCGCGCCGCGTCGACGGCCGCCTGGGCCGCGCCGATCGTCGGATAGCGCGTGAGGACCGTGTCAATGGCCTGGGAAAGCGTGAGCGTGTCGGCCCGGGTGAGGGGAGCGGTGGCGAGTGCCAGGAGGATGAGGAGGGTGCTGCGTTTCATGGCGGATGGGGGTCAGTGGCTCTCAGCGACCGCCTTGATCGCGGCGGGCGCCGCCCTCCGGCGGCCGCCCATCACCAGGATGAGCGGCACGCAGCAGACGGCGATGGTTGCGACAAGGCGATAGGCGTCAAGGTAGCTGAGGAGGCTGGCCTGCCGCTGGATCGTCAGCTCCAGCGCGCCGAGCGCCTGGCGGGACGCCTCCCAGGGCGAGGATCCGTGGGCGAGCATCCCGCGCGTGAACAGCGCGATGCGGGTGGTGGTCGCCGGGTCCCCCGGCGCGAGCCGGGAGACCAGGTCGAGCCGGTGGGCGGCCACCCGGTGGTCGAGATAGGTGTTGATGAAGGCGATCCCGAAGGCGCCGCCGAGCTGGCGCATCATGTTGTTCAGGGCGATGCCCTGCGGGATGTCGCGCTGCGGGAGCCCGGAGACGGCGAGCTGGGTGAGGGGCACGGCTATCAGGCTCAGGCCGACCGCCCGCAGGATGACCGGCCAGAAGAAGTCGTCCGCGCCGGTTTCCAGGTTGAGCCGGCTGAGCAGGTAGGCGAACAGCGCGACGATCACGAACCCGGACATCACCATCAGCTGGAGGGGGAAGCCCTTCATGATCATCCGGCCGATCATCGGGAGGAAGACGACGGCCACTCCCGCCCCCGGCAGGAAGAGCATGCCGGTCTGCAGGGCGGTGAAGTTGAGGAGCCGCTGCGCGAAGATCGGGACGATGAAGACCGTCGCGAAGAGGGCGAACCCCATGATGAAGGTCAGGGTGGCCGCGGTGGCCAGGGTCCGGCTGCGGAGCACCCGAAGGTCGACGACGGGGTGCTTGATCGAGGTCTCCCAGAAAATGAATCCGACCAGGCTCACCGCGGCGGTCACGGCGAGCACGACGATGTAACGGGCCGAGAACCAGTCCTCGGTCTCGCCGCGCTCCAGGACGGTCTGCAGGGCGCCGAGGCCGGCGACCAGGAGCGTGATACCCATCCAGTCGATGTGCTCGGCGGAACGGGCGTGGGCCGGCTCCTTCACGTAGGCGTAGGAGAGCAGCGCCGCGCCGATGCCGATCGGCACGTTGATGTAGAAGATCCAGCGCCACGAGTAAGTGTCGATGATCCACCCGCCCAGGGTCGGCCCCAGCGTCGGCCCGACGAAGACACCGATGCTGAAGATGGCGGCGGCCAATCCGCGCTGCGCCAGCGAGAACGTCTCGAAGAGGATCGCCTGCGAGGTCGAGAGCAGCGCGCCGCCGCCGATCCCCTGGACGAAGCGGAAGGCGACGAGCTCCCAGATGGTGTGCGCCTGCCCGCAGGCGACCGAGGCCGCGGTGAAAAGCAGGATGCTGCTGATGTAGTAGTTTCGCCGGCCGAACCGGGCGGCGAGAAAGCTGGTCATCGGGATGATGATGACGTTGCCGATCGCGTAGGCGGTGACGACCCAGGCCGCGTCCTCGAGCGTGGCCCCGAGGTTGCCGCTCATGTCCGACAGGGCGACGTTCACGATCGACGTGTCGATCAGCTCGATGATCGCCGCGGCGATCACCGTGAAGATGATGATGATCTTCCGCAGGCCGAATTCGGACATCGGTCGGATGGGCCCGGCTCAGTCCTTGGTCCGCACCGCGATGTCAACGCTCATGCCCGGGCGCAGGATGTGCGCCGGGTCGGGCGCGTCGGTGAGGACGACCTTCACGGGAACCCTCTGGGTGACCTTCACGTAGTTCCCGGAGGCGTTGTCCGGGGGAAGGAGCGCGAAACGGGCCCCTGTGGCCCCGCCAATCGAGTCCACCCGGCCGTGAAACGTGATCCCCGGGTAGCTGTCCGCGGTGAATTCCGCGGGCTGGCCGACCTGGATGCGGTTCAGCTGGGTCTCCTTGAAGTTTGCGACCACCCAGGGGTTGTTGTCCGAGGCGATCGAAAGGAGGGTCTGGCCGGCCTGCACGAACTGGCCGGGTTCGACGTTCTTGTGGGACACGAGACCGGCGATGGGCGCGGAGACCGTCCCGTAGGAGCGCTGGAGCGCCGCGTAGTCGGCGTCGGCCTGGCGCTGCGCGATGACCGCCTGAGCCGCGCTGATCCGGGTCTTGGCGGCGGCGGACTCCGTGGCGGCTGCGTCGGCCTGCCGGCGGATCGCCTCGTACCGGGCGGCCGCCTCGTCGGAGACGGCCCGGCTGTCGGCGAGCTGGCTGTCGGTGATGGCCCCGGCTCGGAATAGCGAGGTATCGCGCGCGAGGTCGGATGCCGCCTTTGCCCGGGTGACGTCCGCGGCCGCCACGTTGGCAGCCGCCACCGCCTCGGCGGCGCGCGCATTGGCCAGGGCGGCCTTTGACGTGACCCAGGAAGCCTCGGCGGTCCCCAGGGCGGCGCCGGCCTCGGCGCACTTCAGGTCGAGTTCCTTGGCGTCGATCTCAATCAGGGGATCGCCGGCGGCCACGCGCGCGTTGTCGCGGACGAGCACCTTGCCGACATAGCCCGAGATCCGGGGGAGCACCGGGCTGATATCGCCCTCCACCTGGGCGTCGTCGGTCTCCTGATGCGCCAGGGAATAGACCAGGTGGCGGCTGCCGAAATAGGCTCCCACCGCAATGGCGACGGCGGCGGCAACGTAAAGGACCGCGTTGCGGGCTCCCCGGCGGGCGGGAGCGGTGATGGTCGGTGTGGGTTCGTCCGGTGGCGGGCTCATTCGATAAAAATGGGAAGGATGTTAATTAGGAGCCTAATTATAGTGAAAGGCAAGTTGAGCGGGGAAAATGCGATTTTCCCAACCGAGCGGAAGGTCAGTGGCGGCCTATCCGATGGCTAAATCCAGCGGCAGTTCTTTCCAGGTGCCGACGGGGATGTCCGAGAGGGAAAGGTTGGCGAAGCGGGAGCGGTGGAGGGCGGTCACGGCCAGCGACTGGCTCTCGAACATCCGCTTCACCTGGTGGAAGCGGCCCTCGGTCAGGGTCAGCGTGGCGGTCCTGGGCGACGTCCACTCGAGGGTTGCGGGGAGACAGGGGGCCGGGTCGTTTTCCAGGGTGAGCGTGCCCGCGGCAAAGAGGGCCGTGATCGCGGCGGCCTCGTCGGGGGAGACGTCGCGGTTGATCGTCGCCTCATACACCTTCGCGACGCTCCGCCGCGGCGAGGTCAGCCGGTGGACGAGCGCAGACTGGTCGGTGAGGAGGAGGAGGCCGGTCGTGTCGCGGTCCAGGCGCCCCACGCTGGTCACGGGCGGATTGCGCCGCTGCCAGCGCTCCGGCAGCAGGTCGTAAACCCGCGGGCCCTCGCCGGGGTTGTGCGAGCAGACCAGCCCGGCCGGCTTGTGGAGAAGGAGGAGCAATCCGTCCGGGTGGTCCGGCGCCTCCCCGTCGATCCGCACCTCGGCGGGATCGGCCTTTGCGCCCGAATCGCCGGCCGGCTCGCCGCGGACGGTCACCCTGCCGGCGTCGGTCCACTGGCGGGCCTCGCGGCGGGAGCAGTAGCCGAGGTTGGCGAGAAGCTGGTCGAGGCGGCGCATGGGCTGCGGGGCGCCGGCGGGTCAATCTCTCCCGAAGATCTCGGCGATCGCCGCGACCACCCGCGGGCGGCGCCGGGCGTAGTAGATCATCATCCAGCCCTGGTAGAGCGCGGTCACGGCGGCGAAGCAGCCGTAGACCGTGATGTAGAGGAGGGTCAGGAACTGGTCCTCCGTCACCTTGTAGGTATCAAGCGCCTGCCGCCATTCGTCCGTCACAACCGGCCTCAGGATCGAGATATCGATGTGCGTGAGCTGCCAGCCGACGTAGCCGAACACGGCGGCCATGAGGTAGCCCTGGCTCGCGATCAGCCAGGACATTCCGCGCTCGTGCCCGCCCCGGATCAGCCCGGTCCCGTGGAGTTCCATCGCGCCCGCGCCGGCGATCAGCACGCCGGCCACCGTTCCGGTGAGGTCGTGGAGCCACGCCGAGAGAAGGGCAAAGGAGCCGGCAAAGGCGAGCAGGCCGGTCCCGTCGATCTGGGATACGCGCAGGACGCGGCGAAAAACCTCTGTGGGAAGGAGGGGGGGGGCCTTGGCCATGGTGTCGGGGTCAGGATTCCGGCGGGAAGTGCAGGGCCAGCAGCTCGCCGGCGCGGGCGATCCCGTGGACCAGGCCCTCGGTGAACTCCCCGCGCTTGAAATAAGCCTCCATCGCCGCGGTGAGCTCCGCCCAGAAGGCGTCCCCGCAGGCGGCGTGGACTCCCTGGTCGCCAATGACGGCGAAGCGCCGGGAGCGCGGGGCGACGAAAAGCAGCACGCCATTTCGGTGCGCGGTGCGGGCGAGCCCCATCCGTTCAAATTGCCGCTGGGCGGCCGACACAGGATCCTCGGTCCGGTTCCGGGCGACCAGGACGCGGATCTTTCCGGAGGTCCCGCGCTCGGCGTCCACAATCGCCGCGTGAATGCGGGCGTGGTCGATTCGTGCGGGATTGGAAAAGAGCCAGCGCATGGGAATCACCAACGCCCTCCCGCGCCGCCGCCGCCGAATCCCCCGCCGCCCCCGGAGAATCCGCCACCGCCGGAGAATCCACCGCCCCCGCCACCCCCGAATCCGCCGCCGGGAAATATCATCGGGCCGCCCCAGACGCCGCGCCGGGCCAGGCCGTTGTACACCACGTGCTGCCGGCTTCGAAGAATCGACCCGACGATGATGAATACCAGGAATATCCCGACTCCCAGCAGGTGGGTCGTGGCCGAGGTCCCGGTGGCGCTGTCGTCGACGGTTGTGCCGTTGCCGCGGTATTCGCCGCGGGTGGCGGCCAGGATGGCGGTGACGCCGGCCTGGATGCCTCCGCCAAAGTCGCCGGAATGAATCCGCGGAATGATCTCGTTGTCGACGATGCGCCGGCAGAGGGCGTCCGGCAGGGGGCCCTCGAGTCCGTAACCGGTCTGGATCCGGATCTCGTGCTCCTGCACGAAGACGAAAAGGACGGCGCCGTTGCTCAGGCCCTTCCTGCCGGCTCCCCAGGACTGGGCGACCCGGACCGTGTAGTCCTCGACAGAGGAGTCCGACTCCATCCGCGGAAAGATCGCGACGAGGATCTGGTTCGAGGTCTGCCGCTCGAACTGGTCAAGCTGCGCGTTGAGCTGGGCCGCGGTCGCCGCGGGCACGACCCCGGCGTAGTCGTTGAAATAGGCCGAGGGCGCCGGCGGAATCACCTCTGCGGCGAGGGCGGGGGCCCGGGCGCAGAGTAGAAAGAGCGGCGCGGCGAGCGCCAGGAGGAACCTGCGGGAAAAATTCACGAATTCTTGCCGCCGAAATCAAAATTCACCTTCGGCGGCGTCTCCGCTCCCGCCGTGGCGGTGAAGTAGGGCCGGTCCCTGAACCCGAACATGCCGGCGATGATCAGCCCCGGAAACCGCCGAACGGTCGTGTTGTAGGCCTGGACCGCCTCGTTGAAGCGGCCGCGCTCGACGGCGATCCGGTTCTCCGTGCCCTCAAGCTGCGCCTGCAGGTCGCGGAAGCTGTCGGTGGCCCTCAGGCTCGGGTAGTTCTCGGAGACCACCAGGAGCCGGGAGAGGGCCGAGCCGAGCTGGCCCTGCGCCTGCTGGAAGGCGGCGAGCTGGGCGGGATCGGTCGGGGCGCCGCTGGCGGGAAGCTGGACGCGCCCGACGGAGGCGCGGGCGTCGGTGACGGCGGTTAGGGTGGACTTCTCGAAGTCGGCGACGCCCTTGACGGTGCTGACCAGGTTGGGGACGAGATCCGCCCGCCTTTGGTAGACGTTCTGGACCTGCGCCCACTGGGCATCCGTGGCCTGCTGGAGGCTGACGAGACCGTTGTAGGTGCCGAAGCACCAGAATCCGACCAGGAGCGCGAAAAGGACGATGACGCCGAGGACTATCAGGAAAATTTTGCCAGCGCTCATGCCCCATAGGGAATCCAAATCCCCGCCCGGGGCAAGGCCCAACCAAGCCCGCGTCGTTTCAGATTGCAGGAGATGCGGGTCGGCCAGAGCATCGCCGTCCCGCTCGCCCCGCGGGGAACACCATGAAGAAATCCGCCCACCTTGCCGTCCTCTTCGTCCTCTCCGCCCTCGCCGTCCCGCTTGCCGCGCGCGCCAAGCTGATCTCGCGGGCGATCGCCTACGAGCACGACGGGGTGAGGCTCGAGGGTTACCTCGCCTACGACGACGCCTATCCGTTCGCGAGCGGGGGACACGTGGGCCGTCCCGGGATCCTGATCGCACCCGAGTGGTGGGGGCTCAACGACTATGTCCGGGGCCGGGCCGACCAGCTCGCCGGGCTGGGCTACGTCGCCTTCGCCATCGATATGTACGGGAAGGGCGTCACCACGACCCACGCGGAGACGGCGAAGCGGCTGGCCCAGCCCTTCTACGGCAGCGAGCTGATGGCCGACCGCGCCCGGGCCGGACTGGACCAGCTGATCAAGACGGGCCTGGTCGATGAGAAACGCATCGCGGCGATCGGCTACTGCTTCGGCGGGGCGGCCGTGCTTTCCCTGGCATACACTGGCGCGCCGCTCGCGGCCGTCGTCTGCTTCCACGGTAGCCTCATCCCGGCGCCCGCGGCGGCGGCGGCGCGGATCCACGCGCGATTCCTGATCTGCCACGGCGCGATCGACCCCTTTGTGACCAAGGACCAGGTGGACGCCTTCCTGAAATCGATGAACGAGGGGAAATTCGAATACGAATTCATCAGCTACTCCGGGGCCATGCACGCGTTCACCAACCCGGACTCCGACCAGCTCGCCTTTGAAAACCGGCTCCACGGCATCGGGTACAACCCGGTCGCCGACCGCCGCTCGTGGGCGGCGATGCGGGGCTTCCTGCACGAGGTCCTGGGATTCAATTAAGACGATTTTTCCGGAAGGTTTTAACAGGAAGGCCGGGAAGATCGGAAAGGGCGAAGAATGACAGCCCCTGGGTCCAGATTGACAACCAGCGAATTTGCCGGGACCGAATCTTTCCGGTCTTCCCGATCTCCCTGTTCAAATCCGGTTCTGGTTATCCAAGCCGGTAGCGGCCGCCCGTTTTCCGCAGCGAGAGCCGCGCGCCGAAGGCGGCGCTGAGGGTGCGCGAGGTGACGACCCGCGCAATCGGGCCGGACGCGAAGACGGCGCCGTCCCGGAGCACCAGGGCGTGCGTGAAGGCGGGCATGATCTCCTCGACGTGGTGGGTGACCAGGACCAGCGCCGGGCCCCGCTTCCGCCGGGCGACGCCGTCGATGAAGCGGAGGAACTCCTCGCGGGCGACCGGGTCGAGCCCCGCGCAGGCCTCATCGAGGATGAGCAGCCGGGGTCGGGCCATGAGCGCGCGCGCAATCAGGACCCGCTGGCGCTCGCCCTGGGACAGGAAGAGCCACTCGCGGCGCTCGAGGTGGAGGCAGCCGGCGAGCCGGAGCAGGCGGCGCGCGGCGACGGTGTCCGCCCGGGTCGGCGCCTGCCAGAGGTCGAGCTGGGCGTAGCGGCCGCTGACGACCGTCTCGATCGCCGGCTCGGCGGCGGGGATGGACGCCTGGAGGGCGCTCATGACGATCCCCACCTGCAGGCGCAACTCGCGCCAGTCCGTCTCGCCGTAGCGTCGGCCGAGCAGGCTGACCGAGCCGGAGCCGGGCGAGAGGAACCCGGTGAGGGACTTCAGCAGCGAGGTCTTGCCGCACCCGTTCGGCCCGAGCACCACCCAGTGCTCGCCGCGCCGGACCCGCCAGTTCACGCCGCGCAGGATCGTCGTGGCGCCGCGCGCCACGCACAGTTCGGAAACGTCAAGGACATCGCGCATCGGGTGCAATGAAAGCCTGGCAGTTTCCCCTTTTCGATTCCAAAACAGTTCGATTCCCTGTCACCACACGCACTGATGGAACCCTACGACGAACTCCTCGCCCGCCTGCGGCGGATCCACGCCATCGACTCGGTCTCCGGCCTGCTGGGCTGGGACGAGCAGGTGAACCTGCCCCCCGGCGCGGCGGCCCTGCGCGGGGAGCAGCACGCCGTCTTGGCGGATCTCTCCCACGCGGAGTGCTGCGCGCCCCGGCTGGGCGAATTGATCGGCATCCTCGAGGCGGGCTCCGCGGGTCTGGAGCCCGATGCGGCCGTGGTCGTCCGCCAGATCCGAAGGGAATACGACAGGGCGACGCGGCTGCCGGCCGAATTCGTGCGCGAGAAGGCGGCCCAGTCCAGCCGCGGGTACCATGCCTGGGCCGCGGCGCGTGCCGCCGGCGACTTTGCGGCCTATGCACCCGTCCTGGAGAAGAACCTCGAGCTGGCCCGGCGGGAGGCCGGCTATCTCGGCTTTGGCTCCGCCCCCTACGACGCCATGCTGGACCTGCACGACCCGGGCATGACGGCCGCGGCCGTCGAGCGGCTTTTCGCCGAGCTTCGGCGCGAACTCGTGCCCTTCGTCCGGGAAATCGCGGCATCCCCCGTGCGGCCGAAGGCCGGGGCGCTGCGCGGGTTTCCCGTCGCGGGCCAGCGGGCCTTCCTGCGCGAGGTGACGGAGCGCCTGGGCTTCGACTACCGCCGCGGGCGGATTGACGTCTCGCTCCACCCGTTCTGCTCGGGGGGCGGCGACGACGTGCGCATGACGACGCGCTTCAACGAGGACGAGCCGCTCGATTCGCTCTTCAGCTCGATCCACGAGACCGGCCACGGGCTCTACGAGCAGGGGCTGCCCGGCGCCCATCCCGGAACCGCCCTGGCGATCCACGCGGGCATGGCGGTCCACGAGTCCCAGAGCCGGCTCTGGGAGAACCAGGTGGCGCGCGGCAGGGGATTCTGGCGCTTCTTCGAGCCCCGGTTCCGGGAGCTCTTCCCCGCCCAAACCGCCGCGGTGACCTCCGACGAGCTCTACCTGGCGGTCAACGCCGTGGCACCGACCCCCATCCGCGTGGATGCCGACGAGGTGACCTACAACCTTCACATCATCCTTCGCTTCGAGATCGAGCGCCGGCTCTTCGCCGGCACCCTCGCCGTCGCGGACCTTCCCGCCGCGTGGAACGAACTCTCGCGGGAGCTGCTCGGGATCGACCCGAAGGACGACAGGGAGGGGGTGCTGCAGGATGTGCACTGGAGCGGCGGGGCCTTCGGGTATTTTCCGAGCTACACCCTGGGGAACATGATCGCCGCCCAGCTCTGGCACCGGGTCCGGCTCCTGCGCCCGGGACTGGAGGGGGACTTTGCGCGCGGAGACTTCACCTGGCTCCTCGGCTGGCTGCGGGAGAACATCCACGCGCAGGGGCGCCGGCTCGACGCCCTGACCCTGGTCCGGCAGGTGACCGGGGAGGAGCTTTCGCCCCGGCCGCTGATGCGCTACCTTCGGGAGCGCTATGGCAGCCTGTATCTCTAGACCATGGGCCTGATCGACACCCACACGCACCTCGACGGATTCCTCACCGGGGGCTCGCTGCCCGGCGTGCTGCGGCGCGCGCGCGAAGCCGGGCTCGAGGGTATGATCGCGATCGGCACGGCGCCTGACGACTGGGACCTTCACCGCGGCATCGCCCGCGACAACCCCGGCTATGTCCATGCCACGGTGGGGCTGCATCCCTGCGCGGTCGACGCGGGGTGGGAGGGCGCTGTGTCGCGGATCGCCGGGTATTGGGAGACCGGGTCCGGTCCCCGGCCAGTCGCCCTGGGCGAGTGCGGGCTGGACCGGTTCCATCTGCCGAAGGACGCCGCGGAGGCGGAGAAGGTCTACGCGTGGCAGCGCGGCGCGTTCGCGGCCCAACTCGGGCTCGCCCGGAAACTCGGCTGCCCCCTGGTCGTCCATTCGCGCGGGGCGTTTGCGGACTGTATCGCGATGATCGCGGAGAGCGGCGTCGACTGGGGCCGGGTTGTCTTCCACTGTTTCAGCGAGGGTCCCGCGGAGATAGCCGTGCTCAATGAGCGCGGCGGGCGGGGTTCGTTCACGGGCATCCTGACGTACAAGAACGCGGACAGCGTCCGGGCCGCGGCGAAGGCGCAGGGCGCCGGCCGGCTGATGGTCGAGACCGACGCACCCTACCTGGCGCCGGTTCCCCATCGGGGAAAGCCCAACGAGCCCGCGTATGTGGCGCACATCGGCGACTATGCGGCGGAACTGCTCGGGATGCCCCGTGAGGAGCTGGCGGCCGTCACGACCGCGAACGCGCGGTCCTTTTTCGGGATCTGACCGGGGGGGGTCAGGCCTCGTCGAACTTGCGCGCGAAGAGGGCCTCGAGCTCGGCGAGCATCTGCGCGGCGTCGTCCCCGATCGCGATGAACTTGACCGTTGATCCCCTGCCGGCGGCGAGCATCATGAGCCCCATGATGCTCTTGCCGTTCACCTGCTCCTCCTCCTTCTCGACGAACACCTCGGCCTTGTACTTGTTGGTGATCCGCACAACCATCGCCGCCGGACGCGCGTGAATGCCCATCTTGTTCTGCACAACCAACTCCTTCACGAACTGCTGACCTGCGGGCGTTGTTTCGGCCTTGTTCATGGTTGAGGATTAAAGAGGTGTCGTTTGTCTCAGCAAAATGCTGCGGAAAGTCCGTGAGCCCGGGTCGGCTTGCAACCTAAAAACCAACCGCCAATTTGTCAAAGCATGGCCCGTACCGCCATCATCGTCCCCTGCCGCCTCGAATCTACCCGGTTCCCGCGCAAGCTTTTACATAAAATCAAGGGCAAGCCGCTCGTCCTTTGGGTCGCCGAGCGGATTCAGCGGGAAGCACCTGAATTTCCTTTGTATTTCGCTGTCGATCATGAATGTCTGCGGGAAATTATAGCCGCTAATGGGTTTTCCGCGATCCTGACGAGCGCCGCGCACCGCAGCGGGACCGATCGCCTGGCGGAAGCAAATATACAAGTAGCTGCTGATTATGTTGTTAATGTCCAGGGCGACGAGCCGTTGGTCTCCGGGAACCAGATTCGCACGCTGGCGGGCCTGATTGCGGGCGGAGCCGACATGGCGACCCTCGCCACGCCCTTCACGACGGCGGCCGACTTCCTCAACCCCAACCAGGTCAAGGTGGTCTGCGGCCGGGATGGCCGGGCCCTTTTCTTCTCGCGCGCCCCGATTCCCTACTCCCGAGACCACGGCGGAAAGGTCGACGACGCCTGGGTCCGCGCGAATCCCTGCCACCGCCATCTGGGACTTTATGCGTACAAGGCGGCCCTGCTGGAGCGCATTGCGACCCTGCCGGCGGGGCGGCTCGAGCAGCTTGAGAAGCTCGAGCAGTTGCGCGTCCTGGAGAACGGGTATGCGATCGCCGTCGGCTTCACCGACGACCCGACGATCGGCGTGGACACGCCCGAGGACGCGGAGAAATTCGCGAAATTGGTGTGAAGGGACTTGACCCCTTATATTTTTCCCGCCTTCCGCTTCGCGATCAGGTCGCGGAAATCGGAAAAGAGCGGGTCGGCGTCGTTTGGGCCGGGTGCGGCCTCCGGGTGGTACTGGACGCTGAAGACCGGGAGGGTGCGGTGGCGCAGGCCCTCGACGGTCTGGTCGTTGAGGTTGATTTCCGTGACCATGGCGCCGCCCTTCTCGATGCTCTTCGGGTCGGTTGCGAACCCGTGGTTCTGCGCGGTGATCGAGACCTTTCCGGTCTCGAGGTTCTTCACCGGCTGATTGCCGCCCCGGTGGCCGAACTTGAGCTTGAAGGTGCTGCCCCCGATTGCGTGGGTGATCATCTGGTGCCCGAGGCAGATCCCGAAGACGGGGTAGTCGGCCAGCAGGGCCGTGACGGTCTTGTGGATGTACGGCACGGCCGCCGGATCGCCCGGGCCATTGGAGAGGAAGACGGCGTCGGGCTTGTGCTCGCGCACCTGCGCGGCGGTCGCGGAGGCGGGCAGCACGAGGACCTCGAACCCGTGGCGGACGAGCTTGCGGAAAATGGAATACTTCGACCCATAGTCGAATGCGGCCACCTTGTAGCGCACCCCCGCCGGCGCCGCGGACCCAAACGAGGTGCCCACGGGCTGGTACGAGGCGTTGTGGTTCGCCGGGTCCGTGGCGCTCCACACATAGGGCTCACTGCACGTGACGTCCTTCACATAGTCGCTGCCCGCCATGTCCCGCCAGCCGCGGGCCCGGCCCACCGCATCGTCGTCCCCGATGGGTAGCGTGCTCAGGCAGCACTTCATCGCGCCCTCGACCCGAAGCTTCTTCGTGAGGGCGCGGGTGTCCACCTCGCTGATGCCGGGGATTCCGTACTGCTGGAGGTAGGCGCCGAGCGACGACTCGGAGCGCCAGTTGCTGACAACCGGGGAGAGCTCGCGGACAACAAAGCCGCTGGCCTTCGGCGCGGCCGACTCGGCGTCGGCGGCGTTCACGCCGTAATTGCCGATCTGGACGGCGGTCATGGCGACGATCTGCCCGAAGTAGGAGGGGTCCGTCAGGATTTCCTGGTACCCGGTCATCGAGGTGTTGAATACGCACTCGCCGGCGATCGTGGCGTCGGCGCCGAAGGCCAGGCCATGGTAGACGGTGCCGTCCTCAAGGGCCAGGATTGCGGGCTTGGAAAGGGACATTGGAGGAAAGGAAAGGATGAGGGAACGCTTGTGCCAAGGGTATTCAGGCGCCCGCCAAAACCCGCGTCGGAAAATAATATAAGTAACTTACATTGAATTTGATAGGCCACTCAAGTTGACACCCAATCGGTCGGTCCCTAAGTGTTTCCGACAGTCCCAATGGCCCCAATCGACGCGCTTTATCCATGGTTTGAAGGGCAGGGGCTGTGGCAGCACGTGCCGGAGGAGGAGTGGCGGGACTGGGCGTGGCAGCTCAAGAACCGGCTGACGACTGTGGCGCAGCTCGAGCGCTACATGACGCTGACGCCCGAGGAGAAGGCCGGTTGTGAGTTTGCAAACCAGAAGCTGGCGCTGGCGATCACTCCCTATTTTTTCAACCTCATCGACCGGAACGATCCGAATTGCCCGATACGCCGGCAGGTCATCCCGCGCGGCGAGGAGATGATGGTCAGCGAGGGCGAGATGACCGATTCGCTGGGCGAGGACGGCCATTCGCCGGTGCCCGGACTCGTCCACCGCTACCCGGACCGGGTGCTCTTCCTGGTCACGGACCGCTGCGCGTCGTATTGCCGCTACTGCACCCGGAGCCGGCTGGTCTCCAACGCGCAGGACTATAATTTCCATCCGGAGTACGAGCAGGGGCTGCGCTACATCGAGGCGCACCCGGAGATCCGCGACGTCCTGCTCTCCGGCGGCGACCCGCTCCTTCTCTCGGACAAGAAGATCGAGCATCTGCTCAGCCGCCTGCGCGCGATCCCGCACGTGGAATTCATCAGGATCGGCTCGAGGATCCCGGTTTTTCTCCCCCAGCGGATCACTCCCGAGCTGTGCGATATTTTCCGGCGGCACGGGCCCATATGGATGAGCATCCACGTGAATCATCCCCGGGAGTGCACGATCGCCCTGCGCGAAGCCTGCGAGCGGCTTTCCTTCGCGGGCGTTCCCCTCGGCAACCAGAGCGTCCTGCTCAAGGGCGTGAACGACGACGCCGAGGTGATGAAGGCCCTCGTCCACCGGCTCCTGCGCATGCGCGTGCGGCCCTATTACCTCTACCAGATGGACCTCATCACCGGCGGCGGCCACTTCAAGGTGGATGTGCGCAAGGGGATCGAGATCATCCGCGCGCTGAGGGGACACACGACGGGCTACGCGGTCCCCCAATACGTCATCGACGCGCCGGGCGGCGGCGGGAAGGTGCCGATCAATCCGGACTACATTGAGAAGATCACCGACGAGGAGATCATTTTCCGCAACTACGAGGGGAATATCTTCCGTTACCCCCTGAAAATCGTGCCCATTCGCCCGGTTGATGCCGAAAAACAGGTCCCGGCCGAGATTTTTCCGGGTAGGATTCAGGGAACCTGATTATTTTAGTTGTTTATTACAAACAACTTAAAGCATTTTGAACGTTTTCGAACCGACTGCGTCTATCTCTGTGTAATCTCTCATTGCTCTTCAGGAGCGGTGAATGTTCTTACGGTTTGCTTGGTGTTAGGTCACACGGGGCGCCTCGAAAGGGGCGCCTCTTGTGTTTATGGGGATTTTCGCTCAATTGGTAATGGATAAGTTGAAGCTTCGAAACCCCGGGAGGCGCTGGCGCGTCTACCCCAGGGAACAAAGCCACACTTATTTCGGACTAATTCGCACCATGACTCAGCACCACAAGCTTATTTTCACGATGGCCATCGCCGCGCTTTGCGCGGGATGTGAGGGCAACGGGCCCAGCACGCAGGAAGGGGCGGTCGCGGGTGGAACGCTCGGGGCGATCGCCGGCGGCATCCTCGGTCACAATAGCCGGGGCGGCAACACGCTTGGCGGCGCCGTGATCGGCGGCATTGCCGGCGCCATGGCCGGCGGGGCGATCGGCAACGCGGCCGACCACCAGAACGGGACGATCTACGGGTCGGAGCAGGCGGCGACGACGACCGTATACGTGCAGCAGCCGCCCAACCCGCCGATGCCGCCGCCGCAGCCCGAGGTCATCGTCGCGCAGCCCTCGCCGGATGCGATCTACATTCCCGGGTACTGGTACTTCGATGGAGCCCAATATGTCTGGATCAACGGGCACTGGGAGATTCCGCCGCCCGGCTATCGCCACTACGTCGGGGCCCACTGGGCCTGGCGCGGCGGCAACTACGTCTATATTCGGGGCTACTGGCATTACTGATAGATCTGCTGAGACCTGAGACCGGAGACCTGAAACCGGAGTCGGTGATTCAGGCTTGAGGTGGAGCGCGATCTCCGAGCGCGCTGAGAGAGCAGAGTCCCTAAACCAGCGCGCTCG
>Ga0302279_10002109_pt1 | contig 26950 bp, 24 predicted proteins | sample III_Bog_N3_3_FD_194541 | JGI IMG/M metagenome (GOLD analysis project Ga0302279, IMG submission 194541) | Peat permafrost microbial communities from Stordalen Mire near Abisko, Sweden - III_Bog_N3_3 | ecosystem: Environmental > Terrestrial > Soil > Wetlands > Peat | place: Sweden: Abisko... | reverse complement strand
CCGGCCGGGGGCCCCCCCACGCCGCGGGCGGCTGTGGGAACGGCGCAGGGCCGGCCTGCCCGGTTTCCAGGGGGCCGCGGAGCTTCAGCACCCCGGTGGGGCACATCTGGACGCAGGCCGGCTGGTGCCCGCCGCAGCCCGAGCAGAGATTGTTCACCTGGGGCACCCGATCGGGCCCCAGTTCCAGACCGGGGCAGATCAGGCAGAGATTGCATTTCCTGCAGGCGCCGGGATCGACCTGGACCCGCTGCCGGCTGGGCCGGATCTTCTTGAGGCAGGCGCCGTCGCGCACCACGATGGTGGTGTAGACCCCCTGCCCCGCCTCGGCCAGGGCGGTCCTCAGGGTCGCCCGCAGGCGGGTGCGGTCGTAGGCGCCGACCACCTCGACCTTGGCGCCGTGGGCGGCCAGGGCGGCGGGCAGGTCGAAGCGCATGGTCTGGCCGGCCAGGTTGGCCGGCGAGGTGGGCGAGGGCTGCCCGCCGGTCATGGCGGTCCACTCGTTGTCCAGGATCACCTTCACCCCGGGCACGTTGCGGTAGGCCGCGTTGCGGGTCGCGGCCATGCCGCTGTGGCATTCGGTGCCGTCGCCGATGATGCTCAGGCAGCGGGAGGCCTGTTCGGGCCGGGACAGCACATAGCCCATGCGGTTGGCTTCGCTGGCGCCCATGGCCAGGCCGGTGTCCATGGCGTTCATGAAATAGAGCAGCGCGTTGCAGCCGATGTCGCCGAAGGCGGCGTCCAGCTCGCCCTTGCCCTTAAGTTCCGCCACTGACCGGGCGAACAGCCGGTATGGGCAGCCCGGGCAGATGAGCGGCGGACGGCCCACGGCCGGAACGGTGCAGACCATGGCCGGTCGGCCCACCCCCAGCAACTCGGCGATCAGGGCCGGGCTCCATTCGGTGACCTTGCTGTAGGGGGTCTTGCCCCGGACTTTCAGACCAGCCTGGGCCATGGCGTCCTGGAGCTGGCGGCCGCCGTCCTCGATGACCAGCACTTCGCCCTGGACCGATTGGTGGAAGGCCCGGATCAGGTTCATGGGCAGGGGATTGGAGAAGGCCAGGGACAGCACGTCCAGGTCCAGGCCCCTCTCGGTATCCCCTCCGGGGATAGCCGAGACATCCCGACTGCTGGCCGCCATGACCTCCCGCAGGTACAGGTCGCAGACCCCATAGGTGACCACCCCGACCTTGCCGGAGCCCTTGCGCCAGCGGTTGAGCGGACTCTCCTCCACCATCCGTTCCAGGGCCGGCATCCGCTCGTCCATGACGGTGTCGTAGGCCTGGCGCGCCAGGCTGGGCAGGACATTGAAGGCGCGCAGGCTGTCCGGCATGGCCACCGGCTCCCGACGCTGCGGCAGAGCCAGGCGGACCAGGCCGTCGCTGTGGCAGAGCCCGCCGCTGGCCAGGACCACCACCTGGGTCCTGAAGGCCCGGCCGATGGCCACGGCGATGGCCGGAGCGTCATGCATCTCCTGGTGGTCCCGGGGCTCGAACACCGGCACGAAGCAGCTCCGGAACAGGGGGCGGGGATCCACCAGATGCTGGGTGGAACTGGGGTTGAAGTCGCTGGCGATGAAGTAGATCAGCGCGCCCCGGGGCTGGGTGAAGGCTGCCCCGCTGGTGAAGATGTCCCCAGCCTGGAACAGCCCGGGAATCTTCATGGTGACCACGCTGTCCCGCCCGGCGAGGCTGTGGCCGTGGCCGACCGCCGCGGCGGTGGCCTCGTTCACCGACCAGCCCACCGTGATCAGGTCCTGGACCAGCGCCAGCCCGCGGTCGATGACCTCGGAACTGGGCGTGCCGGGATAGCCGTCGGCGCAGTGGATGCCGCTGCGCACGCAACCGGCGGCGAAGGCGATGTTGCCCTGGAGCACCTCGCCCTGGCCGGCGGGGGCGGAACAAAGGTCCCGCATGGGCTCCCGGATGGCATGACTCATGGCTGGCTCCTGGCGATAGCTGATTCTTGGCCAGGGGGCCGTCCGGAAATGTAGTCGGCGCTACATAAGAGCCTCTCAACTTAATACATGGTTGCATTCCAGAGCCCCCCGCATGGGCTTGGGTGGTCTGGAGCCCTGCCGGGGGCGACTGGAGGGTTGCTTGAGCGACAAGGGAAAGGGAGGCAGCCGTACCCGGGCACGCCCGGTCACGGCTGCTTGGATAAAAAATAACTTACCGCCGATCATTTTGCGGAGCAGACTGGCCTTCCTGAATTTTCAACATCCTGAAAACACCCGAGGTCCCTGCGTGCGCAAATTGACCTTGACCTCCCGATTCCTGATTCCCGTCGTCACCGCGCTGACCCTGGTCATCGCCGGGCTGATCTGGGCAGTGAGCGCGGCCCAGACCCGTTCCGCGGAGGCGGCCTTCCAGGAAAACCTCACCTCCCTGGCCGTCACCTCGCGCTTCATGATCCATTCCGCGGCCGCGGACTACTGCCAGAGCCGGAACATGGAATTCCACCGGGTGCTGCCGGATTCCGTGGAGGGCCCCGGACCGGTGGCGGAATTCGAGCGGGCTTCGGTGACGGCCTTCCTGCAGGATCCGGCCATCCCTTCCCGGTCGCTGCACTACCGCGAGACCGACGGCACGCCCAAGCTGTATGTCCTGGCTCCGGCCCAGTTGCGGGAGGAATGCGCCCGCTGCCACGCCGCCAACGGCATGGATGCGTTCAAGGACCGGAAGATCGGCGACATGGTGGCGGCCTTCGGGGTGTCCATCTCCACCGCGGACCTGCAGCGCAGGGTGGCGAACATGCGGCTCCTGGCGGGCCTGATCGGCCTGGCCGTGCTGGGGGTGATCGGCGGGATCGTGGCCTTCTTCGTGCGCCGGAGCATCCTGCGCCCGCTGGCCGCCCTTTCCGGGTCCATCACCCAGATGGCCGGTGGCGACTTGACGGTCCGGGCCCCGGTCCAGAACCGGGACGAGATCGGCCAGCTGGCGGAAACCTTCAACGCCATGGTGGGCCAGTTGAACCAGGCACTGCAGAACGTGGAGACCGCATCGGCCAGGGTGGCCTCCGGCAGCATGGAGCTGGCCGCCAGCGCCGAGCAGATGGCCCAGACCGTCGACGAGACGGCCCGGGTCGGGGAAGGCCTCCAGGAGGCCGGGCGCAAGGTGCAGGAGGACCTCAGGGGCCTGGACGCCAACGTGGCGGCCATGGCCGAGCATTCCAAGCGCACCGGCTCCGAATCGGAGCGGGCGGTGCACGACACCGACCAGGGCACCGAGGCGGGCCGGGGCACCGCCCGGGAGATGGCCGAGATCCAGCAGGCCACCGCCAGGATCGCCCAGGTGGTCGAGGCGATCCAGGGCATTGCCCGCCAGACCAACCTGCTCTCCCTCAACGCCGGCATCGAGGCGGCCAAGGCCGGCAACCAGGGCAAGGGCTTCGCCGTGGTGGCCGAGGAGGTGCGCAAGCTGGCCGAGCGCTGCGCCGCAGCGGCCAAGGACATCGAAGGGATCATCGGCCACACCGCGGCGGCGGTGGCCGGCGGCGTGGCCAGCGTGGGCGTGGCCCAGGAACACCTGGAGGCGATCCGCACGCGGATCGCCGAGGTGTCCTCGCGGATCCTGGAGATCGGCGGGCTTAGCCGGGAGCAGGCCAGGACCAGCGCCGAGGTGGGCCGGATGATGGATCAGACCGCCTCCCGCCTGGACCAGAACGCCACCGCCACCCAGGAACTCTCCGCCACCGTCCAGCAGATCACCAGCACCGCGGACGACCTGGCCAGGGTGGCCGAGGGGCTGAAGGACATCGTGAAGGGCTTCAAGCTGAGAGGCTAGGTTACCCGCGCAACGTCAGGGAAGCCAAAGTCGAGGCATCCGGTTGGAACCCGCCCAGCCGGCACAGCCCCTGGAAGTCGGCGATGTCCAGCTCGGTCTTGGTGAAGCGCCGGATGATGCCCCGGTCCTTGAGCCCCTTGACCGCCTTGGTCACGGTGACCCGGTGCACCCCCAGCAGCTTGGCCACATCGCTCTGGGTGATGTCCGAGTGGATCAGCACCTGCCGGTTGCGCGGCTGGGGGTCGCCCAGCTTCCAGCGGACGAAGTAGACCAGGATCCGGCAGACCCGGGCGAAGTAGTCCTGACTGAGGCTGTCCTGGAGCCAGACCCCGTACATGCGCACGATGTGCCCCAGCAGCCCGGCCATCTCCAGCAGCAGGTGCGGATGTTCCCTGGCGATCACGCCTTCCACCGTATCCTTGCGGAAGAAATACAGGGTGCAGGCGGACCTGGCCCAGACACTGGCCTCCCCGGTGGTCCCGGTGGAGAAGCAGGAGGCCTCGCCGAACACGCAGCCCTGGCCCACGCAGTAGAGCACCTTCTCCGGGCCGTTGAGGGTATAGAGCGCGGTGTCCACCTGCCCTTCCTTGATGAAGAACACCCCCTGGGCCGGGGACTCCATGTCCAGGATCAGCGACCCCTTGGGAAACACCTGGCGGCTGGCCAGGTGCAGCACTCCGCCCCAGGATGGGCACAGGCCTTCGAAGATGGGAAACTCGTACTGCATGGTCTGCCCTGGTTAGAACCGGTAGGTGGTAAACCCGGTGATCTCCGGGGTGGCGAAGGTGCCGGCCTTTTCGGTGAAACCGAAGCGCCAGTGCGGACACCGGGTGTGGGTCACGACCCAGGTCTGCTGCAGTCCGTACTTGTCAATCCGCACCAGCCCCGTGGCATAGGGCGTTTCATTGTAGGCCAAGGCCAGGTCCAGGCCGAACCCCTGCCACCGCCCCATGTACACCCCCAGCCAGGCCCGCCAGTACTGGCCGCGGCTGATCACCGTGCGCAGCGGGCTGTCCTTGGGCAGCTGGATCCAGATTGCCTCCCCCTGGGCCCAAAGCCGGAAGGCGCCGAAGGTCCGCCACCCGGCCGCCCCGGCCAGGAAGTTGGTGCCGCCGCTGCTCTGCATGATCTGCTCCCCGCCGGTGGGGAGCTGGACACTGCCGCCCAGCCGGCCGCCGTTGACGCCGTCCCCGTAAGGTACCGCGTAGGAAACGTCCAGGCCCGGGATGAAGGTCCGCGGGGTGGTGCTGTTGAACACCGTGCGTCCATCCCGGGTCAGCACCCACTGGTCCTGGAACAGGGGGGTCGTATTCCGCCCCCCCTGTTCGACGCCGATGATGTCATGCCAGTTCATGATGAGCCGGTCGGCGATTCCGCCGGAACGGTGGTCCAGCCGGGTGCGCAGGTTGATCCGGCCGGACCCGAGGGTGGTGGCGAGGTCGGAAACCAGCTCCCAGTCCTCCCCTTCCAGCTCGGCATGGGTCCGGCGGTCCAGGCTCTCGGTCCGGTCGGTGCGTAGGTACTGGTTGGTGGCCTCCAGACTCAGCTGATTGACCCCTTCCGGCAACGGTTCAGGAAAAATGGACAGCCAGGCCAGCCGGTTCGGGTGGGGCGTCTCCTGGGCCAGGCCGGGCTGGACCCAGCCCAGGGCCAGGGTGACGGCCAAGGTGAGGCAATGGACCGGCCGGACGGCAATCATCGTTCCTCCTGGGGATTTGGCCTAATGATGCGACAGTTGCGAGGTCCCCAGGGGCGGAAACCATCAGTCCTGGGCAGCTCGTTAGAGTTGTTCAATGGCCGCCCGGACCGCGGCATCATGGCGCAGGAACAGGGCGGTGAGCCGCAGGAACCAGCCGATCAACCAGGCGTTCACCAGCACCACCAGCAGCTGCAGGGCCAGGAACACGAAGACCTTCGGGACCGTGCCGCCGCCCCAGCGCCAAGCCAGCCCCAGCACGGCCAGGGTGAGTCCGGTCCGGAGCGCCACCCCGGCCAGCACCAGGGCAAACCACTGCACCGGGTGCAGCCAGAAGCGGCGGAAGCTGAGCCCCAGGTGCCGGCCCAGGCGAAAGCCGCCTGAAGGGCAGGCCCGGCCCAGCCGGCAAAGCCACCATTGCAGGAACAGGGCCGAGAAGAAGGCCAGCCGGACCAGGCTGCCGCCCACCCAATTCAGCCACCCAAGCCCCTGGATCCCGGTTCCGCCCAGTCCGGCCAAGCCGAAGGCCAGCAGACCGGCCAGGAGCCCGAGGGGCAAGGCGCCGATCGCCAACGTGTCCAGCGCACCGCCCAGCCACGCCCCAAACCGCGCGGGCAGCCCGATGACCTCCGCCTGGTGCCGCCAGCCGGCCCACAGAAACCAGAGCAGCGCCGACCCGGCCGCCAGGGGCACCCAGGGACCGACCCAATGGGGATTCAGCCCGCCGTTGGCGGTCAGTTCCCACAGATCCCTTGCGGTAAGGATCTCGCCCCAGTAGTTGGGGAGGGCGCTCCAGCCGATCAGGTTCCTCAGGTGCAGGGCCCAGAACAGGTTGGTGAGCAAGGAAAAGGCCAGCCAGCCGCCCAGGAGCTGCAGGCCCGGGGGGGAGAACCCACCCCGGCAGGCAGCGCCCATGAACGACCACGGCCCTCGGGGGGTCAGGTCGTCCCCGGCTACGGGGCTGGAAGGAGGCAAGGCATCAGCATTCATGAGCAACTTCAGACGGTACCACGGCATGGCCAAGGGCAGGCACTCAAAGCTTGAACTTGAGCGGGGAGTCCGCCTGCACCTCCACCGCCTTGGCCACGCCCGGATGGCCCTGGATGGTGACCGTGTGGGCGCCCCGGGCCACCTGGATGCCGGTGTCGCCGTCGCTCTCCACTTGGGTCGGGATGCCGTCCAGCACCACCATCCCCGAGTTGGGGAAGGTTTCCACCGTGAGACGGCCCAGGGCCGGCAGGGGCACCGTCACGGTCTGCCCCGGATTGACGGTCACGGTCCGGGCCTCCTTGAAAAAGACCTTGCCGTTGCTCAACTCCAGCCGGTGGCTGCCGGGCGCGGCCGGCACCTGGGCATTGGCGCGCACCTCCCCCAGGTCCTTGCCGTCCAGCCGCACCCGCACCGGGTATTCCCCGCTGAGCCGGATGCCGCCGGGCGCGTTGACGTCCACGCTCCTGGCGATGGCCGTCGGCCTGGTCTGGGCCGCCGGCGCCAGGGCGAACACCCGGGTGCCGGGGGTCTCCCCCGCCAGCAGGGTGAAGGCCAGTCCCTGCCCGTCCTTGGTGAAGGTCAGGTCATGCTTCTGCCCCTGGTTCCAGGCCGGCACCTTGAGCGGGGTGACTCCGTCCAGCTTGACCGCGTCCAGCACCACCATCGCGCCGGGCGGATCGGTGCGCAGGGTCTCTTCGCTTCGCACCGGTTCCAGTTGCAGCTTGTCCGGGGTGTCGCCCGGATGGAACTGGTAGGACCGGGGCAGGAAGCCCTTGCGCTCCAGACTGAGGCTGTCCCCGGGCCGCAGCAGCACGGACAGGGGCGTCGTGCCCAGTGCAAGGCCGGCTCGGCGCACCGTGGCCTGGCCCGGCACGGTGTCGATGAGCACCTGGGCCGGCCCCCTTCTCAGCAGCAGGCCCCCGCCCAAAGCGGCCGCCGCCACCCCTCCCGCCACGATCGGCCAGAGCCAGGACCGGCGGCCCTTGGCCAGGGGCGTGGAGACCAGGGTCGCGGCATGGGGCAGGACCGCGATGGCAGCCGTGCCCTGGTCATTGGGCCGCAGCCCGCCCAGCAGCTGCATCCGTTCGGTGCGGCCCAGATCCTGGGCGGTGTCCACCAGTTCGCGGACGAAGGCCGAGCAGCTGGGATGGCGATCCAGGGGGTTCTTGGCCAGCACCTTCAGGAAGGTCCGCTGCCAGCCATCGGGCAGCAGGCCGTCCACCGGCGGGTTCACCGCCACCGGCGGCTCGTTGACGATCTTATAGAGGATGGTGTTGATGGAAGTGCCCGGGAACGGCAGGGTACCGGACAGCAGTTCAAACATCAGGACCCCGAAGCTGAACACGTCCGACCGGCTGCTGGCCACCCCTTCCTTGATCTGCTCCGGGCTGGCGTAGCTCGGCGTGCCCAGGAAGGTCCCGGTCTGGGTCAGGGAGGCGTCGTCCCGCTTGGCGATGCCGAAGTCCATCAACTTGGGCTTGTTTTCCGCGGTGATCATCACGTTGCCGGGCTTGACGTCCCGGTGCACGATCCCCTTGGAGTGGGCGTGGTCCAGGGCGGCGGCGATGCCGGCGGCGATGGCCAGCTTGTGCTTCAGGGGGATCGGTTCCCCGCTCTTGATCAGTACGTCCAGCGGTTTCCCGGCCACGAACTCCATGGCCAGAAAGGGGCCCAGCTCGCTGTCGCCCACATCGTAGATGGTGACGATGCCCGGATCGTTCAGCACTCCGGAGACCTCCGCCTCCCGCTGGAACCGGGCCAGGAATTCCTGCCGCTCCGCCTCGGTGCGGATGGTGTCCAGCCGCACCACCTTCACCGCCAGCTTGCGCTTGATCCTCGGGTCTTCGGCCAGGTACACCGACCCCATCGCCCCGGACCCTAGCAGGGCCTTGATCTGGTAGCGGCCGATGGTCTTTGGTAAATTTTCGCTTTCAGCCATCCGGTTTCACCTACAGAGCTTTGCCAAATGGCATATGGATCGCGTAAAAAGACGAAAAGAAAGAAAAAAGTGATGATTATCCATACACTTCCTGCCAGAGTTAAGGAATATTGTAACGCTTGCGGAGACAGCAAGCCACAGTGGAGATCATGATGGAGATCATCAAGACGATCGTGTTGGTAACTTACTTCACGATCCTCAGCATCCTTAGTATCTACGGTGCACACCGGCTGTGGATGCTGTTGTTGTATTTCCGCAACAAGAACAACCCGCCCCAGCCCGTGGGCGGCCCTGATTTCCTGCCGATGGTGACCGTACAGCTGGCGGTGTTCAACGAAGTGAACGTGGTCGAACGGCTCCTGGACCATGTGGTGAAGATGGATTGGCCCAAGGACAAGCTCGAGATCCAGATGCTGGACGACTCCACCGACGACACCGTGAAGGTGGCCAAGGCGGTCTGCGAGAAGTATCGCAACCTCGGCTATGACATCTCCTACCTGCACCGCACCGACCGCACCGGCTACAAGGCCGGGGCGCTCCAGAACGGATTGAAGACCGCCAAAGGTGAATTCGTCGCCATGTTCGACGCCGATTTCGTGCCCACCGTGGATTTCCTCCGCCAGGGCGTGCCCCACTTCGCCGATGCCAAGATCGCCTTCGTCCAGGGCTGCTGGGATCACCTCAACCGCGACTTCTCCCTGCTGACCCAGGTCCAGGCCATCCTGCTGGACGGGCATTTCGTCTTCGAACACACCGCCCGCCACCGGTCCCATGCCTTCTTCAACTTCTCCGGCACCGCCGGCATGTGGCGGGTGAGCGCCATCGAGGACGCGGGCGGCTGGCAGCACGACACCATCACCGAGGACGCCGACCTCAGCTACCGGGCCCAGCTCAAGGGCTGGAAGGGCGTCTACCTGAAGGACATGGTGGTTCCCGCCGAACTGCCGGTGGAAGTGAACGCCTTCAAGAGCCAGCAGCACCGCTGGGCCAAGGGCAACGCCCAGGTCATCCGCAAGCTCATGAAGACCATCCTGTTCAGCAAGGAGAGCCTGCACACCAAGGCCGAGTGCTGGTTCCACCTCACCGCCAACTGCAACTACCTGCTGATGATCATCCTCTCCGTCATCATGGTGCCCTGCATGATCATCCGGGCCGGCACCCCCGCCCATACCCTGCTGCTCACCGACGGCCCGTTCTTCCTGCTCAACGCGGTCAGCGTCGGCCTCTACTTCGGCCTCTCCCAGCGTGAGGTCTACAACAACAAGAACTGGCTCAGCCGGATGAAATACATCCCCTGCCTCATGAGCCTGGGCATCGGCCTCTGCCTCAACCAGACCAAGGCCGTGCTGGAAGGGTTCTTCACCAACGACATCGAGTTCAAGCGCACCCCCAAACTGGGCGTGGACGCGGACGGCAATGGCGCCCGGAACACCAACGCCTGCGCCTACAAGGTGCCCAAAAGCCTGCTGACCTTCCTGGAACTGGGCTTCGCCCTCTACTACTTCGCCGCGGTGGTGGTCTCCATCTACATCCGCAAGTGGGCCTCGGTGCCGTTCATCTGGCTGTTCTTCAGCGGCTACGCCTACATCAGCTTCATGTCCCTGGCCGACGTCAAGATCTTCCGCCGCCTGGCCATGGATGAGCTGGAAGACGAGGAATCGGCCCAGCACCTCGCGCAGTAGCCTTGGCCCGCCTGCCCCGCCCAAGCGCCGTAGCGCTCCGCTATCACCCCCAAGCCCCTTACCTGGACGCGGCCCCGAGGCTCGTGGCCAAAGGTGAGGGGCTTCTGGCTGACCGGATCCTGATGCTGGCCCGGCAGAACGGGATTCCGGTGGAGCGGGATCCGAATCTGCTGGCCGCCCTGGCCCCGCTGGAGGTGGACCGAGTGCTGCCGCCGGAGTTGTTCAAGGCGGTGGCCATCATGCTGGCGGCCCTGTACCGGGCCAACGGCCGGCAACCGGAGCCAGGCCCATGATCGATCTCCACTCCCACTCCATCTTTTCCGACGGCACCGACACCCCGGAGGCCATGGCCCAGGCGGCCCATGCCTGCGGGCTGACGGCCCTGGCCCTCACCGACCATGACACCCTGGGCGGCCTGGACCGGTTCATGGCCCAGCAGCCGGCCGTGGCGCCCCTGCTGGTGCCCGGGATCGAGCTCAGCTGCCGGTTCATGGGCCGGTCACTGCACATGCTGGGCCTGTTCCTGGACTACCGGGATCCGGTGTTGATCGAACGGATCCAGCGGATGCGGGTCCAGCGGCTGGAACGGAACCGGATGATGCTGGAGCGGCTGAGGGCCAGGGCCATCCCCATCACCTGGGAAGAGGTCACCGCCGAGGCCCCCACCGACCTGATCTCCCGCACCCATTTCGCCCGGGTCCTGGTCCGCTGCGGCGCCGCCGGCAGTGCCAAGGACGCCTTCCAGCGGCTGATCGGCGACGACGGCCCCTGCTACGTCCCCTTCCCGGAACTGGCCCCGGCGGAAGCGGCCGGCTGGATCCGCCAGGCCGGGGGGGTGGCGGTGGTGGCCCATCCCGGACGCGGGTTCCCCAGGGGGTTCCGATGGGACCAGGCGATGCTGGAGCTCAAGGGCGTGGGCATCCAGGGCTTCGAGGCCTACTACCCGGACTATGGCCCGGTGGAGCAGCGCTACTTCCTGGACCTGGCCAAGGCCTTGGACCTGATCCCCTCAGGAGGCAGTGATTATCATGGCGGCCACAAACCGGGCATCGCCCTGGGCGTGGGCGGCGGCAGCCTGGCGGTGCCGGACGAGGTTCTGGCACGCATGCAGAAGCTCCGCCCGGGGTATACTGACTCGGTTTGCTGATGCCAAGCCCGAGGGAGCCGAATGCCCATCAAGATCCTCATCGTCGAGGATGATCCAATAAATGTTAAATTCATGACGGTGGTGCTCACCCGCAAAGGCGGTTATCTGACAGCGGTCTCGGAGGATGTGGCCGAGATCCTGGCCATGGCCAGGACCGGTGAACTGGCCGCCATCATCATGGACATCAGCCTCTCCCGCACGAACTATGAAGGAAAACGAGTGGACGGAATTTTCATCACCCAGCTTCTGAAGGCGGATCCCGCCACCGCCGGCATTCCGGTGATCCTGGCCACGGCCCATGCCATGACCGGCGACCGGGAGCGGCTTCTGGCCGAAACCGGAGCGGACCACTACCTGGCCAAGCCCATCCATGATCCCGGCCTGTTCCTGGATGAAGTGCGCAAAGTCCTTACGGCGGGCGCATGAGGCGGCCGGAACGGGCGGCGCCGAGACCCGCGGCGGGAGCGGCCTACCGGCTGCTGGTGGAATACGATGGCTCCCGGTTCCAGGGCTGGCAGAAGCAAGGGCCGAAACAGACCGCCCAGGGGGTGCGCACCGTGGCCGGCACCCTGGAACGGGTGCTCCAGGAAGGCGGCATCCTGGTGGCGGCCCTGGGTGGTTCCGGCCGCACCGACGCCGGGGTCCACGCCCTGGGCCAGGTGGCCCACCTGCACCTGGGCCCGGGCCAGGCGCCCCGGCCCAGGGACCTGCAGCTGATCCTGGACAAGGGGCTGCCCGGCGATCTGGCCGTGCGCACCGTCGCCACCTGCAGCCCCGGCTTCCACGCCCGCCACGAAGCCATGAGCCGAACCTATCTCTATCAGCTGAGCGGAAGACGCAGCGCCTTCGCCAAGCCCTACGCCTGGTGGGTGAAGGCGCCCATGGATCTGCGCAAGCTGGAAGCAGGCTGGGCCGCCTTCCAGGGCGCCTACGACCTGTCCTCCTTCGCCGACCTGGAGCCGGGGGAGGACCCCCGCTGCCAGATCCAGTCCTCGGAGTTCCTGAAGGTCGGTTCCCTGGTGCTGTTGCGGGTCACCGCCACCCACTTCCTGCGCAGCCAGGTCCGGCGGATGGTGGGCGCGGCGGTCCACTGCGCCCTGGGCAAGGAACAGCCCGAGCGGATCAGCCAGGATCTGGCCAACCCCACCACCGAAGCCAACCTGGTCTGGGGCGCCACCGCGGCGCCGGCCGCCGGATTGTTCCTCGAGCGGGTCCGCTACCCCGGCGACCCGGTGGAATTCCCGCTGCAGCCCGCCATTCCGGTGTTCTGAGGGTTGCTGCGGGTTCCTCCCCTTCGCCGGTGAAGTCGCCGAACCAGCGCGCAAGTGCGCCTCCCGGCGGAAAGCAACGGTTGGAATGCCTGGGCCAGGTCCCCCATTCCAGGGGAGGTGACCAGGAAGGGTGGAAGGTAGGTCTGGGGCAGCTCAACTTAGAATGCCGGCCATGCTGGCCGAGAGGAAGTTGGCCAGGGTCCCGGCCAGCATGGCCTTGAAGCCCAGGCGGGCCAGATCGGCCCGGCGCTCCGGCGCCAGGGCGCCGATGCCGCCCACCTGGATGGCGATGCTGGAGAAGTTGGCGAAACCGCAGAGGGCGAAGGTGGCGATGAGGCGGGTCTTGGCGCCAAGGCCGGTGAGCTTGCCCAGTTCGATGAAGGCGACGAATTCGTTCACCACCATCCGTTTGCCCAGGAGGGTGCCGACCTGGGCGGCTTCAGCCCAGGGCACCCCCATGAGCAGCGCGAATGGCCGGAAGGCCAGCCCGAGCAGCCATTCCAGGGTCAAGCCGGGATGCAGCGACTGCAGGATCCCGTTCAAAAGGGCCACGAGGCCGATGAAGGCGATGAGCATCCCGGCGACGTTGAAGGCCAGCCCCATCCCCTCGGAGGCCCCCCGGGCGGCGGCGTCCAGCACGTTGGCGTCGGTGTTGGGGAGATCCATCCGGACCATGCCGCCGGTCAACGGCTGCCCGGTCTCCGGCTCCATCAGCTTGGCCATCATGATGGCGCCGGGCGCGGTCATGAGCACCGCGGTGAGCAGGTGGACGATGTCCACGTGGGCCACCTGCACGTAGGCCACCATGATCGCGCCGGAGACATGGGCCATGCCCGAGGTCATGACCACCATCAATTCCGAGCGGGTGAGCCGGGCCAGGAAGGGTTTGATGGCCAGCGGCGCCTCAGCCTGGCCCATGAAGATGCCGGTGGCCACGCACACGCTCTCGGCGCCGCTCACCTTGAGCAGATGGTTGATGGCCCGGGCGAACAGCCCCACGACCCACGGCATGATGCCCAGGTAGTACAGAATGGCGAAAATGCTGGCCACGAAAATGATGGTTGGCAGGACCACGAAGGCGAACACCATGCCCATGCTGCCGAACGGTGCGCCCAGGGCGTTATGGATCTCGGCGCCGCCGGGGTTGGCCAGGGGGCCGAACACGAAGGTGGCGCCGTCCTTGGCAAAGGCCATGAGGTGTTCCACCCCGTCCCGCACCCGGTCGAAGCCGACGCCCACCAGGTTTCCCCTCACCACGGCCAGGAGCGCCAAGGCGGACACGGCCCGGAACAGCCAACGGTCAACCCGGATCCGGCTGCGTTTGAGCAGCAGGCTGCCCGCCAGCAGACCGATGACCCCCCACTCCAGGTGCCGGGGGCAAGGCAGGAACGACAGGGCCCCGGCCAGGACCCCTCCCTTGAGAATGATGACGGCGAACAGCCACTGCAGGACCAGGGCCCATAGCACCGTTGGCCAATGGATGGCTTTCCGTTCCCGGGACAGGGCCCAGCCCAGAGCGATGATCACCCCGATCCCCAATAGCGCCATCAGCCATTCCATCGAACCTCCCTGTAAACCATCCGGATCGGAAAAGCCAACCATCGACCGGGCATGACACGAACCGTTTCGGCCCGCCGTCCGCCCCGTTCCCGGCGCCACTGTTCCATCGGCTCAAGATAGACAATGCCCATCCGAAAGCCAATGGAGCCATTTATTGATCTGGGAAAAAGCCGAGCCTAACACCCCAACCAGGGAGCGCAGGCGCTGGGCCGCCCCTTCGCTTATTGCCCGGTGGACGGCGCAAATAGGGATATGATGATGCTCGCGAACAGGCGACCCTGATCAATTAGGAGTTTTCCATGGCTTTGGATTCCTTTCCTGCCGACGTCATCCTGCGGGACGATTCCACCGTATCCGTGACGCCGCTCCAGGCTGCCGATTCCGGAGGTCTTCTGGCCTTCTATCGCGGCCTGCCCGAAGAGGACCGGCTGGTGCTCAGGGATGACGTGACCACCGCCGACTGGGCCGCGGGGTTCCTGCGCAAGGTCGAGACCCGGGAAGTCATCTCCCTGGTGGCCAAGGCCGGCGGCAAGGTGGTGGGCGAGGCCAGCCTGTATCGCACCATGCACGGCTGGACCCGCCACGTGGGCGAGATCCGGGTGGCGGTGACCCCGGCCTTCCGCCGCAAGGGCCTCGCCACCGCCCTGGCCTCGGGGCTGGTGGGGATCGCCACCGATCTGGGCATCGAGAAGATCATCGTCCAGGTGGTGGACAACCAGACCGCTGCCCGCCGCACCTTCGAGAAGCTGGGTTTCCACCGGGAAGCCACCCTGCCCCATCATGTCATGGACATCGTCGGCACCAAACGGGACCTGATCGTTCTGGCCAACGACGTCTCCCAGATCTGGGCAGCCATGGAAGCCGCCAATCAGGACTATGCATCTCACCTGAGCTAGGATCCAAGGATGGCCGAAAACCAGGACTCCCTTCGCCGGAGGGCCAGGAACGAAGCCAAGCTGGCGGCGAGGGCGGCCAGGGTCGCCAGGCCATAGACCAGGGGGAGGGGTCCGCGCCCCAGCCCCGGGCTGGCGACCCCGAAGAAGCCGATGAAGGCCAGCGACCCCACCACCGTCCCGCGCAGGAGTCGCACCGCGGCGGCGGGCCCCTGGCGGTGCTGGGTAAAAGCGGCCAGGACGACGCTGAAGACCGGAAAGGGCGAGATCAGGCCGCTGAGCTGCGGCCCCAGGACCCGGGCCGAACCGGTCAGCGCCAGGACGAAGCCGGTGGCCACCAGCATCCGCGCCGGGAGATCCCACCGGGGCGGGCTGTCCAGGGTCACCTCGGCGGCGCCCCGGCCTAAAAGCCAGGGCACCACCAGGATCGCTCCCAGCAGACACAGCACGGCGGACAGCAGGCTCCAGGCGACCTGGTTGCACAGGGCGGTGCTTAACCCGAAGGCCAGCAGCGCAATCGGGGCGCAGAGGCCCCAGGGCCATCGCCTGGCGGCGAGGCCATAGGCCAGGCAGAACACGCAACTGGAGGCCATCCCCGCGATGTTGCCCACCGCGGCCCGGGCCGCGAATCCGGGTCCATACTGCAGGGCGAGGATGACCGAGATGGGTCCCGACGTAAGCGGCAGCCCCACCAGCAGGCCGCTCACCACCGGCCCCCAGCGGCGGCCAGCCAGGGTGACCGCGCCGATCAGGATCGGCGTCATGAACAGCTTGAACAGAAGCATCGGCACGCGATCCCTTCGGTCATGGAAACTTCACCTGATACCATGGTCGTTAACCTCTCATTTAACCATGGCGTTACCCGCCGGCGAGGAGCAGCCATGCCCAGCACCCTCCCTTTCCCCATCGATCAGGTCCGGGGCCAGTTCCCGGCGCTGGCCCGCACCCACCAGGGCCGTCCCGCCGCCTACTTCGACGGCCCCGGCGGCACCCAGGTGGTGTCCTCCAGCATCGAGGCGATGGCCGGCTACATGCGGGCGGGCGGCGCCAACCTTCATGGCCAGTTCCCCTCCAGCCGGGAGACCGAAGCCCACATCCAGCGGGCCCGGGCGGCCATGGCCGACCTGCTGAACGTCACCGAGCGCGAGATCGCCTTCGGCGCCAATGCCACCACCCTGGCCTTCGCCGTGGCCCGGGCCGTGGGCCGGAACTGGAAGCCCGGGGACGAGATCGTGGTGACCGAGCTGGACCACCGCGGCAATGTCGACCCATGGCTCACCCAGGCCATGGACAAGGGCGCCACGGTCCGCTGGATCAAGGTGGATACCGGCAGCTGCACCCTGGACCTGGCGGATCTGGATGCGGTCATCAACGCCAGGACCGTGCTGGTGGCCGTCGGGCTGGCCTCCAACGCCGTGGGCACCGTCAACGATGTGGCCCGGGTCGCCGCCCGGGCCCGGGAAGTGGGCGCCCTGGTGGCGGTGGACGCGGTCCAGGCGGTGCCCCACCTGTCCGTGGACCGGGACCTGCTCGGGGCGGACATCCTCCTGTGTTCGGCCTACAAGTTCTTCGGTCCGCACCTGGGCATCCTCTCCATCCGGGCCGAGCTGATGGAGCGGCTTCAGGCCTACAAGCTCGCCCCCGCCCCCAGCGGCATTCCCGACAAGTTCGAGACCGGAACCCAGAACCACGAGGGGCTCGCCGGCATCCTGCCCGCGGTTGAATTCATCGCCTCCCTGGGCGCCGGCGCGACCCGGAAGGAGCGGCTCAGGTCCGGTTATGCCCGGATCGAAGCCCACGAACACCGCCTGATCACCCGGATCCGGGAAGGTCTGGCCGACCTGCCCGGGATCACCCTGTACCAGGCCCCGGCCGGCGCAAGGAAGACGCCCACCGTCGCGTTCACCGTGCGCGGGCTGGCGGCGGAAGCCGTATGCAGGACCCTGCTCGACCGGCAGTCGGTGTTCGTGGCCAGCGGCGATTTCTATGCCACAACCCTGGCCGACAAGCTCGGCATCAATCCCGCCGGCTGGGTGCGGGCGGGCCTCTCCCCCTACAACACCGAAGCCGAAGCGGACCGCTTCATCGCGGGGATCACCGGCCTGGTCGGGTAGCAGGCTGGCGAGGCAACGTACGGGATCATTGCAGCGTCTTGTCGAAAAAGCCGGCGAGTTCCTCACCCAGGCTGGTGAGAAATGCCTTCCGGTCGAACCCGGGTGGATCCGCCGCGATGTCCCCGTCCGGAGTGGCGAGGGCCATGGAAGGGGTATCCATGAAGGAGAAATGCCAGGCGTTGGCCACCCGGTGCAGCTCCGCATCCGGCATGTTCCGCTTCACCCACTCCGCATGGAACTTCGGCACCAGGAAACGGTCGCTTTCGGCCTCCCAGATGGCGACCGGGATCCGCACCGCGGCCAGCGATTCCGCCGTGAACAGGACGCCCACCGGCGCCATGGCCGCCACCGCCCGCACCCGCGGGTCCCTGAGCGCCGCACTCTTGGCTGCCGGCGCGGCCGGAATGGCGGGCTCCGGCGCCGGACGGCCCATGCCGCAGAAGATCGGGTCCTCGGCGCATTCCTTGAGGCAATGCCAGCGCAGCCGCGCCAGGTCGGGCACCCCTCCGGCCAGGGCCAGCACGGTGTAGCCGCCGGCGGAATGCCCCAGGGCCCCGATGCGCGGGCCCCGGGCGTCACGGGCTATGCGGTCCTTCCACATGGGATCGGCCAGCAGCCCGTCGAGGACCTGGGAGACCTGGCGCGGCCGCACGGACCAGTACTGCTCCGGAGTCTTCTTCAGTAGAGAATCCCTCTGCCAGTTGTCCCCCGGATGGCGCAGGGCCGCCACCAGGTAGCCGTGGCCCGCCAGGGCCTCACAGAGCCGGCTGTGTCCGAGTTCCGAGCCTCCGACACCGTGGCTGACCAGGATCAGGCCCTTGACCGTCGGTTCCGGGTCCGCGCGCATGGCCGCGTTCACCGTAAAGGGACCCATGGCAATGGCCCGTGCCTGCGCCTGGGTCGGGTAATACAGGGCCACCGTGGCCTCCCGGTCGCCACAGGGGACGTGGATCTCCCTCCATCCCACCTGGAAAGCAAATGCCTGGGCCACGGAAAGCAGCCCGGCCAGGAAAGATCCAACGAGCAAGCGCATGGCGATGACCCCCAGGGTGGCCTTGACCGGAAGACGGACCCCTAAGTATGGGCACATCAGCAACACGGGCCATTGCCTAATCAGGCTTCCAGGCTCCGGAGAAGACCTTGGCCAACGCGGCATCCGCCAGGCGGCCCAGGTCGGAGCTGCCCTGGCCGTTGCCGAGGGCCTTGGCCAACGCCAGCAGCACCGGCTCATGGACACGGGCGGGCAGCTGGGGCAGCAGGTCGGCCACGGCGGCCACCGCCAGGATCTGGTGGCTGTGGTTGAAGACCGGATCGTTGTTGGCGGCGGCCTCGGCCAGGACCCGCAGCACCGGCTCCGGTCCGTCCCGGACCAGCAGATCCCGGGCCAGGGCCATGGCCTGCAGCGGCTCGCCGTCCAGGATGGCGTCCAGCAGGCCTTCCGCCAGGTCCCCGGGCCGGTTCCCGGGCGGCACCGGCTGCGGACGGTCCTCGTCCTCGCCGGTGGGAAAGAGGTTCACCAGCGCCGCCGCCTGGACCCAGCTCTCCGGCCGGCCCTGGCCCGCTTCCGCCTCGCGCCCGGCGAGGCTGGCGAGGAACACGAAATTCCACAAGGTCTTGCCCTCCAGATCGCGGCGGGCGTCCAGCTGCTTTTCGGCTGCGGCCAGGGCCAGCGCCGCCAAGAGGTCGCCGCTGCCCATCCCGGACCGGACCGGGGCCGAGAACCGGTCCAGCAGTTCCACCAGGCCCGAGTCGCAGATCTCCCGGGCCATGGCCCGGTGTTCCGGGGCCTCCAACTCCGCTCGACGGAACGGGACCGGGAGCGCATCCCCCAGGCGATGGGCCGCGCGGTCATGCCAGAAGGTGTCGAACGGTTCCGAGGCGCAGTGCCAGGCCGCCACCGCCAGCAGCAGCCGGCCGACCTCCTGCGCTTGCCCCAGGGCCCCGAACAGCTCAGCCAGCTGCCGGGCCAGCACGGACTTGTGCCCGACATTGGCCATGTCCGCCTCGGCCGCCGTTTCCAGCAACCGGAACGACCCGGTCCCGACCTGGTCCATGGAGGCCGCCTCGCCCCAGGCGATGCCGGCCCGATGCTGGGCCAGGGCCAGATTCAGGTTGCCCCAGTTGCCGGACCCGAGGCCGATGGCGCCCAGCCCCTGCCCCGCGGCACAGCGGCTTTCGCAGCCGAAGGCGTGGAGCTGGGTGGCCAGCAGCCGCAGGAAGCTGGGCTCCCGCAACAACGGCCGCAGGCGGAACACCGCCTGGAGCCCCTGCAGACCGTGGGGAATGGCCGGGAGGTAGGCCGCCCAGTCCACCGCCGGCACCAGCAGCAGCACCGCTTCCCGGGCCGCAGCCTCCGGCCCGCCGGGACCGGCGGCCAGGGCCGCGAAGGCCTTGAACCAGCCGGCGGAGGGCTGATCCAGTTCCCGCAGCCAATTTGCCATTGCCGATCCGTCCATCATCCCTCCTGCCAAAGCGTTTCCATTTTACACCTGGCCGCGCCGGCCACGGTCACCCGGGGATCCCCCAGGCGTCGCACACGGTCCGCATCCAATGATGGTCCCAGGCCCGCTTCCAGACCAGGGTGCCCTCGGCCAGCTTGGATTCGATCAGGCGGGCCCGCAACGCCTGCTGCAGCGGTTCCGTCCTGGGCCCCAGGCGCAGTTCGGCCTGGACGACCAGGTCCTTGAAGGCCTTCCGTTCCGCATCGTAGTGGTCCAGGAAGCCCGGGGAGTCCGGGGCCGGAGCCGCGGCCTGGAGCCGCTTCCAGGCGTCGAACAGGGACCGGCCCCGGGGATCCGAGCGCAGCGGTTCCTTGACCACGTCCCAGGCCGCAAGCCCTTCCGGAACTCCGGCCTTGTCCAGGGCCGAGCGCAACTTGACGGCCTTGGCCACGTCCTTGGCCAGGTGGTTCAGGGCCACGAAGCTGCGGGCGGCGGCCCGCTTTTCCCGGCGCTGGAAGTAGACTTCCATGGCGTTGACGATGGCATCCGCCGGCACCCCCTCCCCGGCCCAGACCTGCAGCTGAAGGAAATCCTCCCGGCTCATGAAAGCCGAGCGGCCATGAAGATGGAAGGCCCATTCCGCCTCCATCCAGTCCAGTTCTTCACGGGTGAAAGGCATGGCGGCGCTCAGGACCAGGCCCTGGGCATCCATGAACACGTCAACCCTTCATGATCTTGTCTTTTCATACCGGCTCCTCATGCACTGGATTCTAACGCCTCGCGGTAGACTTGGTTCAGGGAGCGCACAGTGGCTATCCGGGAACAGATACGATACAAAAGCCGAAGAGAGATGGAAAAGCTCAGGGAGGCGGGGCGTCTGGCCGCCAACGCCCTGAGGGTCGCGGCCCGGGCGGCCAGGCCAGGGGTGTCCCTGCTGGAGCTGGACAAGCTGGCGGAAACCTACATCCGCAAGCAGGGCGGGGTGCCCAACTTCAAGGGCTACCATGGCTTCCCCGGCACCCTCTGCACCTCGGTCAACGACCGGGTGGTGCACGGCATCCCCGACCGGTATGTCCTGCGGGACGGCGATATCATCGCCATCGATTGCGGGGCCAAGCTGGACGGCTTCCACGGCGACACCTGCCTTTCGGTGGCGGTGGGCCAGGTGAGCGACGAGGCCCGGCAGCTGCTCCAGGCCACCCAGCTGGCCATGTTCATGGGCATCGATTTCTGCCGGACCGGCTATCGCCTGGGCGACATGGCCAGCGCGGTCCAGACCTTCGCCGAGGAGCGGGGCTACAGCGTGGTGCGGGAATACATCGGCCACGGCATCGGCCGGGAGCTGCACGAGGACCCCCAGGTGGTCTATGCCGACGTCCGCCCGGGCACCGGTTTCCGCATGGAGGTGGGCATGACCATCACCATCGAGCCCATCTTCAACATCGGATCCCAGCGCTGTCTGGTGGAGCCCGACGGCTGGACCGTGCGCACCGCCGATGGCGCCCTCAGCGCCCAGTTCGAGCATGCCGTGGCCATCACCAAGGACGGCCCCTGGATCCTCAGCATGCCCGACCCGGAATTCGAATTGGAGGACGGGCTCTGACCGCTCCCATGCAGATCCAAGCCCCCGCCAAGCTGAACCGGTTCCTGGCCGTCCTCGGCCGGCGTTCCGACGGCTACCATGACCTGGAACTGGTGACCACCGTCCTGGACGGCGTCCCGGAGCTCACCGACACCCTGGAGGCGCAACCCGCCGCCGGCCTCACCCTGGAGCTGGGCGGCGCCCGGGCCGAAGGGCTGACCGTGGACGATCGCAACCTGGTGCTGCGGGCCTGGCGCCTGCTGGAACGGGCGGCTGCCCATCCTCTTCCGGCCCGGATCCGGCTGGAAAAACGCATCCCCCACGGCGCCGGCCTGGGCGGGGGCTCCAGCGACGCCGCCGCGGCACTGAAGCTGGGCAACGCCTTGTTCCAGCTGGGGCTGTCCGACCAGCGGCTGCTGGCCATGGGCGCCGAGCTGGGCAGCGACGTGCCCCTGTTCCTGCTGGGCGGCACCGTACTGGGACTGGACCGGGGCGACCGGGTCTTCCCCTTGCGGCCCATTGCCCTGGAACCGATCCTGGTGGCGCATCCGGGACTGTACGTGGCCACCCCCAGCGTCTTCAACTCCATCGCCAGCATCGGCTACCCTTTCCCGGCCCCGTGCGCCAGCTTGGCCGGGGGCGCCGCCCCGGATTGGCGCAACGATCTGACCGGCGCCGCCATCTGGGCCTGCCCGGCCCTGGGCGAGGTGCGCGCGGCCCTGCTGGACAGCGGCGGCGAGCCCCTGCTGTGCGGCTCCGGAAGCTGCTGGGCGGCGCGCTACCCCACTTCGGACCAAAGGGACGCAGCCCGGGAGCGGCTGGCCGGGGAACATCCCGGCTGGAGCTTCTGGAAGGCCGGCGCCTGATGCCCGGGAGAGAGCCATGACTGAACTTGCCCTGCGGGTGCGTGGGATTCGCAAAGCCTATCCCAACGTCCTGGCCGTGGACGGCCTGGACCTGGAAGTGCGGCGCGGCGAGGTGTTCGGCCTGCTGGGCCCCAACGGGGCCGGCAAGACCACGACCCTGGAGATGATCGAGGGCCTGACCGAACCGGACGCCGGCGAAATCCGGCTGCTGGGCCTGGACTGGAAGCACCACGGCCGGGACATCCGGTCCCGGATCGGGGTGCAACTGCAGAGCACCAGCCTGTTCAACAAGATCACCCCCAGGGAGGCCCTGGACCTGTACGGCAGCTACTACCCCAGGCGGCGCTCAACGGACGAGCTGCTGGACCTGGTCCAGCTCAGGGACAAGGCCGACGCCTATCACGTCACCCTCTCCGGCGGCCAGATGCAGCGCCTGGCCCTGGCCCTGGCCCTGGTCAACGATCCCGAACTGGTGTTCCTGGACGAACCCACCACCGGCCTGGATCCCCAGGCCCGGCGCAGCTTGTGGGACGTGGTCCGGCAGATCAAGCGCGAGGGCCGGACGGTGATCCTCACCACCCACTACATGGACGAGGCCGAAGTCCTCTGCGACCGGCTGGCCATCATGGACCACGGCCGGCTGCTCACCGCCGGGACCCCCCTGGGCCTGATCGAACAGCTCAAGATCCCCAGCGTGGTGGAACTCGCTTTCGACGGGGCCGCCCCGAACCCGAGCGCCTTCGCCGCCAGCCTGGGCCACCCGGTGACCCTGCAGGGGGATTCCTGGGAAATCCCCACCTCCGACCCCAAGGCGCTGCTGCCGGGCCTGCTGGAGGCCGCGGAGGCCGCCGGTCTGCCCTACAAGCAGATCCACGTGCGCCGCGCCACCCTCGAGGACGTGTTCCTGCACCTCACTGGCCGGAGCCTGCGGGACTGACCGGGACACGAACGCTAGGAGCCTGGGTCAGGCGTTCCAGGTTGATCCGGGCCCGCTGGTCGTCCGGCTTCAGCGCCAGGGCCTTGTGAAAGGCCATCCGGGCCCGGCGCCGGTCCCCGGCCCGCCACAAGGCCCAACCCAGGTTGTTGTATGCCCGGGCGTTGCCGGGCTCCACCCGGATGCTGCTCTGCCATAGGCCGACCTCGCTGCGGTAATCCCGGTTCCGCATGGTGGTGGCCATGGCCAGGGCCGCCAGGACCGGCAGGCCCAGGGTGGCCCAGCGCCGGTCCAGCCCGAGCCGGCCCAGCGCCGTCACTCCGGCGAAGGCCACGCCCGCGCCGGCCAGGTAGAGCTGGCGCTCGTTGCCCAGGTCGAGCCGCGGCACCACCGAGTTGGTGGGCAGCAGGTGCAGGAAGAACCACAGGATCCCAAAGGCGAGCCACGGCCGGGAACGCAGGCTCGCCAGCCCGACCCCGACCAGGGCGGCCAGGAGGCAGGCCTTGGCCGCCAGGGCCGGCGTCCAGCGGGTGAGCACCGGCAAGGCGGGGTCGATGTTGAGCCGGGCGGGCCAGAGGAACTGGCCCAGGAGGCTGGTCACGGCGTTGATCTGACTGAGCAGGTTCACTCCGGTGCCGCGGATCCCCAGGGCGTAGGAGACCAGCTTGGCGAAGCTGCCGTTGCCGGCCATGAGGGCCATGAGTCCGGCCAGGATCACCCAGTGCGCCCAGGGGCCCCCGAGCCAGGCGCGGCGCCGGGCCGGACCGGGCGGGACCGTGCACTCCCACAGCACCAGGGCGGCCGGGAGCGTGACGGCGGTCTCCTTCACCAGGAAGGCCAGGATGAACAGCCCGCCGGAGATGGCGTGCTGCCAGATCCAGTCTCCCGAAGCCCGGCCGCGGGCATAGGCCAGGAGCGCGCCCAGGTAGAAGCAGGCCATCAGGGAGGACGACCGGCCACAGATGTAGGTAACGGCCTCGGTCTGGACCGGGTGCAGCGCGAACAGCAGCGCCCCGGCCAGGGCCGCCAGCGCGCCGGTCTCCCGGGCGAACAGCCTGAATAGGCGCCAGACCAGGACCGTGTTGGTAGCGTGGATGGCGAGGTTGCAGAGGTGGAACCCGAACGGGCCCGGGCCCAGAATCCAGTTGAGGGTGTAGCTGACCTTGAGCAGCGGGCGGATCCCCAGCGGCCCCGAGGCCCAGGCCGCCAGGGAGTGCACCGCCGGATTGTCGACGATCACGCAGTAATCATCGAACTGGAAGGCGCCGCCCAGGGCGTTGGCGTAGGCCAGGACTACCGCCAGGACGAGGATGGCCGGCACGACCGGGAACCTGAACCTTGCCTGACCGTCCAGTCGCAGGAAGCTACCCCTTCAAAGGCTTTGGCTCATGCAGGATCCAATGGAATCTAGGACCTGGGCAGGACAATCGGTTGGGAGTCATTGAAGGTCACCGTCTCCGTGGCCGACAACCCGTCTTCAGCCTTGAGTTCCCATTGGGTCAAAGTCGCACCCGGGCTCGCAAACAAGGCCGCGTCCGCAAAGGGCGAGTCGAAACCGAGATCAACCGTTCCCGGGGTCTGGTTGGTCGCGAACGCCTCCAGGACCTCGTCTCCGCGCCAGAGCCGGGTAAAATCGCCCCTGGTGATGGTCGAAAGCTGGTTGGGACCGCTGGGCGAGGTCAAATTGAGGACCGACAGGGCGGTCACGTTGTCGAAGGTCCATGGCCCGACCGTGACCGTCCATTGCTGAGCCCTCAGACCGGCCCCGGAGCCGGCGAGGGCGACCAGGAATCCCAACGTCAAGAATCTAGAACACATGTTTTACTCCATGGATCAAGGAAAGGGTTGCTGGATCCGGTTCCGCCTCAAAGGCCTGCAGGGCCCGGCGCTGGGGCCGGGAGGAACTGGAGGGAACTGAAACTCACGACATAGACTTTAGGGGCGTCCCGGTCGCCATCATGGCCGGAACTGCCCTGGCCGCTGGCCGGGGCCGAGATCTCCGTGATATCGCATAGCTTGATTGACTTCCTTTTGGCTGATTCAAAGTTGGTGGCTTGGCCGTTGCTCGTTTCCAGGATGGGGCTGCCGGGGAATTGATCCGAGAACTTGAAGGTCAGGATGAGGTCCACCTTGCATTGGGCCTGTTGGGCAACCTGGCATTGCTGCCACCAGTCGTGGTCCTCCTCGTGCTTGACGAATGTGAGGGATCCCGCGGATAAACTGGGACTGGTCTGGTTGATGACCGCGTTGGCGGTGAAGGTGGCGGGTGTGGTGACCAGGTCGATATAACTTACGTCATCGATCGGGCAGGAATGGGCCTTGCCATCGGTACCCTTCCAGCAAAGCGAGAGTTCGAAGGTGGCATGGTTGAATTTCGTATTGGGGATTTGGACCGGAGTGCCAAGGGCCGGAAGGGCGGTGAGACCGGCGAGGGCGGTGGCCAGGATGCTTAAATTCATATATCACTCCTAATTGAATGTCCAAGCGTCAATCGTCCGAGATAGGAATGTCTCATTGCCATTTGGAATATATAGGCTTCACCCTGAGCATCGCAATAGGTTGCCAACCATTTTTATTAACATTTAATATATTATTCATTCACACCTTGACGGCAGGAAACTTGGCCGTGGCGCGGCCCATCCGGCAATCGACGGCGGCCGACTGGCCACCGCTGAAAGCCGCCACCAAAGGGGTGACGTTGGCCTTGAACTGGGCGGCAGCCTGGAAAGGATCGCCACACCGGAGCAGTCCTCCAGCCATTGAGGTAGACTGGACCGCTCTGAACCGCCTGGAGCCGTTCTTTTTTGCCTCGGAATAGGGGGCCTGGTGAACAAAGATGACATTCTCAAGCGGTGGAAAATGGTAAGTGCATTAAAACATGATACTTACCTGTTGATTGAACAGTTCTTGATGGAATGGAAGCTCTACAGCCGCGACCGGGTGGCGCTGTTCTGGACCTTCGCCTTCCCGATGCTCATGCTCCTGGCCTTCGGTACCATCTTCCGGTCCGGTTCGATGCCGCCGGTCACCCTGGTGGTGGCCGGGGATGCCGGGGATGGACCGGCGGGGCGGCCCTTGCTTGGCGCCCTGGAGCGGATGCCGGTGAAGCTGCTCAGGTTGGACGCCGGAGTCGCCGAGGCCCGCTGGAAAAAGGGCGAAACCGCGGCCCAACTGGAGCGGTCCGGGGACGGGATCGTGCTCAAGGTGAACAGCTACCTGGTGGCCCAGGGCCAGCAGGCCGCCCAGAGCGTCCAGCAGGCCAACCTCGCGGTCCAGATCCGCCAGGACGGCCGCGAGCCCCGGTGGCTCCCGGTCCAGACCGAGAGTCCCGGCCACGCCCATTCCACCAACTACGCCGCGTTCCTGCTGCCAGGCCTGCTGGGATTGAATCTGCTGAGCATGGGCCTGTTCAGCGTCGGCATGGTCAATGTCTCGTACCGGGAGAAGGGCAAATTCAGGCGCCTGGCGGTGACTCCGCTGCCCAAGTGGATCTTCCTGCTGGGACAGATCCTGCACCGGCTCACGGTGACCTTCCTGCAGTCGGCCCTGATGCTGCTGCTGGGCTACATGGCGTTCGGGATCAGCAACCAGGGCTCCTACCTGCTGCTCGCGGCGGTGATGACCCTGGGCACGGCCTGCTTCATGGCCATGGGCTTCGCCTTGGCCGGGTTCGCCCAGACTTCGGAAAGCTACGCGGCCATTTCCAACGCCTTCTTCTTTCCGATGATGTTCCTGTCCGGGGTCTACTTCACCCTGGACGCCGCGCCGCGCTGGATGCAGCAGTCGGTGGTGATCCTGCCCTTGTCCCCCTATCTGAAAGCCCTCCGGGCCGTCTTCAACGACGGCGCCGGCCTGGAAGGCCATTGGGCCGGCCTGGCCGTGGTGGCGGCATGGACCGCGGCCTGCTTCGCGCTGGCGGTGAAGCGCTTCAAGTGGGCCTAGGAGCCTGTCAGGGTCGCCGCCGCCGGGCAAGCCGGCGTCGACGGTACCGCAAGCAGCCGTTACTGAGCCTGCCCGGTTACGGCTGTTTGTGCCCTGCACGGGTGCCCAATC
>Ga0302279_10002107_pt1 | contig 26978 bp, 23 predicted proteins | sample III_Bog_N3_3_FD_194541 | JGI IMG/M metagenome (GOLD analysis project Ga0302279, IMG submission 194541) | Peat permafrost microbial communities from Stordalen Mire near Abisko, Sweden - III_Bog_N3_3 | ecosystem: Environmental > Terrestrial > Soil > Wetlands > Peat | place: Sweden: Abisko... | reverse complement strand
AGGGAAGCTGCCGTCGGGGCTCGACCGTCCGGCAGGCAGGCCGGTCAGGATTTCCAGCGCGTCTTCGATGCTGTCCACCGGGTAGATGTGGAATTGGTTTTTGGCCACGGCCTCGACGACCTCGTCCTTGAGCATCAGGTTGACCACGTTGTCCTTGGGGATGAGCACGCCTTGGGTCCCGGTCAGCCCGCGCCTGCGGCAGACCTCGAAGAAACCCTCGATTTTCTGGTTGACCCCGCCCACGGCCATGATCGCCCCGCTTTGACTGACCGCGCCGGTGAAGGCGTAGCACAGTTTGATCGGGGTTTCGGCCAGGGCCGAGAGCAGGGCGGCCAGTTCCGCGCCCGAGGCGCTGTCGCCTTCGATTTCGGCGTAGCTTTGTTCGAAGCACAGGCTGCCGGTCATGACCAGGGGCTTGTTTTTGGCGAACAGGTGCAACAGGTAGCTTTTGAGAATCATCATGCCTTTGGTGTGGATCGGGCCGCCGAGCTCGGCCTCGCGCTCCAGGTCGAGGATGCCGCCGTGGCCCACGCCCACCGAGCAGGCAATCTGGTGGGGCAAGCCGAAGGCGTAGCCCGAGTATTCGCGCACCGACAAGCCGTTGGCCCGGCCCACGGCCGTCCCGTCGGTGGCCACCTTGATCATTTCCCGGTCGTATTCGGCCAGGTATTCCTCTTCCCAGAGATTGGCCCGAAACACCCGCGATTTGCGCACCAGGGACACGTTTTCCGCGCCGACCAGCGCAAGTCCCTGGGTTTTGGCCAGGGTTTGGGCCTCGATCATGATGTCGCGGATCAGCGGCAGGTGCAGCGAGATCTTATGCTGGTCCTCGGCCATCAGCGAGGCCTCGTTGACCAGTTCTTCCAGGGCGGCGGCGTCAAAGGGCAAAAGGTCCGCCTCGGCGATGATCCGGGCCAGCAGGCCGAGGTAGAGCCCGATGTTTTCCTTGGTCCGTTGCACCGTGTCCTGCATGTGGGCCTTGATTTTGAAGAGCTTGGCGAAGCGGTCGTCGCCGTAGAGCAGGGCTTCGTAGGTTTCGTCCGTGCCGACCAGGATCACCTTGAGCGAGAGCGGAATGGGTTCGGGCTCGATGGTCTTGGTCCGGGTGTGTTCCGCGAAATCGGCCGGGTCCTCGATCCTGGCCAGGCGCGAGCGCAGGGCGCGCAGCAGGCCTTCCCAGGCGCCGGGGCAGGCGGCCAGATCGTCGATTTTGATGATGCAGTAGCCGCCGTTGGCGCGGTGGATGGCCCCGGCCTTGACCAGGGTGAAGTCCGTGTACATGGCCCCCATTTCGGTTTCGCGCTCGATGCAGCCGAGCAGGTTGAAATAGGAGGGGTGGTCCACGATGATGACCGGCGCGCCGCTTGTTTTGCCGTTGTCCACGAACAAGTTGACGTCGTAGCGGGCGAAGACGTCTTCGGGCGTCCAGGGCGCCTCGCCCGGGCGTTCGCCCTGGGGGGCCGGTTCGCGGGGCAAGAGGGAATCGACGTTTTCCAGGATGTCTTCGCGCATGGCCTTGAAATAGGCGGCCAGGTCCTCGTGGCCGCCGAAATCGGCTTCCGGGGCGCTCAGGTGCGCCTCCAGGATCTCGGCCACGGTTTCGCGCACCAATTGTTTTTCCCGGTCGCGCAGGCCGCGTTCCTCCTGGCTTATCTGGCGCAGGTAGCCGCTCATGTCGTCCATGACTTTCTCGCCGCGCGCCTTGAGTTCGCGGCGCAGGTCGGCGTCGAGCCGGTCGAATTCCTCGCCGCCGACCACCTTGCCCTCGACCAGCGGGAAGAGCGTGAGCCCGCCTTGGTCGTCGATATCCAGGCTGAACCCGGCGGCCTGGGCGGTGTCTTCCATTTCCTGGTAGATTTCCTCGCGCTTGTTCTGGAAGGCGCGCAGCAGGCTTTGGCGCTTGGCCACGTAAGCTTCCTGTTCGAGGCGAAGCGGTATTTCCTCGCGGATGGCGGCCACGGCCTTCGTCATCTCGGTTTTGAGGCGGCGGCCTTGTCCGGCCGGCATGCGGATGGCCCGGGGCTGGTCCGGGTCGTCGAAGTTGTAGACGTAGATATAGTCCGGCGGCACCGGGGCCGATTCGGCGTGCGGCGCGAGGAAATCGCGAACGAAATAGGTGCGTCCCAGGTTCGGCGAGCCGCACAAATAGACGTTGAATTCCGGGCCAAGGACCGATAGGGCGGTGTTTAAGGCGCGTATCGCCCGGGGCTGGAGTATTTCGCTTGGCCCCTGCGTGGGCGGGACGGCGCGGCTGTCGGCAAAGGGAATCTCGCCCGGTGCGGGCCGCGCGCGCAGAGTGTCTGGGGAAAGCGGTTTGATTTTGGGCATGAAGCATCCTCGAAATAAAATTGAGCCCTGACATTGGCGCAAAGCGCCTGGCCTGGCAAGCGGGATTTGCCGGCGCCAGGCCTTGCCGGGTCGCCCCGAACGGCCCGGGACGGGCGCGGCGGTAAAGAAATTGCACGTAATTTGCAATAACAATTACAGTGATTATTGTAAGAGGCATACCCGCGGTGTAGGAGGCGACCCATGCGACATACTTGGCACGTCCGGTTTTTCTGTACGGTGATGGTCATGGCCATGACCGCCTGGACAGTCACGTCGCCGGCCAGCCCGGATTTTTGCCTTGCCCAAGACCAAGTGAAGGCCGAGGCCCCGGCCAAAACCAAGGCCGGCGCGACCAAGCAGAAAAAAAAGCATCCAGCCAAGCCCCGGGCCATAAGCCTGTTTCAGGGCGGCTATGATTTCACCACCCCGCCCAGTCCCGAGTCCGAGTTGAAGAATCGGCTCAAGGCCCCCCTCCCGGCCGACCAGACGGAAGCGGGCGTTCGGCGCCGTTCCGGCCTGGGATACGATGTCGGCAACAAGCTGCATCTGTCACCCGGCGCGGCTCCGGTTCCGGACGGCTTTGGCGGCGCCGGAGGCGGTGTGCGCGCCATGTGGCAATCCGAGGGCAATGCGGCCGTCAGCGGGGGCGTCAGCTACGACGCCGAGGGCCGCGCCGGGGCCGGTTCCCCCTCGCCCGCCGGTCCGACTGAAAACAGCTCCCCGGGACCGGCTGCCGGCGTTATGTTGAAATACTCCTTCTAACCGGGTATCCTGCCTCTTCCGGCCGGGTTTGGGCCCGGTCCGCCAGGCCGTCTGTTCCGAGAACGCGGCCGTATAAAACCATCGCAGAGTCCCGGATATCGTGACCAGAGCTTTCATAAAAAGAACCGTCCTGCTGGTGTCGCTCGGGCTGCTCCTGATCGCCCCGGCCGTGCCGCGCCTGGTTTCCCTGTACGTCGGACCGGAAGCGATCAGGCTGACGGCGGCCAGGTTCCTGGAAGGCATGCTGGGCCGGGAGGTGAGCGTGCGCGGCCGGGCCGTTTTGACGCTTCTGCCGCGCCCGTCGATCGTCATCGAGGATATTTCCGTGGCCAATCCCCCGGGATTTGACGGGGAAATGGTTTTCGCCCGCCAGGCGCGCCTTGAGTTTCGTCTGGACGGGCTCTTGTCCCGGCGCATCGATTGCGACAGCCTGACCCTGTTCGGCGTGCAACTGGACGCGAGCGTCGACGGCCGGGGCGCAAGCAATTGGCAGGACGTGTTTTCCGGGGCACGCGAGGTCATCTCCGGGGCGGCGGGCAAAGACAATCCCGAGCTGACGGCCGGCGTGACCGTGGACAGCTCCAAGATGCGCATCGTGCTCGCCGACGGCGAGATCGCTTACCGGGACCTGGGCCGGGGGACACTGGTGCATCTGACCGGGCTGCGTTTCACTCTCGACCCGAGCGGCGGCTTCCGGGCGCAATTCGCCGCGCCGGACGCCCTGCCGGGACTGGCCGCCGAAGCCGAACTCTCCGGCACGGGCGAGATCGATCCGGTCAAGGGGGGCCTGGAGGTGCGCAACGCCAGGCTGTCGGTGGCGCTGCGCGACGCGGCCGCTTCCAGGCAACCGGCCAATCTATCGGCAACCCGCCCCCTGGTCATACTCGGCGCGATCTGCGATTTTTCCCAGACCGCGCAACGCCTGAATCTGGCCGGGCTGACGCTGGAAATGCCCGGGGTCAAGCTGAGCGGCCGAGCCGATGTGTCGCACGCCCTCGATCCCGGCGCGCGGCGTCTGAATTTTGACCTTGCCGCCGCGACTTGCGACCTGGGCGTCTTGCTGGCCGCCTTCCCCAATCCGGGCGCGGCGCCGTTGTCCGTGGGCGGCCTGGCGGCCGAGGGAACGCTCGGCCTGGGCAAGCTCAGCCTCGGCGAGCTGGCCGTGCGCAGGCTGGCCGCCAGGGTGCGCCTGAGCGAGGACAAAACGATTTCGGCCTTTATTTTGGGCAAACTGGCCGACGGGGAATTCACCGCCGACGGCTCGGTCGCTCCCGATTCCGGAGCCACCGATCTGTCCCTGGCCTTCGAGGCGACGGCTTCGGGCTCGGGGGGTGCGCCGAGCCGGGGCGCTTCCGGCAACCTGCGCGCGCGCCTGACCCCCGCCGGAGCCAGCGGACGCTTGGAGCTGCGCGACACGTCGTTTGGCGAGACGGCCAGGGCGTTCGGCTTGCAGCGGCGCGATCTTGCCCGGCTCGATGGGTTGGGTCCGGTTTCCGGCGGCGTTTCGTTCGCGGTCATTCCGGGCGGCGCGGACTTGGACGAGAGCGGGATCGAACTCAGCGACATCGAGTGGCGCTGGCCGGATTTCGAGCTCAAGGGCAAGGCGACGCTCGTTTTACCGGCCTTGCGCGGCCTGCCGTTCGCCGATGTCTTTCTCGGCGCGCGCGGCGTCGCCGATCTGAGCGCCACCTGGAGCCGAGCCCAGGCGGCTGCTTCGGTCACGACTCCGGTCCCCGCACCGGCCAGGGTTCCGGTTCCGTTCAAGGTGCAGGCCAAGGTTCCGGGCCGAGCCCCGGTTCCCGCCGCCGCCAAGGGGGCGGCCGCCAAGGCCTTGCCGCAAACCGCCCGGGCGACGGCGCGGGTGCAATTCACCCCCCATCCGGCCGACGCCAAGGAATCCAAGCAGGCGAAGCAAGCCCCGGGCTTCGATCTGGCCGCCCAGATACATTGGGACGATGCGCTCGGCCTGGGGCAGGTGCATGCGGACTTGGCCGGCCTGGCCGGTTTCGATCCCCAGACCGAATCCTGGCGGCTCAAAAATGCCAAGATCGACGGCAAAACCGAGTTGCGCCTGCCGGTCCTCTCGCCGCTATCGGTTGCGCGCCTTGGTTTCAAAGGCCGGCTGGAAGCCGATTTCGGCAAAGGCTCGGCGGAGATGACCCAGGCCACGTTTGACGCGGGCTTTGCCAAGGGCGACGGCCATTTGTCCGTGGCCGCGCTGTGGGAGGAGCCCAAAGTCGCCGGGACGCTCAATTTAGCCGAATTCTCGCCGCGCCAGGCGATGGCGGCGCTGTCTTTGAACCTGCCCGGGGATATTGCGGCCATGGCTCTCGCCAAGGCGCGGGGCTCGTTCGATTTCGCCTGCGACGCCAAGGGAATCGAGCTGAGCAAGATCCGCATGCTGGTGGACTCCACCAACATTTCCGGCCAGGCTTTGTTCGTCCCGAAGACCCGCGCCGTCACCTTCGACCTGGATGCCGACGAGATCGAGCTGTCCAACTACCTGCCCTCGGCGCCGGCGAGCCAGACCAAGACGTTGACCGGCCACGGCGGCCAGTCGGATACGCCGTACGACACCGCGGCCTGGCGCGACCTGAATATCGAGGGCCGGGCCCGGGTGGCCTGGTTTCGGCGCGAGGGCTTGGTGTTCAAACGGCCGGACATCTTTTTTTCGGTGAAAAACGGCCAAATCCGGGCCGAGCTGAGTTCCGGCGACTTCTACGGCGGCCGGTTTTCCGCCGAGTTTCGCGCCCAGGCCTTGGACCGGGGCATGTCTTCGTGCGCGGACTTGAAGCTCGACGATGTGGACGCCGACGCCTTCTTGCGCGATCTGACCGGCGACCAGGTGGTCACCGGCAGGGGCAGCGCCTCGGTCTCGGTCTGCGGCCGGGGGGAATCCGAGGCCGCCTGGTGGCGCGAAGTCTCGGGCAGCGCCGGGCTGATCGTGCGCCAAGGCGTCCTGCCGCTTCGGGAATCCGGCCGGACCCCGAGAAATCCCGCCGACGTGCAACAGATCGTCTTTCGGGTCATGAGCGCCTCGTTCCGCATCGCCCGAGGCGTGGCCGCGACCGAGGACGTGGTGCTCGACGGCCCCAAATTCACGGCCAAGGGCCGGGGCTGGGTCAACCTGGTCGAGGAAACCCTGGATCTGGCCTTAAGCGCGGTCTACGAGGGCTCGGCCAAGGTCCCGGTGGGCATCAAAGGACCGATCCTGGAACCGAAGCTGGATATCGATCGCAGCGCCGCGGTCGGCGACACGATCTTTCGGATCTTCAACGCCATCGTAAATACGCCTGAAAACACATATAGAGTGTTGCGAAAATTTATATTTTAGAATATATTATTTCTCGGTTGAGGCCGCTGGGCCTCAAAGCCGGGGGCGTCCCCGGGGAGTGGAGCGCCACGTGTTCAAGCCGGGTCCCGCGCGTCTTGTCAAAATCGTTTCCGGCGGGCAGACCGGCGTGGATCGCGCCGGCCTGGACGCGGGCCTGGACGCGGGCCTGGCCGTCGGCGGCTGGTGCCCGAGCGGGAGGTTGGCCGAGGACGGCGTGATCCCGGCTCGCTACGCCTTGCGGGAAATGGCCAAGCCCGGCTACCCGCCGCGCACGCGGCAAAACGTGCTGGACTCCGACGCCACCCTGATCGTGTCCGACGCCAAGCCGACCGGCGGCACCCGGCTGACCATGGTTTTCGCCTTGAAACTGTCCAAGCCCTTCCTCGTGGTCGCGCCGGATACGGCCGATCCGGCCATGCTGGCCGCCTGGCTCCGGGACAACCGGGTCAGGGTGCTCAACGTGGCCGGGCCCAAGGAAAGCAAGTGTCCGGGCATTTACCGGCGCTCCCGGGAATTTTTGCACACGGTCTTCAGCCTGGCGGCCGGCGCGGACGCGGTCGGCGAACCGCCGGCTGGATACCTTTCGCGACGGGAAGCCCCTCGCGGGCTAAAGCAATTGCGTCCGGGTCCGATAAGAATGCCATGGCCAAGAAAAAAACCGCCCAAAAGGCCGTCGCGGCCTCGGGCCATCCCTTCCGGTCCATCCTGATCGGCTTGATGCTGATCGGGATACTGGTCGCCGGGGTGACGGTCTTCGGCAACATGCTCGACACCAGGGTGCAATCCTCTTTCGTCCAGCCCGGCGGTTTCACCGCCGCGGAAGTGGCCGACACCGTTCGGGAGCTGCGCCAGCGGCAGAGAGACTTGAATTATAATTCGCCCTTCTCCCCGGGCGTATTCCGCGAAGAGGCGCAAAACAACAGGATCTAGCGTAATATTCGGGGAAAGGGGATTTTTTAAACCGCGAATTACCCGAGATAGGCCTCGGACCGAAGAACGCGGGCGCGGCGCCGTTCACCGGGTCCGCGCCGTCTGACCGCGAGCTTCCAGGGCGATCGCGCCTTGGTCCGCCCGGGCGCGCTCCCGCGCATGGCGGCGCGCGCGGGCGCGGCCCTGATCCTTTTTTTCCCCGCCCCAGCCTTGCCCCGCGCCGGTTTTTTCGCCGTCAGCCGCGCCAAGTTTGACTTTTTAGGTCAAAAGAGCGACAGGGTGCGGGTCCCTTCGCGTCCTGAAAACTTCGCTGACGACATCCACCTTGCGAGGCGACCCATGACCGATCCCGCCGCCCTGATCGCCGCCGCGCCGCCCATTCCGGTTCCCTGGGAAGTGCTCGAGGGGCTGCGCCTGGCGGTTTTCTTGCTGCATATCGTCGCCATGAACATCCTGCTCGGCGGGGCGCTCATCGCGGCCGTGGCGTCCGGGCGGGAGAGCACCTTGCCCGGGCACGCCGTCCGTTCGCTGTCGCGCGCCCTGCCCACGGTCATGGCCCTGACCGTCAACCTGGGCGTGCCGCCGCTGCTTTTTATCCAGGTCGTCTACGGCCAATTTTTCTACACCAGCTCCATTCTCATGGCCTGGATTTGGCTCGCGGTCATCGGCGTGCTGATCATCGCCTACTACTGTCTCTACCTGCATGACTGGCGGTCCGGACATGGCGGGCACGAAGCGCCCGCCCGGGGGGCGGGAGCCGGCGCGTCCACGGTCTTTATCCGCACGGCCGCGGCCCTGCTCGCGGTCAACGCCTTCATTTACGTCTGCAATCTTTCCCAGACCCAGAATCCCGCCGGCTGGACAGGGGCGGTCGGAGCGACCCTGGGAACGTTTTTGCCGCTGGCCGATCCGGTGCTTTTCCCGCGCTTCGTCCATTTTCTGGTCGGGGCCGTGGCCGTGGCCGGGTTGGCCCTGGCCCTGGCCGGACGCCAGGGCTGGTTCACGGACCGGGACGAGCGCACCGAGGCCTATGGGCTGCGCCTGTTTTTCTACGCCACCCTGGCGCAGATCTGCGCCGGCGCCTGGTTTTTGGTCAGCCAGCCCGGGGCGACTTCCGAGCTGTTTCTGGGGGCGAGCCCCTTGGCCACGGCCCTGTTGGCCCTGGCCGCGCTTTTGACCGTGGCCGCCCTGATTTTCGCGCTGCACCGGCTGGTCCTGCCCTGCGCCTTGGCCGCGCTTGGCATCCTTGCGGTCATGGTGCTCATGCGCGAGGTCGTGCGCCTGTCGCGGCTCGCGCCCTATTTTCATCCCGAAGATCTGCGCCTGGTCCCGGAGAGCGGTCCGGCGGTGCTTTTCGCCGCGCTCCTGGCCGTGGGCCTGGGCGCGATCGCCTGGCTCGCGGTGGCGTTCCGGCGCGCCGGGCAAGCCGGAAAGGGGGCCTAAGCCATGGACTACCCGGTCTGGCAACTGGGCGCCCTCGGCGGCGGCCTGCTCATCGCGGTCATCGCCACGGTCCACGTCTTCGTGGCCCATTTCGCGGTCGGCGGCGGCCTCTACCTGGTGCTCACCGAGCATTTCGCCCGGGCGCGCCGACTTCCCGCCGTCCTGGCCCACGTCAAAAAACACGCCCGCTTCTTTTTGTTGCTCACCATGGTCTTCGGCGGGCTCACCGGCGTCGGCATCTGGTTCACCATCTCCCTGTTGTCCCCGGGGGCGACCGCGCTGCTCATCCATAAATTCGTCTTTTTCTTTGCCGCCGAATGGGTGGCCTTTATGGTCGAAATCGCGGCGCTGCTCGTCTATTATTACCGCTTCGACCGGATGGGCGCGCGCGAGCATCTGATAACCGGGTGGATCTATTGTATCAGCGCCTGGGCGTCGTTATTTTTTATCGGCGGCATCGTGAGCTTCATGCTCACCCCGGGAGAGTGGCTCGCCACGGGCAACGTCTGGGACGGTTTTTTCAATCCCTCGCTGTGGCCCTCGGTGGCCCTGCGCACCGCCATGGCCTTGCTCCTGGCCGGGGTGTTCGGCTTCGTCACCGCCATCCGGGTCGGCGACGAAGCGGCGCGCGAGCAGTTGGTGCGTTTTTGCGCCGTGTGGGCGGCGGCCCCGTTTTTCGCGGTCCTGGCTTCGGGCATGTGGTACCTAGACAGCCTGGCGCCCGCTTCCAAGGCCCTGGTGCTCGGGGGCAACCCGGAGATCGCCTTGTATCTCGGCGTCTTCCTGAAATGCGGCCCGGTCTTGGCCGCCCTGGCCGTGATCATGGCGGTCAAGCTGCCGGGTAAAGTTCGGGCGGTCCTGTGCCTGTTCACGTTCGTGCTCGGCTACGCCTATATCGGCTCGTTCGAGTACGTCCGCGAGGCCGCCCGCCGGCCGTATCTCATCGTGGGCGCGGTCTATTCCACCGGGCTCGAGGTCGCCCGGGCGGGCGCGGTCAAGGACGCGGGCGTGCTTACGGCCGGCGGCTGGACGCAGCTCAAGCACATCACCGTGGACAACGAGATTGAAGCCGGGCGGGAAATATTCAACCTCACCTGCCTGGCCTGCCATTCGATCGGCGGGCCGATGAAAGACATCGTCAAGCTCACGGAGAAATATTCTCGTTTCGGGGCCGAAGCCATGCTCGCCGGGCTGGGCCGCATCTCGGGCTACATGCCGCCGTTCCCGGGAACCGACCGGGAAAGGCAGGCCCTGGCGGCCTACCTGACCGAAGGCCTGCACGGGAAAAAGCCGCCGGAAACGGCGTTTGAGCCGAACGATCTGCCCCTGCGGGTTCCGGTCGCCGAGCCGGACCGCGAATACACGCTCACCGCCTGGAGCGCCCAGGGCCTGACGTTCTTCTCCGACGCGGACGAAACGTTTCGCCTCCTGCCGCCCGGCAACACCCTGCGGGCCATGCTCATCAAGCGCGGCGACCCGCCCCAGGTCGTGTCCCGGGGCGTGGAATTAAGCTACCGCCTGGAGCCGGGGGCGAGCGACCCGGCGGCGCGGCTGCCCTATTGGAAATTCGCCAAGAGCGGGTCCGGGGAAAGCCTGCCGCCAAATACCGGCGCGGCCGGGCTTGGGACCTCGGGCGCCATGGCGCCCGAGGCGGCTTCGTCGATATTTCAGGCCCAGGCCGTCCCGGTCTCGCCGTACGCCACCCCGTCCGGGATCGATCCCTATCCCCTGGCCACGGTCGAGGCGAGGGAGACGGGCAGCGGCAAGCTGTTGGCCGCGACCACGGTCGTTTTGCCCGCCTCCACGGAAATGGGCTGCAAGAACTGCCACGGCGGCCCCTGGCGCGTCGACGGGGCCATGGGCGTGAGCCGTGCGACCGCCGGCGACATCGCGGCCGTCCACGACCGGCGCAACGGTACCGACTTGGCCCGGCGCGCCAAGGCCGGGAGTCCGGCCGCTTGCAACGAATGCCACGCCGACGCAGCGGCGGGCGGGACGGGCGACGGCAAGCGCCTGAACCTGTCCGCGGCCATCCACGGCCTGCATGCGGCCGTCCTGACGGGGACCGGCGACAAGGCCTGTACGTCTTGCCACCCGGCCGACCCGGGGGGCGCGACCCGGGCCTATCGCGGGGTGCATTTGGCCAACGGGCTCGGCTGCACCGACTGCCACGGGGGCATGGACGATTTCGCGCTCAGCCTGCTGCGCGGGCAGCAGGGCCCGGGCCAAGCGACGGCGGATAAGCTCGCGGCCAACCTGACTCCGCGCGCCGTGGCCCTTGATAAGATCAATCCCCGCGCGCCGTGGACGAATCAGCCCGATTGCCTGACCTGCCACAAGGACTTCGGACCGGGCGGTTCCGGCGCGGACTCCGGATTCAACGTCTGGACCAAGGACGGCGAGGGGCTCTTCGCCAAGCGCCGCGACGAAATGCAGGCCGTGGCCTGCGCCGCCTGCCACGGCGCGCCGCACGCCGAATACCCGGCGCGCAATCCCTACGGGGAAAATCGCGACAATCTCCAGCCCCTGCAATACCAGAACCTGGCCGCGCCCCTGGGAGCCAAAGGCGGCTGCGCCGCCTGCCATACCGCGCCCATGGACGCAAGCGCCCACCATCCGTTGCCCCAGTAAGGTCGACGGGTAAGAAGAGAAAACCGGGGAAGAACCGTTTTTGAAAAAGGGTTCCTCCCCCGGCCCCCCTCCCAAACCTAATTTTTAAAAAAGAGCCGGGGCGGCGACGCTTGGGCCTTTTATTTCAACGACCGCCGAGCCGCCTTTCGCCACGGCCGGCCAGACGCGATTCCCGCCTTTCTCCAAACCAGCCCGCACCTTCTCCGACGTTGTAACCTTCCGCCGCTTCGGAGCAACTATCTCTGTGTCGCGGCCCGGACCAACGCATAGGAGACCTCCATGGCGGATACCTCGTACAGCGATCTCAACATCGTCGCCTTGGGCGACTCCATCACCTACTCGGTCAATCACGCCACCGGCTGGGTGAGCCAACTGCAATCCATGTTTCCGGACGCCCGGATCGTCAACGCCGGAGTGCCCGGGGACACCCTGTCCGGGATGGCGGTCCGGATGCAAAGCTATGTCCCGGAGGCGGGAAAGCAAAATATCATGATTATTTGGGGCGGGACGAACGATCTGCTCTCTGGTTCGGACCCGGCCACCGCCGCGGCCGCGTTGGCCGGTCTGGTCGGCGAGGCCAAGTCCGAGGGCTGGGAGACCTGGGTGGTCGACGCCCTGCCGCGCGACGACGTGGGGCAGGCCTATATCCAGCAATTCGACAGCGACGCATACGCGACCGTTTCCGCCGACCGGTTTATCGACATGTATTCGTATTTTACGTCCTTCACCGGTGCGTCCGAGACCTCGCTGTACTGCTCGGACGAGGTGCATCCGAACTCCGCCGGGGACGCGCGCATCGTCTCGGTCATGGCCGCCGATATCGAGAGCGCCACGGATTCTTCGGGTGTCTCCGTCTTGCTCGGCCGGGAAACGGCCGCGAGCGTATCGAGCACCGGGGCGTCCATCCTGGGGTTGTCCAAGAGCCAATCAGGGGTCGCCATGGCCCAAAGCTAGGGCAAAAAAAACGGCAGCGCGTCGTGGTCGGAAGGCGGCGGGGGGTGCGAAGAATCGCCCAGGCGGCGATCGCGGCCGCCGTGGCCCGTGGCCCGTGGTTCGTCCGCTTGCCGCCCGCATCCCACCCAGATTGAAGTTTTTCGGAAGCGAGGGCTCGGGGGAGGAACCCTTTTTTCAAAAGGTCTCGCCCCCGGTCTTCTCTTTAGTTGATCCGGTAATGGCAGCCGATGGATTGTTTGTTGCGCATGGCCGCGAGCGTGATCAGGTAGGCGGCCTGGCAGCCGTGGAACAGGTCCACGATGGGTTTTGAGAGCGGGGTTTCGCGGTAGAAGTCGTGCAGGTGCCGGTTCTGGTCGCGCAGGTCTTCGAAGGCCCGTTTCAGGCGCGAGCCGGTGCGGTGGATGCCGACGTAGTTCCACATGGTGTTTTTTATGGTGGCCCAGTCCTGGGCGATCAGGGCCTGGTCTTCGTTGTTGTCGAAGCCCGGGGCGACCCAGTCCGGGATTGAATCCTTGAGTTTGCGGCTGTGCGCCGCCCGGCCGCCGCTGACGCAGCGGGCGATGTCCTCGCCGGCGCTTTGTCCCCAGACCAGGCATTCCAGCAGCGAGGTGCTGGCCATGCGGTTGGCCCCGTGCAGTCCGGTGCAGGAGCATTCGCCCACGGCGTAGAGCCGCTCGAGGGTGGTGCGGCCGCGTTCGTCCACCAGCACGCCGCCGCAGAAATAGTGCGCCGCCGGGACCACGGGAATGGGTTTGACGCCTATGTCCACGCCGATCTCCAGGCATTTCGCGGCGATGGCCGGAAAACGTTCGCGCACGTTCGGGACGCCGGTGGCGTCGAGATAGACGCTGTCTTCGCCGGTTTGCAGCATTTCCTCGAGGATGGCCCGGGCCACGATGTCGCGCGGGGCCAGGTCCCGGCGCGGGTCGTAGCGCGCCATGAAGGCTTCGCCCCGGCTGTTGACCAGGCGGCCGCCTTCGCCGCGCATGGCCTCGCTGATCAAAAAGCGCCGTTCGGCGCGGTGGAAGAGGGCGGTCGGATGGAACTGGATGAATTCCTCGTTGAGGCTTTTCACCCCGGCGCGGTAGGCCATGGCCAGGGCCGAGCCGATGGACGGCCGCGAATTGGTGGTGTGCAAAAAGATCTGGCCCACGCCGCCGGTGGCCAGGACGGTGAAATCGGCCAGAATGGTTTCGACCGCGCGCGCGTGTTCGTTGAATACATACGCCCCGGCGCACTGGTTGGCCAATTGGTACTTGAATTCCAGGAGCTTGGCCTGGTGGTGCGAGGTGAGCAGGTCCACGGCCGTGCGCCGGGTCAGGACCGTGATATTCGGATTTGCGCGCACGAGCCCGGCCATGGCGTTCATGATGGCCGCGCCGGTCTGGTCGGCGGCGTGGACGATGCGGCTGACGCTGTGGCCGCCCTCCTTGGTCAGGTGGAAATCCCCGCCCGGGGCGGTGTCAAAGGGCACGCCCGCCTTTTCGATGAGCAGCTCGCGCACGTCCTTGGGGCCGTTTTGGGCGATAAAGCGCACGGCCTTGAGGTAATTGTGCCCGGCGCCGCAGGCCAGGATGTCTTTTTCCAGAAGTTGCGGCGAATCGCCGGGGCCGGTGTAGATGATGCCGCCCTGGGCCAGGGGGCTGTTGCCGCCGATCAGTTCCTCACCCGAGGTGAGCAGGGTCACGGCCAGGCCTTTTTCGGCCATGGCCAGGGCGGCCGCGCAGCCGGCCAGTCCCGACCCGATCACCAATGCCTGGGTGTGCATGCGTTCGGAAGTCATGGTGCCAGTTGTCCTTATTGATTCAGCCGGCCTTGCGGCAGGCGTCGAGCATCCTGGCCAGGGCCAGCCTGGCCGGTTCGGCGACGTCCGGGCTCACCGCGACCGGGGTTTCCCGGTCCAGGTTGTCTAGTTGCCGGGCGAGTTTTTCCTCGGTGATTTTGGCCATATTGGAGCAGCCGTGCGCCATCAGGGGCACGATGGTTTTCGCGCCGGCGTATTTTTTCGCAAGTCTCGCGACCATATTGATCTCGGTGCCGACCCCCACGGTCGCGCCCGCCGGGGCGGTCTCGCAGTAGCGGATGATGTGCGAGGTCGAACCGCAGGAGTCGGCGGCGGCCACGACGCTGGGAGCGCATTCCGGGTGCACGACCACCAGCGCCCCGGGGTGCGCGGCGCGGAAGGCCTCGATGGCCGAGGGTCTGATGCGCGAATGGATGACGCACTGGCCGGGCCAGATCAGGACGTCCTTGTCCGCCAGCTCCGCCGGGTCGATGGTTTTGCCCTGGGAGAACACGTCCAGGACCTTGCGTCGGCCGGCCTTGATGCCGAGCTGGTCGCAGGTGTTCTGGGCCAGGTTCTTGTCCGGCAAAAAAAGCACGCCCTCGCCCTGGGTGAGCGCCCATTCGATCATGACCCGGGCGTTGGCCGAGGTGCACACCGAGCCGCCCATGCGGCCGCAGACGGCCTTCACTTCGGCCTGGGAATTGACGTAGGTCAGGGGGATGATTTTGCGCCCGCCGCCGCGCAGGCGTTGTACGACCGCATCGACCAGCGGGGCGGGGGCCATGTCCGAGAGCACGCAGCCGGCCTTGGGGTCGGGGATGAACACTTTTTGGTCCGGCGTGGCCAGGATGGCGGCGGTCTCGGCCATGAAATACACGCCGCAAAAGACGATGCCCGAGGCGGAGAGTCCCTCGATGCGGCGGGAGAGCTCCAGGGAATCGCCGGAGAAGTCGGCGTGGCGGTAGACTTCGTCGCTTTGGTAGTGGTGGGCCAAAATGGCCAGGTCGCCGGAACGGCGCGCCTTGGCTTTGACGATGCGGTCGTAAGCGGAGTCGTTCATGAACCTATCCCGATATGCGCATGCTGAAGTCGGCGGCCGGGGCGGAATGGGTGATGCGCCCGACCGAGATGAAATCGGCTCCCAGCCGCGCCAGGGCGCCGATATTTTCCAGCGTGACGCCGCCGCTGATCTCGGTCTCGATGCCGTGCGGAATCACGGCCAGGGCCTTGCGTATCCCGTCCGCATCCATGTTGTCGAGCATGATGCGGCCCGGGCGCAGGGCCACGGCCTGCTCGACCTCGGCCGGATCGCGGCATTCGATCTCCAGGGGGATTATCCCGAGCGTGTCCGCGTTGGCGCCCTGGCGCAGCGCCTGGACGGCCTTGGCGATGCCGCCCGCCCGGTCGATGTGCGTGTCCTTGAACATGAGCATGTCTTCGAGGCTCAGGCGGTGGTTGACCCCGCCGCCGGCGAGCACGGCGTATTTTTCCGGATAGCGCAGGCCGGGCAGGGTTTTCCTGGTGTCGAGCAGGCGGGTTTGGGTCTCGCCCATGGCCAGGACATAGCGCCTGGTCAGGCTGGCTATGCCGCTTAGGTGGGTAATATAATTAAGGATAACTCGCTCGGCCTTGAGCAGCGCCAAGGTCGGGGCGGAAATTTCCGCGACGACCGTGCCCGGGGCGACGAGTCGGCCGTCGGCGAACGGCAGCCCGACCTCGCGGCCGCCCGTTCCCGGGCAGCGCTCCAGGATGAGCTCGATGAGCGGGCCGCCGGCCAGGACCGCGTCCTGCTTGGCCACGATCACGGCCCGGGCCCGGTCGTCGGGCGAGAATACGGCCAGCGAGCTCAAATCGCGGCCGTCCTCGGCCAGTGCCAGATCCAGGCCGCGAAGCAAAAATTCGCGGGCCGGTCCGGTGAAAAAGCGCTCGAAAAGGTTTTGTTGCATGGGGACTATCGCGCGCGGGGCGCGGCCGGCTTGCCGGGAAGAAAGCCTAGGCCACCTGGCCGGGCTCGAAGCCGATTTTTATGATCGCCTGGCGGATCAGCTCGGCGTCGACCGGGGTTTTCTCCTCGAACGTGGCTTGGGCCTTTTCCAGGCTGACGGCGACATTGACGACGCCGGGCACGGCTTCGAGGGCCTTGGTGACGCTGGCTACGCAGTGGTTGCAACTCATGCCTTTGACCGGGACGGTTTTCATGGCGCGCTCCGATTCGGATTGCCGCGGGTTACACCCACGTGGTGTGATACCTGGCGAATATGACGGCCAGCAGGCCGCTGATGGCCAAGGCGGTCAGGATAAGGCTCAGCAGGATCGGGATGAGGATCGGCACCCAGCCGTGAACCCCGCCCGAATCCATGCATCTGCCCCGGATGTCGCCGCCGGGCACGGAACGCTTCAGGGATACGATGGCCGAGCGCGCGCGGCGGTAGTAGAGATAATACCCGGTCAGGCCGCAGGCGACGTGGACGAGCAAGGCGGCTTGCGGTTTCAGGGACACGATAAAGGCGACGGCGGCCCACAGGTACATCTTGCGGTAGAGCAGCCACCAAGGGGCAAAGAAGAAGGCCGACCAGTGCCAGGTGGCCGCGAACCCCCCGCCCAGTTCGTCGAAGCGGGCAAAACGGCGGAGATAGGCCCGCCGGTTCTTGATGACGAAGGCTTCGTATTCCCCGGTTTCGATGGCGTCCATGGCGTGTGGTTAGTGTTCGTCGAGCCAGCGCGAGGCGGCGGCGAAGTCGAGGGTGCCGGCGTAGATCGCCCGGCCGGTGATGACCCCGGCCAGCCCTTTGGCGGCCAAGGGGTGGATGGCTTGCACGTCGTCCAAGGTGTTGACGCCGCCGGCGGCGATGACCGGAAGCGTTGTCGCCGCGAGCAGGCGCTCCATGGCGGCGGTGTTGATTCCGGACTGCATGCCGTCGCGGCTGATGTCGGTGTAGACCAAAAAGGCGGCCCCGGCCCGGGTCGCCCGGGGCAGGACGTCTTCCACGACCAGGCCGCTGTCCTCGACCCAGCCTTTGGTTTTCAGGCGGCCGTCCACGGCGTCGAGCGAGACCCCGATGCGGCCGGGAAAGGCGGAGCACAGCAGGGCGAAGGTCTCGGGGTCGGCCAGCGCCATGGTGCCGATGATCAGGCGGCTGACCCCGGCTTGGATGTACGCCTCGGCCGTGTCCAGGTCGCGGATGCCGCCGCCGAGCTGGACCGGAATGCCGACGTCTGCGCAGATGCGGGCGATGAGGTCGAAGTTCTTGGGCTTGCCGCTAAACGCCCCGTCCAGGTCAACCAGGTGCAACCATTTGGCTCCCTGCCCGGCCCAATGCCTGGCCATGGCCTCGGGATCGGTGGAGAACACCGTCACCTGGTCGGCCAAGCCCTGGCGCAGGCGGACGCACTGGCCGTCCTTGATGTCCACGGCGGGAAATAAAATCACAGGCCCATGTCCTTGATGCCCTTGCGGATGGCTTCGCCGGCCAAGTCCATGGCCGAGATCCACTTGCCGCCCCGGTTGACGAACTTCTTGAAGTCCAAAATGTTGTCGGCCAGGGCCTGCTGCTCCTCCTCGAAGTGAAAGTGCCGGTAGAGGCCGCCGGTCTTCACGTCGATCAGGTAGAGATCGAGGATGACCTTGGCCGGCCGGTCGGAGCCGGCCGGGCCGCCGACACGCTCGCGGAAGAGCACGGTCTGGGGCACGAGAATGAAATCGACCTTGGCGCATTTGCCGATCTCGGACCAGTATTTGCGCACCGAGCCCCGGGTTTCGCTTATGTCCTGCGGCGTTTTGGCCAGGCATTCCTTGACCCGGTTCGGCGGCAGAAAAATCTTGCTGGTCTGCTTGGACAGGGTGTCGGCGAGCACGTCATCTAATTCGGCCATGACGCGTTTGTCGACGATCTGGGCGTCCGACGGGAGGATGCCGGCCGGAACCTCCCAGGCTTGTCCGGGATTGGAGAAGGGCGCGGCCGCGAACGTGGCCTCGGAGGTGATCGTGGCCTCGGGATTGACCTTGGCGCAGGAGGCGGCGGCGAGCAAAAGCGCGGCGATTATGGCCAGCGCGGCCGCATGGATGGCGTGACGCGATTTCATTCGAGGCTCCCCTTGGTGCTGGGAATGCCGGCGCGACAGAGGGTCAGGGCTTGGCGCAAGGCCAACCCCAGGCCCTTGAAGGCCGATTCCAACAGATGGTGTCCGTTTTGTCCGTAGGCGAAGCGGATGTGCAGGTTGAGCTTCGCGCCCTGGGCCAAGGATTTGAAAAATTCCCTCCAGAGGTCTTTTTCCTCGCCGGCGATCAGCGCGGGCAAGACGGCGTCGTCGTAAACCAGGTAGGGCCTGCCCGAGATGTCCAGCGACACTTCGGCCAGGGCCTCGTCCATGGGCACGCGGGCCCACCCGATCCGGCCTATTCCGGAGCGGTCGCCCATGGCTTTCGCCAGGGCCTGGCCAAGCGTGAGTCCGATGTCCTCCAGGCTGTGGTGAGCGTCGACCTCCAGGTCGCCCTTGCAGGCGAGCGTTACATCCATCCCGGCCCAAAAGGCGGCCAGGGTGAGCATGTGATCGGCAAAGCCGATCCCGGTGGAAATATCGGTTGCGCCCGATCCGTCCAGGTCGACCTCGACGCGGACGTCGGTTTCCTTGGTTTTTCGGGCCAGGGCGGCGTGACGCGGGCTCATGTCTTCTCCTTGGCCGGTTGGTCGGGGGCCGCGCTCGCCGCCGCTTCCGCGGTTTCGGACCCGGGGGCGGCTTGGGAGGCGTTGGCGGCAACGGGGGGCGTTTCGAACGCGGCGCCGGACGCCTGCTCGGCCGGGGCCGGGGGAACTTCGGCCAGGGGAGCTTCGGCCGGTTCGGCCTTGGACGTGAGGGCGGCCGCGGCAAAGCCCGCCGCTTCGGCATCGGCCTCGTCTCCGGGGCCCGCCGCTTCGGCCATTTCGGCGGCTTCGACGGCGAGTTCGGTCGCCGCGCTGGCCTCGGCCTCGGCCTTTGCCGGCTCTTCCTCGGGGAAAAGCTCCTTCATGGCTTCGGCCTTGCGTTTTTCCAGATCCACGCGCTCGAATTCGATTTCAAAGGAGCGTTTGACTTCGGTGGTCATGCCCCGCAACTGGGCCATGAGCTTGCCGACCTTGACCATGATCTCGGGCAGGCGCTCGGGCCCGATGACGATCAGAGCCACGATCATGATGATGATAAATCCCGAGGAATCGATGCCGAACATCCCTTAACCTCTCGCGTATCGCGGAAAGCCCGCGCGGGCCCGACGGGCCCGGGTTATTCCCAGCCGCCGGACTATTCCCATTCGATCGTGGAGGGCGGCTTGGAGGAAATGTCCAGGACCACCCGGTTGACGCCTTTGACCTCGTTGATGATCCGGCTGGAGATGCGGGCCAGGAGCTCGGAGGGAACCCGGGACCAGTCCGCGGTCATGGCGTCGAGGCTGTCGACGATGCGCAGGGCGATGACGTGCTCGTAAGTGCGGCCGTCGCCCATGACGCCCACGGTTTTCAGCGGCAGGAGCACGGCGAAGCCCTGCCAGACCTTGCGGTACCAGTCGGCGGCGATCAGCTCGGCGGTCACGATGCGGTCGGCCTGGCGCAGGATGTGCAGCCTCTCCGGGGTGACTTCGCCCAGCACCCTGATGGCCAGGCCGGGACCCGGGAAGGGGTGCCTCCAGATGATGAAATCGGGCATGCCCAGTTCCAGGGCCACCTTGCGCACCTCGTCCTTGAAGAGTTCGCGCAGGGGTTCGACCAGGGACAGGTTCATCTTTTCCGGCAGCCCGCCCACGTTGTGGTGGCTTTTGATGACCGCCGAAGGCCCCTTGAAGGACACCGATTCGATCACGTCCGGATAGAGCGTGCCCTGGGCCAGGTATTTGACCCCCGGGATGGACTTGGCCTCGCGGTCGAAGACCTCGATGAAGGTGTGGCCGATGATTTTGCGCTTCTGCTCCGGGTCGGTGACGCCCTTGAGGCGCGACAGGAACAGCTCCGAGGCCTGGACGTACTTGAGGTTGAGGTCGAAATGCTCGCGCAGGTAATTGGTGACTTCCTCGCCTTCGCCCTGGCGCAAAACGCCGTTGTCCACGAAGATGCAGTGCAGGCGCTTGCCGATGGCGCGGCCGAGCATGACCGCCACCACCGTGGAATCCACGCCTCCGGACAGGGCGCAGACCACGCCGTCGCCCGCGATTCTTTCGCGCAGGCCGGCGATCTGGGTCTCGACGAAGGAGGCCATGGACCAGCCGGTTTTCAGTCCGGCGACCTTGAACAGGAAATTGTGCAGGATGCGCGCGCCTTCCTCGGTGTGGGCCACCTCGGGATGGAACTGCACGGCGTAGATGCGCCGGCTTTCGTCCGCCATGGCGGCCACGGCCACGGACTGCGTGCGCCCGGTCACGGTGAATCCGTCCGGAGCCCGGCGCACCTGGTCGCCGTGCGACATCCAGACCGTGTGCGCGGCGTTTGCGTCGAGACCTTCCCACAAAAGCGAGCCGCCCGTCAGGGTCAATTCGGCGCGGCCGTATTCACGGTCCTTGGAGGCGTCGAGTTCGCCGCCGGGGAGGTAGTGGCCGAGCAGCTGCATGCCGTAGCACACTCCGAGCACGGGCACGCCAAGCGACAAAAGCTCCATGTCCAGGCCCGGTGAATCGGCGTCGCCGACGCTGGCCGGTCCGCCGGAAAGGATCACCGCGCCGGGGCGAAGTGCCCGGATGGTTTCAATGCCCGTGGTGCAGGGATGGATTTCGGAATAGACCCCGGCCTCGCGCACCCGTCTGGCGATGAGCTGGGTGTACTGCGAGCCGTAATCGATGATAACGACGATGCCTTGGTGGTTCATGCCGGCTGGTTCGCCCTTGGTTCGAAATTGCGGCGCTGCTCGGGGAATGACCCCTCTCGCCAATTGGCGAGAATACCAGGTCCCCTGAAAATGGCAAGGCCGCGCGGCCTGGGGCAAGCGCGCGAGGAGTCGTTCCCTTGCCGGGCAAGCAAAAAGCCGAGGCCGGGGGAACGGGAATGACCGCAAAAAAATACCGTTTTGGGGAGGAGGGGGCCCCGGAGGAGGAACCTTCTGTTCATGCACGCAGCGTAGGAAAGGCTTGCTTTCCTACGCTGCGTGACGACGCGTCTTGACGCTGCAAAGGTTTTTCCCGCGCAGGCTTAGTTGTCCCACTGGTTCTTGATCTTGATCCTGGACGCCTTGCCCTTGAGCTTGCGCAGGTAGTAGAGGCGGCCGCGCCGGACCTTGCCTTCGCTGATGACCTCGACGCGCTCGATAAAGGGCGAGTGGATGGGGAAGATGCGCTCCACGCCGACGCCGTCGGAGACCTTGCGCACGGTGAAGGTGGAGTTGGCGCCGCCTTTGCGCAGCCGAAGCACCGCGCCCTGGAAGACCTGGATGCGTTCTTTTTCGCCTTCCAGGATGCGCAGGAAGACCTTGACGGTGTCGCCGGCCTTGAACTTGGGCATGTCCAGGCGCATGTGTTCGAGTTCGATTTTGCGGATCAAGTCCATGACATTATCTCCTTGTGGGCCGTCCGGCGTGGATCGCCGTCCGGATCGTGTCGTTTGTCGCGCCTGCCCCGTTCGTCCGGTTCGTCCGGTTCATCCGGGCCGGCGGCTTACAAAAAATCGCCGAGTATCCTGTCCACGGTCACGGCGCAGGCCGCCCGGACGGAAAGGTGGTTGTAGCCGTCCAAAAAACGGACCCCGCGCAGCCGTCCGTGGGTCTTCGCGTACGTCCCGGGAGACAGTCCCGAGGCCGTGCCCAGTAAAAGCAAAACCGGCCCTTCGCCGAGCCAGGCCCGCATGTCCGTCAGCGTCGCGTCGCCCGGTCCCTTGGCGCTGGTGGCGACAAGCTTCGGGGCGACGCCGTGGACAGCCGCGATCGCCTGGGCCGCTTCCTCGACCGAGGCCGCGGTCCCCACCAGGGACAGGGCGTCGCTCCGGTCCGGATTGGCCGCCTTGCCCGGGCCGTGCGTCCAGTGCCCGGCAATGCGCTTGGCCAGTTCGCGCTGGTCGGCCAGGGGGGTTACGATGGTGTATCCACCCAGTCCATACGAACGGCAAACGCGGGCAATATCATGGATGTCCAGGTTTGTCAAAGAAGTCGTGAGGGTTTCCCCGTGTTTATTGACCACCGGATAATGCACCAAGGCCACGTAAAGGGTGCGGCCGAGCCGAAGCCGTGGACGGTCCCGCAAAACCTTGACGTCGGCTTCGCTCAGCGCGGCTTCGGCCAAAAGATCGGGACGCCTGGCCAGGGTGCGTTCCAAGGCGCGGGCGCGGCGGTAGCTCGCGACCTTGGCGTGGTCGCCGCCGGTCAGGATCTCCGGAACGGGGAGACCCTGCCAGACCTCGGGCCGGGTGTAGTGCGGGTATTCCAAAAGCCCCTCGGAAAAACTCTCCTCCACCCCGGAATCCTCATGGCCCATGAAGCCCGGCAAGAGCCTCGCCACGGCCTCGATCAGGCAGACGGCCGCGGCCTCGCCGCCGCAGAGCACGAAATCGCCGACCGAAACCTCGCTGACGGGCGTGTTCTGAAAAAAACGTTCGTCCACGCCTTCATAGCGTCCGCAGATCAGGGTGAGCGATTCTTCGGCGGCCAGCGCGCGGGCCAGGTCCTGGGTCAGGGGCGTGCCCGAGGGCGAAAGCATCACGACCCGGCCGGGACGCTCGATCGAGGCCAGCGCGTCCGTAAGCGGAGCCGCCATCATGACCATGCCCGGGCCGCCGCCGTACGGCCGGCCGTCCACGGTGCGGTGCCGGTCCAAAGTGAAATCCCTGGGATTCACCGAGGTGAACGAAACGATCCCGGCCTGGCGCGCCTTGGACATCAGGGCGCAGGTCAAGGGCGAATCGAAAAATTCGGGAAACAAGGTGACGAGGTTGAATTGCATGGCCTATCCACCCGCCGCTCGCGGCGGGAAATGCCGCATGACCGATCCCGGCCGCCGCGTCAAGGGCGCGGGGGCGCGGCGGGCGCCGGGCATGGGGTGAAAAGAACGCCTCCGGCGGCCGAGGGGGCAGGGCCCCGTGGGAATCCCTTTTCAATAAAATATCGGGGCGGCCCCGGTTGACGGGCGCTTGGCCTGTTTTTTAAATCATCTTTTCAATCGGCCGGAAAGGATTTCGTCCGGCTTCAAGTCGGGCCGGGTGGGCGGCAGCCTCCTGGAAAAATAAATGGGAGCTGTCCTGGCCCGGGCGCTTTGTATCCGCTTTTATGGGGGCCGGGGGCGAAGACCCCAGGAAAAATACCACTGGTTCTGGTTTTCCTCTTCAATGCACCGGCGCGTTTAAGTTTGAAAGCAGAAAACCGGAACCACTCTTTTTTCCCCAAGGGGGCTGCCGCCCCCGGCCCCGCTTCAATATAAGCCGGGAATTCATCGCAACGGTTTGATAATACAATAAAAATATTGATTGTGGCTCGTTCGCCAGGACAGCTCCAAATACAAATGGCCCAGGTTTCCAATCTCTCCCCACACGGGCCGGGGTGGCGGCGTCCTGTTGTCGCCCGCCGGCGGGCCGGGCGGGACGGCTCGAAATTGGTGTCCCCGGCTCAGCCGGCAAAGGCCTGGTAGAGAATGCGCGCTCCGGCGAAGACCAGGGCCACGGCCAGACTCAAGATGATGCCGCGTCCCTTGATCGTGTCCGAAAGGTGGGCGCCGATCTGGGCCCCGGCCAAGACCCCGATGGCGAGATACACGGTGCGGTGCAGGCCGTGGACAAACACGCCGCTGCCCACATGCACCATGGTTCCGGCCAGGGCCATGATGGCCAGAATGAAATGGGAGGTGGCCGTGGCCACGTGCACCGGGAAATTAAGGAGATACACCAAGGCCGGGACATGGATGATGCCGCCGCCGATGCCCAGAAAGCTCGACATGAACCCGACGAACAAACTCAGGACCACCCCGGTGCGCAACCGAAAAGCGTATTCGTACACCGCGCCCCCCTGGTCCACGAGGCGGCGGCGGGTGAGCCTGTCGTCCACCCCCGGGTCGCGGGCCGGAGCCTTGGGTTGGAAAAGAAGAAAAATCGCGCCGGCCGCCAACATCACCCCGAAGACGCCGTCAAACAGCCTGCGCGGCATCAGGTTGGTGAGCATGGCCCCGAGCACCGCTCCGGGCACGGCGGCGGCCGCGAACGCCAGCCCCGAGCGATAGTCGATCCGCCCCATGCGGGCGTAAGCCTGCGAGCCCGAGGCGGCGTTGAAAAAAACCACCGCCAGGGAAATGCTGGTCAAAAGCGCCGAACTGTCGTCGGGGTAGAGCAGGAGCAGAACCGGCATGAGCACGAAACCGCCTCCGGCTCCGATCAGCGTGCCGTAAGTCCCCACCGCCAGGCCGAGCAGGATGAAGCCCAGGGCGTGAAGAAGGTCGGGCAAGGCCGTATCTCCGTCAAAAGATCAAAACCGTCAAAAACCGCCCCGGCGTTGCCGCCGGTTGGCCGCGAGGCCGGCGTCAGTCGCCGAAATTCTGATTGCAGTAGAGCGTGCACAAATCCATGCCCTGGGCGTTCGAGTTCTCGCAGCGGTTGATGGCGTTTTCGGAGGCCAGGCGCTGGTGCAGGTCGATGCAGGCCTCGCGGCATTCTTTCTTGTTGGCGAATTTGCCGTTCGACACCACGTCCCGGTACTGATCGCACAGCGGGAAGCAGTTGGGGTCCGAGTCGGACCAGCACATGCCGCGCAGGGACTCGGGGGTCAGTTTGGGCGAACCGCAACCGCACAGCAAAGCCGCGGCCACGGCGGCGAGAATCAACGTTTTCATGCGAGCCTCCCGGGAAGATGACGCTATGCGCATATACGCCACAAGCATGGGAAAAAACAATCCCCTTGCCGCGTCCGGCGCCGGCCGGGACACGGCGACCCGGCCGGTTGCCAAGGCCCGCGGTTTTGATAAAGATACAATGAGCGTCCGCGTCCTCGCGGGCGAAAAGGGGGGGCGGATGGCCAAGGCAAACCAGAGCGGCGCGGCGTACACCGTTGCAAACAAGGAAACCATCGCCAAGGTTCCCGGGCTTCAGGCGGTCGGCTTCACCATGGACCCGGGCGAGTCCACGCCCTGGCACTATCACAGCGTGGTCACGGATATTTTCTTCTGCCTGGCCGGCCCCATGGAAGTGCATCTGCAAGGCCCAAGCGAGGTCGTGACCCTGGCCTGCGGCGAGCGGTACGACGTGGCCCCGGAGCGGGTGCACCGGGCGGTCAATTCCGGCGCGGGCGCGGTCCGCTATCTTCTGCTCCAGGGCGTCGGGCAGTACGATTTCATCGCCGCCCCCGGGGACGCCGTCTAGCCCGGCCTATCTTTCGCCAAGCGTCGGACAGGGGACGGTGTCGTCGGCGAGCATCACCTTGTTGCGCCCGCCGCGTTTGGCCGCGTACAGGGCGTCGTCCGCCCTGGCGAGCAGGCAATCGAGAGAGTCTCCGCCGCGCAAGCCGGCCACGCCGATGCTGACCGTGAAGCGCCCCCCTCGGCCGGCCCCGCTGATTTCGGTCTGGGCCAGGGCCAGGCGCAGGCGTTCGGCTATCTCCAAGGCTTCGTGGATGGGGCATTCGATCAGGGTGACGGCGAACTCCTCGCCGCCGACCCGGCCGAAGATGTCGTGTTCGCGCAGGTTGGCCTGGACCTCCTGGGCCAAACGGCGCAGCACCTCGTCGCCGGTGTTGTGGCCGTAAGTGTCGTTGATGCGCTTGAAATGGTCGATGTCCAGGGAGAGCGCCGCCAGCGGGGTGTCGTGCCGTTTGGCGCGGGAAAGTTCGCGCTCGGAGAGGTGGATGTACTCGCGGCGGTTGGCGATGCCGGTCAAAAAGTCGGTGGTCGCCTGGCGCATAAGCTCCTCTTCGAGGGCCTTGCGCTTGGTGGCGTCGATCATCACCCTGACCACCAGGCCGATCTTTCCGTCCTCCCCCGGCACGGCCTTGGCCGAGGAGTCGAGCCAAATGAACGTGCCGTCCCGGCGCAGGAACCGTTTTTCGATGCGGTACTGGGAGACCACGCCGCCGATCAGTTCGTTGAACATCTCCAGGCTCACGGCCGCGTCGGCCGGATAGGTCAGTTCCGAGGTCGTCTTGCCGATCAATTCTTCCGGCTCGTAGCCCAGCATGGCGGCGAAGGTGGCGTTGACCCGCAGGATGCGCCTGCCCGCGTCGGTCATGACGATCCCGGCGGCGGCGCTGTCGAAAATGGAACGAAACAGCCGCTCGGACTTTTTCAGCCGCACTTCCGCGTCATGTTGGGCCAGGGCCATTTCCAAGGCGGTCAAAAGCCAGCGTTCGTCGATCGGTTTGATGACGTAGCCGTGGCAACCGGCGGCCTTGGCCCGGGAAAGAGTCTTCTCGTCGGCGTGGGCGGTGAGGAAGACCACCGGGATGTCGTAGCGCGAAATGATGGTCCCGGCGGCTTCGATGCCGTCCATGGAACCGGCCAGGGTCACGTCCATCAGCGCGAGCTCGGGCCGAAGCCGCCCGGCGGCCTCGATCGCCGCCGGCCCGTTGTCCGGGACCACCCCGAGCGGGGCGTAGCCGAGTTTGATCAGGCGCTGGGTGATGTCCAGAGCGATGATGGCCTCGTCCTCGACGACCAGCACGCTGGTTTTTTTATTTTTGGGTGCAATGCCTGCCACGAATCCGACCTCTTGTGTGGGAGCGAGGGGAAGCCTCGGCTTGTTTCATATGCATGCACCAATCGCTTGGCGCGAGCAACCGGGATTTGACCTGAAATTAATTTTCCGGGGACTTGTAGGATAAGAACGGGAAGATGAAAACAAGAAAAACGACGAATGAAGAGATTGATGACCACGAAAGCCGGCCTGGGCGGCA
>Ga0302279_10002099_pt1 | contig 27044 bp, 32 predicted proteins | sample III_Bog_N3_3_FD_194541 | JGI IMG/M metagenome (GOLD analysis project Ga0302279, IMG submission 194541) | Peat permafrost microbial communities from Stordalen Mire near Abisko, Sweden - III_Bog_N3_3 | ecosystem: Environmental > Terrestrial > Soil > Wetlands > Peat | place: Sweden: Abisko... | reverse complement strand
CGAACGCCTGCGGTCGGGTCTGCGCCTCTGGCACGAGCACGCAGCCGCGCTTGGAAAACTCCGCGATCCGCGCTCGCCACTCGCCGTCGCGGCCGTTGAACGCCAGGATTTGCCCGCCCACGCCCAGGCGCATGACCTGCGTCAGATAGCGCGCTTGTTCGGGCCGAGGCTCCAGCGGCTCGCCCGCCCCAAGATTGCCGTCGACAAACAGTCGGATCATGGCGCCTTCTTAGTGCGGACGCGGACAAACCGCGACGGCTTTCCTGAGCTGAACCGACGAAGCGAAGGCGCGCGATGACCAAATCCGACGACGACCAGGACTTCAAAAATGAATTTCGCGCGCTCTCAATAGAGCTGGTCAAGGCCCAGATTCGGGCGATGCGGGCCGGCCAAAAGGCGGTCATCCTGTTCGAGGGGCGCGACGCCGCCGGCAAGGACGGGACAATCCACAGTATCTCCCGGCATCTGTCCTCCCGCGCGACCCGCGTCGTCGCCCTGCCAAAGCCTTCCAACCGCGAGGAGACCCTGTGGTGGTTCCAGCGCTATGTGCGCCACCTGCCCGCCGCCGGTGAATGGGTCATCTTCAACCGCTCCTGGTACAACCGAGCGGGCGTGGAGAAGGTCATGGGATTTTCCACCGCGGCCGAGCAGGAGCAGTTCCTCGTCGATGTTCCGGACTTCGAGCGCATGCTAGCCGCCTCGGGCGTCCGCCTCGTCAAGTACTGGCTCGATGTGTCCAAGAAGGAGCAACACAAACGCCTGCAGGAGCGCCTGACCGACCCCCTCAAGCGCCTCAAGACCGGTCCGATGGACAAGGAGGCTCAGATCCGCTGGGACGCCTACACCCAGGCCCGCGACGAGATGCTGGTCCGCACCAATACACCCGTGGCGCCGTGGACCTGTGTGCGCGCCAACCACAAGAAGCGCACGCACATCAATGTGATGCGCCACCTTCTTCATGCCCTGTCGGCGCCCAAGCCTGCGAAGAGCGTCGAGCTACCCGACCCCAAGGTGCTGTTCCCCTTCGAGGCCGAGGCGCTCAGCGACGGGCGGCTGGAACGGTGAGCGCCAAGGGGCGCGAAGCGACTTTGCCGACCTGACCGCCAAGCCCCGCGACGCGAATTGTCCCGACTTACTCCGGAAACCGAGGCTGGCCGTTTTCCCAGTAATAGCGGCCGGCGCGGGTGTCGAAATAGTAGTATCGCGCCACGCGCTGGTCATAGTACTGGCGGCGGTTGGCGACTTTGTCGCACGGGTCTTTCTTGGGGCAAGTGGTCAGGGGGTCGAGGCGAGACTGCGGGTCGACCTTGGGACGATGACCCATGCAGCCAGCCAGGGCCAGCAACGTGATCCCAACCAACACAGGCTTCAGAGTCATCGGCGATCTCCGTCCGGACGTGGGCTTAGCGCGGGCGTCCGGCGCTTCATAGCCCAAGTTGCGCGACCGACAATTTCCTTGTGGCGGCGATCGGCCATCCATCGCACAAAGCGGCGCCATGTCCGCATTCCTGCCCGACGCCGCACCCGCCAACTGGGTCGATCGCCTTGCGCCCGAGGCGGTGCGGCCCTGGCTGAAGCTCGGCCGGTTCGACCGATCGGCGGGAGCGTGGCTGCTGCTCCTGCCGGGATGGCAGGGCACCGCCCTGGCCGGCGCGCAGCTGGGGCGCGGGCCAGACCTTCTGCTCCTGGCCAAGATTTTCTTGGGCGGCGTGCTGATGCGGGCCGCCGGCTGCGCGTGGAACGACATCCTCGACCGCGACGTGGACGCGAAGGTTGCCCGCACGGCCCAGCGTCCCGTGGCGAGCGGCAGGATCAGCGTCAAACACGCCCTGATCTTCGCCGCGATCTGCTCCCTTATGAGCTTCGCCATCCTGCTGACCATGAACCTCTTGGCTATAGGCCTGGGCGTGGGCTCCCTGCTGCTCGTGGCCGCCTATCCCATGATGAAGCGCATCACCTGGTGGCCCCAGGCGTGGCTCGGCCTGACCTTCAACTGGGGCGCGCTGTTGGGCTACGCCGCGGCGAGCGGTCGGCTCGGCTGGCCGCCGGTCCTGCTCTATTTGGGCGGAGTGTTCTGGACCCTGGGCTACGACACCATCTACGCCGTGCAGGACCTAGAGGACGACGCACTCGCGGGCGTGAAGTCCTCGGCGATGAAACTGGGCCCGCGCGCGCCCCAGGTCGTCCTGGCGTTCTACGGCGCTGCATTCGCCCTGGCCCTGGCCGCCGCGGAGAGCGCCCGACTGGGGCCGCTCTTCCTCCCCTTCGCTGCCCTATATGCTGTGCATCTGTCGCGCCAGGCGGCCAGGATGAAGCTGAACGACGCCGCCGGCGCCCTGCGCCTGTTCCGGTCCAACCGCGAGGCCGCCTTGCTCTTGTTCATCGGTCTGATCGCAGGCCTGTGGCGCGCCGGCGGGGCGCTGTCAGGGCTCGGCGGCTGAATTCATGGCCATTGACGATCCCGGAGCCTTCATCCGGGCCCACACGCAATTGCTGCCGGTTCCCCACGCGCCGGAAATCCGCCTGCACGTGGCCAGCGAGATCACTCCGATCTGGCGCATGACCGAGGAGGCCCTGGGCGCCGTGGGCCTCAATCCGCCGTTCTGGGCGTTCGCCTGGGCCGGTGGTCAGGCCATCGCGCGCTATCTGCTGGATAATCCCCAACAGGTCGCAGGGCGCCAGGTGCTCGACTTGGCTTCCGGATCAGGCCTGTGCGCCATAGCCGCGATGATGGCCGGAGCAGCCACGGCGCTGGCGGTGGACATAGATCCGCTCTGCGCCGACGCCATCGCCCTGAATGCCGCTATCAACGGGGTTCGAGTGAGTGTGCTGATCGAGGACCTTTTGGACCGTCCAGCGCCGCGGGCCGATCTGATCATCGCTGGCGACGTCTGTTACGAGCGCCCCATGGCTGAGCGGATTCTCTCTTGGCTCAGCGCCGCGCGAAAGGCCGGCGCCCGAGTGCTGATCGGCGATCCCGGGCGGACCTATTTCCCCCGCCGCGGCCTTGATCTTCTGGCCGACTATCAAGTGCGAACCACCCGCGAACTGGAGGACGCCGACATCAAACGCACGCGGGTGTGGACAATCTCCGGTTGAGACGATAAGAACAATAAGAGAACACATGGGGACATTATGCGCAGGGACGGCAAATTGGATTATCTTGAACTGCCCGGCCGTGAGCTTGGTTCGGTCAAGGCCTTTTACAGTCAGGCGTTCGGCTGGCGTTTTGTCGACCACGGACCGTCATACGCGGCGTTCGACGAGGGGTTTGAAGGCGGCTTTCAAGGCGATCCGGACGAGTGTCAGGCCAACCCCCTGCCCGTGCTGTACGCCGACGATCTGGAGGCCATGCTGGCCAAGGTCTCCGCCGCGGGTGGCGCGGTGCTCAAGCCGATCTTCGCCTTTCCAGGCGGCCGGCGGTTTCATTTTCGCGATCCGGCCGGCAACGAGCTGGCTGTGTGGTCGCCGACCTAGCGAAAACGTGAACCTCAAAGAAAAGGGGAGCACCAAGATCTTGGCGACGCCTCAGCGGCCTTGGCGGTTCAATCTTCCGCTCGCGGCAATCGATCGAGCGTCGAAAAGTCCGGCTGGAAGGACCGGGGATTCCATTGCAGGTCCCGCTCGGCGGGCGTGGCTTTGAACACCAGGTCCGAGCTCATGCGCCGCCCCATCTGCGCCGTGGCGCCGGGCAGGAGCGGCCGCGCCAGGGAAAAACCCAGACGCCACAGCCAGTCCGGCGCCGCGATGATTCGGATCGGACGGCCTAGGGCCTTGAAAATCCGCTCCGCCATCTGTCGATAGGTCAGCGTCTCGCCGCCGGGCAGATCATAGGCCCTATCGCAGGCCGCCGGAGTCCTGGCGGCGACCAGCGCGCCGGCAGCCAAATCGTCCGCGTGCACTGGCTGGCGCAGGCCCTCGCCCTGCCCCGACAGAGGCAGGACGCCGAAGCGCCGGATTAGCCGCGCCAGGCGGGTCACGTTCTTATCGCGCCCTTCTGCGTAGATCATGGTCGGCCGCAGGATCGTCCAGGCGACCTTATGCGCCTCGCAGAAGGCTGCCACGGCCGCCTCGCCGTCGGCTAGGCTCTGCGCCGTCATCCGCTCGCCCTCATCGTCCGACCCGGCCTTGGTGAAGACGCTGGTGGAGGAAAAGGCCACCAGTCGCCGCATCCCCCTGGCCTTGAGCGCCGGCAGGGCGGCGGGCAGGACCCAGATGGGCGACAGGGCGAACACGGTCGCCGCCTTGGGCAAGGCCGCCTCCAGCTCGGTGTCGCCCAGATCGGCCCGAACCCACTGCATGGCGCCCACCGCGCCCTCAGGCGCCTTGCGGCTGAGGGCAAAGGTTTTCGCGCCCAGGCTTTCCAGCCGAGGAAGCAGGAACCGGCCGATCAGGCTGGTGGCGCCCAGCACCAGGACCGGGGCGGCTATGCGGGACGCGCGTGGCTTCACGGGTCAAGTCCTATACTGATCCGCGATCGTTGCGTAAGAGCGCCAAGCTCGCACGTGGCGATCCGCGCGCGAACGGCGTAGGTACGCCGCATTGGAGCGAGGGCGAGATGGCCTACCGATCTTTGCGCGATTTCATGACGATGCTGGAGGCGGCCGGCGAACTGGTGCGGGTCAAGGAGCCCGTGTCCACCTTCCTGGAAATGACCGAGATCCAGACCCGTCTTCTGGCGAGCGGCGGTCCGGCGGTATTGTTCGAAAACCCCATCCGCGCCGATGGCCAGCGCTCGTCCATGCCGTGCCTGGCCAATCTGTTCGGCACGGTCGCCCGCGTGGCCATGGGCGTGACCCTGGGCGACACGCCGCGCACCAGCGCCAAGGACCTGCGCGAAGTGGGCGAACTGCTGGCCTTCCTGCGTCAGCCTCAGCCGCCCAAGGGCCTGGGCGAGGCGCTGGAGCTGCTGCCCCTGGCCAAGACCGTCATGGCCATGCGGCCCAAGACGGTCAAATCCGCGCCCGTGCAGGAAGTGGTGCTGACCGGCGCGGACATCGACCTTGGCAAGCTGCCAATCCAGACCTGCTGGCCGGGCGAGCCCGCGCCCCTGATCACCTGGCCCCTGGTTGTGACCAAGGGGCCAGGCAAGGACGCGGAAGACGATTACAACCTCGGCATCTACCGCATGCAGGTGCTGGGCCCGAACAGGACTGTCATGCGCTGGCTGGCCCATCGCGGCGGCGCCCAACATCACCGGCGCTGGAAAGCGGCTGGCAAGCGCGACCCCTTGCCCGCCTGCGCCGTGCTGGGCGCCGATCCGGGGACCATCCTAGCGGCGGTCACTCCCGTACCCGACACCTTGTCGGAGTATCAGTTCGCCGGATTGCTGCGCGGCGCCAAGGTCGAGTTGGTCAAGGCCAAGACCCAGCCCCTGTTGGTGCCCGCCGAGGCCGAGATCGTGCTGGAGGGCCTAGTCCACCTGGACGACTACGCCGAAGAGGGACCCTACGGCGATCACACCGGCTATTATAATTCAGTGGAGCGCTTCCCGGTGTTCGAGATCACCGCCATCACCATGCGTCGCGACCCCATATACTTGACCACCTTCACCGGCCGACCGCCCGACGAGCCCTCGATCCTGGGCGAGGCGCTCAATGAGGTGTTCATCCCCCTGCTGCGGCAACAGTTCCCCGAGATCGTCGACTTCTGGCTGCCGCCGGAAGGGTGCAGCTACCGCATCGCCGTGGTGTCGATGAAGAAGGCATACCCCGGCCACGCCAAGCGGGTGATGCTGGGCGTGTGGTCCTATTTGCGCCAATTCATGTACACCAAATGGGTCATCGTGGTGGACGAGGACATCGACGCGCGCGACTGGAAGGACGTCATGTGGGCCATCTCCACCCGCATGGACCCGGCCCGCGACATCACCGTGATCGAGAACACCCCGATCGACTATTTGGACTTCGCCTCGCCCGAGTCCGGACTCGGCTCCAAGATCGGCCTTGACGCTACCAACAAATGGCAGCCGGAAACCCACCGCGAATGGGGCGAGAAGATCGCCATGGACCCTGAAGTGGTCCGGGCGGTCAGCGAAAAATGGGCGCGGTTGGGCCTGCCGGGGGATGGCAAGCCGATCTGGAAGTGATCCGGCCCAGAAAGCGAGTCAGCCGCCCTTGCCGACAAGGGCCGCCCTGCCCCATATGCGCGCATGGACGAAAACCTGTTGCATGATCTGGTCGGCGCGGCCCTGAAGGCGGGCGCCGACGCCGCCGAGGCCGTTTCGGCCGAACGCCAGTCGCTCTCCGTCAGCGTGCGCCTGGGCGACCTGGAGGACGTGGAGCGCGAGGAGGCCCGGGACCTGGGCATCCGCGTGTTCATGGGCCGCAAGCAGGCCAGCGTATCGGGCTCGGACGTCTCGTCCGCCGGCCGCGCCAAGCTCATCGATCGGGTGCTCAACATGGCGCGCCTGGCGCCGGAGGACCCGTATGCGGGCCTCGCGCCGCAGGACCGCCTAGCCAAAGGCCCCTTCCCCGATCTTCAGCTGTTCGACACCGCCGAGCCCTCCCCCGAGGACCTGGAGGCGCGCGCCTTGGCAGCCGAGAACGCCGCTCGCGCGGTGCCGGGCGTGACCAATTCGGACGGCGGATCTGGCTCGTGGTCTTCCAGCCGCTATCTGATGGTCACCAGCGGCGGCTTTAGCGGCGAACATTGCGCCTCGGGCTTTTCGGTTTACGCCTCGGCCATCGCTGGCGACGACAATGGCATGGAGCGCGGCGGCGACGGCCGCTCCACGCGCTGGCAGGCCGACCTGCCCGCACCTGAGACAATCGGCGAAGAGGCAGGCCGTCGCGCCGTGCAGCGCCTCGGCGCGCGCAAGATCGACAGCCAGACCGCGCCGGTGATCTTTGAGAACCGCATAGCGATGTCGCTGATCTCGCCTCTGCTGGGCGCGGTCTCGGGGCCCTCCATCGCTCGCGGCGCCTCGTTCTTGAAAACCAAGCTGGGCCAGGCCGTGTTCTCGCCCGCTGTCGACATCGTCGACGAACCGCACCGCCTGCGGGGCCTCGGCTCCAGCCCTTTCGACGACGAAGGCGTGGCCAACGGAACCACGCGCCTGATCGACAAGGGCGTGCTGACCACTTGGTTGCTCAACAGCGCCTCGGCCCGTCAGCTGGGCCTTGAGACGACCGGCCACGCCTCGCGCGGCTTGGCGGGCCCGCCGGGCGTGGGCGTGCATAATCTGACCGTCCTGCCTGGAAGCGAGGATCTGGCGGGCTTGATGTCCGGGACCAAACAGGGACTGCTGGTCACCTCCATGTTCGGACCTTCCCTGAATGGCAATACAGGCGACTGGTCCACCGGCGTGTCGGGGTTCTGGTTCGAGGACGGCCAACTCGCCTATCCGGTCAATGAGATCACCGTCGCGGGCAACCTAGTCGACATCTACGCCCGCCTGATCGCCGGCTCGGACCTGGAATTTCGCGGCGCCAGCAACGCGCCGTCCCTGCTGGTGGAGGACATGGCCATCGCGGGACGCTGACCGATTGCGCGCAGAGGCGCGCTTTCCTGCCCGCGCGGCGCCAGGGCCGATTGATTTTGCCCGAACCCGCTCTTATCGAGCGGCCAACAAAGCGGCGCTCGACCATGAGTCGCGCCAGTAGGAGCCCCTGTTCAATGACTGACCCGGACGTCAAACATCACCTGCACATCGTTCTGGGCGGGGAGTTGAAAGCGCTGGAGGGGCCGCCGCACTTTCGCAATCCGTCGACCGTGGAATTCGTCGGCGCCTTCCCCAACTACGACGAAGCCTACAAGGCCTGGAAAGCCCGGGCCCAAGCCACGGTGGACAACGCCCACGCCCGCTATTTCATCATCGACGCGGACAAGCTGCTCGACCCCACGATGGAGTGAGCGTCAACGACGTTTCAGTCCGACTTGGGGGGTTCCAGGGGCTGGCTCTTGACCATGGCGAGGCCTTCGGCGGTGATTTCCCAGCCCGCGCGCGTGCGCCGTGCAAGACCCAGCTCCGTCAGCGCCCGCGCGTCGGCGATATTGATCCAATTGACGTCTTCGCCGGCCTGTTTGTCGGCGAGATTGTGCAAGGCGCGCAACTCCTTGGGCGAAATGGTCATGGCTGCTGGCCGCCCGAGAGCGGATCTGGCCGAACGGCGGCGCGGCGCTCGCCCACGCGTTCGAGTTGCTGCGACAACCGGATGACCTGGGCGTTCAGGTCCGTCACGTCAGCCTCAAGCTGGGCGCAGCGCTGTTTCAGGTAGATGTTTTCTCGAGTCATGGCCGCGGAGGCCGGGTCTGTCATGATCGCCTTGCCTTCGGCGCCCCGGCCTTCACCGCTTCGCTGCGGATCACCGCTTTCAGCAGCGCCGTTCTCTGGAACGAAAGGCCCGAAGTCTTGGCTTCCAACCGCGCGCCGACAAGCACCTGCCCGAGATGGCGCCCGCCGAGGGCCCAGGCCTCGCGTCTGACGTCAACCGACAATACTCTGTAGGACAGCGCCTGCCCGATGAGCGCGCGCGCCGCTTTGGCAGACAGGCGGCCAGCGCCGATGAATAGACTTCGCAACCTAGCCCGCCAGCCATGCCAGGGCGGATCGCACCCCCGCGATCAGTTGCGCGTTGATGGCGAACAGCAAAAGGCCCGCCGGGACCAGGGCGAGGGGCCCTCGCCAGTGGACCCATCCCGCCATCTGGCACGCCAGACACGCCACGCCCGCCAGGGCGCAAAGCACGATGAACGTCGCCCAGAGGTTCATGCGACCGGTCGGTCGGCGCACCTTGTGATTTTGCCAGTTGATCAGGCCGGGCTGTCCCAAATGGTGTTCCATGCCCATCGGCCAAGGTCTCCTGAAATGCGCGCGGGACAAAATCCCGCGTGCGGCGTCGGCGTCTTTTTTTGGAAAATCTGCGAGAACCCTACACCAATGGACGGGTTTTCGCTCTGAAATAAATGACGTCGTTCTATTCGCGCCGGAAGAGCCGTTCCGTCAGCAACGTGCCCCACCACTTGGCGCGGAAGTCCGCCTTCATCTTGGCCGGGTCGTAAGCGTCGCTGTCGACCCACTCCAGAAAACTCATCCCCTGGGGTTCGGCGTCGGCCAGATATCGCTCGAAGGTGTAGTCCAGCACGCCGGTCTTGCCCGCCTTCATGTGCAGATAGCGCAGGGACAGATGTTCGATAGCCTCGCGGATCGGCTTGCCGAGGCGGAAGTGGGCGTAGAGCACGCTCATGATCCCGGCCCGGTCCGCGCCGGATTTGCAGTGCATCAGGGCGGGATATTCGATGCTTTCGAACAGGGCCTTGGCGCCGTGAACCTGCGCGCGCGAGGGAACCTCGCGCGAGGTGACGGTGAAGTCCACCAGCGTCAGGCCCAGGGCCGCGCAGGCGTCCTTTTCCAGGGCGTAGAAGCTGGCGTCGAACCCGCCGCGCAGATTGATCACGGTCTTGATTCCCGCGTCGCGCCAGGCTTTGAGCTGGAACGGCCAGGGCTGGTTGGCGCGCACGAGTTCGTCGCTCACCCAATGGGCGTTCTGAAACCTTAGACGCAGATAGGCGTGGTCGTTCCACAGATAGTGGAGGTAGGTCGAACGGCGCCCCTTGGGCGTGGAAAGATCGAACTCGGCCAATAAAATAGTCCCATCCGGCTGCGCGGGTCCTGATAACCTGACCTGCCCGCAAAATGAAGGCGTAGGTGCGCGCGGAAGCCTGACGCTCGGCCCGCACTTGACACCGGCTCGAAAAAAAAGCGACCGAACCGCATGAATTCCGCCACGCCTTCCGCCAAGAAGCCCGCCCCGGGGGGCGCCGCGGCCCGGCGCATCTTTCGAGTCTATCTGGCGCCGCGCTGGCGGGAGCTGGCGCTGTCGATGGTGTTTGCCGCCTGCGTCGCTGGTCTGACCGCCGGCCAGGCCCAGGTTGTTGGCAAGACGGTGCAGGCCCTGTTTGTCGACAAGTCCGTCGCCGCACTGTGGTTCTACCCGGTCCTGATCAGCGTTCTGGCCTTGGCGCGCGGTTTCGCCCAGGTGGGTCAGGCCTCGCTGATCAACAAGGTCGGCAACCAGATGGTCGGCCAGATCCAGGTGCAATTGTTCGCCCGGCTGGTGCGCGCGGACCTGGCGCAGCTTCGCGAGGCCCATTCCGGGGCGCACCTGTCGAGCATCCTCTACGAAGCGGGTCTGGTGCGCGAAGCCGCCACCAACGGCCTAGTCAACTATGTGCAAAACGCCCTCACCATCGCGGCCAGCGTGGGGGTGATGCTGCATGCGGACGTGGGCTTGACCCTGGTGGTGCTCATCGGCGGCCCCATCGCTTCAGGTGTCATGACCCGCTATTCGCGGCGCACGCGAAAGGCGGCTCAGGGCGCCATGGCCGAGACCTCTGCCCTGTCCACCGCCGTCATGGAGAGCCTGGACGGGGTCAAGATCGTCAAGATCGAGAACCGGGAAGCCTATGAGGAGCGGCGCGTGGCCGAGGTGGTGGCCCGCCGCGAGGCCCACCTGATCAAGGGCGCCAACGCCCGCGCCACCGCCGCGCCGGCCACCGAGGCGGTCATGACCCTGATCACCGCGGCGGTGCTCGCCTTCGCCGGGTGGCGGGCGCTGAACGGCGCCTTCACCGTGGGCAATCTTACCGCCTTCCTCTTCGCCGTCGGCATGGCGTCCCAGTCCCTGCGGCAGGTCGCCAATCTGCAGACTGTATTGGGCGAGGGTCTGACGGCCGCCGACCGGCTGTTTGCGGCGTTGGACACCCGACCCGAAATCTCGGACGCGCCCGCCGCGCTCACCCTGCCGCGCGGCGAGGGCCATATCGTCCTGACCAATGTCGGTTTTTCTTACGGCCTGGACAGCCCGGCGCTCAGGGGCGTGACGCTTGAGGCGCGGCGCGGCGAGACCATCGCCCTAGTCGGGCCTTCGGGCGGAGGCAAGAGCACCATCCTCAACCTGATCCCGCGCTTCTACGACGTGCAGTCCGGCGTGGTCAGCATTGACGGCCATGACGTGCGCGACGTGAGTTTGGCCTCCCTACGCGGCCAGATCGCCCTGGTCACCCAGGAGCCGTTCCTGTTTGACGACACCATCCGGGGCAATATCGCCTACGCCAATCCCAACGCCTCGACCGCCGAAATCGAACAGGCCGCCCGGGCGGCGGCGGCGCATGAGTTCATCCTGGCCCTGCCGCAGGGCTACGACACCCCGGTGGGCGAGCTGGGCTCACGCCTGTCGGGCGGGCAGCGCCAGAGGATCGCCATCGCGCGGGCTTTTCTGAAGGATGCTCCGCTGCTGCTGCTCGACGAGGCCACCAGCGCGCTGGACACCGAAAGCGAAGCCAAGGTTCAGGAGGCGCTGGAGCGGCTGATGGCCGGGCGCACCGCCATCCTGATCGCCCACCGCCTGTCCACCGTGCGCGGCGCCGACCGAATCTATGTGATCGATCGTGGCGAGGTGGTTGAGACCGGACACCACGAGAGCCTGATGGCGCGTGGCGGCCTTTACGCGCGACTAGCGCGCAGTCAGCAGCTGGACGAAGCCGTCCAGGACCTCGGCCTGTCCACGTGAAGGCCTTCCTGCGCTCCAGGCCCGTGCAGGGCGTCCTGGCGTTCCTGACCTGGGCCTATCTGTGGCTGGTGCTCAAGACCGTGCGCTGGACCCACGAGGGCCGCGCGGTTGTCGAGGCGGAACTGAAACTCGGGCGCGGCGCCATCGGCTGCATCTGGCACGGCAATATTCCGCTGGTCGTGGCGGCCAAGCCCCTGCTGGGCGAGCGGCAGGCCAAGATTTTGATCTCCCTGTCGCCAGACGGCGAATTCATCACCCGCGCCGCCGCGCGGCTGGGGATTCCGGCGATCCGCGGCTCAAAGGCCAAGACCGGCGCCAAGTCCAAGGGCGGCGCGGCCGCCCTTCGCGAATGCCTGGATTGGCTGGCGGGCGGCGGCTTGCTGCTGCTGACGCCCGACGGCCCGAGAGGCCCCCGGGAGGTCATGGCCATGGGCGTGGCGCGAATGGCCAAGCTGTCCCAGGCCCCGGTCTATCTCATCGGGTTGGCCGCCCGCCCGGCCGCCGAACTGAACAGCTGGGACCGAACGCGCCTGCCACGCCCCTTCGGCCGGGGCGCGGTGGTCTGGCAAGGGCCCTACGGCCTGCCGCCGGACGCCTCCGACGACGATCTCGCCCGCGCCTGCCTGGACTGGGGCTCGGCCCTCACGGCCGCTTCCGCGCAGGCCCAGGCGGCGCTGGCGTGAGCGGTTTCATGCTCAAGGCCTATCGCCTCGCCATGGGCGCGCTTGAGCCCCTCGCGCCGACCATCCTGCGCATGCGCGCACGCGCCGATAAAGAAGACCCCGAACGCATGACCGAACGCCTAGGGCGCGCGTCCATGCCGCGTCCGGCCGGCGATCTGATCTGGCTGCACGGCGCCAGCGTGGGCGAGACCCTCTCCCTTTTGCCTCTGGTGGAGGCCTTGAGAGGCGAGCGGCCGGACCTGACGCTATTGGTGACCTCCGGCACGGTGACCTCGGCCCATGTCCTCGGCCGCCGCCTGCCGCGCGGGGTGATCCACCAATACCTGCCGCTGGACACCCCCACCGCGGCCAAACGCTTCCTTGCGCACTGGCGACCAGCCTTGGCGGTGCTGGTGGAAAGCGAGTTGTGGCCGGGCCTGCTGCTGCAGGCCAAGGCCGACGGGACGCGCCTGGCGCTGCTCGGCGCCCGGCTGTCGGAAGGCAGCGCCAAGGGCTGGGCCAAAGCGCCCCGCTCCGCGCGCGCCGTGCTAGGCGCTTTCGACCTAATCCTGGCCCAGGACGGGCACAGCCGAAGCCGGATCGAGGCCCTGGGCGGCCAGGTCGCTGGAGAGCTGGACCTGAAGAAGGCCGGCGCGCCCCTGGACTGCGACGAGGACGAACTGAACCGCTTGAAGAGCGCTGTCGGCAAACGCCCGGTCGTCGTCGTGGCCAGCACCCACCCCGGCGAAGACGACGCGGCAGCGGAGGCGCTGGCGGCCATCTCCACGCCAAGGCCGCTGCTGATTCTAGTCCCGCGACATCCCGAGCGTGGCGGCGTGGTCGCCGCGGCCATGGCCCAGCGCGGCCTGACCGTCTCGCGACGCAGCCTGCGCGAGCCACTCAACGAAGATACGCAGGTCTACGTCGCCGACACGTTGGGAGAACTGGGCCTGTTTTTCCGGCTGGCGGACCTGGTCATCATGGGCGGCAGTCTCACCGGCGGCGTGGGCGGCCATAACCCGCTGGAGCCGGCGCGTCTCGGCCGGGCCGTCATCAGCGGGCCGGACACCGCCAATTTCCGCGAGGCCTACGCGGGACTTCTGTCATCCCAGGGCGCGGTCACCGCCGAGGATCAGGCCGCCCTGAACCGTCTGGTCCGCGATCTGATCGCCGATCCGGCTCTGCGCCGCGAGATGGGATTGCGCGCCAAGGCCTACGCGGAGGGCGACGATCAGGCCCTGGACAGCGCCCTCCATGCGCTGCGCCCGCTCCTACCCCGAGCGGCGGCGTCATGAAGCTGGGCACGCCGCGATGGTGGTACGTGCGCAAAGGCGCGCCCGCGCCGATGATCCGCGCCCTGTTGCGGCCCGTCTCCTGGATCTGGGCCTATGTGACCGCCAGCAAGATCGCGGGCGCCACCCCGTTCGATCCCGGCGTTCCGGTCATCTGCGTGGGCAATCTGACCGTGGGAGGCGCCGGAAAGACGCCGATCGTCCGTGAACTGATTGAACGACTGACCCGGCGCGGCGTCGTCGCTCAGGGCCTGGCGCGCGGCTACGGCGGGCGGTTGAAAGGGCCGCTTAAGGTGGACCCAGCGCGCCACACGGCCGCCGAGGTGGGCGATGAACCGCTCATGTTGGCGAGCGGCCTGCCCATCTGGGTCAGCCGTGACCGACCGGCCGGAGCCCGCGCTGCCGCGCGGGACGGCGCCCAGGTTATCGTCATGGATGACGGTCATCAGAATCCCAGCTTGAAGAAGGCTCTGTCGCTAGTCGTGGTCGACGGCGAGACCCGCGATGGAGAATGGCCATTCGGCGACGGCGCGGTGTTTCCCGCAGGCCCGATGCGAGAGCCCTTGGCCCGCGGATTGGAGCGCGCCGACGCGGTGGTGCTGATGCTCCCGGCCGATGTCGCCATCGCCGACGCTGAGCTCTTGGCCCTGTTCGGGTCAAAGCCGGTGCTGATCGCGCGCCTTGAACCGGTGGGCCCGCCCCCGCCTGGTCCACAATTGGCGTTCGCCGGCGTGGGAAAGCCTTGGAAGGTTGAGCGCAGTCTGAAGGCGGCAGGCTGCGAACTGATCGATTTCGCAGGCTTTCCCGACCACGCCGGTTACGCCGAAGACACCCTCAAGGCGCTTGAGGCCCATGCGCGCGCCCACGGCGCGGGGTTGCTCACCACTGAAAAGGACTGGGCGCGCCTGCCATCGCCGTGGCGGGGCAAGGTGGTCTCCTGGCCGGTGCGCGCCAAGTTCGAGGACGAGGCGGCGCTTGACCGCCTGTTGGACGTCTTGGTGCCCTGACGGCGCCTACTTCACGCGCTGCATCTCAACCGTCGCGGTCCTGGGCGCTCCGCCGCCGCGAGGGGTGCTTCTCACTAGCAGGGTCAGGGCGTCGCCGTGCGTTATCCAAGTCAGGTCCTCCAGGTAGATATGCCCTGGATCAATGGCCACCAACTTGCGATGAGACCAGACTCCGTTGCCCTCATGCTCGGAAAAATCGGCCCCGAAATGTTTCTGGCTCAAGAGCACCGAGGCGCCGTCCGGCCGCAATATCCACAGCTCCTCCACGTGAGCCGTTTTCCCATCGCCCAGTTCCAGATGGCCGACGATCTGGTTGTCGGATGTCAGGGTGAATCCCGCCGCGCCCATCGGCCCGTACCAATTGCCCAGCAGGCCCTTGAAGTCCGCCAGCGTCGCGGGGGCGGGCGAAGCGCCGCCGGACAGGTCGCGCACGTCCTGAGCCTTGGCCGAACCAGCGGCGAGAGCCAGCGCCATGAGCGCTGCTGGCGCGAACTTGAGCATGATAATCGTCCCCGTTAAGCGTTTCGCGGCACTATGCGGCGAGATGTCCTGGCGCGTCGAGCCCGGCGTTCGTCCTAGCCCAGGGCGCGCCAGCCTATGTCGCGCCGGCAGAACCCGCCCGGCCAGTCGATGGCGTCCACTGCCGCATAGGCCCGCTCGCGCGCCTCCTTTAGTGTTTTGCCCCGGGCGCACACATTGAGCACCCGCCCGCCCGCCGCGATGAGAGCGCCGTCCGCGCCGCGCGCGGCGCCCGCGTTAAAGACCACGACGTCTTCGCCGAAATCCGCCTCCGCGCCATTAATGATCGTGCCCGACACGGGCGCCTCGGGATAGCCCTTGGCCGCGAGCACAACGCAGATGGCGGACTCATCGGACCACTCCGGTTCTGGGAGTTCAGAAAGGCCGCCCACGGCGCAGGCCAGCAGATAAGGGACGATGTCGCTCTTCAGACGCAGCATCAGCACCTGGCATTCCGGATCCCCGAAACGAGCGTTGAACTCCACCAGCTTGGGCCCCCCGTCGGTCAGCATCAGACCGGCGTAAAGCACTCCGCGATAGGGCCGTCCTTCCGCCGCCATCCCCGCGACGGTTGGGTCAATCAGGGTGGCCCGGGCCTGCAACGTCAGCATCGGCGATAGCGCCAGCGGCGGAGAATAGGCGCCCATGCCGCCGGTGTTGGGTCCTTCATCGCCTTCGAAGGCCCGCTTGTGATCCTGCGCTGCGCCGAACAAGACGGCGCTCTTGCCGTCGGTCAGGGCGAAAAGCGACGCCTCCTCACCGGCCATGAACTCCTCGATCACCACCCGTCCGCCAGCTTCGCCGAACACCCGCGCACGCAACATGTCGTCAATGGCGTCCTCGGCTTCGGCCCGTGTCTCAACGATGACGACGCCCTTGCCCGCGGCCAGGCCGTCAGCCTTGATCACATAGGGCGGCGAGAAACGGTCGAGGGCCGCCTTCGCCTTGCCTGCGTCGTGGAAGGCGCCGAAAGCCCCCGTCGGCAGGCCATGACGCTCCGCAAATCCCTTTGTGAAGGCCTTGGAGGTCTCCAGCTTGGCGGCCCGTTCGCTTGGGCCGAAACAGGGGATCGCGAGGTCAGCCAACCGGTCCGCCAAACCCAGCTCCAAGGCGCTTTCCGGCCCGACCACCACCAGGTCGGCGGCCATCTCCTGCGCCAGGGCCACCAGGGCGTTCACGTCCGTCGCCTTGACGGCGCGCGTTTCGCACAGGGCCGCGATGCCAGGGTTGCCCGGCGCGGCCACCAGACGGGTCAAACGCGGGCTTTGTTTGATCTTCCAGGCCAAGGCGTGTTCGCGCCCGCCCGATCCGACAAGAAGAATGTTCATGGCCCGGCTGTCGCGCGCCGGCGGGTTCAGGTCAAGCGCCCCTGCCCCGACTCGCGGCGAACGCCTATGTTGGCGCCATGAGCGACGTCGAAATCACCGCCGATCCGCCGCCCCCCGTTCCGGGCGGCAACGCCGAGCCCTACTCCGTCTCCGAACTGGCGTTCGCACTCAAGCGCACGCTGGAGACCACCTACGGCTTCGTGCGGCTGCGCGGCGAGCTGAGCAAGGTCACCCACCACGCCTCTGGCCATGTCTATCTGACCCTGAAGGACGACAAGGCGGCCATCGACGGCGTGGTGTGGAAGGGCCAGGTGCGCGCCCTGCAATGCCGACCCGAACAGGGACTGGAAGTGATCGTCACGGGGCGCATCACCACCTATCCGGCCTCATCCAAGTACCAAATCGTGGTGGAGAGCATGGAGCCGGCGGGCGTGGGCGCCCTGCTGGCCCAACTGGAACGGCTCAAGGCGCGTCTGGCCGAAGAGGGCCTATTCGATACCGCACGTAAAAGGCCCCTGCCTGCCATGCCCACAGTGATCGGCGTGGTGACTAGCCCTACCGGCGCGGTGATCCGCGACATCCTGCACCGCATTCGCGATCGCTGGCCCTGCCATGTGGTCGTCTGGCCCGTGGTGGTTCAGGGCGAGGTGGCCGCCGCGCAGGTTATCAGGGCCATCCAGGGCTTCAACGCCCTGGGGCCAGGCGGCCCGGTTCCGCGGCCCGACGTGCTGATCGTAGCGCGCGGGGGCGGCTCGGTGGAGGACTTGTGGCCATTCAACGACGAAGCGCTTGCGCGGACGGTGGTCGCGAGCGCCATCCCGCTGATCTCAGCCGTCGGTCACGAGACCGACACCACCCTGATCGATTTCGTCTCTGATCGGCGAGCGCCCACGCCCACGGCGGCGGCGGAAATGGCCACGCCGGTGCTGGCCGAGCTGAAAGCCGCGCTGGCGGATCAACAGCGACGCCTGATCCAATGCGGCGGCCGCATGCTCGAGGAGCGGCGCAACAGACTGAACGCCGCGGCCCGCGGCCTGCCTCGCCCCGCCGACGTGCTGGCCCTGGCGTCCCAAAGGTTCGACATCGTCGCCGGCCGCCTGACCGCCGCCCTGTCGCGCAACACCGAAGTTCACGCCCAGGCCTTCACTCGCACATCCGCTCGGTTCGGGCCGGGTTTGCTGGAGCGACCGCGCCTGCTCAAGGCGCAACGTCTGGCCGACCTGTCACGCCGGTTTGCCCTTGCGGCGCGGCGCGGTCCCGAGCGCGCGGCCGAAAACGCCCGCCTTCCCGTGCTCGGCCAAAGGCTGACGAACGCGATCGCGCGCAATCTGCGGAGCGCCCAGGACCGGCTCGGGCATCTGGACAAGCTGCGTCTCTCGTTGGACCCCAATCGCCCCCTGGCCCTGGGCTTCGCCCTGGTGCATCGGCCGGACGGCTCCATCGTGCGCCGGGGCGGTGAACTCAAGGCCGGCGACCCGGTCGCCTTGCAGTTCGCCGACGCCCGCCGCGACGCCGTAATCGAGGGTGGGATGGGCGGAGAGGCGCCCGCCCGCTCCCGATCCGCGACAAAGCCGCCCGCCGCCGGTCAGGGCGATTTGTTTTAAATCGATTGCACATTACAATCCCCGTATGAATGCACACGACCGCTCCATGCCGGGCGCTCGGTCCGAAGAGGCCAAGCTGCACTACGGCGACGGCGAATACGCCATCATGAAGCCCGGCCGCTATGTGGTCTGCGCCGTCTCAGGAGCGGCCATACCGCTAGAGACCTTGCGCTACTGGAATCCTGTGCTTCAGGAGGCCTACGCCGGTCCCAGGGAGGCCCTGCAGCGTTGGCAAGAACTGAACCCCAAAGCCTGATTCCGCGTCGGCTTGTGCTGTCGGGAGGCGCGGCGGTGGGATTGACCGTCCTCGCGCCTAGCGCGAGATCGCAGGTGCCGGGCCTGCAGCTGTCCGGTCGCTATGAGCAAGGGGGTTTCGCCATCGGTCGCAGCGCCCCGCGCGCCGCAATCCTGGTCAATGACAATCCAGTCGGACGGGCGTCAGGCGAGGGCCTGTTCGTCATCGGTTTCGACCGCGACGAACCGCCGGTGGTCAGGCTGACCGTTTCCTTGGCCGACGCCTCAGCCGAGCACCAGATCGCCGTATCCCCCGTCGACTACGACATCCAGCGCATCGACGGCCTGCCACAGGATCAGGTTACTCCAACCAATCCCGCCCTGCTCGCGCGCATCGCCGAGGAGGCCTAGCGCAAGGCCGCCGGTTTCGCCAGCGACGTCGACGCGGACTATTTCCGAGCCGGCTTCGTCACGCCTGTGAATGGCGCGCGTCACACGGCCAGGTTCGGCGGCCAGCGGATCCTGAACGGCGTGCCCGAGCGGCCGCACTATGGCGCGGACCTCGCCGCGCCAATCGGAACGCCGGTCCACGCACCGTGTCAGGCGCTCGTGTGTTTTGCCGAATCTGGACTTCACTACGAGGGCGGACTGATCATGCTTGACCACGGCCAAGGTCTGATTAGCGCCTATCTGCACCTGTCCGAGCTCGAAGTCCGCCAGGGTCAGCGTGTGGAACAGGGCGATAAAATAGGCGAAGTCGGCCGCGAAGGCCGCGCCACGGGACCTCATCTTTGCTGGCGCATGAAATGGCGCGGCCGAAATATGGATCCCCTGCTGATGATAGGCGCCCGGGCGCCAGTTCAGGGTTAAGCACCGGTAAGTACGGCAAAAGAGGCTTGGGCGGACGGCGGGGGTCGATTGTCTAAAGATCAAGCCTACCCGCCACAATCTCGACAACCCCTCAAAAAAGCCTTTTGCGGAGCGATTGTCGATGCTAGCCAGCCCTTGCCCGATAACACTTCTTCAGCATTTTTGGCGCAAGCTGAGGTTCTCTTGTCCCATAAAGTCCAAGTCGAGGGGAGCTGATCATGAACAGCCAGCTCTCAGCTTTGAAAGTCCTAGTGGCGGACGATAACGTGCATCTACGCGCGATCGTCGTTTCGATCCTGGGCGGAATCGGCATCAGCAAGATCGAGGAATGCGCAGACGGCGGCAAGGCGTTCGCCTGCATCCGGGATTGGCCGCCCGACATCGCCATCGTTGATTTTCGCATGGAGCCGGTCGACGGCGTTGAATTCACGCATTTGGTGCGCAGTTCGCCCGAAAGCCCCAATTCGGAACTACCGATCATCATGCTCACCGGCTATGCGGACAAAACGCGCGTATTCGAGGCGCGTGACGCTGGGGTCACCGAATTCATCGTCAAGCCGGTGACGGCTCAGGCCGTGTTCGACCGGATCAATTCGGTCATTTACCGCCCTCGCCCCTTCGTTCGTTCCGACAGCTATTTCGGTCCGTGCCGCCGCCGGCGCCAGGACCCTAACTTCCGCGGTCCTTATCTACGTTCGACCGACAGGGAGCTCAAAGGGCGGAAATCCTATTCCCTGGGCGATGCATAGGCTTCCGCCGGCCAGCGCTTGTGCACCCAAAACCACTCGGACGGCCGTTCGCGCACACGGTCCTCGATAAAGGCGTTGATTCGCCTCACGCCCTGTTCGATGTCCGCGGCGCGGTCTCCCGAGCGCTCCAGGATTATTGGCTCGTGCACCACCACGCGGAAACGCGCGCCTTTGGTTCGCTCGACCGACATCGGCTGCAACACCCCCGACGAGCGCAACGCCAGGCGCGTCGGTCCCGGCGCGGTGTGCGCCGTGACGCCGAAGAAGGGCGCGGCTACCCCGCCGTTGAATTTCTGATCGTTCATCAACGCAACCGATTCCCCGCGCCTTAAGGCCTCGAGGATTTCCCGCGACCCGGATTCGCCCTTGGGCGCGAAAAGCTCCACGCCATAGCGCGCCCGACTTCTGATGATCCGGCGGTCGATGTAGGGGTTGTTGGCGGCCCGGTAGGTCATCTGGCAACGCACGCCGGAATTGGCGATCGTCATGGGCATGATTTCCCAGTTCGACAGATGGCCCGAGACAAACACCACGGCCTCGCCGCTCTTGCGAATGGCCTCCAAGCGTTCCCCGCCGATCACTTCAAGCCGTCCGCTGTCGGCGGTCAGCCGTTCCAGCATCTGAAACTCCGCCGCCATGCGGCCGATGTTTTCCCATTGGTCACGCAGAACGCGCTCGCGCTGGGCTTCATCCCACTGCGGGAACGCGATCATCAGATTTCGGCGCGCGGTCTTGTGGGCGCCCGTGAGCGGGCCAATCAGCTTCAACGCCGCGCCGCCCACAGCCGAGGCGGCATCGATGGGCATGAGCGCGAATAGGCCGCCGACCAAATCGAAGCCCAGGGCTTCGAGCCGCCACATGAAGTCCTGGGTCCATGAGAAGCGTCTCTGGGTCATGGTTCCTAATTGGCGCCCCGCGCTCGCCTAGGCAATGCCAAGCCTTCGCCTGCGGGATGAGCGCCTGAGAGGCGAACTTGGCGCCCCCTTTGCGGCGAGTTGGACCATCTGTCCCACCCTGGGACACCTGGACCGAGGAGACGCCAAATGGCGAACGACATCGACCTTCATCTGGGCAAGCGCCTGCGCCGCCGCCGCCGACTGCTCGGCCTGACCCAGCAACAACTGGCCATCGCCGTGGGCGTGCGCTTCCAACAAATCCAAAAGTACGAATGTGGCGCCAACCGCATCTCGGCCGCTCGCCTGTGGCAGCTGTCCGAGGCGCTGGAAGTGCCGGTGTCCTATTTCTTCGACGGTCTGGCCGAAGCTCAGGAGGCCAATGCCAATGATCCGTCCGAAGGCGGCGGCGAAATGTTCGCCCGCAAGGAGACCCTGGATCTGATCCGCGCCTACTATCAGCTGGGTGAGCGTCCCCGCCGCCGCCTGCTGGATCTGGCCCGCTCGCTCAACGGCGAGATTGACGCGGCCTGACGGTGTTGAGCCAGGCGGTTGGCGCCGGGGGGCATTCCCTCTAAGCCTTTGCCCATGTCCGCAAAGACCGCCTGGCCCGACAATCCGCGCTCAACCGCCCGCCTTGCCGAACTCGAGACCTTCCTCCTCGAGCTGAATGCGGCGGCTGGACGCATAACCCTGCCTCTGTTCGCAACGGACCTGGGCGTTGAAAACAAAGCCGCCGCCGGCGAGGCCTTCGATCCGGTCACCGCCGCGGACCGCGGCGCGGAAGCCGAGCTTCGCCGCCTGATCGCCGCCCGCTTTCCCGGCCATGGCGTGATCGGAGAGGAATATGGCGAGGACCATTCCGATCGCGAATTCGTGTGGATTCTCGACCCGGTGGACGGCACGCGCGCCTTCGTGGCCGGACTGCCGCTTTGGACCCACCTCATCGGCCTCAGGTTCCAAGGCGAGCCCCTGCTCGGTCTGATCGGCCAGCCGCGTCTGGACGAAGTCTATCTGGGTTCGCCCTCCGGCTCTCGTCTGATCGCGCGCGGCCATGAGCGTCCGCTGAGGGTGCGCTCCTGCCCGCGCCTCACCGACGTCACCTTGGCCTCCACCGACCCCTACGGCTATTTCAGCGGCGCCGAGCTCGGCGCCTGGAACCAGGTGCGCGCCGCCGCTCGCATGGTGCGCCTGGGCGGGGATTCCTACATCTTTGCCCAATTGGCGGCCGGCCGCATCGACTTGGTGATCGAATCTGGCCTGAAGCTGTGGGACATTGATCCGATCGTGCCAATCATCGAAAACGCAGGCGGCCTCGTCACCGATTGGCGCGGCCAACGGCTGGGCCGCGAGGGCGGTCAGGTGGTCGCGGCTGGCGACCGGGCTTGCCTGGACGAAGCCCTGGTGGCCCTCAAGCGCTCGGCCGGTTGACCCGTTCGACCAAGGCGTCGAACGCACCCCAAAACTGCGCGCGCACGGCGTCAGTCTCCATCATGATCTCGTGAAAAGCGCCGGGAATCTCCTCATAGCGGCCCTGCGGCGCGGCTTCGGCGAAGCGCCGCGCCGAGGCGCTGAGCACCAGCCGATCCTCGCCCGCCGCCACGAAACTCAACGGCAGCGTCAGGCCCTGAGCGGCCAGAGGGCGCGACAGAACGGCGCCGGCGGTCAGGGCGTAGTCCAGCCAGCCCCAGGTCGGGCCGCCCAGCGCCAGATCGGGGCAGGCTTTCAGCTGCGCCATGTAGCGTTCATAACGAAACCGATCGTGGGTCAGAACATTGCCCGTAAAGGGCTGGCCGAACGGGTCGTAGCTTTGGACGTACACACCCGCCAGGCCGCACAGCACCGCCGCCCGCGCGATCAGCGCCGCTGGCTTGGGGAGCACCCGCACCGCATGGAGACCGATCATGGGCGCGGTGCAGATCGCCCCCGCCAAGCGCGCCTCGCCACCGCGCAGCGCCAGGAGCACCAGCCCGCCGCCCATGGAATGAGCCAAGCTGATCCAAGGGTGGGGCAGGTCGGCGCCCATGCGGTCCAGCATCATGGAATAGTCAGAGATGAACGGCGCGAAACCAACCGCGTGGCCCTTCAGCCGGTCCGGCAGGGCCCTGTCCGACAGACCCTGGCCTCGCCAGTCGTGCGCCAAAACGACGAAACCGCGCGTCTGCAGTTCGCCGATCACCTCGAAGTATTTTTCGATCGGCTCGGTCCGGCCGGGGCTCAGGATGACCGACCCCTTGGCCGGACCTTTTGCCGCGAATTGGGCCACGCGCAGGCGGATTCCATCCTGGGCGGTAAGCCAAAGGGCGCGCGCGCCAGTCGGTAGCGGCGCCTCGGCGATCCCGATAAGGGGCGCCGGTTGCATCGCTTAGCCCTTCGATCGCGACAGAATAGGCTGCAGGCGCATGGCCACGCCCATGTCGCCGCTCACCCGCATGCGCCCGCGCATAAGCGCGCTCATGGGATCAAGAGACCCTTGCACAAGCGCGACCAGATCGTCCTTGGAGACGGACACGGTGCAGTCCGCCGGCCGGTCTTCGTTGCACACCCGCGCGCCGTCGATGAACACCACGCCGTCGCCCCTCAGGTCCAGCTTGAGGGTCTGTTCCAGCCCGGGCTGGCCGGCGAGCGCGCCGCGCAGGCGTTCGGTGATATCCGCCAGGGTGGTCACGATGAGGCCGGCTTGACGAAGCGTAGAGTCATGCGGTCGCTCTCGCCGATAGCGTCGTATTTGCCGTGATCGAACTTGGGATCGTCCGGCTTGCCCTTGGGCGCGGACAGGCGCCAGGGCGGCAGGGTCCACGCGCCGAATGGATAGGATTTGGTGTCCCTGGGATTGGCGTTGATCTCACTGGCGCCGTCTAACTTGAACCCCGCCTCTTGGGCCATGCGTTTGACATAGGCTTCCTGAACATAGCCGTCAGTGGCCAGGACATCCTGTACACCGCCGGCGATCCCACGGTTCTCCTCAACGCCCAAAACGCCGCCAGGTTTGAGCGCCGCAAAAGCATCGTGGAACGCCTTGTCCGCCAGACCGGCCGGCATCCAGCAGGATAGGTCGCGCGCGAAGATGGCCAGATCCGCACTGCCCGCCGGGGCCACCGATCCGCTGGTCGGCCCGAAGGCAGTGATATTCGGCTGGCCGTACAGGGCGGGCATGGCGGCGAGCCTCTTGGCGTAGGCGTCCACCAGCTGAGCCTCGGCCGGCCTTGCGGCGGCGTCGACCTGGAACTGGGCTGCGTACAGCTTGCCCCCCGTGGCCGCCAGGAAAGGCGCGAGTATTTCCGTGTACCAGCCGGCGCCGGGCCAGAATTCCACGACCGTCTGCCCCGGTTTCAGGCCCCAGAAGGTCAGGGTTTCCACCGGGTGTCGCCAGGCATCGCGCGACCGATCCGCCTGGGATCGCCAATCCCCGCCCGCCGCCCAACTTAGGCTGACAGGCGCGGGACCCGCGGACGGACTGGGAGTCGAAGCCGGCGCGGTCGCCTTGCGTCCACACCCCGCCAGGGCCAGGGCCGTCGCGGCGGCGCAAAAACCGCGGCGGGGAAGGTCGGACAACCGATCGCTCATCAAACTGGAACCTCTCGCGCGGTCGCTTAACGCGGGAACGGCCCAGGGTCAAAGCGCCCTTGGCGGACCGCACCCCCTTGCGTGGCTCCGAACCAATCCCAAATTTTATCCGAAGGCGCTCAGTTCGGGGCCTTCCGAGGCGGGCGAGGGCCATTCGGCGCGCCCAAATCGTCAATAGCAACCTTGCTTAAGCCAAGAAGGACGTTGTCATGCGAACCGTCGATTTTACCCCCCTTTATCGTTCCGCCGTCGGCTTTGACCGGCTGGCGTCCCTGCTCGAAGCCGCCGCCGGCGCTGATGCGGCCTCCGGCTATCCACCCTACAACATCGAGACCGTGGGCGAGAACGCCTACAGGATCGAGATTGCGGTGTCGGGCTTTCGTCCCGAGGATCTGAATCTCGAAGTCCGCGAAAACCTTCTGACGGTGCAAGGCCGCAAGGCGCAGGCTGAGAACAGCCGCCGCTACCTTCACAGGGGCCTGGCCGAGCGCAATTTTGAGCGCCGCTTCCAGCTGGCTGACCATGTGGAAGTGACAGAGGCCAGGTTGGCGGACGGCCTGCTCGTGATCTCGCTCAAGCGCGAAATTCCCGAGGCGCTCAAGCCACGAAAGATCGAGATCAAGTCCGCGGAAAACGGCCAGCTTATCGAAAGCGCCGCCGCCTAGGCGCCTGTGGCGTCATCGCTTGCGGGGGCGGCGCGCAGCGCGTCGCCCCTTTTTTCAGGCGGCTGATCCGCCGTCTTAGTGTCCACCGCCGGGCGGGGGGGCGCCCATCTGGGGCTTGGGCGCGAGCCATATGGTCCCGGCCGATACCAACATCAGCGCCGCGACAACCATGAAGATGTGATTGGTCGAAAGCATGATGGCTTGGCTCTGCACCAAGCTGTCCAGCAACGACAGCGCCTGGCCCTGCCCCACGCCTTGCTGAGTCACTTGATGGACGAATTGATCGGCTCCGTTCATCCGCTCGACCAGGGTCGTGCGCGCGTTAGTGGCGCCGTCGTCCCACGCCGTTGTCGTGATCGACGTCGCGAAGGCGCCCGACGTGGTGCGCACGAAGTTGAGCAGGCCCGCGCCGGACGCCACCTCGTTGGGCCTTAGCGGCGACATGGCCACTGACATGACGGGAATAAAAAAGAACGGCATGGCCAGCCCCTGGGCGAGCTGAGGCCAGATCAGCTGGCCGTATGACACGCTCGAGGTGAAGATCGTGCGCCAGAACATATCGGCGGCGAGCCATAGAATGCCGAAAGTCACCAGTTTGCGCGGATCGATTTTTGTCACGAGGACCGCGACAATGGGCGCGAACACCACCGCCAGCACGCCGTTCCAGCCGGTCACATAGCCCGCCCAAGTGGCCGTGTAGCCCATGTTCAGCTGCAGCCAGAGCGGGATCAGCACCAGCGAGGCGTACATTCCCGCGAACGCGAGGGTCATGGCGAAACAGGCCGCGGCGAAGCCTCGATAGCGGAAGATGCGCAAATCAACGATCGGGTGCTCGTCGGTCAATTCCCAGATGATAAAAGCGACGAAGCCGACAATGGCGGTGACCAGCAGACCGACAATGAATCCGGAAGCGAACCAGTCCAGCTCCTTGCCCTTGTCGAGCATGATCTGCAGGGCCCCGACCCATAAAATCAGCAGGCACAGTCCCACGAAATCAACCGGAACGCGTTGGATGACCTCCTTGCGCGGCAGGGTTCGCAAGGCCAGCAGCACCAGCAGGGCGGCCACCGGCACATTGATGAAGAACACCCACGACCAGCCCATGTTGTCGGAAATCGTGCCGCCTAGCACTGGCCCCGCGATGGGCGCCACGACCGTGGTCATCGCCCATATGCCCATGGTCTGCCCGCGCAGGTGGGGCGGGGAAAACCGCTGCAGAAGAGTCTGCGACATCGGCAGCAATGGGCCGCCCGAGAGGCCCTGCATCACCCGGAAGAACACCAGGGCGCTCAGCGACGGCGACAGGCCGCACATCATCGAGAAAAACCCGAACGCGCCCATGGCGATGATGAACACGCGCACAGCCCCGAAACGGCTGGCCAGCCAGCCGGTCAGGGGAACGGTAATAGCCTCGGCCACGGCGTAGGACGTGATCACCCAGGTGCCCTCCTGGGGAGAGACCGCCAGCCCGCCCGCGATGTTGGGCACCGACACATTGGCTATGGTCATGTCCAGCACCGCCATGAAATTGGCGAAGGCCAGGGTGATGACCGCCAGCACCAAGGGCAGACCGTTCAGCTGAACGCCGGCCTCCGATGAACTGACTGACTTGGCGTCCGCCATATCAGCCTCCGGTCGCTTCCTGCCCCGACTTGGACACGTCGATGGTCGCCTTCATCGATAGGCCTAGTCGCAGCGGATGGGCGGCCAGTTCGTCGGCGTCCAAGCGGATACGGACCGGGAGACGCTGCACCACTTTGATCCAGTTGCCCGTGGCGTTCTGAGCCGGGATCAGGGCGAAGGCCGATCCCGTGCCGCCGCCGACGCCGACCACCCGGCCGTGGTAGACCACCCCGCCCCCGTACAGATCGGATTCCAGCTTCACGGGTTGGCCCTGGCGCACCCTGCGCAGCTGCACTTCCTTAAAGTTGGCGTCGACGAAGACCTGGCCGACCGGCACAATGCTCATCAGTGTCGCGCCCACCTGGACGCGCTGACCAACCTCAACCTCCTTCTTGGACACGACCCCGTCCAGCGGGGCGCGAATGACTGTCCGGTCCAGATCAAGCTTCGCGGCGTCCCGTGCGGCGCGGGCGGCGGCCACTTGTGGATTGCTGTCGACCGCCCCCTCCACGAGCGCC
>Ga0302279_10002098_pt1 | contig 27064 bp, 20 predicted proteins | sample III_Bog_N3_3_FD_194541 | JGI IMG/M metagenome (GOLD analysis project Ga0302279, IMG submission 194541) | Peat permafrost microbial communities from Stordalen Mire near Abisko, Sweden - III_Bog_N3_3 | ecosystem: Environmental > Terrestrial > Soil > Wetlands > Peat | place: Sweden: Abisko... | reverse complement strand
CGATGCGTCCGAATCAACGGAAGGCGGCGATCCATTCCGACCCGGCGACAGCGCTGGGACGGAATCCGACATCCTCGCCCCACCGGACGAAAGGGGTGTCGACGAGATGCCGGGCGACTCGTGCCCGCGCCGTGCGGACGAAGTCTGGCGGGGAGCGATGGCGGTATCCTCGCCTTCGAGTGCTCTTGCCAAGGCGGGCACATGGCCTCCGGACACCAGGGGCTGCACCTGCGGCAAGGCGCCTCGGGAGCGGGCGACCATTCTTCGGAGGACACCGTTCATGCGTCCAGCATCTCCAGGTAGGCGGCGCGCCGCATTTCGCCCATGGCCGCGATGGAGGTTTCGCTCCACCCGTAGGCGCTGGCCAGGGTGTGGATTTCACGCAACAGACGCTTCGCGGCGGCGCCGATTTCACGCGCGAAGAAGCGGACCACGTCCAGATCCAGCACCGGCCGGCCGCCGCAGGCGGCGCATTCCAGTTGGATCCGGATCTCGGATGCCGAATTCAGGGACTCGAACCGTTCCACCCACTCGGTGGGGATCGCTCCTTCCGCGGGAGGTTCCACCCCGAGGGTCCGTGAGAGCAGGATGGCCTGTGCCCGCGGTTCGTCCGGCGCCTCCATGCTGGCAAGGATGTCGGCCGTGTTCGCGGGCCTCGCGCCGGTGGCGTCCTGTTCGGGAGTCGCTTCCAGGCCGTCCAGGAACAGCGTGGAGTCCATTCCGAACTCCAGGGGAGATGCGCAGTCCGGACAGATCGCGAAGCCTTCCATCCGGGGGCCGAAGGTGAGCGCACGCGCCTTCAGCAGCAGCGCATCGCGGCGGGAAAGCGGAAGATCCAACAAGGTCTGCGCGGGGATTTCGGGGGCGGCGAGCTCCAGCAACGCGAGCGCGCGACGCGGCTCGACCGTGGCGCGGCACCGGTCCCAGGCCGTCAGCATCTCTTCGCCACGAAGTCCTCGCATGGGCATCGGTTCCAGGTGCGGGCGCGTACGGGTCACGCGCGGGTCGAGGCGAAGCTCGGCTCGGTCGGTTCTGTCACCGACGTGTCCCTCTCCCAGCCTTCGTTCTCCAGGATGATGTGCTGGATGGCCACCGCGTTCGCGTTGGCGTCCAGGTCGGGGAGCGCCTGGTATTCGGAGACCCAGGCGCGGTAGATCTTGTAGCTGATCGCGAGCTGGCCGGCCTCGTTGTAGAAGTCCAGGATCAGGTCCTTGCGGAAATCGGCGAGGGAGATCTCCGCGCCCAACCCCGCTCCGATCTGCCAGACCTTGGCGGCCCAGGCCTCGAAGGCGAGATCGTGCGTGACGCCCCGCTCCAGGGTGATGGGCCCGAACTCGCTGCGTCCGGGCGTCTTGCGGCTTGTGCTGGGGTCGCCGCCCTCGCGGAACTTCACCACTTCCGTGGTGCGCTTGAGCGCCGAGCACTTGCTGACTCCCGCAACGTACTGCCCGTCCCACTTCAAGCGGAACTTGAAGTTCTTGTAGGGATCGAATCGCTGCGCGTTGACTGTGAATTCCGCCATGGTGTCTCCCTGTTCTCTGGATTCGGTTCGTGTGTTCCGGTGAGGTGTCGCCGATCTCGGATCAGGCTCCGGCCTGTCCGGTCAGCTGCTCGATCTGGATCACGACGAATTCCGCCGGTTTCAGCGGCGCGAAGCCCACCAGGATGTTCACGATTCCCTGGTCGATGTCGGCCTGGGTGGTGGTCTCGCCGTCGCATTTCACGAAGTACGCCTGGTCCGGGGTCCTCCCCTGGAAGGCGCCCTTCTGGAACAGCTGCTGCATGAAGGAGCCCACGTTCAGGCGGATGGCGGCCCACAGCGGTTCGTCGTTGGGTTCGAACACCACCCACTTGGTGCCGCGGAAGAGGCTCTCCTCCAGGTAGAGCGCGGTGCGCCGGACCGGCACGTACTTCCACTGGTTGGCCATGGCGTCCGCGCCCACCAGCGTGCGCGCCCCCCAGAGGATGGGCCCGTAGAGGGGGAATGTGCGGAAGCAGTTCAACCCCAGCGGGTTCAGGGTCCCGTTTTCCTGGTCGTTGAGCTGGTAGGTCAGATTCTGGACGCCATTGAGGGTCGCGCCGATCCCGGCCGGAGCCTTCCAGACGCCGCGGGTGCCGTCGGTGGTGGCGTAGACGCCGGCCACGACCCCGGAAGGCGCGAAGGTGCGCAACTGTCCGTTGTTCAGCGGGTCGGCCAGGCGCAGGCGCGGGAAGAACGCGGCCCCGTTCTCCTTCACCACGCCCAGGGTGTTGGTCTTCCAGTCCACGGCGGAGGCCACGGTGTTCACGTTGGGCGGAGGGTCGATCAGGAGAAGCGCCCGACGCTGCTCGCAAAGGGCGATCGCCGCGGAGTAGATCTCCACCGGGTTGATGGTGGTGTCGGGCGCGGTGGGGTCTCCCGCCGAGGCGCGCGCGGCTTCCGGAATGCTCAGCAGGTTGAAAAGGTCCACCTTGGCGAGCGCGTAGATCCCGCTGAACGCGGCCGGATCGCCGATCAGTTCGGTGGAGGTGGGCAGTCCCGTCGGGGTGGTGGCGGCGGTGGAACCGGTCTCGGCGTAGGAGGCCCCTGAATTCCCCATCCCCAACGCGTAGTGGGCCACGTTGATGGACGTGGGCGGAGGCGATGCGCCCAGGCCCAAAGCCGCTCCGGCGTCGCTCACCCCGCTCGCGGAGAGCGCCAGGAAACCGATCACGGCGTCGGGTTGGTTGGGGAGGAAGGCGTTGACGCGGATGCCCGTGCCGGAACCGGATGGCGAGGCCGAGGCCACCACGTACGCGCCGGGAACGGCGATCGACAATGTGTTGTTGATCGCCTGCTGCAGTTGGTTGGCCAATCCTTGGACCGTCTGGGGGATCGGAAGGTTCTTGCCGATCACCTTGATGGTCAGCGGCGACCCCGGAACGTTGGGAAGGCTGAGGCTGACCGATGCGTCCTGATTCGCCGTGGTGTTCGTGTTGCCGCCTCCCAAGGCGGAGTTCACGGTCTCCAGGTAGCTCACTCCGCCGACCACACCGGAGGCGAGAGCGGCGCCCACGATCCCGGTCGCCGTCACGGCCAGGGTGGGAGGGTTCGAAAGGCTGGCGGTGTTCACGCCCACGAGCTGCGAACCGTTGTCGGGGTCGTTCACCACCGAACCCACGAAGTTCTGCCTGTTCTTGTCCAGGGTCACCGAGGGAAACGATTCGGTGGTCCCGTCGGCGAGGTTGGTGATCGTCAGGTTGAAGGCCCAGGGGTCGCCGGTCGCCACGGTCAGGTCCAGCCCGCGGAGGTCGGCATCGATCAGGAGTTGGCCGTTGGCCCATTGGCCGCTGCTCAGGGCGCTGAAGGTCAGATTCGCGAAGGCCACTTCCGCGTAGGGGACGGGCGAGGCCCCGCTGTAGTGCATGGGCGCGCGCACCACGTAGGCCTGGGATCCGCCGTTCTGGAAGAACTGCTGGACGGAGTAGCCCAACTCGCTGTTGGAAGCCAGACCCCCGTACAGCCGCTCGAAGTCCGAGAAGCTGTAGACCGCCTGGGCGCGGTTGTCGATGCCGCGTGCCGTGTAGCCCACGAAGGCCGCCACGGAGGTGGCGACCCCGGTGATCGAATGCACGGGACTCTGCAGTTCCTGGATGTAGACACCGGGATACGTGGGAGATGCTGGCACGTCGGCCTCCTTGATGGAGTGGGGGTTGGGGTTCGCGGAATGGGAACCGCCCGCCACCTTTTGCTGGAAAGACTTGCGGCGAGAAGGATGCCAACCTTGAAACGGCGAATGGGACGCGGTCGCAATGCGTGGGGTGGGATGAAAAGATCCTGGTTTCCGCGGGTGTTCGCCACAGGACAAGGTTTGTCGGAGATGGGGAGGGGAAGGCAACACCGAGCCCCCTCTCCACCGCTACCCGGTGGAGAGGGGGAGTGGGGGTGAGGCGGGCAGCAAGGAGGCGACGCCGAATGCATGGGTGTCCCTCCGGGGGAGGGGTTTTCCGGATCAGGGCTTCTTCGGCGCTCGTTTGTCCAGGACCAGGCCGGCGACGACCCCGATGATCCGCCGCATCGTGGCGACGATCTTCGCCCTCAAGCCCATGGCCTTGTCCAGGGATGCCTTGTGGGTCTTCTTCCCGGCCGCGGTTCCGTCGCCCTTCTCCACCGGTTCCCCGTGCTGGGTGTGCGTGTGGAAGGACAAGGCGTCCCGCGTGGCGGGATCCGATCGCAACAGGCGTTGGGCGCGGTAGCTGACCTCGTTGGACAGGAAATTTCCCCCGGGCCCGCTCACCACCTGGGCGGAATGGGTTTCGCCGCCGGCTTCGAAGTCGATCTGGGTTCCGTTTGCGCGGCGCTTCATCGTGACCAGGATCTGTTGCAGCGCCCCGTCGTCGGAGATCTCCGCCGTCTGCGAATGGGCAGCGGGCAGACCCAGGTCCGACAAGGCCTTGTCCGCATCCTTCGCCGAAGCGAACTTGAAGGTGATGGTCTCTCCGGTGGTCGGCTTGTCGATCGCAGTGGAGCCCTTCTTCGCGGGGAGCTCCGTTTTTTCGGCGATGTCGTCGACGGGTGCGTTGCTCTCGATGATGGCGGGACCCGCCGTCCCGCCTGTCGCCGCGGCGACGCCGGATAGACCTCCTGGAGCGTCGTGCACTCCCACGGCGTAGCGCTCCAGCCGAACCGGGCGGGACGCGTCCAGTCCGGCGTCTTCGCTGATGGTGAGCACGGCGTCCACCTCCCGGGCGTGGGGTCCGACCATCTTCTCCACCACGCCGGCCTCGAAGGCCTGGAAGCTCACGGGAAGGACCACGCCCTCCACGGCCGCGACGCCTTTCGATCCCAGGGCCCCCTGCGCGGGCAGACGCAGTCCGTCCAAGGCCAGCACGGCGGCGCCGGAGGGATTCCATTCTCCCGGATCTGGTTTGCGCAGGCTCCCGCCGGTTTCGAACGGATCGAACCCGGTGACCAGGATCCGGACCGGGTTCGATTTGGCGGGGGTTCCCTTCGCGAAGTCGACGTCCGAGGCTCCGCGCGCGGAAAACTCGAAGGAGTCGCGGATCCAGGTCAACTGGGTGGCCAGATTCCGTCCCGACTGGTTGTAGGCGGTGGTCGAATCGGGACCCAGGGACGGATGGCTCGAGATGAAGGCGTCCAGGATCTCCAGGATCTCCTGGAGGACCTGGAAGTGCGACTCGTTCCCCAGATCCTTCGCGGCCTTGCCCAGCTCCCAGATCCGGGTTCCGGCCGCTTTCCCCACCGACCTGGCGTCTTCCTCCACCAGCGACCCGCCCGCCTCCACGGTGGCTCTCGCCTCGAACAGCATGGCCTCGAATTGGCCCACCAGATTCCGTCCGCGGGCGGCTTTCAGGCCCGGGATCCAATCCTGCAGGCGGCGCAGGGCGGGCCCCTTGCCGCCCTTGGGGACGGTGGCGGCGGGGCGCGCGGACGAGCGCGGCGGACCGGCGGCCACGAGGAGGGTTTCCGCTCCCCACTTCCAGATGGGCGCGGGGCTCTTGTCCTTCTCGGGAACGCTGTCCTCGAATTCCAGGTTGGCGTCCTTGGCGGTGGTGCGCTCGACCCTGCGCCCGGGAGCCGATCCGAGCGCCTTGTCGTCGGGTTCCGCTTTCTTGGGGTTCTCGGATTTCAGGAAGGCGTGGATGTCGTCCTTCTGTTCCTGGAAGAGCGGTTCGTTCCCCTGCACCAAGGTCAGGTTCCGGAGCTTTCCGCTCTCGTCCCGATCCACATGGGTGATGGTGTGGGTGTGCCCTCCGGTCCGGGGCTTGTCGAAACCCTTGTCGTAGTGCCACCAGACCAGGATGTCGCCCGCGTGCAGAAGCGGAGACAGGGTCGTGATGGAGCGCAGCGGATGGCCCTGGGCGTCGCTGTAGGGGGCCACGATTCCCGCGACCTGTTCGGTGCCCACGTCGGAGATCAACCGGAGGACGTCCTTCTCCTCGGCCTTTCCCGCCTCGCTTCCCAGCGTCCATTTCCCGAACTTCTGGGTGCGGTGGTGGGCGGAGAGCCAGACGTGCCGGAGGATCATCGCCACGTCGGCGCAGTCGGCGGGAAGCTGGTAGGCCGTGGCGCGCAGGTTCTCCGGAAGACACTTCTTGACCCATTCGTCGGTGGGGTGGTCGATGAACCTCTCGCCCGGCTTGAGGGGCCCGATGGCCTTGGGCTCGGGCGGGGGTCCGGGTTCCACGGCCTGGGGTCGGAACGATTGGCTCGCCGCCTTCTCGCCGATCACGTCGATCCCGCTCGACTTCGCGCCCGGGGTGTCCTTGGCCGAGAAGGTCTTCAGCGAAGCGAACGTCTCCATCCATCCTTCGTAGGTGGGACAGTTTTCGGGAGTCTTGTAGTTGCAAGTCCCCGGGGCCACGGGTGCGGCGCTCGCGTTGGCCTCGCAAAGAGCCCGGTCCGGGGTGGATGCCTTGGCGTCGTCGTCCGGCGTGCGCTGGACCAAGGGGTGCGGGGCGGTTCGCGACGGCACCTGGGCGCGGCCCCGCTCCTCCACGGAACGGGCCGCGTCGTCCGCCTCCCGCTCCAGGTGGCCGCGTTCGGGCCCGAGGTCCAGCGGACCGTCGCCGGCTCGGACACGGGGTCCGCCCTGCTGGATCACGTGGGCGAGTTCGTGGGCCAGGAGCATCCTTCCGGAGTTGGACGCCGGATCGAACCGGCCGGACCCGAAGACGATGTCGCCACCGGCCGTGAACGCCAGGGCCCCCAGGGCGCGGGCGGAACCCGCGGCTTGGGCATCGTCGTGGATCCGCACGCCGCGCAGGTCGCGCCCGAAAACGCCTTGGGCCCAATCCAATGCCTGCCCGTCCAATTCCCGTCCCGATTCACGCAGCACCCCCAGGGTCTCGCCGGGGATCGCCTTCGCCGAGTCCGGGGCGTTGCCCGCCTCGGACTTGGGCAACACGTCCACGGCGTCCTTCAGATGGTCCTTCTCGGCGACCATGTCGTCGTGCACCGCGGTGCCGGCATCCGTGATCTTGTAGTTGGCGGCGAACGCCTTGAAGGCCTTGGTGTTCTCCCCGCCCAAGGCGGTCTTGGCCGCATCGAATTGCTTGTCGATCAGCGCCTGGATGGATTCCTTGTACACCGCGTCCGACCTCACCACGGGCCCCACGTACCACTGGCTGTAGTAGTTCCCGATCTTGGGGGCGTGGCTGTACCATCCTCGGAACTTGAAGCTTCCCGCCAGGTAGGCCGCCCGGTCGTCGTCGGACCCCTTGGCGACCGCGGCGGCGATCTCGTCGGTCATCTTCGCTTCCAGGAATTCGTGGACGCGGGCGTGCTCGGCCGGTCCGTTGATGGCGTCGATGAGGGCCAACTCCTTGAACGCCGACGGGGCCTTGCTGCCGTCGGTGGGAGACGCCCCGGCGGTGAGCTTGGAGCCCAAGGCCGAGCCGAGGATCTTCTCGTCGATCAGCTCTCCCGCGCCGCTGTGTCCGGAGATCATCACTCCCGAGCGGGCGGGGGCCTTGGTCCAGACCCCGGTGCCCACCAGGACGCGGAAGACGGTGTCGATGTACCCGTCCACGTCGAAGGACTTTGTTTTCTTGGTCTGTTTGCCGACCGTGGCGGAGGTGGTCCCGAATTCGGAATCGCCCGTTCCCTGGGGAAGGATTCCCACCAGTTGCTTTTTCCCGGCGCGGGAGAGCTGGTCCTCGATCGCGTCGATGTCCACGTCCTGGGTCTTTCCCCCGGACTCCACGTTGCCGGCGTTGTGCCCGTGGAAATGCAGCAGGACGTCGACGGGTTTCGTCAGGTCCAGGCCGGGTGGGAGGACCACGATGGCCTTGCCGCTGGACCCGACGCCCGTCTGGTGCCCCACCGCCAGGGAATCGAGGGGGATCCGCGTCATCCCCGAGGGCGTGGTCTTGTCCTTGTCGGGACCGGTCGCGCCGGTCCATCCGATCTTCCCGGGATCCGGAGCCCGCCGAACGACCGGATCGCCGCGGACCGGTTTCGCGATTTCGGTTCCCGACAGCGCCGCGGCCGCGAGCCGATCCGCCGCGCGTTCCGCGGGATCGTCCGTGGACCCGATCGCCACATCATTGGACGGAATCCGACCAGGATCCTGCTGGACCACGTGGGCGAGTTCGTGGGCCAGGAGTCCCATGCCCTCGGGGGTCCGTGGTTGGAACCGACCTCGGGCGAACACCATGTGCTGCCCGGTCGCGTAGGCGAGGGCTCCGATCTGGCTGGCGGAACGCGCGGCCTCGGCGTCGTCGTGCAGGCGCACTCGACCGAAGTCCGCGCCGAACCGCGGTTCCAGGAAGCGCCGGATTTCGTCGTCCAGGGGTTTCCCCGGTGCGGACAGGACCTCGCGCACCAGGGGCGGTGCGGATCCCGACGGCAGGGACGCCACCGTGGCGCGGCGCAGGACCTGCTTCTTCTTGCACTCGTCGCACTCCTCCCCGCTCGGGGCGCGGGCACCGCAGGAACATTTGGCCTGGCTCGCGTTCGGCTTGGGCGTGAGGGCGATGGAATTCTTGGGCGCGGCACCGCTCATGGTGCGCATGGAAATACGCGAGATCGGTGCCAACGATGAATATGCGACTAGGAGTCAAACTTGTGACAAGCGCATGGATATTTTTGTCCTATGCTGTCTCGGGTTTCCGGAAATGTCGATGAAATGAGACATCACGGGGTCTTTCCGAGGCGCTCGTTTTCGCATAGATTCCTCACGCGCGCCGCACGGGGTCATCCCGAATGCTGTGACAATTTCCGAAATCGACGGGGGAGACGATGATCGAACCGCAGAGAAAGCCACACCGCCTGCCAGCCGGTTCGGGACTTTGTCCGGTCGAACCCATCGAGGACTCGATCCTTCGTCGGCTCCGCGAGGGGGTCGGGAAGGGACAACTGATCGGGAGGGACGCCGGATTCCTGCGGGAGATCCGGAAGATTCCCGTGGTGGCGGCCAGCGACGCCAGCGTTCTCATCTGCGGAGAAACCGGGACGGGGAAGGAGGTCTGCGCACGGGCCATCCATTCGTTGAGTTCCCGCTCGGGCGGTCCGTTCCAGGCGGTCAACTGCGGTGCGCTTCCGATCGAACTGGTGGAGAACGAATTGTTCGGGCACGATAGCGAAGCCTACACAGGCGCCGCAACCGCGCGATCGGGACTGCTGGCCGAATCGCAGGGCGGAACCCTGTTCCTGGACGAAGTGGATTCCCTCCCCGCCCCGGCGCAGGTGAAGCTCCTGCGGTTCCTGCAGGAGCGCGAATACAGGCCGCTGGGATCCACGCGCACCCGCAAGGCGGACGTCAGGGTTCTCGCCGCCACCAACCTTCCGGCCGACGAGATCGCGGGGGGACGGACGCTTCGTCGCGACCTGTACTACCGCCTGAACGTCGTCTCCCTGCGCCTGCCCCCGCTGCGCGAACGCAGGGGGGACGTTCCTCTCCTGGTGGAGCATTTCCTGTCGCACTGGCGCAACCGATCGGCCATCCCGGTCGAAGGGCTCGCCCCGAAGGCCGTGGAACGCCTGATGGCCCACGACTGGCCCGGCAACATCCGCGAATTGGAACACGTGATCGAGCGGGCGGTGGTGTTCTCGACCTCGAGTTTGATCGCATCCGAGGACCTCGACCTGCCGGAACCCGTCCCCTCGGGGGTGGACCTCTACTCGGGACCCTTCCGCGCGGCGAAGGCCAGGGTGGTGGACGACTTCGAACGCGTCTACATCGAGAGGCTCCTGTCCATCCACGCCGGGAACATCAGCAAGGCCGCCTCGATCGCGCGCAAGAACCGCAGGGCCTTCTTCGAACTGATCCGCAAGCACAGCATCGACGTCTCGCGCTACCGCGAAACCCTGGCCTAGATTCACCGCGGCGTCCGCGTACGGGAGGGAGACCGGGTGTCGGCGCACTTGGGATTGTAGGGAGAGCGAGCTTCCCGGGCTTACATTTCCCTCTTCCATGTCCGAACAAGACGTCTCCGGAGGGGCCAAGGCCCTGACCGACCAGGAGCTTGCCCGCCGCGAAAACCTCCGCCGGATCCGCGAGCTGGGCGTGGAGCCCTATCCCTACCGGTTCGCCTTCAGCCACCGCGCCGCCGATCTCAAGCTGCTGGGCGAAGGCAGGGAAAGCGCCGACCTCAAGGCTTCCGGCACCTACGCCCTGGCGGGGCGCATCGTGGCGTTCCGCAGCTCCGGCAAGACGGCGTTCCTGAATCTCCAGGACGACCACGAACGGATCCAGGTGTACCTGCGCCGCGACGACGACGCCCAGGAGTCCGGCACCGTGGAAGGGCTGGGAGAGGGGATCTGGCCGGTGGTCCGGAGCCTGGACCTGGGTGATTTCATCGGCGTGCGCGGCGTCCTCATGCGCACCAAGACGGGCGAGCTGACCCTGCAGGCGGTGGGGAAGGGCGGCTTCGAACTTCTTTCCAAGTCGTTGCGCCCGCTGCCCTTTCCGAAGGTGGAAGACGTCAAGGACGAAACGGGCAAGGTGGTGGGCCGCAAGAGCTTCGAATCCAGCCTGTTCAGCGACGTGGAAACCCGCTACCGGCAGCGCTACGCCGACCTCGCGGTCAATCCCGAGGTGGCGGACGTCTTCCGCCAGCGCACGGCCCTGGTCCAGGAGGTGCGCGCCTACCTGCTGGAGCATTCCTTCCTGGAAGTGGAGACCCCCACCCTGCAGGCCATCTACGGCGGGGCGTCGGCGCGGCCCTTCACGACCCACCACAACGCCCTGGACATCCCCCTCTACCTGCGGGTGTCCAACGAGCTGTACCTGAAGAGGCTCATCGCGGGCGGGTTCGACCGCGTCTTCGAATTCGTGAAGGACTTCCGGAACGAAGGCATCGACCGCACCCACAATCCCGAGTTCACCCAGGTGGAGTTCTACCAGGCCTACGCCGACTACAACGACATGATGGACCACTTCCAGGCGATCTGGCAGCGCGGCGCCAAGGCGGTGCTGTCGCTGAAGGCGCGGCGGTCGGCGCCGTCGCGAGGTGTCGGCGCCGAAGGTCTCGGGAAGGAGCTGGCCGCGATCCGCGCCGGCGACGTTCCGCTGGTCTACCAGGGACGGGAATTGTCCACATTTTTCGGGACCTGGGAACGCCTCCCCGTGAAGGTCGCGCTGAAGCGCAAGGGCGTGGACATCGACGCCCTGTCCGATCGGGAGATCCAGGCGCTGGTGGAACGCAACCACTGGGAACTGGACGGCGCCTACAGCCGCGGCCGGGCCATGATGCTCGCCTTCGAGGAACTGTGCGAACCGGACCTGTGGGAGCCGACCTTCGTGATGGACCACCCGCTGGAGTCCACCCCTCTCTGCAAGGTCCACCGAAACGACCCCACCCTGGTGGAGCGCTTCGAGCCGGCCATCGCGGGCATGGAGGTGGGGAATTCCTACTCCGAGCTCAACGACCCGGTCGTGCAACGAAAGCTCCTGGAGGAGCAGGTGGAGCGCGGCAGGGGAGGGGAAGACGAAACCCATCCCCTGGACGAGGACTTCCTGCGGTCCATGGAGTACGGCATGCCGCCCATGGGCGGCGTCGGGATCGGCATCGACCGCATGGCCATGATCCTCACCGACCAGACCTCCATCCGCGACGTGCTCCTCTTCCCGCTCCAGAAGCCGGAGTAGCTTCCGCGAACGGTTGCGAACGCTGATCGCACCCGATACCGCCGCTCCCGGAGCCCCTTCGTTCTAGATTCCTGCGATGCGTCCAGTCTTCCGCTTCGCCGCCCTGCTCCTCCCCCTGTGCCTTTGGTCCTGCAAATCCAAGCCGGTCACCCGCTATTGGACGGCCATGGACTGCAATTTTGACGCGACCGTCCACGGTCCCGGAGAGGGCGTCTCCGCTGCCAAGGCGTTGGACGCGGAGGTCGCGGAAAGCCATCGGCTGGACCACCTCTTCACCGACTACGACGCGAGTTCGCCCCTGTCCATCCTGCGCGGGCGCAAGGGTGACACCGTGGTGGTGGGGCCCGAGATCGCCCTGGTGCTGCGCAAGGTCCTGGTCTCCATGCGCGTTTCGCACAACGCCTTCGATCCCGGCATGCACGACCTCAAGCAGTTGTGGGGGGTCGGGACAGAGAAGGGTCACGTGCCCCCGCAGGATTCCATCGATCTCTTCCTGAAGCGACGCTTCGGTTTCCTGCCCATGCCCGGCGACACGCTTCCGATTCCGTTCCGCGTGCTGCCCGACGACCGCGTCGTGCTGCTCGTGGACAGCCTTCCCATCGACCTGGGAGGCATCGCCAAGGGCTACTCGGTGGATCGCCTTTCGCGGGTGCTGGATTCGGCGGGGTGGCCTCGGCACCTGATCCAGGGCGGGGGGGAGATCATCGCCGCCGGCCGCAAGGAGTCCGGGCCCTGGCACATCGGGATCAAGAATCCGCGGCGCAACGACACCATCGTGGGGATCATCCGCTGCGACTCCACCTGCGCGGTCTCCACCTCGGGCGACTACGAGCGGTATTTCATCCAGGACGGGATCCGCTACCACCACATCTTCGACCCGCCCACGGGGCATCCCGCGCTGGGTGGGACGATTTCCGTCACGGTCCTCTGTCCCACCAGCCTGGACTGCGACGCCTTCACAAAGCCGCTGTTCGTGATGGGCCCCGCGCGATCCCGCCACCTGGCCGATTCCCTCGGGCTCCAGGCCTACTGGATCCGCGAGACCCCCGAAGGGATGTGCTCGCGCCAGAGCGACGGATGGGGCGACCGCCTCCAGGCGGGCCTCCCGAAATGCCCGGCCGACTGGTGAAACCCTTCCCCCGACTCGCCGCCCCCGCGGACGTCCTGGTGCTGATGGCGGTCCTGGCGGCGGCCGGGTGGTCGTGGTTTTCCTCGCCCGGATCCGACGGCTCCAAGGCGGCGGTCTACGTGGATGGAAAACGGATGGCGTGGTGGAACCTGGAAGGTCCGAGGGCGGTGGACACCGTGGAGGGCGCCTTGGGCCCGGTGGTCGTGGAGCATGGGCAGGGCTCGGCGAGGATCCTGTGGGCGCCGTGTCCGCACCACCTGTGCATGCGGGCCGGGAGCATCCATCGCACGGGCGCGGAACTCGCCTGCGTGCCTTCCCATCTGGTGGTGGTGGTGGAAGGAACCGGCGGGGGAGAAGGTGGCGTGGATGCCATCCCTTGAGGCGCAGGACCGGATCCGTGCCGGCGCACTGCTCCTGGCGTCGGGACTCCAGATCGCCGAATCCCTGGTGCCGCGGATACCGCTCTTCCCGTGGCTGCGCCTGGGCCTGTCCTGGGCGGTGATCCTGCCCTTCCTATCGGCTTTCGGGACCCTGCCGGCGGTGGGACTGTTCCTGTCCAGGAACATCCTCGCCGTGGCCTTCGGGGGACAGCCGCCCACCACGTTCCTGATCTCCTCGCTCTCCGGCGCCGCGGCCATCCTGCTCCTGGGAGGGCCCATTCGAGTGGGCCTGGCACGGGGTTGGATCGGTTGGATGGGGGCCGGCATCCTGCAGGCCACCGCCTTCAACATGCTCCAACTGTTCCTGGTCACCTGGCTTTTGGTGGGCCACGGCGGCTACCTGTTCCAGATGGGACCCATCCTCGCCTGGTCCGTCGTCTCGGGAGCGGTGGTGGCATGGATGGCTTCGCGATGGTTCCCCCCCGAAGCCTGGGAGGAGCTTACGGCGTCCTGCCCGAAGGCGGCGCACGTCGCCATCCTGCCCACTTCGTGGCGGCTGGAAGCCTTACTGTGGTCGGTGGTCTGCCTGGCGCCGGCGTTCCTGGACAGGGCCGAGCCGGTGCTCGCCATCCTCGCGGGTTGCGCCGTCTTCGCGATGGTCGGGAAAAGGTTCGGGGATCTGAAGCTGCTCCTGCACGCCTGGCCGTACTTCTTCTTCCTGGCCTGGTTCCATCTCCTGGACACGCCCGGGCACCTGACGGGATTCGGGGGCGTCACCCGGGAAGGGGTGGATTCCTTCCTGGTGCACGCCGGCCGCCTGGGCGTGTTCCTGCTGGCCGGACGGAATCTGTTCCGCATCCTGCCCTGGAATTCGTTCCTGTCCAGGAGTCCCTGGGCGCGCGCCGTCTCCATCGCCCTGCCGCTGCTTCCCGGGCTGTTCCAGGCCTCCACCGCGGCCGCCCGCGAAGCCTGGGCCTCCAGGAGGGACCCCGGTTCCCCGAGCTACCCCGAGAGGCTGCTCTCCAGGCTCGGGTCGGGTTGATTCACAGGAGTCCGGCCAGTTGGCGCCGGAGTTCGGCGAGGTTCGCCTCCTTGCCGGCCTGCCTGGCGTCGAATTGGGTCCGCGTGAACCATTCCTGCTGGGACACGAACAGGATCTGACGCGCCAACCACTGCAATTCGGTGAAATCGCGTCCCTGGCTCGACAATTCCCGCCTCAACGACGCCGACACCGCGAAGAAATCCTCCCGTCCCAGGTTGTCGAGGTCGGCGTCGCAGAGGATCCTGGCGAGGGGATCGCTTCCGGGAACCTGCCGCCAGGCCCCGTCGACCTCCTTCATCGCGGTTCCCAGGATCAAGGCCCGCACGCGGGACACGTCCGGGGGCTGGAATCCGAATCCGGGAAGCGTCTCGGCGGCGATGCGGGCGCCCACGGGTTCGTTCCCGTCGTAGGTCTCCAGGAATCCGATGTCGTGGAAGAGGGCCGCGGCCAGGACCAGGTCGCGGTCGCCTGGCGAGACGGCCTCGCCGTCGCACAACCGGTCCACGGCGGGGAACACGTCGGCCAGGGTGTGGTGGGGTCCATGGTAGAGCAGATGGGGTGGGAGCCTGGCCAGGAAGACACGCTCCACATGCTTCTCGAGCGCCCGGATCCGGTCCCGGTCCCCGGTTGCACCGGTGGCGGGAGGGAATCCGACCTCTCCAGGCAGATCCTGGATGGTCGGCGATGGGGCGGTCGCTTCCCGCTTGGGCATCGGCATCTGGATTTGGATCATAGCTCTTTCCGGACCGGGGCGCAGGTCTTTGGGGACCGGGTCGGCGGTGATGTGATGGAGGTCACACCGCGGGACGCGACCGGTTAGATTTCACCGCCTCATGTTCGAACAACTCGGCAGACGCCTGGAAGAGGCCATGAAGAAGCTGCGCGGGGAAGCGCGGCTGACCGAAGAGAACATCGCCGATTCCCTCCGGGACGTGCGACGCGCCCTGCTGGAAGCCGACGTGGAACTGGACGTCGCCAAGGCCTTCGTGGCGCGTGTGAAGGAACGCGCCCTGGGGGTCCAGGTCACCCTGTCCGTGACCCCCGGCGAACAGATGGTCAAGGTGCTCCACGATTGCCTGGTGGAGACGCTGGGCGGAGAGGCCGCCGAACCCGCCTTTCCGGGGAGCCCCACGCTGGTGCTGATGGTGGGGCTGCAGGGGTCGGGCAAGACCACCTCGGCCGCCAAGCTGGCCCTGCACCTCAAGGAGAAGCGCGGAAGACGGCCCATGCTGGTGGCCTGCGACGTGTACCGCCCGGCCGCGGTGGAACAGCTCCAGGTGCTGGGGAAGAAGATCGGCGTTCCGGTCCACGCGGAGCCGGGCGAAACGGACGTGCTGGCCATCGCGCGGCGCGGACGCCAGGCGGCGCGGGACCAGGCCTGCGACCTGGTCGTGTTCGACACGGCGGGTCGGCTCCAGATCGACGAAACGCTCATGGACGAACTGGGCCGGCTGAAGAGGGAGCTGCAGCCGCAGGAAATCGTCTTCGTGGCGGACGCGATGACCGGACAGGAAGCGGTCCGCGTGGCCAAGTCCTTCCACGACAAGTTGTCCATCTCCGGAGTGATCCTCACCAAGACCGACGGCGACGCGCGAGGCGGCGCGGCGCTTTCCTTGCGCGACGCCACCAAGGCCCGCCTGCTCTACGTGGGGACGGGCGAGGCCGTGGGCGCCTTCGAGGTCTTCGACCCCGCCCGCATGGCGGGACGGATCCTGGGAATGGGGGACGTGGTCGGCCTGGTGGAGCGCGCCCAGGAGCGTCTGGACCAGGGCGAGGTCGAACGGCTCGGCAAGAAGATGTCCAGGAACCAGTTCGACCTGGAGGACATGCTTTCGCAGATCCGCCAGGTGAAGAAACTGGGGAGCGTGATGGACATCATCGGCATGATCCCCGGGGCCGGGAAGCTCAAGGAGAAGGCCGGGGAGATCGACGAGAAGGTGATCGGTCGGACCGAGGCCGTGCTTTCTTCCATGACCCGCCAGGAGCGCAAGAGCCCGAAGATCATCGACGGCCGCCGCCGTCTGCGCATCGCCAAGGGTTCCGGCACCGACCTCCAGCAGGTCAACCAGGTCCTGAAGCAGTACGAGCAGATGAAGCAGATGATGACCCAGTTCGGCAAGATGGGGGGCAAAATGAAGCATCTGCAGAAGCTGGCGGGCGCCCGCGGCGGCAAAGGGGGATTCCCCGGATTCCCCGGGATGTAGGGACTGGTCCCTACATCCCGGAAAATCGTGGGGACGCAAAATTTTGCGTCCATACGGACATGGCGAACCTACCGGCCCGGCACCCGCGCCACCCTCCACCCCAGCCCCAGCAGCCTCCACGCGGCCCGCTGACGGATTTCGTCGCGGGTGCCGGTCAGGCGGAGTTCCTCGGTGGTCTCCCCGTTCGGGCCGTGGGCCGCGATCCACACCAGTCCCACCGGCTTGTCCGGGGTGCCACCATCCGGCCCCGCGATGCCGGTGACGGAAAGCCCGAATCCCGATTCTCCCGCCAGGTGGGCCGCGCCCCGGGCCATTTCCAGCGCCGTCTCGCGGCTCACGGCGCCGTGTTCGGAGAGCGTGTTCTCGGAGACTCCCAGCAGGGAACGCTTGAGGTCGTTGGAATAGGAGACCACGCCGCCCCAGAGGACCTCGGAGACGCCGGGCTCGGAGGCGAATTCGGCGCAGGCGAGCCCGGCCGTGCAGGACTCCGCGAAGGCGAGCTTCCATCCGCGTCCGCGCAATCCAAAAAGCAGCGCTTGGCGCAAGGTCGTTCCCGGGGGCTGGACCACGCCGTCCCCCAGATGGGCCGCGACTTCGGCGAGGAGGGCGTTCGCGCGCTCGGCCCTGCCCTCGCGAGGTCCGCGGGCCAGCACCTGGATCTCCACGCCGAAGGGTCCCGGCAGCGAACAGAAATCGGATTCGCCCAGGTCCAGGTCCCGCATGCGGCTCTCCTGCTCGGATTCGCCCAGGCCGTGGGTGAACAGCCGAGCGATTCCGGGCGCATCGGCTAGCCCCGCGAGTTCGCGGCGCAGGGAGGCGTCGAAGATCGCGCGCATCTCGCGCGGGACTCCGGGAAGGCAGACGAGTCGGAACTTGTCCTGAGTTCCGTCGAAGGGATCGTCCGACTCCACCAGGAAGGCAGGGGCCGATCCCGCCGGGTTCGGCACCACGCGGGCCCCCTCCGGGATCTCGGCCTGCAGGAAGGATGACGGATCCAGCGGGCGCCCGAAGGTGGCGTAGCGCGCCGCGACCTGGGCCAAGGCCTCTTCGGACCGCACCAGTTTCCGTCCGAAGGCTCGAGCGGCCTCGTCCCGGGTGCGGTCGTCGCGGGTGGGGCCCAGGCCTCCGGTGGAAATCACCGTGCGCCCCGGCTCCCGCAGCTGGGCGATGGCCGACACCAGCGCGCCGGGCGTGTCGGACACCACCCGCACCTCGGCGAGCGGCACGCCCATGGAAAACAGCTCCCGGGCGAGCCAGGCGGCGTTCGCTTCCGACCGGCGTCCCTGGAGGATCTCGTCCCCCACCACCACCACCGCGACGTCGCCGCTCAAAGCAGGTCGGCGGCCAGTTCCGCGAGTTCCGAACGCTCGCCCTTCACCAGTGTGACGTGCCCCGCGATGGGATGTTCGCCGAACTTCTTGACCACGTGGGTCAGGCCGGAGGAATGGGCGTCCAGGTAGGGCGTGTCGATCTGCTGGAGATCTCCCGTGAGCACCACCTTGGACTTCCCCGCGGCGCGCGTCATGAGCGTCTTGATCTCGTGGGGCGTCAGGTTCTGGGCCTCGTCGATCACGATGAACGCGTCGTTGATGGAGCGGCCGCGGATGAAGGAGAGCGCCTCCAGCTCGATCACGCCTTGCTCCAGCAGTTGCTGCAGGCGCAGGGTCTGGTGCCCGTTCTCGGTCTTCTCCTTGTCCTTGCGCTCGTCGCCGAGCAGGAACTGGACGTTGTCGAAGATGGGCTTCATCCAGGGGTGGATCTTCTCGTTCACGTCGCCCGGGAGCCAGCCCATCTCCTTCCCCACGGACACCATGGGCCGCATGACCACGATCTTGCGGTAGAGCCGCCGCTTGGGTTCCAGCACCTGGTCCAGGCCCGCGGCCATGGCCAGAAGCGTCTTGCCCGTGCCGGCCTTGCCCACCAGGGTGATGAGCTTGACGGTGGGATTGCGAAGGAGCGCGGAGGCGAAGATCTGCTCCCGGTTCCTGGGCATGAGAGTCCAAAGCCGGCACTCGTCCTTGATCAGGCGGCGCAGCATGATGCCTTCGGGCAGCCGCTCCACGGATGCCAGCGCGGACCGGGAATGGCTGTCGCCGCCTCCCAGGAGGGTCAGGCACTGGTTCTCCCGGATGCCCTCGCCGGCGGGGCCGAGTTCGGAGAGCGGAAGCCAGCCTTCGCGCATCAGGCGATCCACGTGGGCGTCGTCCACGGTGACCACGTTGGCGTTGTGGGTCAGCGCGTCGACGTTCTTGATCTTTCCCCGCTTGTAGTCCTCGGTGACCAGTCCGCAGGCGTGTCCCATCAGGCGCACGTTGGTGTCCTTGGACACCAGCACCACGCTGCGGTCCTTGTGTTCGGTGGCCCAGCGCAGCGCGGTGGCGATGATCTCGCGGTCCTTGCGCGCCTGGTCGAATTCCAAGGGCACCTTCTTCACGTACTCCTGGGCGCCGGAGATGCAGATGCCCCCTGTGGCCGGCGGCGACAGCGGCACGAACTGCAGGAGCGTGTCGTGCTCCTCCTTCAGCCTGTCCAGGACGCGGGAGAACTCGCGCGCGTTGAAGCCCTTCTGGTCGTCGCCGGTCTTGAACCCGTCGATCTCGGAGATCAGGGCGAGGGGGACCACGATGTCGTTGTCCCCGAAGGTCTGGATGCACTGCGGGTCGTGGATGACCACGGACGTGTCCAGAACGAAGATCTTTCGCGTTTCTCCCATCGGTAATGTCCTCCAGACACTACATGGTAGCCCTTCCTGCCCGCTCCCGAAAGGGCGCGAAACCCATCAAAAGCGATTGACCGCGCGGACCTGCAGGAGCGCCTGGGTCCAATCGGGGGTGTCGTCGCGCATGGCGATGGCCAATTCCACCAGCCAACCGGGGAAGATCAGCTCCGCCCCCCCTCCCGCGGACCAGGACGGGCTGGCGGCCCACGACAGGTCCGGCTGCCGCAGAGCGCGCACTCCGGGCTCGAAAAAAGCCTCCACCCCCCCGGAGCGGGACGACCCCACCCTGGCCTCCAAGGTGGCCCAGGCCCAGGACGGGGTGCGCGGGGAGCCCTCCGGCCAGCCCCTCCAGCCGCGGATGCCACCCGGGGTCTGGGCCTCGGAGAGTCCGGCGGACGCATCCAGCGGCCAGATGCCCCGGGCGTTGGCTCCCAGGTGCAGAACGACGGGACCGATCGGGTGGAAGGCCTGGACGATGGTCTGCAGGCGGAGCCTCTCGGTGTTTCCCGTGTCGGAGACCACTTGGACCGCTTCCACCAGGTTGGAGATGGAAAAGAGCGAGACGGGCCACGCGGGCGGGGGCGATGAACTCCAATCCAGCCCGGCCCGGGTTCCCCACTCGTCGTCCTCCACTCCGAAGACGGTGTCTCCGGGCGCGCGTTCCACCCTCTGGGCGGCGGTCAGCCCTCCCAGAACGGTGGTGGAGCCGTCGGCGCTGGTCCAGGCGAGGTCCAGGTTCCCCTCCAGGATCCGCGCCAGGGTGTCCTCGGAGACGTCGCCGGAAACGCGGGCCTGGAGGTCCAGAGGTCCGATCCAGGGCTCCTTCCAGGCGGCATGGGCCTGGAGTCCCGCGGCGCCCTGCGAGATCCCGAAGTCCAGGTCGCGGGCGGTCCCCAGGATGTCCACCAGGTGCATCTCCACGTATCCCGAGGAAGCGCTCCCCTCCGTCCAGCCGCCGGCCGCCTCGATGGTGCTGGAGGGGCGGTCGCGGAGGTGGACCACCATGTCCACCAGCGCGCTCCGGGGCTCGCGGAGCGGCCGGGGCGGGGCGTCCTGGTCCACGTAACCGGTGGACAATATCCGTCGCATCGCGTCCTCCATGCGCGCGGGGTCCGCGGGTTCCCCGGGCCGGAGTCCGGAGAGCCGGGTCAGGACGCGGGAGTCCATGCGGGTGGAATCGGCGTCGCGCACCGCTCCCCAGGAAAACCTCTGGCCGGCATCGGCCTCCATTTCCAGGATCGTTCCGGAATCCGTCTCCACGGCGACGCTCGCCGCGGACGTGGCGGCGAGGAAGCCCTTGGACACCTGCCTGTCCACGGCGTGGAACATCCAGTTCCGCACGGTGTCCCGGACCAGGAGCCGTCCGCGCAGGGAGTCCAGGACGGGGGAGAGCCGCGCGGGAGGGGGCTCGGCCACGTGCACGGAATCGATCCTCCCCGGTGGCTGGGCACCCAGCAGCATCCAAAGGCAGACCGGGAGGTTCAAAGCAGGTCCTGGGGGTCCACGTCCACGAGGCATCGGACTCCCGGCGGAGAGGGAAGCCCGGCCATGGTTTCCCGCACGAGGCGCCGCAGCGCGCTCGCGGATTCCGGGGACGCCTTGCAGAGGAGGTGGAAGCGGTGGCGCCGCGCCACCACCGCCATGGGAGCGTCCACGGGTCCCAGGGCTTCCTGCCCGGCGCGAAGGCGCGGGCGCAGCGCGCGCGCCAGGGCCTCCATCCATGCCGACGCTGCCGACCCGTCGACGGCGGAGGCCTCCACCAGGACCAGCCTGGAGAACGGAGGGAGGGACAGGATCCGTCTCTGTTCCGATTCGCGTCGGGCGAACGACGGGTAGTCGTGGGAGGCGACGTCGGCGAGCAGGGGGTCCGCGGGCCGCCTCGTCTGCAGCAGCACCCTGCCGGGAAGTCCGGCCCTGCCCGCGCGGCCGGAAACCTGCGACAGGAGCTGGAACGTGCGCTCGTTCGCGCGGAAATCGGGGACGGCCGCGCCGATGTCGGCGTCCGTGGCGCCCACCAGCGTCACCTCCGGGATGTCGTGGCCCTTGGCGACCATCTGGGTGCCCAGGAGGATTCCGCCCCGGTCCCGGAACATCGCCAGGGCCTGTTCGTGTCCTCCCCGGCGCGAGGTCGAATCCCGGTCCAGGCGCACCACGGGAATGTCCGGGAGCAGTCGACGGATTTCGTCCTCCACCCTCTGGATGGCCCAACCCTGCGGTTCCAAGGCCCCGGATCCGCACGACGGACAGGCGCGGGGCGGTTCCTGCGCGTGCCCGCAGTGGTGGCAGACCAGGCGCTTGCGGTGCCAGGTCAGGCGGAGCCCCGGGCATTCCGGGCATTCCAGCGCCGTTCCGCAGTCCAGGCAGGACGCCTGCGGCGCCCAGCCCCGGCGGTTGTGGAGGACCACCGCCTTCTCCCCGCGCCGGGCCACCTCCGTCAGTTCCTGTCTCAATGCGGGGGAAAGCGCCCCGCCGGACGCCTTGCGCGAGGCGCGCAGGTCCACCATTTCCACCGCGGGGAGCGCGGCGCCCCCGGCCCGGCTCGCGAGTTCCAGGAGCTGGTAGCGGCCGGTGGCCGCGTTGTTCCAGGTTTCCAGGGAGGGCGTCGCGGAACCCAGCACCACGGGTATGCCGCATCTGCGGGCCAGCCAGACGGCGGCGTCCCGACCCTGGTAGCGCGGCGCGTCGCCGGACTGCTTGTAGGAGCCGTCGTGCTCCTCGTCCACCACCACCAGTCCCGGCTCGAACAGGGGGGCGAAGAGGGCCGAACGCGGACCCAGGGCCACCCGCACGGATCCGTCCCGAAGGGCCGTCCAGGCGCGGGCGCGGTCGGATTCGGAGAGCTGGCTGTGCAGCACCGCGACGGACTCGCCCAGGAATGCGGCCGTGCGGCGCACGGTCTGCGGGGTCAAGCCGATCTCGGGCACCAGGATCAGGACCTGGAGACCCCGCGAAAGGGCCTCCCGCGCCGCCAAGAGGAAGGTTTCCGTCTTCCCCGATCCCGTCACGCCGTGCAGCAGGAAGGGGGAGAATCCTCCCGAGGCCACGGCCAGGGAGATCCGTCCGGCGGCGGCGGCCTGCTCCGGGCTGGGTACGATCACGGGGGGAGGGCCGGGAGCGGCGACGGATTCCGTCACGAACCCCTCCGGGGCCGGCTTGCCGGCGCGGGCCTTGCGCGCGCCGAGTCCCAGGCGGACCAGCGTCGACTTCCCCGCGCAGCTCCAGACCGGGCCCGCGGCGACGCCGGGGGCGCACAGGTAGTAGTCGGCCATCCAGCGGACCAGGTCGACGAGGTGGGCCGGGATCCAAGGTCCCTCCAGCACGCGGTCCAGGACCTCCTTGACGGGAAATGCCGGGACCCGTCCATGGCTCTCCAGGACCAGGGCGAGCGAGGTGCCCCGTCCGAAAGGCACGCGGGCCAGGTCGCCGGGAGCGAAGGCTTCCGCTGGATCCGCGTAGGTGAACAGCGGTGACTGGCCGCTGGCCAGCACCACGTCGACGAAGCGGCTCACAAACCGGGGAACAGGCGTTCCATCTGCTGCCCGACGGAGTCGGATTTCGGCGGGGCGGATTCCAGGTCCGTGAACTCGTTGTGGCGGATGTCTTCCAGGATCACGTTGACCCCCTTGATCGCCTTTTCGCTCTCCAGCCGCACCAGTCCCGGATTGGTGCGGTCGTCGAAGACCAGCACCAGGATGCAGTCCTCGTCCACGAGGCTGATGTGGATGTTGTCGGTGTGCCCCTTGTGGAACAGCACCGTGAACTCGTTCTCGCCGATCATCTGGGCGATGGCGCGCGTGGCGGCGTAGGATCCCGCCGCCAATGCCGCGAGCGCCGTGGTGTCGAAGGCCTTGGTGTAGCCCTGGTTCGCCAGCAGGTTTCCGTCCTTGTGCACCAGGAGCACGAAGGTGGCGCTGGCGGAAGACAGCAGATGCCCCAACACCTTGTTCAGCCTGTCGATGTCTTCTTTGTAGAGGATGTAGTTGGCCATCGGGGTCTCACTGTTGTCCGGGTCCGAGAGGCATCCGGCGCGTGGGGTACGAGTCCGGGCTCTGCAACCGCGAGAGTTCCTCCGGAGTCAGGAAGGCGGATGCGAGGGGATCGTTCCCTTCCATGTTGGGATTCACGTTGGGCGTGGTCACCACCCGACCGGTGTCCGCGCGGGGCGGCGGCGGCGCCGCCTTCTGCTCGGACAATTCCCGTTCGTAGCGGGCGATCTCGGCGTCCAGGTCGGAGGGGTCCAGGGTGCCGTCGAGCCGGCTCTTCTTCTTCGAGGTGGTGTCCGAACCCATGGGAACGGATCCCGTGGCGGCGGCCGCGGAACCGGGGCCGGATCCGCGCGACGGCGGCGGCGGCGGTTCGAATCCCGTGAGTCCGGGCAGGGGCGCCGTGTGCGCGGGTGGCGGTGGCGCCATCGGGTCCACCAGACCGGGGGAAGGCGCGACCGGGGCTTGGGGGAGCGACTGGAAAGTGCCGCTCTGGTAAGTGCCGCTCTGGGGTATGCCACCCTGGAAGGAGCCGCTCTGGGAGGTGCCGCTCTGGGAGGTGCCCGTCTGGGGGGGCGCGCTCTGGGGAGTACCGGGCTGGCCCGCGAAGAATCCGGGCTGGAGTCCCGGCAGGGGCGGGGTGACCGGGGCCGGAGGTGGCGGAGAAAACCCCGTGAACTGCGGCGCCCCGACGGGCGCGGAAGGCTGCGGCCTGGGCATGGCGGACGGGACGGGCGGCGGCGGCGGCTGCGGCCGCGGAGGCGGCATGGGCGGCGGCGGTGGCATCACCGGAGCCGGCGGGGCGGCTGCCGGCCGCGGGGCCGGAGGAGGCGCGAACGGAGGCGGCGGCGCGGCCGGCCTCGGAGGAGGGGCGGCGGCCGCGGAACCCGGAACCGCTGCATGGGAGATGGTGGACTGGGTGTCGGGAAGCGAGGAGGGACGGCGACTGCTCTGGCGCGCCGTGTACTTCGCGTTGAAGGTGTCGATGACGATCTTGCCGATGGCCTTCAGGGTGGTGAACACGCCGATGCCCTGGTGGGCCTGGGCCTCGTAGCAGGGAACCTTGAACCAGTTGATCTGCTGGTCGAGTTCCGCGACGGAGGCGATGCCGGGCAGGTCGCGCTTGTTGTACTGGAGCACGAAGGGCACCGAACCCAGGTCGATGCCGTATTCCTTGAGATTCTCCTGGAGGTTCTTCAGGCTGTCGAGGTTCTCCTGCATCTTGTCGCGCTGGCTGTCGGCCACGAACACGACGCCGTCCACGCCGCGGAGCACGAGCTTGCGCGTGGCGTTGTAGTAGACCTGTCCGGGAACGGTGTAGAGCTGGAACTTGGTGGCGAACCCCTTGATGGAGCCCAGGTCCAGGGGCAGGAAGTCGAAGAAGAGGGTCCGGTCGGTTTCCGTCGCCAGGCTCACCATCTCCGACTTGGTCTCGGCGGGGATCTTCCGGTGGATGATCTGGAGGTTGGTGGTCTTGCCCGACAGTCCCGGACCGTAGTAGACGATCTTGCAGGAGATCTCTCGCGTGGCGTAGTTGATGGAAGCCATTGCCTCTCCTTAGCCGATGGCCTTGGACGCCTGGCGCATCTCCACCCGCACCAACCCGATGTTGACGTCGGGGGAGGTGAGCACCACCAGCCACCCGAGCGCCACGGAAAGCACCAGGACCTTGCCGGTTTCCCCTTCCAGCAGGATCTGTCCGACGGCGCCCGCGCCGCAGGCTTCGGCGAGCTTCCCGCCCATGTCGGAAAGGGAGGCTGCCAGGGCCGACACGAGGTCGGCCGTCTGGGGGTCGGCCATCTCCGCCGCGATGAGGATGCCGTCGTTGCCGACCAGGGCGCTGCCCAGGACGCCGCGCGTGCGGTTTATGGTTTCCAGAGCCTTGTGCATCATGGTTGTTTCCGTTCCTTGAGGGCGGCCTCGGCCATCTGGACGCAGCGGTCGATCCGCCCCTGGAAGAGCTCGAAGCTCCCCCGCGAGCCCGAGACCACAACGTAGTAGCCACCGAGGAATTTCTTGCAGAAGACGAAATCCTCCGGATCCTGGACCAGGAGGAAATCGGGATCGGGCAGGGCGTCCCTGCGGGACTGCCAGGCGCTTTCCTGGAGTTGTCCCTGGACGCGGGGCGCCTTGTCCAGGAAGGCGGCGGAGGAATTCGTCCCCAGTCCCCAGACCAGTCCATCCTGGTCGAGGATCACCGCGCCCTTGATGCCCTTCCCGCCCGAACCGGCGGGGTCCATGCGCACGGACGTGAGGTACGAGCAGATCTGGTCGAGATCCGTCGTCCAGGGCATGGTGCCGGGGTTGGGCGTGTTCACGAAGGCTCCTGGAAGGCTTTGGTGCATCGGGCGGCCAGGAGGGAGGCGGAACCGCCGGCGGCGATCACGACCAGGGCGCTGCGATCGCCGTGGTTCCACGCGTGGACGCCGCGCGCGGAACCTTCGAACGAGGCGTGCCTGAGTTCCCCGAACCCCAGCCGGTCCAGGACCTGTCCGGAGCGCGAGAAGGCGACGTCCTCCAGCGCCCCGACGGCCAGTTCCTCCCGCCGCCGTTCGCGGACGCCTTCCGGAGAACGCAGCCTGAGGAAGACCACGCCGAGGTCGGTGGCGATGGGCGACCAGGCGGTGGGCAGGTCCGGTTCCTGGACGGATTCCGGCCGCGCCTCCATGGCCTGGGAATCCCCGGCCGCGGGAGCCTCGGGGACCTCCTCGGCGCCCAGGGTGTCGGGACCCGCTTCGTGGACGACGGAATCCGTCAAGTGGTGCACCGGGTCCACCAGTGGGAACAGGTTCCGCAGGTACAGCACCGCGGCGGGATGGAACCGCTGGGCGCGGGCCAGGGCCTCGGCCCGGACCAGCGCCTGCGCGACATCGCCGGCCAGCCGCAGGAGCTCCACGCGGATGCATTCGGCGACAACGGCGGAATCGGGATCCGGCTGCCGCAGCGCCAGCTCCAGGGCCTTCTCCACCGCGTCGGATTCCCCGCGGCGCAGCAGCAGGCATGCATGGGCCAGGTTCAGGTTGTTGGCGAGGAGCTCCCGCAGGTCCTGGCGGGAATCGAGGAGGTCGGCCAGGGGCTGGACCTGCATGGTGGTTTCCTCGGTCACGGCTCGGCCTTTCCGGGCTCGGGGGATTCGTCCCTGAGCCACAGGCTGTAGCCGTTCGGTCCGGCCCGGTAGCCGTAATCCACCCCCAGGCTGGAAGCGCGTTCGGCGCGGCTGAGCGCGAATTCGGAGGACACCTTGTCCAGCGACGTGGGCCACGCTCCCGCGAGGAAGCGGTACCTCTCCACGGCGGTGTTGAGCTTCAGGCCCTCGAACCGCGACTCCGCCCCGATGAACCCGTGCTCCGGAACCGAGGCGAGGTGGCCGATGGCCGTGCCCACCATCCAGTTCAGGAGCAACGCGGCGATCAGGAGGACGGCGCCTCCCAGGAGCAGTACCGCGGAGGAACTCGCGCGGACGGGCTCGAAGTCCTCGTGGATCTCCAGGTGGGAATCGAACGCCTTCCCGTCCTGTCGAAGCGTGACGTAGCCTTCGTCGGCGTAGGCGACCAGGGTGTCGTAGAGGCGGAACCGACCGAAGGGGACCCTCTTCTCCAGGTCTTCCAGGGTCAGGGCGGACGAGGACAGCTCCAGCTGCCGCAGGATGATGGCTTCGGGCCCCAGTTCCGCGATGGAGGCGGGCATCTGGGAGATGGAGACCTGGACTCCCGGAGAGCCCAGGCGGTCGCGCAGGCGGGGCCATTCGTCCAGCCGCCGCATGCCCTCCATGGTGATCATCTCGGTGGAGAGGTTGAGGCCCACGCCGCGGAGGATGGTCGCGGGCAGTTCGGTGTTGAACTCGTAGGCCCCTTCCGACCATTGGAAGAGATCGCAGACCAGGTCTTCGGCCACGATCTGGATCCAGTCGGCCCTTTCCTCGGGCGAGATGAACTTCTTGGCGACCAGGGTCTCCAGGATGCTCCTGTCCATGGACCTGGACACCGACTCGACGCCGGAAAGCTCGTCCGGGCTCATCCGACCGCAGGACAGGA
>Ga0302279_10002095_pt1 | contig 27065 bp, 26 predicted proteins | sample III_Bog_N3_3_FD_194541 | JGI IMG/M metagenome (GOLD analysis project Ga0302279, IMG submission 194541) | Peat permafrost microbial communities from Stordalen Mire near Abisko, Sweden - III_Bog_N3_3 | ecosystem: Environmental > Terrestrial > Soil > Wetlands > Peat | place: Sweden: Abisko... | reverse complement strand
CGCCGGCCCCGCCGTCGTCAGCGCCAACGCCATACCCGCAAGCGCCGCCAGTTTCAAGCTCCGTCTCAAGGATTCCGTCCCCCCTGCGCACTATCCTCTCACGCGCCCGACATCTCATCCAACGCACCCATCGATCCACGCCAGATACTCCGCAAACCCACCCGCAATCGACTGCTGGCTGCAATGGTATGCCGTCACCACTGCAAAGTTATGCCGCCGCCTGGCGGAGGCAACGCTGCAAAGTTATCTGGGCACCCTTTCAGACGAATTCCGCCAGTCAGCGAAGGCTAAATTCTCAGTTTCCCAAAACGCCGATTCAGGGCAGGTGGGGTGAGACCACTTATGATTGTGTGAGAGCCAAAACGCTGGCGAGGATGTGCAATGCGTTCCTATGACGAAGTGTTGACGCAGCAGGATATGGATCGGCTCCTAGACTCGATTTACGGCTTCCACGACAGCATGACTAAGGAAATCCATCTCATAAATCGAGGTGCAGTCCTGCCAGACCACAGCATGGAGATGGGGCAACGGTACGACGCTCAAGTGCTGATTCAAAGCCAGTGGGAACCCTTTGCCCTCGAATTGCTTTTCACCAATGTCAGAACCCTTGAGCTAGGCGAGGCGGGGGAGTATTGGGGAGCATCGGGAGTCGTCGAAGACCGACATGCACCGGTAGCACGGCGAACCATCACAATGAAGTTCGACTCATCGCTCACAGTCATTTCAGACGGCCTCTGTCACAGAGAAAGACGCGACTGGCTAGGTCATAAGCCATTCTTCGGGTCAGAGGTTCCTTCACCGGACGCCGCTGTCGCTCGCCTGATACAGGACGATTGGCGGCAGTGTTCGCAGTGTGCAGACGCATGGGAGGCCAAGCCGAACGATGAGTTTAGCCGCTGCCCAGGCTGCGGAGCAATCACCGAGTTGGAGCAGAGCGGCGAGCCTTCCGAAGAGGGGCTGTAGATCAAGCCTCCCGCAAAACGGGCTTTTGAGAAACTGAGAAAACCTGCGTTTTTCCCCCAACACGCCTTCGGCGCAGATGATACTTGGCTACCCAATCGAGTGGCGGCATAACGTCATATCGTGCGACGGCATAACTTTGCAGAGGGTGGCGGCACAACAGTGAAATGGGTGCCGGAATGGAGTGCAGCCAGCACAATGGACAGCTGCACAATCTCCGGCGTCGCATACGTCGGGTTCGTGCGGATATATTGCTCCAGCTTGGCATACTCCGCGCCAGTGGTCTTGATCGCCAGCCGCCACTCCGGCTCGTCGCACACCGCGCCCTTCCACTGGTACACGCTGCGCACCGCGCTCATCTGCACGCACTCCGCCAGCCCCGCGCCCACCATCCCGTGCGCCAGGGCAGCCGCATGCTCTTCCGTGGCCACCGTCGTCAGCACCAGCACGTACGCGTCTTCCGTCGCAACTCCTCCTGAGCAGAACGGCAGCGCCCTGCGCAGTCGCTTTAAGCTGTCAGCTTACAGCTCAGGAATCAAGCCCTCTCCTCCACTCACGATCCTTCCTTTCGGAGCGTCATTCTGGACGCAGTCCAGAATCTCGGTAGTTTCTGATACGCTGTTTCCCACATGCGCCCGAACATCCGCCTCGCTCTCTGCCTGCTGCTCCCACTCGTCGCCGCGGCCCAAACGCCCACCCCACCTGTCGCCGCTCCGCCTATTGCCGTCCCGCCAGCAGCGTCTGCACCGGTTGCCACTCCGGCCCTGCGCCCGCCCGCGCCCACGGACGTCCCCAGCGACTCCAACGAGCGCGCCCGCCCCGGCAACTACAAGGCCTGCCGCGACCGCGTCGCCGCCGCCAACGCCTCCGGCAAGCACATCGACCTCCTCTTCGTCGGCGACTCCATCACCGAAGCCTGGAACCCGCCCGACTGGGGCGGCTACCGTCACGGCGGCGCCGTCTGGGACAAGTACTACGCCAACCGCAGCGCGCTCAACTTCGGCGTCGGCGCAGACCGCACCCAGAACGTCCTCTACCGGCTGGACACCATGGACGTCCAGGCCCTCACTCCCAAAGTCATCGTCCTGATGATCGGCACCAATAACACCCAGGACACCGCGCCCCGCATCGCTACCGGCGTCCATGCCGTCCTCGCCAAACTGGAGACGATGTACCCCATGGCGAAGATCATCCTCGTCTCCATCCTGCCCAATGCTCGCGCCACCCAGCTCATGGCAGACGCCAACGCGCTCATCCAACCCTTTGCGGACGGCAAGACCGTCTTCTACCTTGACCTCGTCCCGCTCTTTCCCCCCGTCGGCGACAGTTGGGCGGGCCTCAGCCCGGACAAGCTTCACCCCACGGAGGCGGGCTACCAGGTCTGGGCAGACGCCATGGAGCCGCTGCTCACCCGCCTGCTCCCTGCCACTCCCACCCTACAGCCTGCCGCCGCAGCCACTCCATAGCGCCCGCGCCCCGACCCGACCAAATCACTTCGCAGCTTCCGGCGGCTCTCCCCCAACCACGGCCTTCGCCGCCAGCGGGCTGTCCGTAAACTGCGCGGCCAGGTTGATCACCGCCCCCAGCGCATAGAACGACAGAATCCCCGCCCACCACGGATGATGCCTGCGATACAGCTCCGCGGCAAAGTAGCACAGCAGCGCGCCCATCGCGGAGTAGGCCACAATCGAGCCCACCCTCCCCTTCCATGTGCCTTTCTTCGCCGCCGGCTTCAGGTGCGCAATGCGCTCGTGCGCCATCTCCGTCAGCGTCTGGTAGTCAGGCTCGGTCGACTCCAGCAGCTTCCGCACTTCCAGGATGGACTTCACCTCGTCCAGCGTCGCCCGCCGCCCTGCAAACAGCTTGCCCAGCGGACTGATCAGCACCGCAATCAGCGAGGCCACAGCCTTCGCGGGAGGCGTATCCAGCACGCCGGCAATGTCTCCCAGGTTCATGCAAAAAGCCTCCTATCCACTGGCCGCGCCCCGTACCGTCAGGTCTCTCAGCTTACATCCCGCCCCACGCCTGCGCCATACGCAGCGCAGCCCGCCACGGAATCCCATGGCGGGCTGCACTCTACTGCATATCATTCTCTTTTACTGCTTGCCATCTACTTTTACTCTTTTACCGCTTGCCATCTACTTTTTCTGGCTTGTCATTCTCTTTTTCTGGCTTGTCATTCTGAGCCGAAGGCGAAGAATCCCCGCATTTCGCCCCTGCCCAAGCCAAAGGCCAACCCCTACGCGGCTGCTTCGCCGCCTTCGGGTTCCTTCTGTTCTTCCATCTGCTTGGCCAGCTCTTCGCGCTTCTTGGCGCGGGCTTCGTCACGCTTCTGGCGTCTCTCGTCCAGCTCGTGCTCGGCACCCAGCAGCTCGATGTACGCCATCTCCGCCGCATCGCCCTTGCGAGCGCCGCTGCGGGTAATGCGCGTATAGCCGCCATTGCGGTCGCTGTAGCGCGGACCCACAACGTTGAACAGCCGATCCACCGATTCCGGCGTCATCATATAAGCCAGTGCCTGGCGGCGGGCATGCACCGTGCCGCGCTTGGCCAGCGTAATCATCTTCTCCACCAGCGGCTGCGAGGCCTTGCACTTGGTGATGGTGGTCTCAATGCGGTCCATCAAAACAATGGACGTGACCAGGCTGCGTAGAACAGCCCGACGGTGGGAGGTATTGCGGCCGAGCTTGTACCCGGCATTCCGATGACGCATAATCAATCTCCTTCGACCCGGCGTCTGCCGTGGGTCGGTCCTGCAGTTTGTATCGCTGTTAGCGAGTGTTCCTGTCGATTCGCCGCCCGCAGATCCGCAGGCAATGTTGCCGCAGACCCGCTCCTTCGCTGGGCAGCTTGCAAAACCCATCTCTCTTCAGGGATCAGGGATTGGCGTTGCCGACGAGGAAAAAGCAGAGGGGAACCAGTCCTTCATCCGGACACACAAATGCCCCCAGAACGAACCTCTATCATTCTAGCCTGCCGCATCCATGCCATGTCAAGCCAGCCGCCGCCCCCGCCGCGCAGCCACTCCGGCAATCCAACCACGGAATCATCGACATACACACCCATCCGCACCGCCCACTACTCTAGTTGTATGGACGCGCCCTCGCGCCATGCTGCTAGACTAGGTCGTCCACAGCACCTGCCTAACCAAGCATGCCAATCGTTCGCCTAAGCCATGTCCGCAAGGTATACGACACAAAGGTCGCGGTGGAGGACCTCTCGTTCACCATTGAGCCGGGGACGATGTTTGGCCTGCTCGGTCCCAACGGCTCCGGCAAAACCAGTTCCATCCGCATGATGATCGGCATGACTATGCCGGACTCCGGCGCCGTCTCGCTCTTCGACCAGCCCTTCACCCGCACCGCTCTCTGGCGCGTCGGCTACCTGCCGGAGGAGCGCGGCCTCTATAAGAAGATGAACGTGCTGGACCAGCTTATCTTCCTCGGCCGGCTCCGCGGCCTCTCCGCCGCCGAAGCCGACAAACGCTCCCGCCTCTGGTGCGAGCGCCTGCAGATTGCAGAGGCCATCCCCAAGAAGACGGAAGACCTCTCCAAGGGCATGCAGCAGAAGATCCAGTTCATCGCGTCCATCCTGCACAACCCCGAGCTCATCATCATGGACGAGCCCTTCAGCGGCCTCGACCCCGTCAACGCCGCCTTGCTGATGGATACCCTGGTCGAGCTGCGCAACGAGGGCAGGTCCATCCTCTTCTCCACCCATCGCATGGACCAGGTGGAGAAGCTCTGCGACCACATCGCGCTCATCCACCGCGGCAACCTGGTCCTCTCCGGCTCCATGCAGCAGGTCAAATCCTCCTACCCACGCAACCGCGTCACCATCCAGTACCACGGCGACAACGCCTTCCTCAACCACCCCGCCATCCAGAGCCTCAAGCGCTACCCCGGCCGCGCGGAGATCGTCCTCCGCCCCTCACCCACCCTGCAGGACGATGCCCAGGCCCTGCTCGCCTGCGCCATCCAGCGCGCCAGCATCACCCGCTTTGAGGTCACCGAGCCCACCCTCGAAGACATCTTCATCGAAAAAGTCCGGGAGACCTCCCCTGCGGACATCGGCCGCCCGCTCACCATGGCCCAGCTCGACGAACCCAAAGGAGCCGGCCATGATAGTGAGTAGGGTCTGGCTCATTGCCCGCCGCGAGTACGTCGAACGCATCCGCACCCGCGGATTCCTCATCACCACCATCATGATCCCCGTCATCATGGCGGGCTTCACCTTCGGCAGCGTCTTCCTCGGCTCCAGGGTCAACACCGACCAGCACATCGCCGTCGTCTCCACCGACACCCAGCTCATCCTCGACCTGCAAACCGAGCTCAACCGCCGCCAGAACCAGCAAAGGCAGCAGGATGCCGCCGAAGTCCCTTCCACACCCCAGCCCGGAACCCAGCCCGGCACCCCGCCCGCATCCCCGCTCCAGCCGCACTCCAACCTCCTGGTGGAGGCCATCGCCCCCGGCCCGGACACCCGCGCCGACCTGGATCGCCAGCTCGACGCCAACGAACTCGACGGCTACCTCTGGATCACCCCCGCGCCCACCCCGGATGCCCGGCCAACCTTCGAGTTCACCCCGCGCTCCAGCCGCGAAGCCTCCATCCGCAACCCTCTCGCCGCCGCGCTGGGCGCCGTCCTCATGCGCGAGCAGCTCAACCACCGCGGCATCGTCGCCGCAGAGGCGGACAGCGTCCTGCTCCCGGTCCAGATCGTCACCGCCCACCGCCCCCATCACCAGGACCGCGAGTCCGCACAGATCAGCGTCCTCGTCCTCTTCTTCATCATGTACCTCGTCATCATGCTCTACGGCATGAACGTCGCGCGCTCCATCATCGAGGAGAAGACCTCGCGCATCTTCGAGGTGCTGCTCGCCACCGTCCGGCCGGAGGCCCTCATGGCCGGCAAGATCCTCGGCGTCGGCGCCGTCGGCCTCACCCAGGTCGGTATCTGGCTCGGTGCCCTGTTGACCGTCGCCCTCAGCGCCGCCGCCCTCCACACCGGCGGCTCCGTGCACCTCGCACTCACCCTCGGCCAGGTCGTCTTCTTCCTCGTCTACTTCGTCCTCGGCTACCTGTTCTACTCCGCCATCGCGGCCGCTCTCGGCGCCATGACCAACTCCGAGCAGGAGCTCCAGCAGCTCAACATGTTCCTCATGCTGCCGCTGCTGGTCTGCTTCAGCATGCTGGGCACGCTGCTCAACGCCCCGGACGGCTCGCTCGCCCGCATCCTCGCGCTCATCCCGCCCTTCACGCCGCTGCTCATGTACATGCGCATCTCGCTCGGCCATCCCGCCGCCTGGGAGGTCGCGCTCTCCCTCGCGTTGCTTTCAGCCAGCATCCTCGCCATCATCTGGGTCACCAGCCGCATCTACCGCGTCGGCGTCCTCATGTACGGCAAACGCCCCAACCTCCCGGAACTCCTCCGCTGGCTCCGCTACAGCTAACCCCGCCCGCGTCTCCCCGCCCGCCCCATCGTCCTCCCTTCCGTCCTCCCGCCCATCCTCCCTCCCGTCCCCCCTCACTGAGGCGTCCTTCTGGACGCAGCGGAAGGCGCCGCCCCGCCATAAAGCGCTGAAAGCGCGCCACATACCAGCCTAGGCCGAAGGCCTAGGTACGTGCCCCCCCGAAAATTCAGAGGGCTGAAAGCCCGACACAAGCCCGGCCCTACAATCATTCCCCCTGCATTTCCAGCCTCCGCCCGCCCCCTTCTGCCACAGCCACCCAACCCGACCTTCGCATTTTGCCGTTGCTGGAGCGGCAGCTTTTGCTTGTCATCCCAAGCCTTCCTAACTCCCTCATTCCACGATGAAAATAGGTGGCATAGGAGTTATGCTCCACTTGGTATACTGGAAGTAGTGAAGTACAAAGCAAGGCCCGGATATCCCTCCGGGCCTTTGCTATTGCAGTCGTCAATATATCGGGAGAGGTGTTGTCGAATTGGTGACTCCCCTCCACCATCTCATTTGTTTCTTGGACTTTAGCCGTATAGGGGGGGAGGGGGGGTGCCGCCTACGGCGCCGTCTCCGCTGCCTCAGCCCCGGCGGCAGACTCCACACCCGCGTCGCTCACTGCCGTCACCCGGTACGCGTACCGGCGTCCGCTGGCCACGGTCAGGTCGCGGTACGCCGCCACTCGCACCGGCTCCGCGGTCAGCAGCCTCCATGCGGTGCCGTCGCCGTCGCGCCGGTACACGCGGTATCCGGCCAGCCGCCGCTCTGTGCCCGTCTCTGGATCCCAGGACAGGTCGATCGCCGGTGCCGTCGTCGCACCCGCGGTCGCCACGCCCGGCGCCGCCACCAGCCCCGCCGGCGGCTCTGGCGGAAAGATGTCGGCAACCACCACGGTCACTGCGGCCGACGGAACGCTGCGCAACTCCAGCGTCTGCCCATCCACCGTCACCGTACGCACGCGCTGGGCGATGTATTCGTAGGTGTGGCCGTACGCCGCCGAGCGGTCCAGCGTCCCGCCCGGGTCGCTTGGCCCCACGGACCCGGCCGCGTGGAAGTGCGCCTCCTTCGGCTCCTTCGGCGTGCCCAGCGGCCCGCTCTTCGCGGCGGCAGCGGGCGGAGCGGCTACCGTCAGCCGGTCCAGCTCCACGGATTCGTCGCTGACCGTGTCCGGCTGCGGCTCGGGCCGCCATTCCAGCACCGCGCCCTGCCTGGCCGCGTGGCCGCGCAGCTCGCGCACCGCCTGCGGAGCCGCGCCGGAGGCCACGTACACCGGCGCGGACGGGCCCGCCGTATGGCCCATGGAGTTCAGCATCTGCACCCGGTACGATAGCAGCCCGGCAGCGCCCCCGGTCAGCGACGCGGGCAGCGCGTCCGTCGCTTGCGACGCGCCCGGCACAACCGGCAGCCGCAGCACGGCGGGGCTGCACGCCGCCGCAATCTCGCTCTTCCCGGTTCGCGGAGCGGGCGGGCGCACGGCAACCGCAACCGCCGTATCGCGGCACACAACCGCTTCCATCGGCCCTGCGATCAGCAGTTTGTCGGTGGTGCGGGAAGGAGTTGTCCAGGCCAGCATCACGCTATCGCCCACACGGGTGGCTGTCAGACCGGTCACCGCCTGTGGCAGCTTCAGCGACGGCGGCAGCGGAGTCCCGGGGCTGGCGCAGCCGGCAGTCAGGCCCAGCGTCAGTCCGGCCAGCGTAATCCAGCCGGCCGCAAACCGTCTCTCTTGCCAAATATGCATCCAATCAAAGGCTATCGCATTCGGTTCAACCGGTGGGGCACAGAAAAAACAATCCAGAATCCTGCAAACTTCGTAGATCGTTTGACGGCACTGCAACATCTATTTACAGGACAAAACTATGGCGACAGCAAATATCATCCCCGGCAAATCCTCCGCGCTCGCCGCAGCCAGCGGCCGGCCAGCGCTCCACGCCGTACCTCACGCGCCGGCGATTCAGGTCGATGGCGAGGCCGCCGAGAACGTGATCGCAGAGAAACGCATCGGCGAGCGCATCAAGCACCTGCGCCTCAAGAAGTCGATGGGCCTGGTCGAGTTGGGCAAGCACACCGGCCTCTCCGCCAGCTTCCTGTCGCAACTGGAGACGGGCCGCGTCGTGCCCACGCTGCGTAACCTGGCCCGCATCGCCATGGTCTTCTCCAAGGACCTCAACTACTTTTTCGAGCCGGAGCCCACCACCCTGCTCCGTGTGCATCGCGGCAAGGACCGCGTGCGCTTGCCGCAGTCGGGCGTCGCCGACCCAACGTATTTCTTTGAGAGCCTGGGCTACCTGGTGCCCGACCGGCAGCTCGATCCCTACCTGGCAGAGTTTGTGCCGATCAAGGCTGGTGTAGAGCCGCGCGCGCACCAGCACTTCGGCTGCGAGTTCCTCTTCATGCTGACCGGCGAACTCATCATCCGCCACGGGACTGGAGTCCACCAACTCGGGCAGGGCGACGCGATCTATTTTGACGCGTCCACCACACATAGCTACGAGTGCGGCGGCGAGACGCCGGCGACCGCGCTCATCGTCACGCTGCAACAGCCCATCTCCGCCAGCGGCAACGGCCCACGCACTTCGCGCACCTCGGCCGAACCGGCCAAATCCGCGAGCGCACTGCCCTCCGGGATCCTGCCGCCCGCACCCCGCCGCACCGCCTGACCCTCGTCCGCCGCCTCCGGCCCAGCAATAGCCGGAGAGCTGTGCGATAGAGCCCCCGCGACCGCGCTCCGGGCCGCATGCGGCGCGCTGGACCTGCTAAAGCGGTAACTCCGTGAAAAGAAAACGTGCAGGTGGACTTGTCGGCGGTGTATATTTCCCGGTGAACGCCGTACCTTTCTTCCAGACACCGCCGCGAACGTACTACGGCTGTAACCCACCGGCGAGCGCCTACCTGACAGGTCAGTGCGTCACTTTGGCCGCCGCAGAAGGTGCGTCGGCTTCAATTCCATGTGCCTATCGGTACGAACGACGGATGCGGAAGCTGGGAGACGGTGTCATGCGCAAGTTGGGCTCACTTCTTTTCTCTGGGTTAGTGGTTTTCTTCGCCGGTTGCAGCACAGGAACAGTCAACCAGATTCAGACACAGGCCAACGTCGCCGCGCCCAGCGGCAGGGCATTTGGCGGCCAGCAGGCAATCAACGGCGGCACCATCAGCCTTTGGTCCGTCGGCACCAGCGGTTACGGCTCCACGCCGACCCTGCTCTACACCACGTCGACCAACTCCACCGGCGGATTCAGCTTTCCCATCGCCAGTTGGAGCTCCAACTGCACCGCGACCGGCTCCAATAGCTCGATCCCGCTCTACCTCACCTCCGGCGGCGGCGACTCCGGCTCGGGCAGCAATGGCGCGATCCTGCTGGTTGCGGCGCTGGGCGCTTGCAACAGCATCACCACCGCCAGCTACGTGATTGTGAATGAAGTCACCACCGTGGCCGCGGCGTATGCGCTGGCGCAGTTCACCAGCAACGGCAACATCGGGTCCTATGCAAATGGGGCGAACGGACAGAGCGGGCTGGTGAACGCCTTTGCCACCGCCAATAATCTGGTGAGTCTGAGCACCGGACTTGCGCTGTCCACGACTCCGGGCGGCAACGGAACGGTCCCCGGCGCTGAGATCAACTCGCTGGCCAACATCCTGGCCAGTTGCGTCAACACCGGCAACGGCTCCGCTGCGTGCAGCAGTCTGTTTAGCGCGGCCACACCTTCCGGCGGCTCCGCGCCCACCAATACGTGGCAGGCGGCGGTGGATATCGCGCTGAACCCCGGCCACAGCGTCGGCCCGCTCTATGGACTCTCGGTCGCCAACGCGCCGTTCCAGTCGCCGCTGCCGCTCACCGCCACGCCCAACGACTGGACGGTTGCGCTCAGCTACACCGGCGGCGGGCTGAATAGTCCCTGGGGCATCGCCATCGACGGCTCCGGCGACGCCTGGGTCGCGAACGTCGGCGGCAATAGCGTCAGCAAGTTCAACCCCTCGGGTGCAGCGCTCTCCGGCTCCGGCGGCTATGTCGGATCAGGGCAGATGAGTCAGCCCATCGGCATCGCGATCGACGGCTCCGGCAGCGTCTGGGTGTCGAACTACCTGGGCTCCAGCATCAGCGAGTTGAACGCCAGCGGCACGGAAAATGCCCTCTCTCCGTTCACGGGCGGCGGACTGAACGGGCCGGAAGGGATTGCCATCGACGGCTCCGGCAATATCTGGGCAGCGAACTTTAAAGGCAACAACCTCAGCAAATTCAGCTCCTCGGGCACGGCGATCTCCGGCGTTGGCGGCTATACCGGAAGCGGACAACTGAGCGGCCCCTATGGCATTGCCATCGACGGCTCCGGCAATGTGTGGGTGAGCAACAACAGCAGCACCAGCATCAGCCAGTTCAACTCCAGCGGCACGGCAAATGTCCTCTCTCCCTTCAGCGGCGGCGGGTTGACGCATCCCCTTGGCATCGCGGCCGACGGCTCCGGCAATATCTGGGCGGCGAACACCAGCAGCATCAGCGAGCTTAATTCTTTGGGCGCGGCGGCCTCCGGCTCCAGTGGTTACACCGGCGGCGGGCTGAATCATCCCTCGGCCGTCGCCATCGACGGCTCCGGCAATCTGTGGACAGTCAACAATGCTGGCAACGGCCTCAGCAAGTTCAACCCTTCCGGTACCGCGATCTCCGGCTCCGCCGGTTATCTCGGCGGCGGGCTGAATGCGCCTGAAGGGATCGCCATCGACGGCTCGGGAAATGTCTGGGCCACCGACTCTTCCGGCAACCATATCAGCGAATTCGTCGGTGCTGCGAGCCCGGTGATTACGCCGCTGGTGGGCGGCCTGGCCGGCAACACCACGCTGAATGGCAGCAGCAGCCTGGGGACAGAGCCCGGACCGACCTACCAGGTGAGCGGCCAGATCAACTCCAACACCGGCTGCAGCCAGACTGCATTGAGCGGCATCACCGTGTCGATCAACACCATTCCGGTGCAGACCACGACGACCAATGGCAGCGGAAGCTTCTCGTTCGCAAACGTGCCCAACGGAACCTACACGCTCACTCCGTCGGTCGCCGCGGCAAGCTCGGCCTTCTATCCCGCGACGCAGAATGTGACGGTGAACAACGGCACGGTCAACGTCAACTTCACCGGAACCCTGGGCTATACCGTCCAGGGCACGGTCAAGTACACCGGCTCGCAGACCGGGCAGGCCTACGTGTCGCTGGTGCAGAGCAACTGCAGCGGCGGCGGAACGGTCGGCACCAGCATCGTGACCAAGGGCGCATACACCATCCGCGGCGTATCGCCAGGAACGTATACGGTGAACGCGTTTATGGACAACCGCGGCTACGGCGCCCAGAATGCCGCCAACCCGGCCGGCACAAGCGCTACGAACGCGGTCGCTGTCTCCAACGCGAACGTGACCGGGGCCGACGTGACGCTGAGCGATCCCGGCACTGTCACGCTGAGTTCCGCTCCCACGCTGAAGCGGGTGGACCCGATCAACACGGGCGTCGTCGTTCAGTACAAACAGCTCCAGAATGGCAGCGGCATAGAGACGCCGACGAACTACGTATTGCAGTGGAGCACCGACTCGTCCTTCTCCACCGGGGTCAGCAGCAAGACCTTCCCGGCGATTGGCACCAAGGGTGGTCCCGCGTTTGTGACCGGCCTGACGGATGGCAGCCTGGAGTACTTCCGCCTGTACGCCACCTCGGCCGGTACGCCGGGCATCACGGTCAACACTACGTCCTCCACCATCGGGCCAATCACCATCGGTCAACCCACCGGGGGCAACAGCGTAACCGGTTCCGTCACGTTTACCGGCACGGCCAACGGCCCGCTGTTTGTGGGCATGTACGACCAGGGCTCCAACGCGGTCTATGGGCAATACATTCCCAGCCCGGTGAGCGCCCAAACGTTCACCCTCAACGTCCCCACCGGCTCCAACTACTTCCTGTTCGGCGTCGTCGATCAAAACAACGACGGAGCGATAGACGTGGGGGACATCGACAACACCGGAAATGGGAGCAATCAGACCACCATCGCCATCTCCGGAACCACGACGGGGGAGAGCCTGGTGCTGCCCGGCGCCAGTGGGATCGCCGCCGTCACCACGCAGAATTACAAGTCCACCAACGGCAGCAACACCAGCCAGAACTACTCGGTCTACTTCCAGGTCAATAGCCTGGTGAAGCATCCGGTTGCGGTTTCGCTGGCCGGCGGCCCCAACGTGATCAGTCCGGTCGATATTGCGCTGTGCACCGGCGGCAACAGTTGCGGCCAGGGCTTCCAATACGGCTTCAACATTGGGTCCAGCGTGCCCAACGTGGGCGACACCTACACCTTCAACGTCACCTACAGCGACGCCACCACCGGCACCCTGACCGCCCAGGTCACGGGGGTGCTCAACGTGTTTGCCACCGGCCTGTCGCCCACTACGGGCAACGGCGCCAGCACCATGCCCACGTTCGCCTGGATTGACCCTGTGTGCGGCCCGTGCAGCAGCTACAGCTATAGCTTCACTCTCAGCGATACCAACGGCAGCATCTGGCAGATTCCTGGGAACAACTCCAACTCCAACGGCTTCTCCAGCTCCATCGTGTCCATCCCCTGGAACACGGACCCCAGCGGCAACAACAGCCTGCCCAGCGTGGGCAGCCTGTCCACGTCGACCACCTACGCCTGGTCGATCGAGATTTACGACAGCAATAACAACTCCAGCGTGCAGCAGGTAGAGTACCTGCCGTGAGCCGGATGGTCTGCGGCGGTGCCGTGCGCCGTGCTCAGCGGCGCGCGGTCTGGATGGAAGTGCCCGGGCGTGAGAAAATTGCACCATGAGCGATTTCATTCCCAAAGCCGGCGCAATCAAGATTGGCGGCCTGAGCCGCAAGGCGCAGAAGCTGCAGGCCGCCCGCGAAAAGGCGGCGCACCTGAATAGCGGAGCCAAGCCCGCGCCCGGAGCGTCCATGTCCTCGTTCAAGGCGAAGGACTCGTTTGCCAACACCAAGAAGACAACGTTCCAGCGCAAGGCCGTCTAGTTTACGAGCACACTTAGCCGCTGATCACCTGTGCGCCCTGGCCCGCGCCTCGGGGCGTGGAGCTTCGATTGACCCGCAGGTTGTCCAGCGCGTGGTCGATAAATCGCGGCTCAAATCGAGGGGTCTCCCGAAGAAAGCGGCAGGACGCCAACACCTGGTCCACGATGAAGCGGGGCTGGTACGCGGCGAGCTCGAGCTTCTTCTCCTCGTGGATCTTGAACACGATGGAGTCGAAGATCTCGTCCGTCAAATCCAGGCTGTAGGGACTGCATACCTGGTCGAAGATGCTGCGGTACAGCTCCACGCTGGGCGCTCCGATCTCGATCTTGTACGGCAGGCGGCGCAGGAACGCCGTGTCCATCAGGTCTTCCGGCTCCAGGTTGGTAGAGAACATGACCAACTCATCGAAGGGAATCGAGAAGCTCTTTCCGGTGTGCAGCTTCAGGTAGTCGATGCGGTTCTCCAGCGGCACAATCCAGCGGTTCAGCAGGTGGGTGGGCGAGACCAGTTGGCGGCCAAAGTCGTCGATCACGAAGCACCCGCCCAGGGCCTTGATATGCAGCGGCGCCTCGTAGAAGTTGGTCACGGGATCGTAGCGCAGGTCCAGCATCTCCAGCGTCAGTTCGCCGCCGGCGGTCACAAACGGCCGCTTGCACGGCACCCAGCGCGCGTCGATGGAATCCTTGCGCAGAAAGGCATGACCCTTCGCGCCCACAGCGGACGCCGGCTGGTCCTCGGCGGGCTGGGCGGCGCACGGCAGATGCAGACTGGGGTCATACACGCGGATGATCTGGCCCTCCACCGTGATGGCGTACGGGACGTAAATCGTGGAGGAAAACACATTGGCCAGATGGTTGGCGAAGGTGGTCTTGCCGTTGCCCGGGGGGCCGTACAACAGGATGGCCCGGCCGGAGTTCAGGGCCGGTCCGATCTGCTCGATGAGCCGGTCTTCCAGCGCCAGATCGGTGACGCACTCACGCACCCGATCGATGGTGACGATCTCGTTGGTAATCTTCTGCAGATTCACGCGGTCGCTGAACTCCTCCAGTGTGACCGGCGCGGGTCCGGCATACTGCGAGCGCTGCAGCGCGTCGACGGCAAAGCGGCGGCCCTCGTCGGTGAGCGAGTAGTTCATGTCCGCCAGGTTGTCCGGCCGCAGCCCGCGGGAGTAGATGAGCTTGCGGTCGGTGGCGATGCGGACCAGCTCCAGAACGATGTGGTAGGGCAGCTTGATGGCGTCCGCAAACTGGCTGCCGGACTCCAGGCGATTGATGTAGATGAGCTTCAGCAGCAGGCTCACCAGCTCGTTCTCGTCGATGCGGGTGGCGGCAAGGCTGTCCGGCTCGCCAGGCGTACTGCTGATGAAGGCATCCATCGCCTGCTGCGTGATGGCCCCTGCGGCGATCAGGTGGTCGCCAAAGCGCCCGCCCTTTTTGGCCTGCAGGCTGAGCGCCTGGTTCATCTGCTCCACGGTGATGAGTTTGGCTCGGACCAGAAGGTTCCCGAGCGGCAGTCGGACGGCGATGACATCCTCCCTTTCAACCTAGGAAGACTCTGAACAAGTCTCCGATTTGAAAGGACGTAGCTTTAGCCACGTCGCTAACGGTCGAAAATCAATGGGGCTTTAGCCCCTGAGGGAATGTCCGACAACATGCTCAGACTTTCCCTAGGCGTAACTCTAGCCGAACTTCCGTGTCCGGAAAATGCCCCTTTTGTGGCCCTTGGCAGCTTCGCCGGCGCCCCCGGGCCAGCCACAAAAAGTGCCGCGGCGGCGCGCAAAGCGGTATCGTGGAAGCGACTGGTCTCCGCGGATGCGTGCCAGTGCGAGGGATCCGATGAAGGTTGCATGGTTGGGTATGGCGGCGGCAGTGGCAGTTGCGGTTGGCTCCGCGAGTGGGCAGACGGTGCAGGTGGCCGCGACTCCGCCCATGGGCTGGAACAGTTGGGACTCCTACGGACTCACCATCACCGAGGATCAGTTCCGCGCCAACACCAGGGTGCTGGCCGACCGGCTAAGGCCCTTCGGCTACAACTACGCCGTCATCGACGAGGGCTGGTTCTTCTTCAACCCGCAGGACCGCAACCAGCCGGATACGCTGGTCTACGCCATCGACGCCAATGGCCGCTACGTGCCGGTGCCGGCGCGCTTTCCTTCCGCAGGCAAGGACACCCCGGCACAGGCCGCCGCCCCCGGCGCTACAACCAAGCTGCTGCTGCACACGGAGGCCACCAGCTTCAAGCCGCTTGGTGACTGGGTGCATGCACAGGGTCTCAAGTTCGGCATCCACATTGTGCGCGGCATTCCGCGCGCCTCCGTGGAGCGCAACCTGCCTATCGCCGGCAGCGCCTTCCACGCTCAGGACGCAGCCGATACTAGCGACGCCTGCCCCTGGGACCCGACCAACTGGGGCGTGCAGAACAACGCCGCCGGCCAGGCCTGGTACGACTCGCTGCTGAGCCAGTACGCAGGCTGGGGCGTGGACTTCCTGAAGGTCGACTGCATCTCCTCGCACCCCTATAAAGTCGATGAGATCCGCATGATCCGCCACGCGATCGACAAAACCGGCCGGCCGATGGTGCTGTCGCTCTCGCCCGGACCGACCTCACTCGACAACGCCGCCGAAGTAGGCGGGCTCGCCAACATGTGGCGCATCTCCGACGACTTCTGGGACTTCTGGACCAGCCCGAATCCCGGCAAGGACTACCCCCAGAGCATCCTCGGCCAGTTCATCAAGACCGCCGCGTGGGCGCAGTATGCCAAGCCCGGCAACTGGCCGGACGCCGACATGCTCCCGCTCGGCCATATTGGGCCGGTGCCCGGAGAAGGCAAGCCGCGCGACACGCGCTTCACGCCCACCGAGCAGCAGACCCTGATGACGCTGTGGGCCATGGCCCGCTCTCCGCTCATCGTGGGCGCCAACCTGACCCTGATCGACGACCCCACGGAGACGCTGCTGACCAACGGCGACGTCATCGCAGTGGACCAGACGGCGACCCGCAGCGGACAGGCGATGCAGAACGGCGACATCACCGCGTGGACTGCCGACCTGCCCGCAGGCTTTCCCGAGGGCTATACCCAGGCGCTGGCCGTCTTCAACACCGGCGAGGGACCGGTCACCATCACCACCAGCTTTGAGGCCTACGGCCTGGACGACGCTACCTTCCATGTGAAGAATGCCTGGACCGGCAAGAGCCTGGGCAAGCTGAAGAACGTCGACTCGCTGGACCTGCAACCCCACGCCAGCATCCTGTGGCTGCTGAAGAAATAGGACGGTGCGATTTGTCCGGATGCTGCCGCAAGGGTGTGAGATGCTGAAAGGAATGAGCCGAAGATGCCGCTAATCTATACCATCGGCCACTCCTCGCACCCCGCGAATCACTTCCTGGCGCTGCTGCAGCAGCACCGGATCGAGGTGCTGGTAGACACGCGCTCCTCGCCGGTCTCCAGCTACTCCCCGCAGTTCGACCGGGAGGCGCTGCACGCCCTGGTTGCCGCCGCCGGGATCAAATATCTCTACCTTGGCGATGTGATCGGCGGGCGTCCCAGGGACGAGGCCCACTACGACGAGCACGGCCGCGCCCGCTACGCCGCCATGGGCAAGGGCAAGGAGTTTCTGGAGGCCATCGAGCGCCTGGAGAAGGGCGCTGCGGAGTTCCGCGTGGCCATCCTGTGCAGCGAAGAAGACCCGGCGCACTGCCATCGCCGCCTGCTGATCGGGCGGGTGCTGATGGAGCGCGGCGGCGAACTACGGCATATTCGCGGGGACGGCCAGTCGCAGGACGATGCCGCTGTCGAAGCGGCATCCGGCAAGCCCATCGCGCCCATTCAACCCGCGCTCTTCTCCGCGCTGGACGAGGACAAATGGAGATCTACAGCATCGGTTTTACCCAAAAATCGGCAGCCCAGTTCTTCGGTGCGCTGAGAGCGGCGGGCATTCGCCGCCTGATGGATGTTCGCCTCAACAACACCTCGCAGCTCGCTGCCTTCGCCAAAGCCTCCGACCTGCCCTACTTCCTGCGGGAACTCTGCGGCGCGGAGTATGTCCACGAGCCGCTGCTGGCGCCCACCCAGGAGATGCTGGATGCATTCAAAAAGCGCAAAGGCGACTGGGCTGTCTATGAGCACGAATTTCTGTCGCTGATGCGAGAACGCAGAATCGAATCGACGCTCGACCGTGCGCAGTTTGAGCAGCGCACTGTGCTGCTGTGCAGCGAACTGACGCCGGAACACTGTCACCGCCGTCTCGTGCTCGAATACCTCGCGGAGCAATGGGGCGGCGTTGCCATCACGCACCTGTAAAGCGGGTGGCAATCTCCAATCGAGGAGCACGGAGTTGCGAAAAACGATCGTCTGTCTCGCCAACAGCTACAAGCACGGCGGACGCTGCATCGCTGGCGTCTGCGTCGACGGCGGCGCGTGGATTCGCCTGTGCGGCAAGGCAGCCGACGGCTCGCTCGAGCCATCCGAATACGCCCTCGACGACGGCAGCGAACCACGGCTGCTCGATGCCATCGAGGTGGAACTCCACTACGCTCAACCGTCCGACTCCCACCCTGAAGACTGGCGGATCGCACCCGTTCGCTGGAGCCTGATCGAGCGCCCCGCGGCTGCCCACAGACTGGCAGGCCCAGACAAAGCGGCCACCGTACTGCGCAACTGTCGCGATCGCATGTCCGAGGACGAAATCAGGGCAAAGCCGCTCCAGGCGTCGCTCGTCCTGGTGCGCCCGAGCGAAATCCATTGGTGGATCCGGGAAGACAAAGGCAAGCGAAGATACCGCGCGCTCTTCCACCACAACCACGTCACCTACGACTTCGCCCTGACCGACCCGCGCTGGATGGAGCACCTCAACCTGCTGCCTTGCGGTATCTATCCCCATGCCACATTCGCTGCGGCAGAGACCGAAACCTGGCTCACCATCAGCCTCAGCGAGCCCTACTACGGCTTCCACTACAAGCTGGTCGCTGCAGTCATCGTGCGGGCCAGCTGAGCCATCCATTGAATTGCTACGCTCTACTCATCCAGTCTTAAGTCCATGGACTCTTCCGGCGCCAGGCTGAGGCGCGCCGCATCCGCACGACTCGCCTGCAGCATTGCGATCTCTTGCAGCAGGATGGCCGGATGGACTGGCTTCTGCAGCAGACGAAAGTCGTGGCCGCCGGCCCATGCCTGTGTGCTGAACTCCGAGGCAGCGGCCGAGAACAGAAGAATCCTGCACTCCGGCCGGACGATCTTCGTCTGGATTGCCAACTCGATTCCGTTCAATTGTGGCATCATCACATCGGAGATCAGCAGAGCCGGTTCCATGGTCTCCATCCGCTCCAGCGCGTGCAGCGGGTTGGTAAAACCGAAGACATCGAAGCCCTCCCGGCCGAGAATCTGGCCGAGCGAACTGGTGATCATCTCCTCATCATCCACGACAAAAACCACATCCTTCTCAGGTTTCAGCATCATCACGGAATTGCACCTCGTACCTCGATCAAGTCGGGAGAAACTTCCCTCCCGAGCGCATTTCTTTCGCGCTGCAGTTTCATAACAAAGGCCTTACAGCCGATTCGGCCAGTCTATCCAGAGAGAGTGCAACTCAGGGTCCAAAACTGCCAGCTTGACCTGCCGAACAAAATCCCCGCACCCCGCACATTTGATTTGCGCCTCTCTTCGCCGTACCATCGCCCGTAGTGAGTTCCCTGAGCAAACCGGACCTGAATCGCGCAGCGGAAGGCGACCGTTTGGTCGCGGCCACGCGCATTGACGATGATTCAGCCTTTGAACTGAAGCTGCGACCCACGCGCCTCGCCGAGTTCATTGGCCAGGAAAAGGCGAAGGAGCAGCTCGCCATTGCGCTGGAGGCCGCCAAATCGCGCGGCGAAGCGCTGGACCATGTGCTGCTCTTCGGCCCGCCCGGCCTGGGCAAAACCACGCTGGCCACCATCATCGCCAACGAGCTGGATGTCGGCTTCCAGCAGACGTCTGGCCCTGCCTTGCAAATTCAAGGCGATTTGACCGCGATCCTGACCAACCTGCGCGAGCGCCAGGTGCTCTTCCTCGACGAGATTCACCGGCTACAACCTGTCCTCGAAGAAAAGCTCTACACCGCGCTCGAGGACTACAAGCTGGACATCATCATCGGCCAGGGCCCCGCCGCGCGCACGCACGTGATGGAGATCAAGCCCTTCACCTTTGTCGCCGCCACCACGCGCCCCGGGCTGCTCTCGTCGCCGCTCCGCAGCCGCTTCGGCATCTTGCTGCGCCTGGAGTTCTACACCGACGACGAGCTCCGCTTCGTGGTCGAACGCTCCGCCGAGGTCATCGGCGTGCCCATCGACCAGGACGGAGCGGCCGAAATTGCCATGCGCTCGCGCGGCACTCCGCGCATCGCCAACCGCCTGCTGCGCCGCGTCCGCGACTATGCCCAGGTGCGCGCGCACGGCAACATCGACCGCGCCACCGCGCAGGCCGCGCTCGCGCTGCTGGAGGTCGACGCACACGGCTTCGACGAGCTCGACCGCCGGCTACTGCGCACCATCATCGAGAAGTACGACGGCGGCCCGGTCGGTCTGAACACGCTGGCCGCCGCGCTGGCCGAGGAGCAGGACGCGCTCGAAGAGGTCTACGAGCCCTTCCTCATCCAGATCGGCTTCCTCGACCGCACCCCCCGCGGCCGCGTCGCCACCCGCCTCGCCTACGAACACCTCGGCATCGAAATGCCCCGTAAATACGGGCTGTTCTAGGGTTCTTGGGGATGGAGCAGAAATGTTTGAACGCTATACGGAGAGTGCGAGACGCGCCATCTTTTTCGCCCGAGCAGAAGCCCTCGCCCGCCAGGCTTCCGAGATAGGCACCCAGGATATTCTGCTCGGCCTGACCTACAGGCACTATGAGGAAGCGTCTCCTTTTGCGATGCTGCATGCCAGACGCGATGAGCTGCGAACACTCATGGGGGCGCAGCCGATGGGCAAGATGCCGGAGGCAAAGAATATACCGCTCGCCCGCGACTCAAAGATTTCTCTCGCGTATGCCGCGCAGGAGGTGAACGCAGATAAGCAATTCTCTCTGGAACCCCACCATCTCCTTCGCGGCATCGTACGTACTGGAGACAGTACAGCCCTTGCGCTCATGGGACTGGGCTGGAACCTCGAAGCTCTCCGAACTTTGTCTTTGGAAAATCGAAGACTCTTTCCGCCAAAGCGGCCTTCCATCAAAAGGGTTTTGAGGTTGTATGTCTGGCGATTGACTCCATATCAACGACTGGCTATGTTCGCTGTAGTTGCTGCAATCTTCGCGGCGATCCTCTGCTACCTCCGGTGGCAGCAGCGATAACCGTACCGTATCATTTCTGGTACACTCATTCTGATGGATTTGAAGCGGCTTCCGGCGCGTTTTATCGCGATGAGAATGGCCGCGAACCAGTCCGGGAATGGCTGAGGGAGCTTCCGCCCCAAGACCGCCGAATCATCGGTGAAGACATCAATGACGTGGAATTTGCGTGGCCGCTGGGTTTGCCGTTGATACGTTCGCTTGGCCGTAGCCTTTGGGAAGTGCGCAGCGCTCTGACACAGGGCAGAATCGCCAGAATCATCTTCTGCGTGGCCAGCGGGCAGATGGTCTTGTTGCACGGCTTCATAAAGAAGACACAGGCCACACCAACGCAGGAGATCGACTTGGCCTTGAAGCGGATGAAAGGAGACGAGCGATGAAGAAGAAGAACATCGGCAGCAGCTTCGACGACTGGCTCCGCGAAGAGGGTATGTACGAAGAGACTACCGCCGTCGCCATCAAGCGCGTCCTCGCCCGCCGGATCGGCCAGGAGATGATCGATCGCAAGCTCTCCAAGACCAACATGGCACGGCGTATGAACACCAGCCGCGCCGCGCTCGACCGCCTGCTCGATCCGGAGAACGACGCCGTCACGCTCAACACGCTCTCCAAGGCCGCCGTCGCCGTCGGCCGCCAGTTACACTTCGAGCTTATTTGAGAAGTGCCCGTGCGGCTGAGCGCGCAACGTCGGCAATGTCCAGCCGGTGCCCACGAGCACCTCGGCGTCGAAGTCCTCCGCCAAGTATTGTTGTCCTGACGGACGGGCGCCCTGCGTGGACGGCGGTCACTCCATCTGTCAGACCTCCAGGCGACTCAGCATCCTGCTCAGGGCTTCTGCGCCTCGCCGCCGGACAGGTCCCCGGCAGCAGGGCGAAGCGATGTGACCGGGGACGGCTGGCGGCTAGGCACCGGCAAAGGACAGGGCTGATAGATAGAAAGAAACCGGGGAGAGAGATTCATGGAACGACCTCAGCATCGTGCGTCTACTGCCTCCATGCTGTCCCTCCCGGATGGACACAACAATGGCACTTTGGTCCTTCCCCCATCCACCTAAGTACGCGCCGTGATACCAGCCAAGGGATGGAACTTGCAGTCGCGCCCATCCCGAGCGCCGCACCAGAGTTGCCCCCTCCGGCAGAAAAGAAAAGGGCGGACTTTTTAGGTCCGCCCTTGGAGTTGAGAACAAGCAGACCGGCGGCAAACCGGTCCCGAATTGCCCGCAGTAGAAGTTATCTGTTGCGGGTGAAGCCTAGCTGGAAGGAGGCAGTGATGCTACGGCCGGGGAGCAACGTGAGCGTGTCACCGGCGGCGGGGGTAAAGGTGGTTCCGGCAGTGGCAGCAGTCAGGCCGGTAATACCTTGCGCGTTGAACAGATTGTTGACGCTCAAGCGCAGCTTCGATTCCCCAAAGTGCGGAATTTGATGCACGTTGTAGTTAAAGAACATATTGGAGAGCGTAAATGGGCTAACAGGAATGATCTGGTTCGCGGTGATGCTCGTGCTGCCCGAAACCGTGCCGTCGGTGTACTTGAGCACGACTGTCGCCTTGTTGTCGTTCCACATCGGACCGATGCGCTTCGTGAGCCAGCCGAAGTCGAAGCCGTGCGCTGCGTACGTCAGCCCCCAGGTTTCTGTGTTCGCCGGGGTGTTCGCCACCCACGCGCCGTTGTTGGGGTTGATGTAGTACTTGTTCCCCGCCGATGTGCCGGTGAGGATGGACTGGCTGGTGTAATGCGCGGCGCCGACCGTGCCGTTCAGGTAGACAGCCAGGCCGTGCGTGAGCGAGACGTTGGTTTCGCCTTCAAAGCCCTTGGTGGTTGAATTGCCCGAGCTCTGATACTCATTTGCACCAGAAGCGTTGGGGTCCGGCGAGGCAGTGTAGCCGTTGCCGAACAGCACGTAGTAGTAGTCGCCGTCGAGGGTGAGGCGGCGAAGCTTCAGCACCGAGCCGGCTTGGTAGGTGTAGGCTTTCGTCTGCTTCGGTAGCACCGTCACAGGATTGACCAGCACACCACCCACCACATTGGGAACGTCGAAGACGCTGGACGGAGGAATCAGGCTGCCCGTGCCGAACTGCGCATAGGCCGACCAGTTCTCGCGGAAGCGGTAGTTCACGTCAGCCGAAGGCAGCACAGTGTTGAACGTCGCATTATGATAGACCGCGACCTGTCCCGCAGGAAGCGTGCCGACGGCGCCTCCGTTATCGGAGAATTGCTGGAGCGCGAAGGTGTAGCGCGAGAACTTCGCGCCCCCGGTGACCGTCAGTTTCAGGCTGGGATGCCACTCATACTCGCCAAACGGCTGGTAGCTGTTGGTGATGAACTTCTCGTTGAAGTTCGGCAGTACGGTGTCCTTGAGCGTGATGGGGTCCTGCGGAATCTGGTGACGCGAGGTGGTCGCCCACTCATACCACAGGCCGGCCCGGAAGATGCCGTACTTCGAAATCTGGCTCACGGTAGTGATGTCGCCATACTTGCGATAGCTGTTCAGCTTGTCGACGGCGCAGCTCTGGGTACCTTCCGGCAGGCAGTTGGTGGACGAGATAACACCCGTTTTGGGAGTCGTCGCGTAGTTCTGCTGGTTGTAATAGCTGTAGGTGTACTGCTTGGTGTCGGCGTGCCAGCCGTGGCCAAGCGGCATGATGAAGCCGACATATTCGAAGTCGGAGGGGATGTGGTAGTAGTTGTAGCCCACATAGTCCGAGCGTGTGGAGTCAGTATTCTGCAGCAGGTAGTTGTATTGCGCCAGATACTGCGTACGGGTGGGTCCCTTGGTGTTCGGAGTGTTGGTGTCCAGCAGGCCCACGCCGCTGTAGCCGGTCAGAATCTTCTCGTCGTTGAAGCGGTATTCCACCTTGATGTCGCCGGCAGAGCGCATCTGCGCGTTGAAGCTCTGGAAGCCGTCCGAGGTCAAGTGGTTGAAGTCGGCCAGAAAGTGAGTCTTCTTGTTGGCGCCCAGTGCGCCGGAATTGACCTGGACGTCTGTAAGGATGGTGTTCCACGACCCATAGCTGACCGATCCGATGATGTCCTGGTTCTGGCGCAGCGTCTTCGAAAGCATGTTGATGGAGCCGCCAAAGGGCGTGGGTCCAACCGTCGACGCGGAACCCGGCGAACGATCGAAATCGACGCTGCCGATGAAGGGCGACGGGAAGAACGCCCAGGAATGGTGCGTCGGCGAGTTGGTGTCTTCGTAGGGGATGCCGTCGAAGGTGATGTCGTAGTTGCCGTCGGAGAAGCCGCGGAAAAAGTTCTTCGAATCGCCCAGGCCGCTGCCGTTGGAGTTCACGGAGAAGGTGCCCGGCGCAAAGAAGATCATCTCCGTGTTGTCTGCCGTCGGCGTGGTGTAGTTCTCGATAAAATGCTGCGAGATCTCCGTACGCGCCGAACGCGCATCCAGACGCGCGTCCATCGGTGCATTCTGAGCGGCGACAGAGCTCGACGCGTCCGCCTGCACCTGCACCATCTGTTCCAGATTGCCGATGCGCAGGGTCACGGTCAACTCCGTCGGCTTGTCGGCCGCGACGCTCACGCTTGCTTCGTGCGTCGTCGCAAACCCGGGAGCGTCCGCGTCCAGGACATAATCGCCCGCCGGAATGTTGTTGAGCGAAAAGTGACCCTCCCCATCCGCCACGGCGCTGCGATTCACCTTGTTGTCCTCCGAGTGGACCGCGACCTTCGCATAGGCAACGAGAGCGCCCCTGCTGTCGACTATGGAACCACTGATGGAGGGGGCCGTCTGAGCATGGAGGGGCCCCGTCTGGACGGCGGCGAGCACCGAAAGCGCCAGGATAGCGCTCAGCGCGACACGTGCATAAAGCGGAGAAAGTTTCATAGGGATTTCCCTTCGTTGGTGAGGCTGTCTGGATTGTTCGGGAGTGTTGAACCTCTACTAGATTGAAGGAATCCTGTGACATGGCTATGAATGTGAGGTTGCAATCCGGTTACAATCTTAGGTTTCTAAGCGAATATCAGAGACCGGCGCTTGCCACTCTCTCGAGAATCTCCGCATTCTGCCCACCCTCGAGCCCGTCCCCTGGCGCTCGCATACAATCATCCGCATGATCGCTTTCCTGCGCGGCCGTCTCCTGGCCAAGTCGCCCAATCGGGCTATCGTGGAGTGCGCCGGCGTCGGCTACGACGCCACCATCTCCGTCGCCACCTTCACCTCGCTGCCGCCGGAGGGCGCAGAGGCTCGCCTGCACATCTACACCCACGTCCGCGAGGACCAGATCGCGCTCTTCGGCTTTGCCGAGCCCAACGAGAAGCGCATGTTCGAGAAGCTGCTCACCATCTCCGGCATCGGCCCCAAACTCGCCATCACCGTGCTCAGCGGCATCGACACCGACCGCCTGGTCGCCGCCATCCGCGCCGGCGACCACGCCACCCTCACCCGCATCCCCGGCATCGGCAAAAAAACCGCCGAGCGCGTCGTGCTGGAGCTCAAGGACAAGCTCGACGACATGGCCGTAACCCCCGCCGATGCCGCCGCCTCCCACTACGGCCCCGCCGGCGACGACGCCCTCTCCGCCATGGTCAACCTCGGCTACCCCCGCCCCATCGCGCAAAAAGCCATCGAAACCGCCATCGCCAAAACCCCCGCCGCCGCCCACGACTTCGAACTCCTCTTCCGCGCCGCCATGGCCGCCATCCGCTGACAAATGCGGTAACAAATCTTGTGTCCTGTATCTGAGATAAGTGGCATTTTTCTTCTGCTTGTCATTCTGAGCGCAGCGAAGAATCCCCGTATTTCGCTCCTGCCGACGCTCAATCTCAGGCATCGCCGCCTTCAACGAACATCTAACAACCAGCAAGTAACAACCACCCCCTATGACCATCTACGTCCTCACCACCGGCGGCACCATCGAGAAGATGTACTCCGAGCGCGCCGGCACCGTCGTCAACGACGCCAGCAAGATCGGCGACTACCTCGACCTCCTCCGCCTGCCCGACACCGAGGTCGAAGTCGTCCCCATCATGAACATCGACTCGCTCCAGATGACCGACGCCGACCGCGCCACTCTCGCGGCCCGCATCGCCCCGCTACTCCCCGCCGCCCGCCCCATCGTCATCACCCACGGCACCGACACCATGGCCCAGACGGGCATCTACATCCAGCGCGCCTTCCCGCAGCTTGCCGTCCCCGTCATCCTCACCGGAGCCATGCGCCCCCTCGGCTTCGACCACTCCGACGGCCTGCAGAACCTCACCGAAAGCCTGCTGGCCGCCCGCCTGCTCGCCCCCGGCGTCTACATCGTCCTCCACGGCCAGGTCTTCCCCGCCGACCGCGCCCGCAAGGACCGCGACCTCGGCACCTTCGTCGCCAAGAGCTAGGAGCTTGTTCCCATAGATATGCAGATCGTCCTCACAGGTCCGATACGCAGATCGTTTCCCATAGATGTGCAGATCGCCTTAGCAGGGCCGAAGGCCCGACATATGCCAGCCTAGGCCGAAGGCCTAGGTTGGTCCCCCCCCTGAAACCCCGAAGGGCTGAAGGCCCGACATATCTCTAGCCCCAACGCATCGCCACGCCGGCTTCTCCCGCATCCCTGCGTAAAAAAGTTGCGCGCTCTCCCCCGCAAATAACCTTCCGCCCTCGTGTTTACCGGGAAGCAGGCATCTGAATCCACAGCAGGTTCGTCACGCTGCCACGAGGGGCCCGAAACAATGAATCGTCGCACCCGGAATCGGCTCACCTTTGCGTTTCTCTTTTCCCTGGCCGTGCTGGCTACCGGCATCGCCGCGTCCGCGCAGTATTATCCGCCACCGCCACCGCCCTATCCGCCTGGGCCAACCTATCCTCCGCCGCCGTATCCGCCCCAGCGGCCTCAGGAACAGCCGCAGAACTATCCTCGCTACTACAACAACTCCCCCTTCTTCTCCCTCTACGGCATGTTCAGCGCCGGCCACTACTCCGGACTGGGCGTCGGCGTCGGCACGCCTTCCACGCAGAGCGGAGGCATCACCGCCCTGGGGGGCACCTTCGGCGGATACGTCCTCTACCCCACGCCGGGGCCCATCCACCTTGGCATCGATGGCCGCCTCATCGTCGAAAACAGCGCCAACTCAACCCCTTACGGCGATAAGGTCCTCGGCGGCCTGTTCGGCTTCCGCGTCGACGGCTCCGACCCGCATCTGCCCATCGTCCCCTATTTCCAGTTCGAAATCGGAGGCGTGGGCACCAACAGCGGCACCAGTTACACCCGCACCCCGTCCTTCGCCTACCAGGCCCAGTTCGGCGCGGACATCCCCTTCGCCAGCCAGCAGGTCGCCGCCCGAATCGAGTACGGCGCCGGCCAGCTCACCGGGATCAACA
>Ga0302279_10002092_pt1 | contig 27090 bp, 31 predicted proteins | sample III_Bog_N3_3_FD_194541 | JGI IMG/M metagenome (GOLD analysis project Ga0302279, IMG submission 194541) | Peat permafrost microbial communities from Stordalen Mire near Abisko, Sweden - III_Bog_N3_3 | ecosystem: Environmental > Terrestrial > Soil > Wetlands > Peat | place: Sweden: Abisko... | reverse complement strand
CGACCTGACCACGCCGGCGGGCGTACGGCTGGATGACGTGGCGATCGTCCATGGGCCGCCCGACTCGCCCTCGCTCGATCTCTGGACCCGCAATATCGCCGAGCCGGGACTGCAGGCGCGGCTCGGCGACGCCCTCTCCGACGCCGTCCGGCGCACTCGGCTGGCGCATTCGGGGCTGTCGCCCGCTGCCATCGCCGCCCTGGACGCCGCCCAGCCGGCGGTGACCCAGTTCTCGCCGCGCAGCGCCGAGGGCAAGGTCTCCATGCGAGATCGCCTGCCCACCGCCGTCGGCTTCGGCATGGGCGTGGTGCTGTGGTCGCTGATCCTCACCGGCGCCGGCATCCTGCTGAACAGCGTCATCGAGGAGAAATCCAGCCGCATCCTGGAGGTGCTGCTGACCTCCGGCTCGGTGCCGGAGATCATGGGCGGCAAGATCCTCGGCGCGGCGGCGGTGACCGCCACCACCCTGGCGGTCTGGCTGACCACCGCCTCGATCATCGCCTCGTCGCTCAATCCGGGCCTGGTCGGCCAGATCGTCGACGTGTTCGTCGGCCGCGGCCTGTTCCTCTATTTCGCGCTCTATTTCGTCGGCGGCTATCTGATGTACGCGACCCTGTTCGCCACCATCGGGGCGTTCTGCGAAACCACCCGCGAGGCGCAGACCCTGCTTGGGCCGCTGATGATCCTGCTCACCATCCCGATGGTGTTCATGGGCCAGGCGATCGCCCGGCCGGACGCGCCGCTGCTGCAGGCGCTGTCGTGGTTCCCACCGTTCACGCCGTTCCTGATGGCCGCCAGGGCCGCCAGCGGGCCGCCGTGGTGGCAGGTGGTCGGCACCGCAACGCTGATGTTCGCCATGACCGCGGGCGAGCTGTGGATCGCCGGGCGGGCTTTCCGCACCGGCGCGCTTTCCAGCGGCCGCTTCGAATTCGCCACCTTCGTCGCCGGGATCATGGGTCGCGGCGAGCACGCTTGACCCCCGGCGGACCGGCGCCCATCCTTGGCGGAGTGAGTCCGGCCCGAAGGCCCCTCACCTAACCTCTCCCCGCTAACGGGGAGAGGGATACTGGCAAGTCAGTGCAGGCTTCGGTGTCCGTCCGCCGCCCCACTCTTTCAGTATCCCTCTCCCACGGCAGTGGGAGAGGTACGGTGAGGGCCCGCGCCGACGCCATCAGCAAGCGAGAACGCCCATGGCCGCCGCCCCTCGGCTTCAAAGTTCCGACGCCGGCGAGGCGGAGCTGCGCGAGCTGATCCGCGCGCGCTCGTTCCGACGCGGCGACTTCACCCTGGCCTCGGGCCGCAAGAGCGATCTCTATTTCAACCTGAAACCCACGATGATGGACCCTCGCGGCGCGCATCTTTCGGCGCTGGCCTTCCTGGACCGGGTGATCGCCGAGAAAGTCGACTACGTCGGCGGCTTGGAGATGGGCGCGGTGCCGGTGATCGCGGCGCTGGCGGCGATCAGCGATGCGGCGGGCGCGCCCGTGCGCACCTTCTTCGTCCGCAAACAGGCCAAGGAGCACGGCACCCGCGACGTGGTCGAGGGCCTGGCGCCCAGCGAGAGCCTGGCCGGGCAGCGGGTGCTGATCGCCGACGACGTGGCCACGTCCGGCGGCTCGATCATCAAGACCGTCGAGGCGGCCAGAGGGGCCGGCGCCATCGTCGAGGCGGCGCTGGTGATCATCGACCGCCAGGAAGGCGCAGCCGAGGCGCTGGCCGAACATGGCCTGCGACTCCTCTCGGTCTTCACGGGCGCCGACTTCCGCTAGGAGGCAGCCCAGCGGACGTGCTACGGCCGCCCGCTCCATTCGCAAGCTCGTAGTGAGGCCATGGCTCTGAAAGTCGCCATCGTCGGCCTGCCGAACGTCGGCAAGTCGACCCTGTTCAACGCATTGACCCAGACGGCCGCGGCGCAGGCGGCCAACTATCCGTTCTGTACCATCGAGCCCAACGTCGGCGACGTGGCGGTGCCCGAGCCCAGGCTGGAAGGGCTGGCGGCGATCGCCAAGTCGAAGGAGATCATCCCGGCGCGGATCAACTTCGTCGATGTGGCCGGGCTGGTGCGCGGCGCCTCCAAGGGCGAGGGGCTGGGCAACCAGTTCCTGGCCAACATCCGCGACTGCGACGCGATGGCCATCGTCGCCCGCTGCTTCGTCGATGACGACATCACCCACGTCGAGGGCAAGGTCGATCCACTATCCGATCTGGATACCGTCGAGACCGAGCTGATGCTGGCCGACCTGGAGAGCCTGGAAAAGCGGGTCGGCTCGCTGGAAAAGAAAGCCAAGGGCGGCGACAAGGAGGCCGTCGCCACGCTCCGTTTGGCCAATATCGCCCTGACCGAGCTCAACGCCGGCCGGCCGGCCCGGGCGGCGAAAATCTCCGCCGACGACGAGAAGGCCTGGCGGATGCTGCAGCTGCTGACCACCATGCCGGCGCTCTATGTCTGCAACGTCGACGAGGCCTCGGCCGACGCCGGCAACGCGATGTCGGCGCAGGTCGCCCAGCGCGCGGCCCGGGACAACGCCAAGTCGGTGGTCATCTCGGCCCAGATCGAGAGCGAGATCGCCGTGCTCGACCCCGACGAGCGCGCGGAGTTCCTGGAAACCATGGGGCTGAGCGAGCCCGGCCTCAACCGGCTGATCCGCGAGGCTTATTCGCTGCTTGGCCTGCAGACCTACTTTACCGTCGGCCCCAAGGAAGCCCGCGCCTGGACCATCCCTATCGGGGTCACCGCGCCGCAGGCGGCCGGGGTGATCCACACCGACTTCGAGAAGGGCTTCATCCGCGCCGAGACCATCGCCTACGAGGATTACGTGCGCCTGAACGGCGAGGCGGGCGCCCGGGAAGCCGGCAAGCTGCGCTCCGAGGGCAAGGAGTACGTCGTCAAGGACGGCGACGTGATGCACTTCCGCTTCAACGTCTAGGCGCGCGGAGCCCCTCGACCATTCGACCGACAGCGGCGGCGAGTTCGTGGGCGGAGCGTTGCGGGTCGTCCGCCGTGGCGCAGATCAGCGCGGCCTCCATCACCGCGCCCATCAGCAGGTGCGCCAATAGGTCGACTTCCCGCTCCGACGCTGTCTCGCCGAGCACTTGCCCCAGCACGGCCTTCGTCCCCGCGCCGAAGTAGCGGTCGTCGATCTCCCGCCACTGACGCCAGCCGATCACCACCGGGCCGTCGATCAGCAGGATGCGCCGCGCCGGCGGCTCGCAGGCCGCCAGCAGGTAGTGCAGCACGCCGAGTTCGATCAGCTGGACCGGATCGCCGGGAGACCGGAAGCCGGGCGGCGGCTGGGCCGAGGCCAGTTCGGCCTGGACGCCTTCGAGCACCTCAGCGAACAGCGCCTCCTTGGAGGCGAAGTGGTGATAGACGGCGCCTTTGGCCACGCCGGCCGCCACGGCGATGTCGTCGATGCTGGTCGCCTCGAACCCCTGATCGGCGAACAGGCGGCGCGCGGAATCCAGGATCATCCCTTGGGTGGCGGCGCGGCGTTCGGCTTGGCTCGGCATGAGCGGCCCGCATAGCACGATTGACCAACCGACTGCAGGTCGGTATTTACCGACTTGAAGTCTGTAAATGGAGATCACCATGTCCGACCCCGCCGAAATCTTGAGCTTCGCCGGCGTGCTGCTTTTCCTGCTTGGCCTCTTCACCGGCTTCGCGATTCCGAAATGCCGCAGTCCGCGGCTGGGGCTGTCGGCGCACCTCACCGGCGTGCAGAGCGGAACGTTCCTGCTGGCCCTCGGACTGCTCTGGTCGCGGCTCAGCCTAGCGCAGCCGTGGAGCGACGTCATCGCCGACGCGACCTGGGTGTCGCTCTACATGGTCTGGCTGTCGCTGCTGCTGGCGGGGGTGTTCGGGGCCGGGCGCGGTCTGCCGATCGCCGGCCAGGGGATCACCACGACGCCGGTCCGCCAGACGGTGGTGACCACGCTGCTGGTGGCGGGCTCGCTGGGCATATTGGTCGCCGTCATCGCGGTGCTGGTCACCTGGCATTGGCGCGCCTGAGCCAGGGCGGTTGCGCGCCGGCCCGACCCTGTCCTAGGGAGATCGCCAACAAGGCACGGGAGAGAGCGCCATGGGCGAGATGATCAAGATCAAGTCGACGGCCGCCGACGGCTTCGAGTTCGGCGCCTACCATGCGGCGGCCAAGGGCAAGCGGCGCGGCGGGGTGATCGTCATCCAGGAGATCTTCGGCATCGACCAATACGTCCGCGCCGACGTCGACCGCTGGGCGGGGCTGGGCTTCGAGGCGGTGGCGCCGGCGATGTACGACCGCAACAACCCGGGCCTCGACGTCGGCCACAACGACGCCGGCATGGCCTTGGCGTTCGCGGCGGTTCGCCAGGCCAAGCCCGAGGATGCGCTGGCCGACATCGCCGCTTGCATCCAGTATCTGGCCCCGCGCGGGCCGGTGTTCATCGTCGGCTACTGCTACGGCGGGGCGATGGTCTGGCAGGCGGTCGGGCGGCTGGACGGCCTGGCGGCCGGCTCGAGCTACTACGGCGGCGGCGTCGCCGGGGCGGCGGACCTGACCCCGAAGGTCCCGGTGATCTGCCACTTCGGCCGCAAGGACGCGCACATCCCCGCCGACGAGGTGAAGGCGACCCTGGCCAAGGCCCAGCCGCAGGTGCCGGTGTACATCTACGAAAACTCCGGCCACGGCTTCAACAACGACGGCCGGCCGGACTCCGACGCCATCGACGCCCAGCTGGCCCGGGAACGCACCATCGCCCTCTTCGAAGCCAACGGCGCGGCCTGACCTCGTGGGCGAGCGGGTCTCGCTGCTGAGCGCGGTCGACGGCTTCGCCTTCGGCGCCTATCGCGCGCCGCCGCAGGATGCCCGGCGCGGCGGCCTGGTGCTGATCCGGGAGATTTTCGGGGTCACCGGACACATCCGCGAACTGGCCGACGGCTTCGCCGTCGACGGTTACGAGGTGCTGGCGCCGCAGCTCTACGATCGCCGGCAAAAAGACTTCGAGGCCGGCTATGACGCGGACGGCGTGGCGCTCGGCCGGCGGCTGTCGGAGGAAACGCCCTGGGGCGACGTGGCCGGCGACCTGGCGGCCTGCGTGGCGGCGCTGAAGCCGCCGGTGTTCGTGGCCGGCTACTGCTGGGGCGGGGCGGCCACCTGGCTGGCCGCCTGCCGCGTCGAGGGCGTGGCGGCGGCGTCCAGCTTCTATGGCCGGCGGATTCCCGAGCTGCTGGGAGAGACCCCGCGCTGCCCGATCATCCTGCACTTCGGCCGCACTGACGCGAGCATCCCTCCGGCGGTGGTCGAGGCGATCGCCGCGGCGGATCCGCAGATCCCGATCCACCTCTATGACGCCGGGCACGGCTTCGTCTCCGACCGCCGGACCGACTACAGCCCCGACGCCGCGCGGCTAGCGCGCCTGCGCACGCTGCAACTGTTCGCGCTGAACGGCGGCGGGCGGGGTGATATGTAGCCTACGCCACCCCCTCGATCGCCGGTCTGAGCACTGGGTCGTGTTCGATGCGGCGGACCAGGATCGCCTGGGCCAACAGCACGCCGAGGCCGGCGGCGTAGGCGGAGAAGGCGCTGGCGGGGAAGGCCCCGCCGTGGGTGGCGCGGTTGGTGTCGATCAGGATGAACGCCGCCATCCCCACCAGCACCACCACCACCGCCAGCACCGAGATTACGCTCTGGCCGAAGCCGGTGCGGAAGCTGACCCAGATGTGGGTCTTCAGCATATGGCGCAGCGGCGGCGCCGCCAGCGGGATGGCCAAGGTCGCCAGGAACATCACCCCCGGATAGACCAGCATCCGCTGAAGTTTCATCGCCGCCTCGCCCGGCAGCACCGACCAGGCGTGCACGGCGGCGCCGGCATAGATCAGCGCCCCCGCGGCGAAGGCCGAGTACTGCATGCGCCGGAACAGGCGCCACGACGGACTGACACTCATGCCCGCCAATGTGGCGATCCGGAGCGCCGAAGAAAGGGCAAAACAGCGATTCTAGTGCCCGCCGAAGCTCACCAGGGTCGACACCGGCACGCCGGCTGCCCGCAGTCGGTCGGCGCCGCCGAGTTCTGGCAGGTCGACGACGAAGCCGGTGGCGGTAATCTCGGCCCCGGCCTGGCGCAGCAGCTGCACCGCCGCCAGCGCCGTGCCGCCGGTGGCGATCAGGTCGTCGACCAGCATCACCTTTTCGCCGGCGCCGACGGCGTCGAGGTGCATCTCCATGGAGTCGGTGCCGTATTCCAGGGCGTATTCGACGGCGCGGGTCCGGTGCGGCAGCTTTCCCTTCTTGCGCAGCGGAATGAAGCCGGCCGAGAGTTGGTGAGCGACCGCGCCGCCGAGGATGAAGCCGCGGGCCTCGATCCCGGCCACCTTGTCGATCTTCATGCCGGCGAAGGGCTGCACCAGTTCGTCCACCGCCTGGCGGAACGCCCGAGCGTCGCCCAGCAGGGTGGTGATGTCGCGGAACATGATCCCGGGCTTCGGATAGTCGGGAATGGTGCGGATGATCTCGGCAAGGTTCATCGGGCTTGGGTCCTTAGACCGAGGGCGCGTCCGGCCACGGCGGAGAGCTGCCGCAGCATTGCCGGGTCGCGGACGGCCGGCTGGGTGAGGATCGCCCCGTCGAGGGCGGTGTCGATCGGCGAAGGCGCTCGCTCGGCGGGCAGGTTTGTGGCGAGGCAGCGAAGCAGTTCGCGGGCCGCAGCGGCGTTGGCGGCGAGCTGGGCCAGTATCTGGCCGACCTCCACGTGGGCGATCTCGTCGTCCCAGGCGTCGAAGTCGGTGACCATGGCGACCGAGGCGTAAGGCAGCTCGGCCTCACGGGCGAGCTTGGCTTCCGGCATGCCGGTCATGCCGATCACGTCGCAGCCCCAGGAGCGGTAGAGCCGGCTCTCGGCGGCGGTGGAGAACTGCGGGCCCTCCATGGCCAGATAGGTCCCGCCCTCGGCCACGGACGCGCCGGCGGCGCGGGCGGCGGCGGCGGCCAGGGACGAGAGTCTGGCGCACACCGGGTGGGCCATGGAGACGTGCGCCACCAGGCCGGGACCGAAGAAGCTGGCCTGGCGGCCGTGCGTGCGGTCGATGAACTGGTCAACCACCACGAAGGTCCCGGGCGGCAGGCTCTCGCGCAGGGAGCCGACGGCGGAGATCGAGATCACGTCGGTGCAGCCGCAGCGCTTCAAAGCGTCGATGTTGGCGCGGGCGTTGATCGCGCCGGGCGGCAGGCGGTGGCCGCGGCCGTGGCGGGGCAGGAAATAGAGGCGCACGTCCCCCAGGCGACCGCTCAGCAGCTGATCCGACGGCGCGCCGAACGGGCTCTCGATGTCGATCCAGCGCGGATCTTCCAGGCCCTCGATCTCGTAGAGCCCGGAGCCGCCGATCACCCCCAACACCCAGCCCGACATCCCGCCTCCTACCGCGCGCCGCTTATCGCCGAGCCGCGGCGGCTTGGCTATGGTCGGCGCAGCATGCGCGTCGCCGCCTTCCCCCTCGCCCTGATTGTCGGCGCCGCGGCATTGCCGGCGCGCGCCGGAGAGGCTCGCTGCTGGTTCGAGAACGGGGCGGTGGTGGTGTCCGCGTCCCTGGGCGACATCGCCGGCGATTTCGTGCTCGACTTGGCCGCGCCGACCAGCCTGCTACACCTGACCCGCGCCCAGGGCGAGGGCCTGGATGCGACGGATTTCCAGGCGCCGCTGCGGCTGGCGCGGACGACGCTGGGCGCGCCGGACTTCCGGATTGTCGATCTCGACGCCCGCAACCGCGGCTTTCCCACCGAGATCAGCGGCGTCATCGGCGCGGACGCCCTGGCCGGCGACGTGGTCGACCTGAGGCTCGGCCCCGACTGCCGGATCGCGGTCTGGCGAGGCCGCATGCCCGGCTTCGGCCGCGCCGTCCGCGCGCCTCTCAGCCTTCGGGACGGGGTTCCGACGGTGGTCGCCCGGGTGTCGGACGGGCGCGTGACGCGCAAGGGCCGGTTCGCCCTGGAGACCGCCGGCGCCGGCGTTCGGCTGTCGCCGCTGGTGGCTGCGCTAAGCCGGACACCGACCAGCCTCGACGCCGCCTCGCGGAGCCGGCCGCCGGCGCGGCTGCGCTCGCTGAGCTTCGCTGGAGCGACGCTGGCCGACGTCCGCGCGGCCCTGGACCCGGACGCGCCGCCCGACCGCCTGGGCGGCTTGGGAACCGACGTCCTGGCCCGCTACGCGGTCAGGATCGACCTGCGGCGGATGGTGATGGAGGTGAAGGGGCGCGTTAGACCCCGCGTCCTTCGCGACGGCCGCCGGGCGGCCTCCTCAGGATGACGAGATAGGTGGTGCGCCCACCCCCTTCGTCATAGTGAGGAGCGCTCGCCAGAGCGCGTCTCGAACCACGCAGCTGTCAGTGCGCGACGTTGCGCCAGACGCGGCGGTAGCTGGCGTATAGCAGGCCGGCGAAGACCAGCAGGTAGACCATCACCGCCAGGCCCATTTGCTTGCGTTGCTCCATGTGCGGGTCCGACGCCCAGGTCAGGAAGGCGGCGATGTCCTGCGCCTCCTGGTCGAGGGTCGAGGGCTTGCCGTCATCGAAGGTGACCCTGCCGGCCACCAGCGGCGGGGGCATGGCGATGATCCCGCCCAGCATGAAGGGGTTGTAGTACTTGCCGGCCGGCACGGTGACGCCCGCGGGCGCCGTCGTGTATCCGGTGAGGATCGAGTAGATGTAGTTGGCGCCGCCTTCGCGGGCCTTTTCCAGCATCGACATATCCGGCGGCGAGCCGCCGAGGGTGGCTTTGGCGGCGATCTCGTTGGCGTAGGGCGGCGGCATCGAGTCGGCGGTGGTGGCTACCCGCTGGATCGGATCGCCGGTGTCCGGATCGATATCCGGCACCTTGAACTCGGCGGCGATCGCCTTGACGTAGGCGTTGTCGTTGGCGGTCTTGTATTTTGGATCCCAGAACGGCCCGCCCGGCTCGCCCAGGTCGTGGAAGGCGATCAGCTTCAGCGAGTGGCACTGGGAGCAGACCTCCCGATAAACCTTGAAGCCGCGCTGCAGCTGTTCCTGGTCATAGCCGCCGAACGGGCCGGAGAACGACCAGGCGATGTGCTTCAGCGGCGGCTGGCCGGTGTCCGCCAGGGCCGGGGCCGCGACGGCGAAGCCGAGGATGGCCGCCAGGGCAAGGATCTTGCGCAGCATCGGCCGATCAACCCTTCTTTTCAGGCGCGGCCGGCGCGCCGGCGGGCGCGGCGGCGGGGTGCGACAGCACCGGCGTCGAGATCGACTCGGGCACCGGCAACGGTGTCTCGGTCATCGGCAGGACGATCGGCAGAATCACCAGGAAATAGGCGAAATAGTAGAGCGCCCCGAGCCGGGAGACCCAGACGTAGCTGTTCAGGTCGGCATCTAGGAAGGTGATCGGGGCCAAGCCATTGATCACCTTGTCGTCCACCTCGTGGGCGCCGCAGAAACCGAGGATCACGCAGGCGGCGCAGAAGAAGAAGAAATAGATCCGCGCCTGCGGCCGGTAGCGCATCGAACGCACCTTGGTGCGGTCCAGCCACGGCAGGGCGAAGATGCAGGCGATGGCCCCGCCCATGGCCATGACGCCCATCAGCTTGTTCGGAATGGCCCTGAGGATCGCGTAGTAGGGCAGCAAGTACCACTCGGGAACGATGTGCGGCGGGGTGACGATCGGGTTGGCGGGAATGTTGTTGTCCGCGCCCATCATCGCTTCGGGCTGGTAGAATACGAACACCGCCATCAGGATCATGAACAGCACGATCGCGAAGCCGTCCTTGACCGTATAGTACGGGTGAAACGGCACGGTGTCGGACTTGCCCTTCACGTTGACGCCGACCGGGTTGGAATTGCCCGGCACGTGCAGCGCCCAGATGTGCAGCACCACCAGGGCGGCGATCACGAACGGCAGCAGATAGTGCAGGGAGAAGAAGCGGTTCAGCGTCGGTGAGTCGACGGCGAAGCCGCCGAGCAGCCAGGTGGTGATCGAGGGCCCGACGAAGGGGATCGCCCCGAACAGGCTGGTGATCACCTTGGCGCCCCAGAAACTCATTTGCCCCCAGCGCAGCACGTAGCCGAAGAAGGCGGTGGCCATCATGGCCAGATAGATCAGGCAGCCGATCAGCCAGAGCACCTCCCGCGGGGCCTTGAACGAGCCGTAATAGAGCCCGCGGAACATGTGGATGTAGACCGCCAGGAAGAACAGGAACGCCCCGTCGGCGTGGATGTAGCGGATCAGCCAGCCGTAGTTCACATCGCGCATGATGTGCTCGATGGACAGGAAGGCGCCGGCCCCGGTGGGGTCGAAGTGCATGGCCAGGATCACGCCGGTGACGATCTGGCTGGCCAGGCAGAAGGCCAGGATGCCGCCGAAGGTCCACCAGTAGTTCAGGTTCTTCGGCGTCGGGAAATCCATCAGGTCGACGCTGAAGCGAATGATCGGCAGGCGCGCGTCGAGCCAACGCTCGATGGCTGTTCCCGGCTCGTAGCTCGAGGGTCCGCTCATGGTGTCAGCCGACCTTGATGTGCGTGTCAGTGAGGAAGGTATAGTCCGGCACAGCCAGGTTCTTCGGCGCCGGCCCCGCGCGGATGCGGCCGGAGGTGTCATAGACCGATCCGTGGCAGTGGCAGAGATAGCCGCCGTAGGGACCCTCGCCGAACGCCGGGGTGCAGCCCAGGTGGGTGCAGACGCCCACCACGATCAGCCATTCCGACTTGCCCGCCTTCACCCGGTCCGCGTCGGTCTGCGGGTCGCGAAGGGTGGAGATGTCGACGTTCACCGCCTCGGCGATTTCCTTCGGGGTGCGGTGACGCACGAACAGCGGCTGCTTGCGCCACAGCAGCGTCACTTCCTGGCCGAGGGCGACCTTGGAGACGTCGTACTCGATCGAGGACAGCGCCAGGGTGTCGGCCGACGGGTTCATCTGGTCGACCAGCGGCCAGGCCACGGCGGCCACGCCGCCGGCCGCCGCGGCGATGGCGGCGATATGGATGAAGTCGCGCCGGCTCGGGTCTGCCGGGCCGTCGTGATCGGAAGCTGCGCCCGCTACGCTGTCGGCCACCCTTGGCTCACCTCAAGATTTGCCGCGCCCCTTCAGGGAGTTTGGCTGTTAGCTGATCCAGAGCCGCTTCAGTCACCCGGAACGGCGTCCATCGCAACAACAAGCTGGGACGGGATGGTCGCACACCTGCGGCGCAACGTCGCATCGGATGCACAATTAGCGAACGCCGCCCCGGCCCCAGCAAGCTCTTGTGTGGGTGTCCCTAGAATGCGCCATGAGCTTTTTCAACCAGCCAATCCGCAAAAGCTGTGCGCCACGTCATCCGGCGCCCCAAGGTTGGGCGTCCTGCGGCGTTCCAAGTACGCCCGGAAACGGCTAGCAGAAGGCGCATGACCGGCCTTTCTCCCGAGATTCAACAGCGCCGAGCCCGCGCCAAGGCGTGGTTCGAATCACTGCAGCAACGGATCTGCGCCGAACTGGAGCGATTGGAGGACGAGGCGCCGCCGGAACTCTATCCGGAGGACGCCGGCCGATTCGATTTCCGGCCCTGGGCGCGGGAGACCGGGACCGGCGGCGGCGTCGGCGGCTTCCTGGCCGGCGGCCGACTGTTCGAGAAAGCCGGCGTGCACACCTCCGCCGCCGCCGCCCGCTTCACCCCGGAAATGGCCAAGACCATGCCGGGCGCCGACCAGGACCCGTCCTACGTCTCCGCCAGCATCAGCCTGATCGTGCATCCCCGCTCGCCCCGGGTGCCGGCGGTGCACATGAACACCCGGTTCCTCTCCACCGCGGTCAGCTGGTTCGGCGGCGGCGCCGACCTGACGCCGCTGGTGGACGAGCAGCGTAGCCAGGAGGCGGACGACGCGGTGCTGTTCCATGCGGCCATGCGGAACGCCTGCGACGCCTTCGATCCGGATTGGTATCCGAGGTACAAGGCCTGGTGCGACGAGTACTTCTTCCTGCCGCACCGGAACGAGCCAAGGGGCGTCGGCGGCATCTTCTACGACCAGCTCAGCAGCGGCGATTTCGAGCGGGATTTCGCCTTTACCCGGGCGGTGGGCGAGGCGTTCCTGGATGTCTATCCGAAGATCGTCCGCCACCGCATGGACGAGCCCTGGGGCGAGACCGATCGCGAGGAGCAGCTGGTCCGCCGCGGCCGCTACGTCGAGTTCAACCTGCTCTACGACCGCGGCACCATGTTCGGCCTGCGCCAGGGCGCCAACATCGAGACCATGCTCTCCTCGATGCCGCCGCTGGTCCGCTGGCCGTAGTTCCTCCGGCGGGTAGCTGCGTAGCCAGTTGGCTGCCCCGCCGTCAGGCTCGACATCGGGCCCTGGGCCGTGAAAGTCTGCGGGCAAGACGCCAACCGGAGGAAGCGCCATGCCGCATGTGAAGGCCAACGGCCTCGACATCTACTACGAGAGCCATGGCGATGCGGGGGCCGAGCCGATCCTGCTGATCATGGGCCTGGGCGCGCAGATGACCCGGTGGTCGCCGGAGTTTATCGGCAAGCTGACCGCCGCCGGCCACCGGGTGATCGCCTATGACAACCGCGACGTCGGCCTGACCGAGAAGCTCGACGCCGCCGGCCCGCCGGACATGGGCGCGATCGTCGCCGCGCTCAGCCAGGGCAAGACGCCGCCGGCGGCCTACACCCTGATCGAGATGGCCGCCGACGCGGCCGGCCTGCTGCAAGCCCTGGGGATTGAGCGGGCGCATATCGTCGGCGCCTCGATGGGCGGCATGATCGCCCAGCTGGTGGCGGCGAATTTCCCCGAACGGACCCTGTCGCTGACCTCGATCATGTCCACCACCGGCAATCCCGACCTGCCGCGAGCCACGCCGGAAGCGATGGCGCGGCTGAACACCCCGGCGCCGGACCCGGCCAAAGACCTGGAGGCTTTCCTGGCGAGTTCCGTGGAGGGCGCCAAGGTGATGGCCTCGGCCTATCCCGTGGACGAGGCGCAGGCCCGAGCGCAGGCGCTGGGCGACTATCGCCGCTCCTACTATCCGGTGGGCTTCCAACGGCAGTACGCGGCGATCCTGGCCTCGCCGGATCGGCGGCCGAAGCTGAAGACGATCACCGCCCCGACGGTGGTGATCCACGGCGGCGACGATCCGCTGGTGCCGCTCGCCGGCGGCCGCGACACCGCTGAAAACATCCCCGGCGCCGAGCTGATCATCGTCCCCGGCGTCGGCCACGAGATCCCGACCGCGGTGCAGGACGTTTTCGTCGCCGGCATCCTGTCGGCGGTCGCGCGGTCGAAGGTCGGCGCGTAAGTCGGCGGCGGCGAGGTCCTCCGCGTCTCCTCCGCGTCTCCGCGGTGAAAAAGGGGCGGCGGGTGACAGGACGCCGAAGCGGCCGGATCGGCTCAGCCCGCCAGAAAGTCTTCGATCCAGCGGCCGACGCGGGCGCAATCGTTGGGGCGGGTGAGGCTTTCCAGGGCTTCGACCGCGGCGGCGTCAGGCAGGTCGCCTTCCAGGCGGTGAGTGATGAGGGCGGCGGCGAAGGCCGGCTCGAACTCCGGGTGCAGCTGCAACGAGATGGCCGGCTGGTCGTCGTAGGCCAGCATGCCGTTGCGGCAGAAGTCGTTGCCGGCCAGCACCCGGGCGGTGGGCGGCAGGACTGCGACCTGATCCTGGTGCGAGGCGGGCAGCGCGATGGCCGGCGGCGGGTCCATCCACGGCGCCTCGCCCGCCACCCCGTAGGTCTGCAGCCCGACGCCGCGGCCCGCCGGCCACTTGATCACCTCGCCGCCGAAAGCCTGGGCCATCGCCTGGTGGCCGAAGCAGACCCCGACCAGCTTGGCCCGGCCCTTGGCCTGGCGTAGGAAATCCAGCAGCGCGTCGATCCAGGGGTCGCCGTCGTAGACCCCGGCCGAGGCGCCGGTGACCAGATAGGCCTCGCAGTCCTCGACCGCGTCCGGATAGTGGCCGTGGGCGACCTCGTAGGTGCGCCAGTCGTAGCCGCGGCCCTCCAGAAGGGTCTTGAACATGCCGACGTAGTCGCCGAACACCGGCTGCAAGGCCCGGGGCGGATAACCGGCGGCGAGAATTCCGACTTTCAATAGGCCATCCCCTGCGCCACCGACTTCAGCCGCTCCACCAGCGACAGCTTGTCGTCGATGAAGTCGCTGTCGACCCACCAGTCTTCGACCTCGCGCATCACCTGGCCCACCAGCGGCCCGGCCGGGACGCCGGCGGCGATCACCTCCTCGCCGGTGAGCGGAAATTTCGGCCGTGGCCAACCCTGGGCCATCGGCAGCAGCGCGCGCCATTGGATGGTCGCCGCCGGACGGCCGGAGGCGGCCCATCCCAGAGTCACCCGATCGCAGAAGGCGGCCGCGCCGATGCGGTAGATGATCTGCCGGGCCTGTTTGGGGCTCATCCAGGAGACCAGCTTCGGCGTCGGCGTCAGCGCCGCGACCAGGCGGTCGCGCTGGGCGTTGGAGAGCCGCAGGCGCTCGGCGACCGCCCGGGCGACGGCGGGATCGTCGGGCAACAGGGCGGCCAGGCGCAGCTCGGCGTCCTCGGTGAACAGCATGCCGGTCTCGATCTCGACCAGGGCCTCGAAGCGGGCGAGGCCCTGAGCTTCCGGCAACACCACCGAGAGCACCCCCGCCTGGGCCATCAGCCGCACGGCGCCGCGCGGATCCTCGGCGGCCAGCAGCTTCAGCAGCTCTTTGGAGACCCGCTCGGCCGACAGGCTGGCGGTAAGCTCGCGCAGGTCGTGACAGGCGGCCAGCGCCTCGGCGTTCGGCTCGCCCCTGCCGTACCAGGCGAGGAACCGGAAGAACCGGAGGATGCGTAGGGCGTCCTCGCGGATGCGGGTCCTGGCGTCGCCCACGAAGACGATCCGGCCGGCGCGGGCGTCGGCCAGGCCGCCGGCGGTGGGGTCGTAGAGCTTGCCGGCGGCGTCGGCGTAGAGGGCGTTGAGGCGGAAATCCCGGCGCTGAGCGTCCTCGGCCCAATCCGTGGTGAAGGCGACCACCGCCCGGCGGCCGTCGGTCTCGACGTCGCGGCGCAGGGTGGTGATCTCGAACGGCTGGCCCTGGGCGACGGCGGTGACCGTGCCGTGCTCGACACCGGTGGGCACGGCCTTCAGCCCGCCTGCGGTCAGCGCCTTGGTGACCTGATCCGGTGTCAGGGTGGTGGCGATGTCGATGTCGTCGATGGGCTGCTTCAAGAGGGCGTTGCGCACGCAGCCGCCGACGAAGCGGGCGCAGCCGGGGCCGCCGGCCGCCTCCAGGGCGTCCATCACCGCCCGCGTCGCCGGCGCGGTCATCCACGGCAGGGCGCCCAGGCTCTCGATCATGCCACCGAGGCTCCATAGAGCCGGTCGTAGAGCGCGCGCAGCATGCCGGCGGTGGCGCCCCAGATGTACTGGCCCTCCCAGTTGGCGGCGTAAAAGCGGCGGCGGTCGCCAGCGGGGGTCTCGCGCTCCTGCTGCTCGAGGTTCGCCGGGTCCATCAGGAAGCCGAACGGGGTCTCGAAGATGTCGGCGACCTCATCCGGGTTGGGCGTCAGTTTCAGGTTCGGCGAGACGAAGCCGACCACCGGGACGATCTGGAAACCGGTCATGGTGGTGCGGTAGGGCGTGGAAAGTCCGGCCAGCTCCACGCAGGCCGGATCGAGGCCGACCTCCTCCTCGGCTTCGCGCAGGGCGGTCTGCCAAGGCGTCTCGCCGGGATCGCAGCGGCCACCGGGAAAGGCCACTTGGCCGGTGTGACTGCGCAGGGTGTCCGCCCGGCGGGTGAGCAGCACAGAGAGGCCCTCCTCGCGCTCGACCAGGCCGACCAGCACCGCCGCCGGCGTCCACACCCGGTCGGGATCGTCGACGTGCGCCGGGTTGAGGCTCATATCGCCCTGCACCGCCCCCTGGCCGAGATGCGCCGTGTCGAGGGGGTCGAGATGGCTGGAAATCCAGTGGCGCAACTCCGCCGGCGATGCGTGCGGGCTCACGGCCGGTGCGCTCCGACCGGACCCACCGGGAACCAGGCGCCGTTGGAGGAGACCCCCAGACGCGGACCCTCCGGCGTCTCGCGTTCCTCGGCCAGTTCGACCAGTTCGTAGAACACCGGCCGGGCGATCAGCGCCTCCAGCCCCCGGCGGACGTGCAGATAGGGGTGCGGCGCGCCGGTAGCGGCGTCCAGCTCGACACGGATGGCGTTGTCCGGCCCGGCCTCCACCACGTCGCCGACGTTGGTGAGGAACTGCAGCGCCTCGCCCACCCGGTCGACGCGGACGGCGACGAAGGGCGCGTCCTCGACGGTGATCTTCATCTTCTCGACCGGCGTCACCAGGCAAAAGCCGTCCGGGTCCTTGCGCAGCACGGTGGAGAACAAGCGGACCAGCGCCTCGCGGCCGATCGGCGAGCCCTCGTGGAACCACAGTCCGCTCTTCTTGATGACGATGTCGATCTCGCCGCAGTGGGCCGGGTTCCACAGGTGCACCGGCGGCAGGCCGCGACCGGGCGCCTGGGTCCGCGCCGCCGCCGCCACGCTCTCCAGCCCACCGGTGGTCGTCTCAGCCATGGCCCACAGGTAGGGCCAACCGGCCGGGGGCTCAAGCGGGCTCGACGGGTCCGGACAGGTCCTGGTCGGCGCCGGGGCTCAGGACGCGGACCAGCACGCGGCGCTGGTCGACCGGGCCGGGCATGACGATCTTGCGCGCCGGGGCGGCGGAAAAGCCCAGCGGGCCGAAATAGGGTTGGTCGCCCACCAGCACGATCAGGGCATGGCCGGCCTTGGCCGCCGAGGCGCAGGCCCGTTCGATCAGCGCCGCGCCGAGGCCATTGCTGCGCCAGGCCTCGTCCACTGCGAACGGACCCAGTAGAATCGCCCGCCGTCCGCCGATGGTCACGGCCCACTGCCGGACGCAGCCGACCGGCGCGCCGTCCACCCATGCCACGAATGACAGCGCCAGGACCGGCCGGCGGTGCTCGCGCAGGCGCTCGGCGGCCTTGGCGAAACGGCCGGGGCCGAAGGCGCGGGCGATCAGCCGCTCCACCGCCGGGGCGTCTTCGGGCCGCTCATTGACGAGGGGCGGCAGGGCGATGTCGGCGGCGAGGCTCATGGAAGGCGCGCGCATAGGGACATGACACCGCCCCGTCAACGCCGCGATTGCCGAAGGACCCAGGCTCAAGTTATGGCCGCCCATGTCCGAGCCCCTGCCCAGCACCGCGCGCGCCCTGCTTCGACAGCGTGATTATACCCGGTTCTGGATCGCCCGTTTCTCGAGCGGACTAGGCGGCCAGATCCAGAGCGTCACCATCGGCTGGCAAATCTACACCCTGGCCCGGGTGAGCGAGCATCTGGACGTGCGCCAATCGGCCTTTCTGGTCGGTATGGTGGGCCTGGCGTCGTTCACGCCGCTGTTCCTGCTGGCTCTGCCCGCCGGCGAGACGGCGGACCGGCATGACCGCAAGCTGATCGCCATCGCCTGCCTGGCGGCCGAGTGCGTCGTCGCCGTCGGCCTGGCGGCCATGAGCGGACTGGGGGTGATCAGCGCCAATCTTCTGCTCGGCGCCGCGGTGCTGTTCGGCGGCGCGCGGGCCTATTTGTCGCCGGCCAATTCGGCGCTCGGGCCGATGCTGGTCCCGCGCGAACTGCTACCCCGGGCGATCGCCTGGAACTCCCTGGCCGGACAGACCGCGACCATCGTCGGCTCGGGACTGGGCGGCGTGCTGGTCGGGGTCTCGCCCACCGTCGCCTACGCCGTGGCGGCGGGCCTGTACCTCACCGCGGGCGTCGCGACGCTGATGATCCGCCACGACACTAAGCCCACCGCGCCTTTGGGCTCGAGGGTCGAGCTGATCAAGGAGGGGCTGGTTTACGTCTGGGAAAACCGGGTGGTGTTCGGGGCCATCTCCCTCGACCTGTTCGCGGTGCTGCTGGGCGGCGCGACCGCTCTGTTGCCGGTGTTCGCCCGGGACATCCTGCACGTCGGCTCGGCCGGCTTCGGCCTCCTGCGCGCCAGCACCACCATGGGTGCGGCCTGCATGGCGATCTTCCTGGCCAGCCATCCCTTAAGGCGCCGGGCCGGGATCATTATGTTCGCGGGCGTGGCCGTCTACGGCGCGGCGACGGTGGTGTTCGGGGTGTCGCGGTCCCTGTGGGTTTCGGTGGTCGCCCTGGCGGTGCTGGGCGCTGCGGACATGATCAGCGTCTATGTACGCCAGACCCTGGTGCAGCTGATGACCCCGAATGCGATGCGCGGGCGGGTGTCGGCGGTCTCCGGCCTGTTCGTCTCGGCCTCCAACGATTTCGGGGAATTCGAGAGCGGGGTGGTGGCCAGATTCTTAGGGCCGATCGGCTCGGCGATCTTCGGCGGCGTCGGCGCGCTGATCGTCACCGGGGTCTGGGCGGGCCTGTTTCCCGCCTTGCGCAAGGCCGACCGCCTCGAATAGAGCATTGGCGCAAAGGCATTTTCAAACGGGAGATTTCGCCATGGGTTTGCTTGATGGGAAGGTTGTTCTGGTCACCGGCGGCGGCAACGGCATTGGCCGCGACTGCGCCCTGATCGCCGCGCAGCAAGGCGCCAAGGTGCTGGTCAACGACCTGGGCGGCGGTTTGGCCGGCGGCGATGAAGGCTCGGCGGGACCGGCGGAATCGGTAGCGCAGGAAATCCGCGCGGCCGGCGGCCAGGCGGCCTCCAACTCCGAGAGCGTCACCTCCCTGAAGGCGGTCGAAGGCATGGTCGAGCAGGCGCTGGACACCTTCGGCGGCCTGCATGCGGTGATCAACCCGGCCGGCATCCTGCGCGATGGCATGTTCCACAAGATGACCGAGGCCGACTGGGACAAGGTGATCGAGGTGCACGTGAAGGGCTCCTTCAACGTCGCCCGCGCCACCATTGAGCATTTCCGCAACCAGGAAGACGGCGCGTACATGTTCTTCACCTCGACCTCGGGGCTGCTGGGCAACATCGGCCAGACCAATTACGGCGCGGCCAAGATGGGCATCGCCGGTCTGTCGCGGATCATCGCCATGGAAGGCGCGTCCAAGAACGTGCGCTCCAACTGCCTGGCGCCGGTGGCCTGGACCCGGATGACCCAGTCGGTGCCGATCAAGGACGAAGCCGCCGCCAAACGCCGCGAGGCGATGGCCGCGGCCATTCGCGCCGACCAGCCGGCCCGGTTCGCCGTGGCCATGATCACCGAGGCCGCCAAAAGCGTCTCTGGCCAGATCTTCGGCGCCCAGGGCGAGAACATCATCCTCTACAGCCAACCCCGGGCGATCGAGACGGTGACCAGCGAGAAGGGTTGGACGGTGGAAACGATCATTTCCGAGGCGGTGCCGAAGATGGCGCCGAAGTTCTTCCCCCTCGCCCGCCCGACCCCCAGCATGGCCCAGGCGGCGCAACAGGCGCCGGCTTAACCGAGAGCGTCATCCCGGAAGACCGCGCGAGCGGTCTGTCCGGGATCTGCTTCGCGCGGACTGCGACGCGTAGGACCGGTTCTTCGGGCCGCTGGCGCGGTCCTGCGGCCGGGAAGACGACGGATGTCAGGCCTTGGCGTCGCGGGCGTCGAACAGCAGGTCGACGCGTTCGAAGATGTCCGGCGGCGGGTCGTCGCGGCGGCGGCCGAACGAGCGGCCGAAGCCGGAGCGTGGGCGAGTGTCCTCGCAGCGGTTGGCGAGCCAGGACTTCAGCGCCTCGCGCAGAACCTCGGCGGGCGAGTCAAAGTCACCGGCCGCGACGATGCCGCGAATACGGGACAGTTCCTCTGCGGTAAGCGCGACGCTGATCTTCCCTGATGCTGTCATCGGCGACCTCCGGGACGATAACTGCTTGTAGCACGAAATCGATCCCCGCGGCGCCCGCACTCGCCTATTGGCGTCCACCCGGCGACACGCTTTGGTGATAACCCCGTTATTCGGCCGGCTCCCTTGGCTGGCCGCCCCAAGCTCTGGCATGATTACGTGGGTCAGGGACGACCGACGGAGATGCGCGTGGTCGGCGGTAGGGCGCCTCGGTCCGGCTGGGGGCGACGGCTGAGCCCGGCCGGGGCCGCCGTTTTGGCGCTCGCGCTGCTGGGGGCGCCGGCGCGGGTCTGGGCGGAGGACCTCGATCTGTGCGGCTTCGCCGAGTCCGCCATCGTCGACAGTTCCGAGAACTTCACCATGATGCTCGCCACGCCGCCTGACGGACGGACCAGTCCCTATCCGGTCAAGCCGAACTTCACGGTCACCGACGCGAGCGCCTGCTACGCCTCGGAGGTGAACGGCAAGGATTGGTACGTTGCGTGCGACTGGGACCTCGACGTCACCACCGCCGCCGCGGCCGATGCAAGGGTCGCGCAGACCGTCCAGGAGCTCATCGGCTGCCTGGGGAGCGGCTACCAGCAACGACCGCGTAAGGCGGGCGGCGTCCTCCTCTCGGTCAGCCCGAACGAGGACCGCATCGCCGTCGTCGAGGGTTTCGCCGACGGCCGCTACAAGCTGTTCGTGGAAGTGCTGGGGCCTGGAATGAAGCTCGAGTAGCCCGTTCGATCCCGGTCGGGGGCGGGCCCCGAACTGAATGACCATTCCGACGAAGGAGCCGCGAACATGATCACCGTCTTCGGCGAAGGCAGAGGATTCCGGGTCGTCTGGCTGCTGGAGGAGATGGGGCTGCCTTACCGGCTGCGGCCGGTGGACCTGCTGGTCGGCGTCGAGAACGATCCCGAGTTCCTGGCCATCAACCCCGCCGGGTTCATTCCGGCGATCCAGGACGGCGACGTCACCATGGTCGAGTCGATCGCGATCATGGAGTACTTGATGGCCCGCTACGGTCCGACGCCGCTCGCCCCGGGCCCGCACGATCCCGCGTTCCCCGCCTATCAGCAGTTCCTTCACCTCGGCGAAGCCGGTCTCGCGGCCTCGATCTACTTCGTCAACGGCGCCCGCAACCTGGCGCCGGAGGCCGAACGGCACAACTGGAGCGCCGGCCAGGCGCTGGACGTGTTCGAGACCCGGCTGGGGTTGGTGACGCGGCAGTTGGCGCGCTCGCCCTATCTCGCCGGCGAGGCGTTCACCGCCGCCGACATTTCGGTGACCTACGCCCTGCAATTGGCGCAGAGATCGGTGGGTTTCCCCCTCGGCGAGGCGGAACGGGCCTATGTGGCCCGCACCAGCGGACGCGACGCCTACCAGCGGGCGATGGAAACCTGTCAGGCTACGAAGGCTTGGGCCGCCCGCACCTCCGGTCAGTGACCACGCCGCGCGGCGCCGAGGCCGAAAGAAATCGGGATCGAACGGCGCCTGAAGGCGTTCCGCCATCAAGGTAAATGGCCAAGGCAGTTCACCAGCCCGGTGGCGCGGACCCGAGGACACCCATGACGGAGATCATCCAGTACCCTCGGGCCGAGGGACATCCGTGGCAGTCCCCGGAAGACCAACTCAAGACAGCCTGGGGCGTGGCCGACGCGCTGGCCAAGGTGCTGGTCGAGGTCGGCCGCGACGAGGCTTGGGCGTTGCTTGGCGCGGAGTCCGAACGGATGGTTGGACCGACTCGGAGCCCATCGGAGGAGGCTCAGTCCATGGGGCTCATCTACACGCTCCGGGTGGCGCTCGGCGTCACCGACGAGGCGGGCGATCCCGTCACCTCGCCCTAGGCGTCGGCGCGCTCGCCGCGGTTCAGCGCTTCAGCTGCACGAAGAGCCCGGGGCCGGCCTGGAACTGGGCGGCGATCCGGCCGGATTCGCGAGCCAGGAAGGCGTCGGCGACCCGGCGCGGGCCATCGCCGTGGGCCCAGTCGTAGTCGTCGAAGTGAATCCAGCCGCCGGGCGCCACGCGCGGCGACCACAGCTCGCAGTCGCGGGCGACCTCGGCCTCGGCATGCGCGCCGTCGATGTGCAGGAAGGCGATCTCGCCTTGGTAGACGGTGGTCCCGAAGGCGTCGGTGGTGACGGTCAGCGCTTCGCCATAGGCGCGGGCGGCGTCGGCGGAGCGGGCGCGCAGATAGTTGAGCCGGCCGTCGGCGATGGGCGAGAGATTGATCTCGAAGATCGCCAGCGCCTCGTCCGCCCGAGGCGCGCCCTTGACCAGGGTGTCGTTGAGCCACGGATCGATGCAGAGCACCGGACCCACCTGGTAGCGGCGGGCGAGCCAGACCAGCAGGGCGGCCGAGCGGCCCCAGCCGGCGCCGATCTCGACCACGTCGCCTTTAGGCGCGTGGCGCATCGCCTCCATCACCGCGATCATGGTGGCCTCGCCGCAGCCGCCGGGAATGGCGTCCACCAGCCGCATCAGTCCAGCGCGCTCCAGCGGCGTCAGCGCCGGCTGGCCCGGCGCGGCCGGCCAGAAGCGCGGGGTCTTCAGCGCTGAGACCCGTTCGCGCAGGGCGCGGTAGACGCGTGCGTCGTCCTGGGGCGCGACGTGCGATTCCAGGGTTTGTTTCAAGGCGACCATTGTCAGTGTCGGCCCCAGCCGTTCGAAGGCACCACAGCATCATGTTGTGGTTAAGGGCGGGCTAAGACTTCCGCCCAGGCCGGTGCGCGATCGCCGCACCCTGGCCGCCGAACGCCCCGGCTTGACCAGCCGGACGCCAGGCCCGAAGACATTTCCAACAAACGTTTGATTAGGGAGGAGACGATGGGTCGTCTTGAGGGTCGCTCGACGGTGGTGACGGGCGCGGCGAGCGGCATCGGCCGGGCCACGTCGCTGATCTTCGCCCGAGAGGGCGCGTCGGTGGTTTGCGTCGACCGCTCGCCGGAAGTGGAGGCGACGGCCGCCAAGATCCGCGAGGCGGGCGGCCGGGCCGTCGCCTTGCAGGCCGACGCCGGCAAGGAAGACGACGTCAAGGCCTACATCGACCGAGCGGTCTCCGAGTTCGGCGGCCTGGATGCGGTCTACGCCAACGCCGGCATCGGCGCGGCGCCGGGCGCATTCGGACCGCTGGAGCAGCTGACCCCGGAAGGCTGGATGGAGGTGCTGCGGGTCAATCTGATCGGGCCGTTCCTGGCCATCAAGCACGCCAGCGAAGTGATGAAGGCCAAGGGCAAGGGCTCGATCATCTGCACCGCCTCGGTGGCCGGCATCCGCTCCGGCGCCGGCGGGGCGCCCTATTCGGCCTCGAAAGCCGGGGTGATCAACCTGGTGCAGACCACCGCCAACCTGCTCTACGGCACCGGCGTCAGGGTCAACGCCATCTGCCCGGGCCTGATCGAGACCGGCATGACCCGGGGCGTCTACGTCCGCGCCCGCGAGCGCGGCACCGAGGACCGGATCGGCCAGCTGAACCCGCTGAAGCGCGGCGGCGAGCCGGAGGAGATCGCCGGCGCGGCGCTGTTCCTGGCCAGCGACGACAGTTCCTACGTCAACGGCCACGCCCTGGTGGTCGACGGCGGCCTGTCCAGCTCGCACCCGGTGGGCCAGCGGCGCGGTCCCAACTGATCGGGCGCTTGCCCGGCGTCCGCGATGACGCGAGGATAGGACTTTCACGCAAGCCAAGAGCCGCATGCCTCAAGCGGCCAGTCATTTTGATCGAAGGGTAGGATTGATGGACGAACCCATTTCCCTGGGACGGCGGCTGACGCAGTTGGCGCAGGAGCGGCCGGACCGGCCCGCCGTCACCGACATCCGGCGCACGGTCACCTGGAGAAAGCTGGACCTGAGGACCAACCGCATCGCCCGCGGGCTGCAGGCGGTCGGGGTCAAGCAGGGCGACCTGGTGACCCTCGGCCTGCCCAACAGCGTCGAGTTCATCGAGGCCTGCTACGCCCTGTGGAAGATCGGCGCCGTGCCGCAGCCGATCTCCTACCGGCTGCCCAGGCATGAGGCCGAGGCGGTGATGGACCTGGCCGAGACGCCGATCCTGATCGCCACCGGCACGGTGGAAGGCAACAAGCCGCGCTATGACGTCGACGCCCTGATCGCGCTGTCGGACGACGACAGCCCGCACGAGGATCGCATCGCCCCCTACTACAAGGCGCCCACCTCCGGCGGCTCGACCGGGCGGCCGAAGCTGATCCTGTCCGGCGGCCCCGGGGTGACTCTGGGCGGGACGACCGGCGGCTACCGGACCACCGCCGACGACGTGATGATCATGCCCGGGCCGCTCTACCACAACGGCCCGCTGACCTCGTCCTTCGGCGGGCTGAACGTCGGCGCACACCTGGTGGTGCTGCCGCGGTTCGACGCCGAGGAGACTCTGAAGGCGGTCGACCGGCACAAGGGCACCTGGATGTACCTGGTGCCGACGATGATGAGCCGCATCTGGCGGCTGCCGGAGGAGGTTCGCGCTCAGTACGACGTCACCTCGCTGAAGACCGTCTGGCACCTGGCCGCGCCCTGCCCGCCCTGGCTGAAAGAAGCCTGGATCCACTGGCTGGGCCCGGACGTGATCATGGAGCTCTACGCCGGCACCGAGGCGCAGGCGGTGACCATCATCACCGGGACCGAGTGGCTGGAGCACCGGGGCTCGGTGGGCAAGGTGGCCTTCGGCGAGATGGCCGCCTTCGACGCCAACGCCAATCGGCTGCCGCCGGGCGAGATCGGCGAAGTCTATATGCGTCGGCCGGAGGGCTCGGCGCCCTCCTACCACTACCGCGGGGCGACCGCGCGAACGCTGGAGGGCGGCTGGGAGTCGCTCGGCGACATCGGCTATTTCGACGCCGACGGCTATCTCTACCTGGCCGACCGGCGCACCGACATGATTCTGGTCGGCGGCTCCAACGTCTATCCGGCCGAGATCGAGTCGGCGCTGGACGAGCATCCACTGGTGCAGTCGAGCGCGGTGATCGGCCTGCCGGACGAGGAGCTGGGCAACCTGATCCACGCCATCGTCCAGCCGCGGGAGGGCCTCACCGAGGCCGATCTGCGCGAGCACGTGCGGGGCCTGCTGGTCACCTACAAGCAGCCTCGGACCTACGAGTTCGTCAGCGACAACATCCGGGACGACGCCGGCAAGGTCCGCCGCACCCAGCTGCGCGACGAGCGGATCGCCCGCCTGAAAGAGACCGCCGAATTCTAGAGCCCGACATTTCGGAATGATTGAACCGATGGAACCCAATTCATGAGCATCAAAGGCAAGGCCTACGTCATCGGCGCCTACGAGCACCCGCTTCGGGAGATCCCCGACCGCTCGACGGCCCAGGTCCACATGGAATGCGCCCTCGGCGCCATCGCCGACGCCGGCATCTCCAAGGACGACATCGACGGCTACTTCTGCGCCGGCGACGCGCCCGGCTTCGGCGCCATGTCGATGGCCGACTACATGGGCCTGAAGCTCCGCCACATGGACTCCACCGAGACCGGCGGCTCGTCCTACATCGTCCACGCCGGCCATGCCGCCGAGGCGATCGCGGCGGGCAAGTGCAAGATCGCCCTGATCACCCTGGCCGGTCGGCCGGTGGGCGGCCGGGTGGGCCTGGGCGGACCCCGCGCGCCCGGCGGAGGTGGCGGACGCCCCGGCGGCGGCCCGCCCGGCATGCAGGGCGGCGGCATCAACGAGGTCCCCGAAGCCGGCTACGAGAACATCTGGGGCGGCTCGACCCACAACACCTACGGCATGTGCGCCATGCGCCACATGTACGAGTTCGGCACCACCTCCGAGCAGCTGGCCTGGATCAAGGTCGCCGCCTCGCATCACGCCCAGTGGAACGAGCACGCCATGTTGCGCCAGGTGGTGACGGTGGAGGAGGTGCTGGCCTCGCCGATGATCGCCGACCCGCTGCACCGGATGGACTGCTGCGTGGTCTCCGACGGCGGCGGCGCGGTGATCCTGGCCTCGCCGGAGATCGCCAAGAGCCTGAAGCGGCCGCTGGTGAAGGTGATCGGCCACGGCGAGGCGCCCAAGGGCCCACGCGGCGGCCAGGACCTGGACCTGACCTATTCCGGCGCCGTCTGGTCGGGACCGCCAGCCTGGGCAGAGGCCGGGATCACGCCGGCCGACATCAAGTACGCCTCGATCTACGACAGCTTCACCATCACCGTGCTGATGCAGCTGGAGGACCTGGGCTTTTGCAAGAAGGGCGAGGGCGGCAAGTTCGTCGCCGACGGCAACCTGATCTCTGGGGTCGGCAAGCTGCCGTTCAACACCGACGGCGGCGGCCTGTGCAACAACCACCCGACCAACCGGGGCGGCATCACCAAGATCATCGAGGCCGTGCGCCAGCTGCGCGGCGAAGCGCATCCGAAGGTGCAGGTGCCCAGCTGCGACCTGGCCATCGCCCACGGCACCGGCGGCTCACTCGGCACCCGTCACGGCGCGGGCACGCTCATCATGGAAAGGGAATAGGCCCGATGTCCGACGTCAACGAACGCCCGGCGGTGACCGAGCGGCGCATCCCCGCCCCGGCCCAGAACCTGGAGAGCAAACCCTTCTGGGACGCCGCAACGGAAGGCCGCTTCCTGATCAAGCGCTGCACCGCCTGTGGTAAGGCGCACTGGTATCCGCGCACCTACTGTCCGTTCTGTTCCTCCGGCGAGACGAAATGGGAGGAGAGTCCCGGCGAGGGGGTGATCTACACCTACAGCGTCATGCACCGGAACACGCCGGTGCCCTACGCCATCGGCTATGTGACCCTGGATGAGGGCGTCTCGCTCTTGACCAACTTTGTCGATTGCGAGCTGTCGTCCTTAAGGATCGGCCAGCGGGTGAAGATCAAGTGGACCCCCACCGAGGGCGGCCCGCCGGTGTTCACCTTCACCCCGGCGTGACGGAGACCGGTCAGCCGGGAGTGTCTGATGCGCCTCATCTACATCGACATCGACACTCTCAGGCCCGACCACCTGGGCTGCTACGGCTATCCGCGGGCGACCAGTCCGAACATCGACGCCCTGGCGGCCGAGGGGGTCCTGTTCGGCAACGTCCACGCCTCCGACACACCCTGCCTGCCCAGCCGCACGGCGCTGCTCACCGGACGCTTCGGCATCCGTAACGGCGTGGTCAACCACGGCGGCGTCGACGCCGACCCGGTGATCGGCGGCCCCGACCGGCAGTTCTGGTCGCGGATACAGATCGACAGCTTCCCGTCCTGCCTGAAGCGGGCGGGGATGCACACGGTGAGCGTCAGTTCGTTCGCCCAGCGGCACTCGGCGTTCCACTGGTACGCCGGCTTCGACGAGGGGCTGAACGTCGGCAAGTACGGGCTGGAGACCGCCGATGAGGTCTTCGCCATCGCCGAGGACTGGCTGA
>Ga0302279_10002089_pt1 | contig 27110 bp, 23 predicted proteins | sample III_Bog_N3_3_FD_194541 | JGI IMG/M metagenome (GOLD analysis project Ga0302279, IMG submission 194541) | Peat permafrost microbial communities from Stordalen Mire near Abisko, Sweden - III_Bog_N3_3 | ecosystem: Environmental > Terrestrial > Soil > Wetlands > Peat | place: Sweden: Abisko... | reverse complement strand
GGCCCGACCCCGACCCCGACCCCGACCCCGACCCTTTCTTGAAAGTTTCGCCCCCCCTCCGGCGACTAGCTCAAAGCCCCCATGGACCAGGACCGTTTTGAGGCCGAAATCGTCTCCCTCGCCGCCGAAGGCGTGAAGCTCACGGTCGCGAACGTCTCCGCGCGCACGTTCCTCCCCCTCCGCGGCGTCGAAGGGATGCTCGATTCCATGGTCGGGAGCCAGCGCCTCGACAGCGAGGTCGACGAGACCCACGGAGTCGTCGTCTACCGCGTCCGGGGCCTCGATCCCGGCGCAGCGCGCGCGCGCCTCTCCTTGCTCGAACGCGAAATCGAGGGCGAAACGTCCCGAGCCCTCGCGCGGCGCCCGATACAGTACCCCCAGTTCCCGGTCGCCAGGAGACGCGCGGAGAAGAGCGTCCTCTCCGGCACCCTGCTCGCCGCCATCTTCGGCCCGCTCGGCCTCCTCTACGCCGGGCCGCTCGAGGAAGTCGCGATCGGGTTCGCGGGGTTCCTCGCGCTCCTGTTCGCGAGCAGCATCCCCCTCATCGGCCGGCTGGCGGGCGCGTTCATTCCGTTCGTGTGGCTCGCGTCGATCGCGATCCAGATCGTCTACGTGGCGCGCTTCAACGCGAACGGGGAGCGGACGGCGCTCCTCCCACGCCGCGGATGGCGCTCTCTCGGACGGTTCCGCGCGTAGAGCGAGGGGCTACTTCACGCTCGCCGTGGTCGTCTTCTTCGGCACTCCGAGCACCATCCGCGCCGCGGCGTCGATCGGCACTCCCCCCCGCGCGAGCCTGTCGAGCATCCGGCTGAGCGCGGGGCGCAGCACCTTCGGCGAGACTTCGACCTCCTCGGCCGCCTCGCGGAGCGCGTCGTCCACCATCGACTGGGCGGTCGCGGGGATCGCCGCCGGCGCGGGTGGCAACGGCGCGGCGGCGGCGGGTGGTGCCGCAGGGCGCGCGGGCGGCGGCAGCCCCATCCCGATGGAAGCGAGGTCGACGCCCGACTCTCGCGCGAGCGCCTCGAGCAGCGGCCGAGGCGCGTCCTCGAGCAGCTTCAGGAGCTCCATGCGAACCTCCATGGACGGCATGGTCCGGCGCCTCTCCCACCGGTAAACGGTATTCGGGTACGTGTCGAAGTGACTAGCGATCGAGGTCTGCGACATCCCCGTCGCCTCGCGCGCACTCGTCAGCGCAGCGCCGAACGTAGAAGGCTTGGCCATGGCTCGGCGCGGATGATGAAGCGTTTCATCGTCGACGACGAGTGGATTCATCAACTCCGCGGCAATCGCGGTGGGCATCGACGAAATGACTCATCGCGCCGGTAGGATTCGCTCGACGAGCGAGTAGAGACGAATCGTCGCACCTGTCCGGCGATTCATCAGCGTCGATGCGCGTTGCCTCGAGTTGGATGAAACGATTCATCGAACGCGTGAAAGGCCCCATCGATCCCGATGGAGCCTCTCGTCACCGTCCGGGAGACGCGCCTCACGCTCGCAGAGACGACCCCAGGACGACGACAGCCGACTCCACGACGCCCTAGCGCCAGGAGTCAGCGTCGTATCGCCGTCACTCGCCCTTCGATCCGGCCTTCCGGTTCTCGTCGATGATCGGCTTCAAGAGCACGCCCGGCTCGCTGTCCGCGTCGTCGTCCTTGGAGTCTTCGTCGCTCTTGGCGTTCTTCGTGTCCTTCGCGTCTTCCATCGGCAGGACCTGGAGCTCGTCGAGGCGGGCAAGGATCTTCACCGGATCTTGCTCTTCGGGCTTGGGCGGCGGCGGCCACGAGGCGACGTAGTCGGGCTTCTCGCCGGGGCTGCTGGCGTCGATCCACGCGACATGTCCGGTGCCGGAGTTGCGGACGTCCATGTGGATGAACGAGGAGTTCGGGTAGAAGCCGCAGCCGGTGTCGTCGAGCGTCTTGCAGTACGCGACCAGGTCCGTGTTCTCGACCCCCTCGATGCGGAAGTCGATGGCGCGGCCGATGGCGTGGAAGCTCCCCTTGCTGGTCGGGCGGTAGCCGCTCACGACGAACATCCTGGGGACGTCGCCCGGCTTGGCGAAGTGATCGATCATCAGCTGGAGGCGCTCGACGAGGCGTCCGTCGAGGCGGCGGATTCCGGGGGCGAGCTCGTCGGCGTCCTTCTTGTCGGCCTTCGCGGCCAGCTCGGCGAGGGGGTCGGTCGGCTTCGCGGCGCTCCCCGGCCGTGCGAGCACCGACATCTCCTCGATGGCGAGCGGCGCGGCGCTGCCGTCGCACTTCGTCAGGGAGAACGACTCTTCTTCCTCACCGCGCGTCACCGAGACCGGCGCGTGCAGGCAGGGGGCCTTCGCATGCTTGGGCTTGTGGGTCGACGGGGCCGGAGCCTCGCTCCCGCGAAACGTGGCGCGCACGATCGGCGTCGTGCGCGGCTCGACGGCGTGCCCCTTCTCGGCGTGCGCCTTCGCGAGGTGCGCCTTTTCGACGTGCGCCTTCTCGTGGGTCTTCTCGGCGTGCGTCTTCTCCTTCGGCTCGGCCGGAGCGGGGCAGCTCTCGGGGAGATCGGCCCGCGGCGCGGTGGCCGCCGCGCTGATGGTCGGCAGCGGGGTCTTCGACGGCTTCGGCGGGGGCTTGGTGCTCGCGCGCTCCGCCATCACCTGCTCGGTGACGTCGGTGACGTCGGTGTCGTCCCCCTTGGTCGCCTCGACCTTCGTCGCACGGGCGGGCTTCGCGTGCGGAGCGTCGCCCTTGGACGGCGTCGTCTCGCGCTTGTCGCCCTTCTCGTTCTTCGCGACCTCCGCCTCATGGCGCGTCCCGCGCTTCGGCGTCTTCTTCTTGGCGTGCTCGTGCGAAGGGCTCGCATGACGAACCTGCTTCGTCGTCGCCGGTGCATCGGTCGTTTCGGCCGCGCGCGCGACCAGCGGCGACGAGAGCACCGCCGCAATCCCCACGAGACGCCCGACCCACGACATCACGACCTTCGGCAGCATCGGCTTCTCCTCCAGAGACGCGAGACGTTCCTCCTCGCGGTATGAGCACCTTCGCCTACATGCCCCCACTCCGGCCAAGAAAGCCGATCCGTTTCCTTCCCAGGGTTGACCCCCGGCTGGATTCACGTGATGTCACGCGGCGATGAACGGGCCTTTTGATCCCAAGCGCACCTCCAACGGGGGGAGTCCGCAGGCGAGCTCGGAGCGACGGGTCCCTGCCGCGCCGCGGTCACAGACCAGCGTGAGCCGCCCCGAAGAGGACGACGCGCGGGCGTCCAGCAAGTACCGGGCGGCGCTCGAAGCGTTGTTCGCGAAGACTGCGGAGAAGGCCGCGACGGTCGCCGAGCCGGAGACGGCGCGGACGGCGAAGATCGTGAGCGTCCCGTCGCGCGACGACCCGCGGCGCGAGGAGCGGGAGAAGCGCCTCGGGAAGCTGATGGCGGCCGAGGGGCGCATGGCCGTCACCAAGGCGTGCGAGGCGTACCTGCACGCGAAGCTCGAGCTGCCGCGCGAGCAGGAAGTGATGCTCAAGCTGCTCGATCACGATCGCGACGACCGGGTGCTCTTCGCGCTCGAGACGCTCTCGACGCTCCTCGATCAGGAGGCGCCGCAGCGTCGCGCCGTGCTCGAAGCGCGGCTGCGACGGCTCGAGGCCGACGCGGAGGACGCGGACGTGCGAGCGCTCGCCGAGTCGCTTCGCAAGAAGCTCGCGCGCGGATCGAACGGAGCCCACGGGGGACGCTGATGGATCGCGCCCAGTTCGAAGCGCAGTGGAAGCAGCTCGTCGGCGACGCGGCGCGCGCGACGGCGAACACGGGGTGCGTCGGCTGCGAGCGGTGCGAGCGATGCACCGACTGCACCTTCTGCGAGGAGTGCAAAGGGACGGCGCGCTCGCACTACTGCACGTCGTGCGAGAGCTGCACCGACTGCTCGCACTGCGCGCGCTGCACGGCGTGCCTCGCGTGCCAGCAGTGCATCGAGTGCGAGCGGTGCGTGGGGAGCGCCTACCTCGTGAAGAGCGTCGGGTGCAGCGGGTGCACGTACTGCTTCGGGTGCGTCGGGCTCTCGAAGAAGGATTTCCACATCCTCAACGAGCCGTACGATCGCCAGACGTACTTCGCGCTCGTCGCCAAGCTCACGCGCGAGCTGCGCATCGCATGAGGGCGCTCGTCCAGCGGGTGGCGTGGGCGAAGGTGGAGGTCGATGACGAGGTCACGGGCGCCATCGAGAAGGGCCTGCTCGTGTACCTCGGCGCGGGCAAAGGGGACGGCGACGTCGAGCGGGCGTACGTGCTCCAGAAGGTGATCGGGCTTCGCATCTTCGAGGACGACGCGGGGAAGATGAACCTGAGCGTGCTCGACGTGGGGGGCGCGCTGCTCGTCGTGAGCCAGTTCACGCTCTACGGCGACGTGCGCGGCGGGCGGAGACCCAGCTTCGTGGACGCGATGCCCCCGGAGGACGCGGAGCGGGCGTACGACGCGTTCGTGCGGGAGGCGCGCCAACAGATCAAGGTCGAGACGGGGCGCTTCCGCGCGCACATGCGCGTGAGCTCGCTCAACGACGGCCCTGTGACGCTCTGGATCGACTCCGCCGCGAAGTCTGGCGATACTCGCACTCCGTGAGCGACGAACCGAAGGCGCCCGTACGCGTGGCGAGCGACGAGAAGCCCGACGCGCTGCTCGATGCGCTGTGGGCGCGCGTGATGGAAGCGTGGGACGACGACAAGCCGCACCACGCGGTGCTCGAGTACGCGATCGCGCAGCAGAAGCTGCCGGAGGTGGCCGCGCGCTACCGCGCCGTGAAGGACGGCGACGCCGAGAAGGCGGCGCGCGCGCAGAAGAAGCTCGACGGGATCGTGATCGCCGCGACGCACCTCTTGATGGCGATGAAGACGCCGGCCGCCCCGACGAAGGTGCCGACGTCGATCACGATCACCGCGTTCGTGATTTGCCTGGTGCTGATCGGGTGGGTGGCGCACCTGGTCTTTCGGCGGGGGTGACCTGGGCCATCCGCGCTGCGAGCGCGATCGCTTCTTTCATCCCGCGCGCGTCGCTCTTCCCCGTGCCGGCGATGTCGTACGCGGTGCCGTGATCGACGCTGGTGCGGATGATGGGGAGCGCGAGCGACACGTTCACCGACTCGCCGAAGCCGACCAGCTTCATCGGGATGGTCGCCTGGTCGTGGTACATCGCGAGGACGCCGTCGTACCCGCCGAGATTGGCCTTCCGGAACGCGGTCTCGGCGCCGAGGGGCCCTTCGAGGGTCACGCGCGCACCGCCGAGCAGATCCCTCGCGCGCGCGATGCCGGGAGCGATGGCGCGTGACTCCTCCTGCCCGAGGAGCCCCCCTTCGCCGGCGTGCGGGTTGAGCGAGCAGACGGCGATGCGCGGCGCGCGGCGGCCGGTGCGGAGGGCGAGCAGGAAGCGGGCGAGCCAGTACATCGCGCTGGCGACGGCGCTCTCGGTGATCGCGCGCGGAACCTTCGACAGCGGGATGTGCGTGGTGACGAGCGCGGTCGTGAACTTCTCGCACCAGAAGGCCATGACGACCTCGCTCGCGCGGAGGCGTCGCTGGAGGTGCTCGGTGTGGCCCAGGAAGAGCGAAGCGGCCGGGCCGCCGGAGAGCGCGATGATCTCCTTGCTGACGGGCCCGGTGACCATCGCGTCGGCGTCTCCGCGCGACGCGAGATCGCACGCTGCGTCCACCCACGCGAGCTGCGCCGCGCCGTCGGCCGGCGTCGGGTGACCCGCGCGCCCGGGGCGGAACGTGTCGCCCAGCGGGTCCCAGACTCCGACCTTCCCTGGCGCGAGCTCCCACGCTTCGCTCGCGGACGCGACCTGCACGAACCTCGCGCGCGCGATCTTCTTCACGCGCGCCGCCCGCTCGACCGCGTCCCACGCCCCCACGAGCAGCACGCGATGCGCGCTCGCAGCGTCCGCCGCGGCCTCCGCGCTCACCTCGGGCCCGATGCCGCACGGGCAGCCGATGCTCACGGCGAGCCGCACGCTCTTCATCGCGACTTCGCTCCTCGACCGTCGCTCTTGTCGCGTTTGCCCTCTTTGCCTCGCGGCTCGCGCTCCTCGTCGACCGCTTCGTCGCCTCGCGGTGCGCGGAGCTTGTAGCCGGCGCCCCGCATCGTCTCCAGCGGGAGCCCGTCGCCGAGCTTGGCGCGCAGGCGCCGCACGTGGATGTCGACCGTGCGTGCGCCCCCCTCGTAGCGGGCGCCCCACACCCTCGCGAGGAGCACGTCGCGCGAGAAGACGCGCCCGCGATTCGCCGCCAGGTAGGCGACCAGCGCGAACTCCTTCGCCGTGAGCGCCACGCGCCGCCCCTCGAGCGTCACCTCGTGCGCCGCGCGATCGATCACGAGCGGTCCGATCTTGAACCGCTCCTCGGTCGAGAACTCGCTCCGCTTCCACTCGAGAGATCGGATGCGCGCGTACAGCTCGGCGGGGTCGTACGGCGAGACGATGAAGTCGTCGAACCCGCTCGAGGGCTCGAGGCGCGCCACCTGCCGGGTCGGCAGCTGGATGAGCGCGGGGACGTCCTGCAGTCGCGGCTCGCGCCTCGCCGCGCGGAGAGAGGCGACGGCCAGGTCGGGGCGGTCGCCCGCTTCGAACACGATGGCGCGTGGCGATCCTTCCTCGCGATCGAGCACCCGCGTGAAGTCGTCCCACAGGTCGATCGCGCGGACCTCGGCACCGAGCTGCCGCAGGAGCGCCGCGGCCCCCTCTTCGTTGTCGAGCGTCGGCCCGTGACCGACGACGATCACGAACGTCGCCCCCTTCGCGGGGCCGGCCATCCCCACGGGGAATACCGCGCGAGCGGGCGCGCGTCGAGCCTCGCGGCTAGCCGATCTTCGTCCCGCCGACTGTGATCGCGCTGATCTTGATCGTCGGACACCCGACGCCGACCGGCACGCTCTGGCCATCTTTGCCGCACGTCCAGATGCCGTCGGAGATGCCGACGTCGTTCCCGAGCATCGTGACCTTGCGGAGAACCTCGGGGCCGTTGCCGATCAGGTTCACCCCCTTCAAAGGGGTCGTCAGCTTCCCGTCCTCGATGAGGTAGCTCTCGGTGAGCGAGAAGACGAAGTCGCCGTTGGCGATGTCCACCTGCCCGCCGCCGAAGCGCTTGGCGTAGATCCCGCGCTTCACGCTCCGGACGATCTCCTCGGGGTCGTGCGGACCCGCGGTGAGGATCGTGTTGGTCATGCGCGGCATCGGCGCGCACGCGAAGCTCTCGCGCCGCCCGTTGCCGCTCGGCTCACGCTTGTAGAACCCCGCGCTGTGCCGGTCGTGCATGTACCCGACGAGCTTCCCCTTCTCGATGAGGACGCTCGTGCGGGGCTCGTTCCCCTCGTCGTCGACGTTGATGGTGCCGCGCGACTGGAGCAACGTCGCGTCGTCGATCACGGTGCAGAGCTCACTGGCGACGTCGTCGCCGATCTTGCCGGAGTAGTTGCTCGTCCCCTTGCGGTTGAAGTCCGCTTCGAGGCCGTGGCCCACCGCTTCGTGGAGCAGGATGCCGCTGTCGCCCGGGGCGAGAACGACCTCCATCGTGCCGGCCGGCGCCTCCTGCGCGTCGAGCATCCGGATCGCCTGCTCGGCGGCCTGGCGTGCGTGCCACTCGGGGCTCTTCCCCTCGAAGTACCCGAGCGTCGTGCGCCCCCCTCCGCCCGAGGACCCCTCCTGCCGCTTGCCGTTCTGCTCGGCGATCGCGCGGACACCGAAGCGGACGAGCGGCTGCACGTCGTGCGCCATCTTCCCGTCCGAGGTGACCACGAGGATCTCGCGGATCTCTTCCGCGAGGCTCGCTTCCACCTTCAGAATGCGCCTGTCGAAGGCGTGCGCCTCCGCCGCGGCGCGCTCGAGGAGCTTTCGCTTTTCCAGCCCGTTGACGTCGAGCGTCACGCGGTCGAGCTCGTAGCGCTCGGGGAGCTTCGCCAGGCCTTTGGCGGCAATAGGCGCCTTCGCCCCGCCACCGCTGGCAATCTGTGCCGCCGTCTCCGCCGCGCGCTTCATCGCGTCCCAGTCGAGCTGCTCGACGTAGGCGTAGCCCGTCGCGTCCCCCTTCATGACGCGCACGCCGAGCCCCATGGAAACGCCGCGCGAGGCGTTCTTCAGGATCCCCTCGTCGAAGACGAATCCCCCCGCTGCGCGGTACTCGAAGAAGAGGTCGGCGTAGTCGCCGCCACCGTCGAGTGCGACGGAGAGGAGCTTCTCGCAAGTGCGGGTGTCGATGGCGTTCGAGCCGCCGGCAGCGAACGGGGCCCTGTAAAGTTCGGATCGTGTCGGCATCAGGCGAGAGAACGTAAGCGTCGCCACGCGGTACGTCGAGGTGCTCCTCGCTCGCGCACAAGGTACGCCTCCCCGGATGGAGGCGAATCGCGGGTCACCTCTGCGGGCAAAGTATGCAAACGGTGAGAATCGAGGCTAATCTTGACGGAGGTGCTGAGCCTTCGCTTCGCACGACCTTGGACCGTTAACCAGTCCTGATGACGCACGTTTGTCCGACCACCCCTGTGACGACACGACAGTTCAAAACGTGCTCAACGTGAACCCAGTGACCAGCGCGATTCGGAGTACCCCGGCCCGTGGCGATTGACCGCGACAAGGTCCTCCAGGCGGCCCAGAAGTTCGTCGAGAAGAAGAAGTACGACAAGGCCGTTCTCGAGTACCAAAAGCTAGTCGCAGAGGATCCGAACGACGCTCGGACTCTGCTCAAGATCGGGGACCTCCAGTCGAAAATGGAGGCGTACCCCGACGCCATCGGCACGTACGAACGGGTCGGGAAGTTCTACGCGGTCCAGGGGTTCGCGCTCAAAGCGATCGCCGTCTACAAGCAGATCCGCGAGCTCATCGCCAAGCACGCGCCGCAGCTCGAAGACAAGTACGGGCACATCACGCCGAAGCTGGCGGAGCTGTACCAGCAGCTCGGTCTGACGAGCGACGCGCTCGCCGCCCTCGACGAGGTGGCGACCAAGTTCCAGAGGCAGAACAAGGACCAGGACGCGATCGACGTCTTCCGGAAGATCGTCGAGCTCGACCCGACCAACCCCCTCCCCCACCTCCGCCTGGCCGAAGCGCTCTCCCGCGTGAAGGACACGGAGGCCGCGGTGGCCGAGTTCGGTCTGGCGGCGTCGCAGCTCGCACGGCTCGGTCGGCGCGACGACGCGCTCAAGGTGATCGAGCGCCTGCTCCACCACAAAGCCGATCCGACGCACGCGCGCATCGCCGCCGAGCTGTACCTCGCGCGCAACCAGCAGAACGACGGGATGCAGGCGCTGGCGAAGCTCCAGATCTGCTTCCAGGCCAATCCGAAGGACCTCGACACGCTGGCTCTGCTCGCACGCGCGTTCGCCGCGATCGGGCAAGCGGCCAAGGGGATCGAAGTCCAGAAGGAGATGGCGAAGATTGCCCGCGAGCAGGGCAAGATCGAGCTGTTCAAGCAGCTGGTCGAAAAGCTCGTGCGCGCCGCGCCGAACGACGAGGGGGTGCGGGCGCTCATCGCGACCGCGCGCGAAGACGACGCGAAGGCCGCCGCCGCTGCGGCTCCCCCCGAGCCGTCGTACGAGGACCGCGGTGCCGCGCCGATCGACGACCTCGAGTACGAGGCGGTCGAGACCGGCGACATCGAAGAGCACGAGCTGGAGGCGGCGCTGGATGCAGACCCGATCCCGCTCCGGAGCGATCGCCCGCCGCGCATGCGCGAGCCCGCGCCGTACGACGATTCGTCGCCCGAGCTCACTGTGGGCGACGATCAGCTCGTCGCGGAGGACTATTCGGGCGAGGTCCCCGACACCGGGCAGCAGGTGGCACAGGCGCTCTCCGACGCCGCTTCGTTCCGGCGCGTACGCCTCTACCCGAAGGCCGTCGAGACGCTCCGCATCGGGCTGGAGCTCGAGCCCCGCTCGCTCGATCTCCGCGAGATGCTGCGCGACGTCCTGCTCGAGGCAGGCGACGTGGACAACGCGGTCCTGGAGATGCTCGACCTCGCGACGCTCTACGTCGACTCGCTCGACGGCGACGCGGCGGCGCGCTGCCTGCAGGACGTGCTCGCGTACGACCCGCCGAACCTCCGCGCGCGCGCGATGCTGCACGAGCTCGGCTACGAGGTCATCGACGAGCCGGAGCAGGCGCAGGAGTACGCGCAGAGCGCGCCGGATCAGGTGGCCGCTCCGCAGCCTGCCCGAGCCCCCGATCCTCGAGACGACTACGGCGGCGGCTACGACGAGCCGCTCCCCGCCTACGAGCTCGAAGAGGTCGGCACCGGCCCCATCGCGTACGACGACCGCTCGATCGGCACTTCACCGGACGCCCGCCCGCAAGACCCGCGCCCCCCCGCCGCGAACGCCAGCTCGCTCGGCGAGATGGACGACCCGTTCCTCGACGGAGGCGGCGAGCCGCTCCCGAGCTTCCCGCTCGAATCGGGGCCCGAAAGCGCGGCAGCATTCGATCTCGTCGAACGGAATCACGCGGAAGAGGACGACTTCGCCAACGACGATCTCGACTCGACGGCGGCTCGCCCCGAGGCGATCACGGAGTCGCCGCAGGCCGAGCCCGAGCCGCTCGAGGCTGCACCCGAGTCGCCGCTCCCCGCCGTCTCCGGTCCGCCCGGCCCGGAGCTCGAGGAGGCGCTCGAAGAAGCCGAGTTCTTCGCGTCCCGCGGCCTGTTCGACGACGCGAAGAACATCCTTCGCGAGCAGCTCGAGCGGCTTCCGAAGCACCCGCTGCTACGCGAGCGACTGGACGAGCTGACCGCACAAGAGAACGCAAAGCGCGGGTCGGGTGCGCGCGAGCGTCCGAGCGGCCCCATCGCCGATCACGAGTCGGCGGATCGCGCGTTCGACATCGCCGCGTCACTGGACGCGCTCGAGCAGAGCGATCGCGACAAGGGGGATGAAGGGGGCGGCGGTACGTTCTCGGAGCCCGAGCAGCAGGTCGACGTCGAGGAGGTCTTCGCCAAGTTCAAGGAGGGGGTCGCCAAGCAGATCAGCGTCGACGACGCGCAATCGCACTACGACCTCGGCCTCGCCTACAAGGAGATGGGCCTGCTCGAGGACGCCGTGCGCGAGTTCGAGGTCGCCGCGCGCGACGCGAAGCGCGAGTGCGTGTGCCGATCGATGATCGGGATGATCCAGATCGAGCGCGGCAACATCAACGAAGCCATCGACGCCTTGATGCGCGGCCTGAAGGCCAAGGTTCGGAACCCCGAGCAGGAGACCGTGCTCGAGTTCGAGGTCGCCGCTTGTTACGAGACGAAGCGGATGACCCAGAAGGCGCTCGAGTTCTACCAGAAGGCCGCGCGCCGCGACCCGACGTACCGAGACGTGCAGGACCGGATTCGTCGGCTCAAGGGGGAGCAGAAGCCTGCGCTGCGAGCCGCGGTGGGCGCGGACGAAGAGTTCGATCGCGCGTTCGACGACCTGCTCGGCACCGGCAAGCCTTAGAGCGCATCCCATAACCGCGCCATCCCGTCGCTGCCGGCGTCGGGGCTCGTCAACGTACCGTCGTACGTCCTCCCTGCGGTCGCTCCTACGCTTGCTGTCCCGCTTCGCGGGCCAGAGCTCGGAGCCCTCCCTGCGGTCGCTCCTACGCTTGCTGTCCCGCTTCGCGGGCCAGAGCTCGGAGCCCTCCTCGCCCCTCCTGGGCAGCGCTCGGTCTGCCGCGGTTCTGGGACGCGCTCTGCTCGATCAGCGGAGGACGGCGGCGACGAGCTTCGCCACCATCGGATCGTCCGTCGCGAGCGCTCTCGCGGCTTCTCGCTGCGGAATGCGCGTCGCGAAGATCGCGCGGAAGGCACTTTCGAGCGCAGCGATGGACTCGGGCGCGACGCCGCGACGACCGAGCCCGACCTTGTTGAGGGCCCGCACGCGCGCGCGATCTCCCTGCACGATCACGTACGGCGGCACTTCACGCTCGACCATGGCGCCCGCGGCGACGAACGCGCTCTCACCGACGCGGACGAACTGCGCGACGCCCGAGAGGCCGCCGAACGTCACGTAGTCCTCGACGACCGCGTGCCCCGCGAGCTGGACGCCGTTGGCGACCGTCACGTGCGAGCCCAGGGTCACGTCGTGCGCGACGTGCGCCCCCACCATGAGGAGCACGTGGGAACCGACCGACGTCGTACCTCCGTCGGTGCCGCGATGAATGGTCACGTGCTCGCGGATCACGTTCGAGTCGCCCACGACGAGGCGCGCCGGACCGGCCTGATCGCGCTTGTGCTGCGGCTTCCCTCCGAGCACCGCGAACGGATGAACCAGGTTGTCGCGGCCGATCACGGTCGGCCCCTCGACGACGACGTGCGACATGAGACGAGTCCCGGATCCGATGGCGACCCCTGCCCCCACGACGCAGTACGGCCCGATCTCCACGCTCGCGTCGATCTCCGCGCGCGGGTCGACGAGGGCGGTCGGGTGCACCGCGTGCGCGCGCGTCGCCATCAGTCGCCTCGATCGACGACGCTCGCGAGGAGATCCGCGTGCGCGCAGAGCGTCCCGTCGACGAACGCTTCGCCGTGAAACTTCCAGACGTTCGTCCGGTGATGAACGATGGTTACGTGGAGATCGAGGCGGTCGCCCGGCGTCACCGGTCTCCTGAACTTCGCCTTGTCGATGCCCAGGAAGTACATGAGCGAGCTCGCGGCATCGAACGGCTCGCTGGCGTACGCGAGCAGGCCGCCGATCTGCGCGAGCGACTCCAGGATGAGCACGCCCGGCATGATCGGACGCGCCGGGAAGTGCCCCTGGAACCAGGGCTCGTTGAACGCCACGCACTTGTGGCCGCGGATCGACTCGCCGGCGACGATCTCCGTCACGCGGTCGACGAGCACGAACGGGTAGCGATGCGGAAGGATCGCCAGGATGCGTTCGATGTCGAGCGACGGAGGCAGAGGTTTCTTCATTGAACGCCGCGGTAAAGACGCGCGAGCGCGCGGAGCCATCTCGTCCGTTTCACCGCCGGATATCCTGCCACGATGGCGCCAGCCGGTACATCGCCGATGACCCCGCTCTTGGCCGCCACGCGCGCGCCGTCGCCGACCACCACGTGATCGGCGAAGCCCGCCTGCCCACCGACGAGGACACCGCGGCCGATCACGACCGATCCAGCGAGCCCGCATTGCGCGGCCAGGATCGACCCCTCGCCAATCTGGGCGTTGTGACCGACGTGCACGTGCGCGTCGAGCTTCGCTCCACTACGGATGCGCGTGGGCGACAGCGTGCCCGCGTCGATCGTACACAGCGGACCTATCGAGACGTCGTCCTCGATGACCACGCCCGCGAGCTGGGGGACGCGACGCACCTCCCCGCGAGGCCCGGTGGCCCAGCCGAACCCGGGCGCGCCGATGACCGCCCCTGCGCCGATCTCCACGTTCCGCCCGATGACGACGCGATCGAACAGGACCGCGTGCTCTCCCCTCACCGTCCCCGGGCCGTACGTCGCCGCGATCGCCGGCGCGTCACACTCGTCGAGCAAGAACGCGAGGGCCCAGGTCGCGCGCCCGTGAGTCCATACACGACAGCCCCCCTTCAGCGTGGCGGCGAGCGATGCGTCGGCGAGCACCGAGGCTCCGCGCTGCAGGGCGTCGTTCGCCGCACGCACGTACCGAGAGCCGAGGAGCGGGGCCATGTCCCCATCCCCCGCGTGATCCACGGGGACGACGCGTGAAACGAGCGCTTCGCCGCCGCCTGCGCTCGTCTCTCCGCCGAACCTCGTCGCCAGGTCACGCAGCGTGGAGGGCGCGCGCAGTCGCACGACGCCGTCCCACGCGCTGACCGTCATCGCGGGCGATCTCGCGCGCTACTTCTTGTCCGCCGGAGCGCCGCCGCCGCTGTTGTACATCTGGATGCACTGATCGGTCAGATCGAGGTCGCTGCGCACGAACGCGACCGTCTGCTTGTCGACGATCATGTCGTACCCGTCGCGCGCGGCGAGGCGCTTCACGATGGTCATCACCTTCTCGAAGATCGGGTCGGTGACTTCCTTCTGCTTCTTCTGGAGCTCCTTGTCGTACTCCACGAGCACTTGCTGCAGAGCCATCATCTGCTGCTGAAGATCCTCGACGCGCTTCTGGTACGCCTCCTTGGAGAGCACCTTCTGCTGCTTGTCGATGTCTTCCTTCTGCTTCTGAAGGTCGACCTGCTTCTTGTTCAGCTCCTGCTGGCGGCTGTCGAACAGCTTCTTCAACGAGGCCTGCGCGCGCAGCCCGTCTTCGGTCTGCATGACGGCGCGCTGCACATCGACGACGGCGACCTTCGTCGCCCCGGCCGGCTGATCGGCGCGCGCCGAGTGGATGGGGGCGAACGCCATCGACAAGGCGACGGCAGACGCGGCGGCGATGCGGCGGATCGAATTCATTGCGCAGGCCGTAGTAAAACCGCCGCCTCCGGTCAAGGACAGGCTCCAAACCGGCCCTGGCCGCGCCGCGTCGCGCGGGCGTCACCGCCGCCAACGGGCGTTCACGCGTAGAGCGGCGTGCGCGCCCTGCAAGCGTGTTGCTGAGAGGCCACGACCGCGCTCGTTCGGCTTCAAGACGCGACGGATCGTGCTTCGTCGGCGCGCGTGCGATCGCGTGGCACGGCGCGTGGATGGGTGCCTGTCGGGAGCGCGGCGAACGCCCGCTCGAACCGGAGGCGACGATGTTGAATCGCAAGTGGACGTCCCATGCACGCGCCATGGCCATGGTGCTCACGGCGCTCGGCGCGTTCGCCTGGGCAGGGTGCGGCCCGGCCGCGAACGGCGGCGACTACTACTGCGACGGCACGGGCTGCTACCAGTGCGATGCGTACTCGTGCCGCTCCGTCTCCGGCCCCCCCGGCACGCCGAGCGCGCCGCTCGGTTGCAACAGGAGCGCCGACTGCGGTGAGGGGTACTCGTGCATCGGTCAGACGTGCGTGCCGTGCGACGGCGGCACGAGCGTCGCCACGACGGACGGAGGCGCAAGCTCCACGGACGCGGCGTCTTCTACCGGCGATTCGAGCACGCCTCCCGGCGATTCAGGCTCCGCGCGCGCCGATTCCGGTCCGACGTGCGGCAACGGGAACGGTCCCTGCGCCTGCACGAGCAGCGCGGAGTGCGCGGCGAGTCAGGTCTGCGTCGCCGGCTCCTGCACGGCCTCGTCGAACGCTTGCCAGTTCACGAGCCAGTGCGCCCCGGGCGACGTCTGCGCCGACAACCAGTGCGTCCCGGCCTGCGGCTCGTCCGGCGCGTGCGCGTCGGGATCGACCTGCCAGAAGGGGGTATGCGAGCCTACGCCGGTCGGAGCGCCCTGCACGACCAGCGCCCAGTGCTCGGGGTCCACGCCGGTCTGCGCCGAAGGGGAGTGCACCGCCTCGTGCTCGAGCGACGCAACGTGCCCCACGGGCGACTACTGCAACCAGGGGGCGTGCGAGGTCGACACGCGCCCGAAGCCGGATTGCACCCAGCCGAGCGACTGCAAGGCGGGACCGCCCCAGGCGTGCCTCGATGGCTACTGCGTCTACACCTGCGCGACGAACACGCAGTGCGCCGACATCGACGTCCGCATCGACGTGTGCAGCACGACCCTCGCCGACGCTGGGACGGTCGGATACTGCGAGAGCCCGACGCAGGCGGCGCCGCAGTGCACCTCGAAGAGCGAGTGCCCCTCGAGCGAAGACTGCATCAACAATGTGTGCGAGTAGCCCGCACGGCGCTCAGACGGGCTCGTCGTCGACCGCGCACCCTTCGTCGAACGACTCGACCTGAACGGTGACGTACTCCGTGTCGAACGCCTCCCGGAGGGCGTGCGAAAGCCGCCGCGCGAGGGTCGGGTCCACGGTCTTCGCGCGAACGTGCGTGGTGATCGCGTCGTGCCCCGCGCCGAGCGTCCACACGTGCAGATCGTGAACCTCGGCGATGCCTTCGAAGCCGAGGATCGCCTCGCGGACGGCTCCGACAGGCACGTGCGGCGGGGCCGCCTCCAGCAGCACCAGCGTCGCATCGCGCGCAAGCCGGTACGCCGCGGCGATCAGGATCGCCGCCACCGCGAAGCTCGCGAACGCGTCGACCGACACCGGTCCGCCGTACTTGATGACGATCGCCGCCACGAGCGCGGCGATCGATCCCAGCGCGTCCCCGAGCAAGTGGAGCCATGCCCCGCGCAGGTTGAGCGCGTGACCGTGGAGCTTCTTGGGAGCTTCGGCATCGTGGGCGTGATCGTGTCCGTGCCCGTGGTCGTGCAGCGCACCGTGCAGCAGCCACGCGCTGAGCCCATTCACCACGAGCGCAGCGGCCGCCACGATGAGCATGATCCCTGGGCGTGGATGCCCCGTCCCACCGAGCTCGGCGATCCCCTCGCGTACGATCTCGAACGTCGCGCCGAGGACGAGCAGCGAGTTGAAGATCGCGGCCACGGGCTCCGCCCGGCGCATGCCGAACGTGAACCGTGGAGTCGGCCTTCGAATGGCGATGCGCATCGCCAGGAGGCTCATCGACAGCGCCAGCACATCCATGAGGAGGTGAAGCGCGTCGGCCTCGAGCACGACGCTGCGCGCAGCGATCGCACCCGCGAGCTCGAACGCGAAGAACCCGGTGATGAGCGCGAGGACGAGCGCCAGCCGCTTGGCCTGCCGAGCCTCCCGCGCGGTGAACTTCCCGTGCGCGTGCGCGTGCGAGGGATGGTCCTCGTCGGTCGCTACCGCACCCCCGGCGTGCGAAGGCTCGTCGGTGTGCGCGTGCTCGTGCGCATGACCGTGAGCATCATGCGCGTGGTCGTGCGCGTGACCATCGCGCCGCGTGGAAGGCATCGGGTTACGCGGTCTATATGAGAACGTAGTCCTCGGCCACACTCGTCGTCGCGTTCTCGAGCACGCCCGAAGTCTCCTCGTCGCGCTTGATCGCGAGCATGTAGAGCCCTTGCAGGATCGCCGGATGGTCCCGGATCAGCGTGAGGAAATCCTCGCGCGGGAGGTGCAGAGTCACGGTCGGGTGCACGGCCACGACGTCGGCGTTCGCCTTGCGACGCAGCAACAGCGCGACCTCCCCGACCACTTCGCCGACGCCGAGCGTCGCGATCACGAACGGCTCCCCCGCCTCGTGCCCCACGACCGCGACCTCCCCGGACGCGATCAGGTGCAGCCCCTTGGCCTCTTCCCCCTCGGTGATGAGGCGGTCGCCCTTCTCGATCACGCAGGTCTCGAAGGTTTCGACGAGCGCGGGGCGCTCGGCGGGATCGACGGCGAGCAGCACCGGAGACGTGCGGACGAGGTTTGCCACCATGCGACGCCGGCAGTGCGCGGCCAGCTCCACGCCCACCTCGGGGCGGGTCTCCGCAACCTCCTCGAGCGCCTCTCTGCGGGCGACGAGCAGGATCGACGGGCGACAGGCGACGACGCTCGCGGCTCGCGGCGCCCGCGACAGGAGCGCCATCTCTCCGAACAGCGCGCCGTTCACGAGCCGCGCGAGCGTGATCGCCGGCGGAAGCTCGGTCGCTTCACCGTTCGACTGCGGGCCCGGCTCCTCCCCCAGCTCGTACGGATCGCGCCTGACCTCGAGCTCGCCGCGCGCGACGATGTACGCCTCGGCCCCTTCTTCGCCCTGCGTGATGACGAAGTGCCCCTGCGCGACGGTGATCATCTCGAACGCGCCGATCAGCGCGCGTAGCCCTTCCTTCTCGAGGTGCGAGAAGAGCGGGAGCGGCGCGACGAGCGGCGGCTCGGACTCTTCGAGCGCGTCGTACGCCTGCTTCGCTTCGTGGACGATCTGCGTCGCCTTCGACAGCAGCGCCGGCCCGGTGAGAAATGAGCTGAGCGGGTTGAACTCCTCGAACGTGGGGAGCGGCGGCGGCGGCGGCGCGGTCGCGTCCGTGAGCCGGGGCGAGCCGGCGCAGAACGCTTCGGCGATCGCGTCGAGGTGCGCGTCGATGGGCTGCTGCAGCGTGCGCAGATCTCCCACGGCGGCGACCGCGAGCGGAAGGTTCCCCGCGTCGATCGCCCGCTTCACGCCCAGCTCGAACCCTTCGACCGCTGCCTCCGTTCGCCCCGCATCGGCGAGCAAGCGTGACGTCAGGATGAGGGCGCTCGGCACCGACCCGTCTTGCGCCACGACGGCGGCGCTCCACCGCAACGCCGCGTCACGCTCGCCTGCGAGCATGAGCGTGAGCGCTCGGTCGAGCGGTGAATCGATGTTGTGCGCGCCCGGTAAGTCCGGGGGAGACGTCCGCATATCGAAGCCAAGGTTACACGAGGCGACGTGGGAAGTAAGGGGGGTGAGGCCGCCGCGAAAGCGCCCGCCGTCCGCGCACGCCGTGCCTCATTTTTCCGTGCACGCCGTTGTCGCACCCGCGCCCAGCGCCCGCTACTCGTCGCCGTCTTCGCGCTTCTCGCTCCGCTTGGTGATGAACGCCGTCATGGCGCTCGCCGTCGCGCTCACGAGCGGTACGACCTTCGCGTAGTCCATGCGCGTCGGGCCGATGACGCCGATGCTCCCCGCGGCGCGTCCGTGATCCTTGTACGCGGCGCCGATGATCGAGAGCTGCCCTCCCCCGAGCTCCCCCGCCTCGTGCCCGACGACCACCGTCGTCCCTTTCGCGGCGACGGTCGCGTCGAGCAGGCGGAGCAGCTGCTCGCGTTCGTCGAGCGCGTTCATCACGTGCTTCATCCCTTCGGCACCGGCGAAGTCGGGCTGGCCCAGGAGCTTCGATTGCCCCTCGATCACGACGTCGGCGCCGCCATGCTCGAGCGCCTCGCCGACCGCTGCTCCGCCGAGCGAGAACGCGCGCCGTCGCAGATCGTCGTGCTGGACCTGCTCGGTCGCGAGCCTCCGCGCGAACAGATCGCGAAGCTCGCCGAGGGTCCGCCCCTCGATGACGTCGTCGAGCAGGTTGTGCACGCGGAGCAGGTCGGGCTCGCCCACGTCGCCGCGGACGAACCGGTTCTGCACCGTCCCGTCGCTGAGCACGAGCACGGCGAGCAGCTCGCCCGGATGAATACGCACGAAACGGAGGTGCTTCAGCGTGAGCGACTCCGCGCGCGGCGTGACCACGACGGCGGCCGTCCCCGTGAGCTCGCTCAGGAGCTTGCCGCTCTCGCGCATCAAGTTCGAAGGGACCAGCGACTCGAAGCGCTCGCGGATCTGCGACAGGTCCTCGGGCGATAGATCGCGGGTGCGCATGAGGGCGTCGATGAACAGACGGAACGCCCGATCGGTGGGAATGCGGCCGGCGCTGGTGTGCGGCTGGCTGAGGTAGCCCCACTCCTCGAGGTCGGACAGCACGTTCCGGATGCTCGCCGGCGACAGATCGATGCCGTGCTTCTTCGAGAGCGTCCGCGACCCGACCGGCTCGCCGGTCGCGACGAACTCGGTGACGCAGGCGTAGAGGATGTGTCGGGCGCGTGCGGAGAGATCCGCCATGGCAGTCGCCACCAGTGTAGCACGCGCGGGGGTGGTCTCGGGCCGCGTCGCTCGGACTTTTGGCCTCGATCCGTGGCGAGGGGTACAGTCTCACGATGTCCGTGATGTCGTGGCGGACCGTCTCCTCGGTCGCGTGGGCAGCGCTCGCGGCGGCCTCGCTGGCGGGGTGCGCGTACCGGGGTCCCGCGAATCACGCCGAGCTCGCCTTCGCCGGAGTACCGGCGGCCATGCCGGATCCAAACGACGAGAAGGTCGATGCATCGACGACGCCCGCGTACCGCTACGCGCAGCTCGATCGCGAAGCGTGCGAGGCGGAGCTCGCGCGGAGGGCGATCCCGTTCACGCGCGTCGACGACGCCCGCGGCGTGCTGGCGCCGGTCCGCCTCGCGGGCCCGGTGGGTGGCGTCACCTACCGAACCGGACTCACCGCGAAGCAACGCGAGACATCTCCGAACGAGGTCTTCGACTGTCGCCTGGTGCTCGCTCTCGACGATTTCAGCGCCATCCTTCGCGCGCACGACGTGGCGGAGGTGATCCACATGAGCGGCTGGCGTCCCCCGCCGGCGAAGTCGTGGCCCTCGGGGAAGCTGGGAACGCGCCACGACGGCGCGCTGGCGATCGACGCCGGGTGGTTCGTCAAGAAGAGCGGGGCACGGCTCGACGTCGAGAAGGACTTCCACGGACGCATCGGCGCCAAGACGTGCGGCCCGGGCGCGGGCCCCGCTCCCGCCACGGCGGAGGCCATAGAGCTCCGCACGATCGTGTGCGAGGCGGCCGAAGCGCACCTCTTCCAGGTGGCGCTGACGCCCGACTACAACTGGCCTCACCGCAACCACTTCCACCTCGAAGTGACGCCGAAGGTGAAGTGGTTCCTCGTGCACTAGACGGAAGCGACTGCGCCGACGCGAACAGAATCGCTCGCGGAGTGAATCTTTCCGGCTCCTCGCGGCGGGCCAAAGAAAAAGGCGACCGCGCTGACGCGATCGCCTTTTCGAAGTCTCGCGACTTCCGTGGCGAGAAATCACTCCTCGGGGTTGGTCTCTTGCACGTTCGGCGAGATCGCGATCGCGCCCGAGTACGAGGTACCGGAGACCGAGAACGTCGAGTAGATCCCGTCGCCGTTCAGATCGCCGTTCGCCGAAGCGACGAAGCCACCCGAGTTCCCGTCCGTCGCCGAGCAGTTGTACGAGTAGGCGTAGTACTGCGGCTCTTCGATCGTGAACTTGAGGCAGGTCCAGCCGGTGATTGAATCGCCCGACGACCAGTCGGCCTTGGTCGACTGGTACTTCTGACCCTGGATGTTGGTGAGCGTGGACGGGACCATCGTGGACGTGTTGCAGAACTGGCGCATGAGCGTCGACGTGCTGCCGGCGCCGAGCAGGGCGGTCGTCCCTTTCTCGCGCTCGACGGCCGCGGCTGCGTCCTTCGAGAGCTGACCGAGCGAGTTGCGCGCTTCCGCCGTCTTCGCGTTCGCGAGGTACTTACGGACGCCGTAGACGGCGAGGACCGCGAGCACGCCGACGATCGCGACGACGATCATCAGTTCGACGAGCGTGAACCCCTGCTGCTTCGCTCTCTTCAGGAAATTGGACATTTCGATTTCTCCCCATCACTGGCGGTACAGATCCCTACGTGAAGGGAGGGCTCGCCCCGCCGGGCGCGCCGCTGCTCGACCCAGGCGTGCTCGCGAATTCCATGCCGCAAAGCTTCGCGCCATACGCGCCGCACACTTGAGGGCGAAGCGGGCTCTCGAGGTGCCGAGAATTGTCCGTCGGCCCTCCTCGCGAGGACGGTTCTCGGTCACCGCTGCCGGGCGGCGAGGCTTCTCGTGAAGCTCGGCGGGCACGTCGACGGCGCGACCTACCGACCGACAGCTTGTCGCGCCATGGGCGACGATCGGGCGCCGAGGGAGCATGAAAGAGGCGACCGCGCGGACGCGATCGCCTTTTCGAAGTCTCGCGACTTCCGCGCCGAGGAATCACTCCTCGGGGTTGGTCTCTTGCACGTTGGGCGAGATCGCGATCGCGCCCGAGTACGAGGTGCCCGACACCGAGAACGTCGAGTAGATGCCGTCGCCGTTCAGGTCGCCGTTCGCCGAAGCGACGAAGCCGCCCGAGTTCCCGTCCGTCGCCGAGCAGTTGTACGAGTAGGCGAAGTACTGCGGCTCTTCGATCGTGAACTTCAGGCAGGTCCAGCCGGTGACGGAGTCGCCTGACGACCAATCCGCCTTGGTCGACTGGTACTTCTGACCCTGGATGTTGGTGAGCGTGGACGGGACCATCGTGGACGTGTTGCAGAACTGACGCATGAGCGTCGACGTGCTGCCGGCGCCGAGTAGTGCGGTCGTCCCCTTCTCGCGCTCGACGGCCGCCGCAGCGTCCTTCGAAAGCTGACCAAGGGAGTTCCGCGCTTCCGCCGTCTTTGCATTCGCGAGGTACTTACGGACGCCGTACACGGCGAGAACCGCGAGCACGCCGACGATCGCGACGACGATCATCAGCTCGACGAGGGTGAACCCCTGCTGCTTCGCTCTCTTCAGGAAATTGGACATTTCGATTTCTCCCCATCACTGGCGGTACAGATCCCTACGTGAAGGGAGGGCTCGCCCCGCCGGGCGCGCCAGTGCTCAACGCGAGTCGTGCACGCGAGTTCCGTACCGCACCTGCTACGTCATGCGCGCCGCGCACTTGAGGGCACAACGGACGATTCTGCGCGCCGCGAATTGTCCCTCGGCCTCTCCGCGAGGACGGTTCGCGCCCATGGGTCCGTCACCGCAGTCGGGCCAACGTCTCCTCGAAGTCGCTCGGAGGGGGACGCTCGAAGCGAATTTCGACGTTCGTCCCCGGGTGCACGAAGCCGAGCTCGGCCGCGTGGAGCATCAGGCGCGGCGCGGGGATCTGTGGCGGCATGTACCCGCGGACGTAGACGCGCTCGCCCACGATCGGGTGCCCCGCTTCACTCAGATGCACGCGAATCTGGTGCGTCCGTCCGGTCTCGAGCCGGCAGGCGATCAGCGTCGCCCCCTGGAGCGCTTCGATCACCTCGACGTGCGTGATCGCCAGCTGCCCTTCGTCCCCTCCGGCACCGCGAGCGCGCGGGTTCCGAAGGGAGCCTCGCAGGCCGTCGCCGCGGTTCGCGACGAGGCTCGAGCGAATCGTCCCCGGCTGGACGACGCCGTGCGCGATCGCGAGGTAGCGCCGGTGCACCGTGTGCACGCGAAATTGCTGCGCAAGGCTCTGCTTCGCGAGCCAGCTGCGCGTGAAGACGAGGACGCCGCTCGTCTCCTTGTCGAGCCGGTGCACGACACCGAGCGAGGGGCGCGTGTCTCGTTCCCCCTTCTTTGCCCGCTTCGACAGCCACGCGCGCACGAGCTCGTCGAGCGTCTCGCGGTCGCCGGGCGCAACGCGCGTCCCCCCCGCCGCGCGGAGCGCCGTCGCCCGCTCGTACGGAATCGTGCTCACGCCGGCCGGCTTGTTGACGACGATGACGTGCGCATCGACGTGGACAATGGCGGCATCGTCCAGGACGACCCCCTTGGCCCTCCGGGGCGCATTCATCGTCAGGGAGATCCGGGCCCCCCGGCTGACGTACTTCAGGCCGTCGGTCACCGGTTCGCCGTCGACCCGCACCTTCCCGCTGGCGATCCATTTGCGAGCATCGCCCCAGCTCGTCGCGAAGAGCACGCGTACGACGCCGTCGAGGGGCCTTCCCGCGAGTTCGCCCGGGACTTCCCGCTCCCCATCATTCCGGTTGGAAGGCGCGTCCGACATCCTGTCCATCTACTCTTCCTGAAGTCTTCCCGCAGCGTGCTTGACACTGAGTCGAGCCTCTCCGCACAATCGCTCATTCGCGCGGCATAGAAGTGCCGCTCGCCTTCGAGCTCAGGAGACGCCAACGTGCCCAAGACCCTGCTCGCCGTCGACGACAGCGCCACGATGCGCAAAGTGCTCGAGATCACCTTCAGCGGCGAGGACTTCACCGTCCTCACCGCCGACTCGAGCCAGGCTGCGCTCGCGAAGCTCGGCGAGAAGCCGGCAGCGGTCGTCATCGACACGGTTCTGGGGAACGACGACGGGTACGCGCTGGCGAAGGAAATCCGGAAGAAGGAGCCGACCGCGGCCATCGTGCTGCTCGCGAGTCGCTACGCCCCGTACGACGCGGCCAAGGGGAAAGATGCGGGCGCGGACGACTTCATGGACAAGCCGTTCGACACGCAGCAGATGATCGACAAGGTACGGAAGGCGGTCCTCGCCAAAGAGGGGGCCCCCGCGCCGGTCGTCGCCCCCGCCCCGACCCCTGCGGTTGCCGCCGCCCCCGCGCCGAAGGCTGCTGCCGCCGCGGCGCCCGCCGCCAAGTCGCCGGCGCCCGCGCCCGTCGCGGCAAAGCCGCGCTCGCAGACCCTCGTGTTCGGGGAGAATCCCCCGCCGGCCTCGCAGGCCGCAGCCGCCGCTCCGAAGCCCGCGGCCGAGGCCCCGAAGCAAGCCCCTGCAACGGCGCCCGCACCGACCCCGGCGGCCCAGCCTGTTGCGGCCGCCGCGTCGGCATCCGTCAACGGTCACCTCGCGGGAAAGCTCTCAGAGCTCGGACTCACGGCGGCCCAGGCCGACGCGGTGATGGCGCTCTCGCGCGAGGTCGTCGAGCGGGTGGTCTGGGAGGTCGTTCCCCAGCTCGCCGAAGCGATGATCAAAGAAGAGATCACTCGCCTCACCAAGGGCTGAGCGCGATCTCCGCCATCGCCGCCGGACTCGCGTGAGCGCGGGAAGGTCACGTGAACGCATGAACGGGGCGCTCCTCGGGATGCCGACGAAGTGCTAGACGCACTCGGATGAGCGATTCGAGCATTCCCGATCTCGCCAAGCCGTACGAGCCGCGCGAAGTCGAGGCCCCCTCGCGTTGGTACGCCTTCTGGGAGACGCACGGCGTCTTCGAGGCGTCGAGCTCTCCTAGCGACACGCGCCCCGCGTACGTCATACCGATGCCGCCGCCGAACGTGACGGGCTCGTTGCACATGGGCCACGCGCTCATGTGCACGCTCGAAGACGTGCTGGTTCGCTGGCATCGCATGAGCGGCTTCAACGTGCTGTGGCAACCCGGGATCGACCACGCCGGCATCGCCACGCAGACCGTCGTCGAGCGCCAGCTGGCGCGCGAGGGGACGACGAGGCAGGCGATCGGGCGCGAGGCATTCGTCGAGCGCGTGTGGAAGTGGAAGAACGAGAGCGGCGGGCGGATCAGCCTGCAGCAACGCGTGCTCGGTACGTCACCCGACTGGAGGCGGACGAAGTTCACGATGGACGCGGACATGAGCCGCGCCGTCACCGAGGCGTTCGTCCGCCTGTACGAAGAGAAGCTGATCTACCGCGCGACCCGGCTCATCAACTGGTGCCCGGAGTGCAGGACCGCGCTCAGTGATCTCGAGGTGGAGAACGAAGAGGGGGCGCAGGGCGAGCTGTTCGAGTTCGCGTACAAGGTCGACGGGGAAGACCGCGAGATCTTCGTAGCGACGACGCGCCCCGAGACGATGCTTGGCGACACCGCCGTCGCCGTGCACCCCGACGATCCTCGCTACACGAGCCTCCACGGCAAGATGCTCGTGCACCCCTTCGTCGACCGGAAGGTGCCGGTCATCACCGACGCGATCCTCGTCGACATGAAGTTCGGCACGGGGGCCGTGAAGGTCACGCCCGCGCACGACTTCAACGACTTCGCCACCGGCAAGCGGCACGGGCTCGAGGAGATCAACATCTTCGAGCTCGACGGCAAGGTGAACGCCAACGGCGGTCGCTTCGCGGGCCTCGAGCGCAAGCGCGCCCGGAACGAGGTGAAGAAGGCGCTCGACGAGCTCGGCCTCGCGCGCGGCTCGAAGCCGCACGTGCTCAACATCCCGAGATGTCAGCGTTCGAACACGATCGTCGAGCCGATGATCTCGACGCAGTGGTTCTGCAAGATGAAGGAGATGGCGGACGCCGCGCTGCACGCCGTGAAGAGCGGCGAGACGCGCATCATCCCCGAGGAATGGCAGAAGACGTACGACCACTTCCTCGAGAACATCCAGGACTGGTGCGTGTCGCGTCAGCTCTGGTGGGGCCATCAGATCCCCGCCTGGCACGGGCCGAACGGCGAGATCCGGGTCGCGCGCGAGAAGCCTGCCGGGCTCGGCGAGGAGTGGGTACAAGACCCCGACGTGCTCGACACGTGGTTCTCGAGCGCGCTGTGGCCGTTCTCGACGCTCGGGTGGCCCGAGAAGACGGAGTCGCTCGCCAAGTTCTACAACCCGATCTCTCCCTCAGGGGAGTCAGGCAGCGATCTGGAGACCGGCTACGACATCCTCTTCTTCTGGGTCGCCCGGATGATGATGTTCGGGATCCACTTCATGGGGAGAGCGCCGTTTGCACGCGTTCTGCTCCACGGAATGGTCGTCGACGAGACCGGCGACAAGATGAGCAAGGTGAAGGGGAACGTGATCGACCCGCTCGATCTCGTCTACGGCGCCGACTTCAGGGAGGTCGTCGCCAAGTCGCTCCCGGGTGCACCCGAGGCCGAAGCGCTGACGAAGTTCAAGAAGGCGTATCCGTCTGCCGCGCAGATGGGCGCGAGCTTTCCGGCGTTCGGCGCCGACGCGCTCCGCTTCACCCTGTCGACATTTCCGCCGAGCAACAAGCGGATCGCGCTCGCGCCGAAGCGCATCGAGGGGTACCGGCACTTCGCGAACAAGATCTGGAACGCCTCGCGCCTGTCGTTCGATCTGCTCGGCTCCTACCGTATGGAGCCGTCGCCGAGCGCGCCCACCAGCCCGTACAACCGATGGATCCTCTCGCGGCTCGACTCGGCGCTCGCCGTCGCGCACGCAGGGCTCGATTCGTTCCGGATCGACGATGCAGCGAACGAGCTGTACCGGTTCTTCTGGAACGACTTCTGCGACTGGTATCTGGAGATCGCCAAGACCGTCCTCCGCGACGCGGATGACGCCGTTCCGCTGGTGCGCGAGACGAAAGCCACGCTGGCGACGGTCCTCGAGACGAGCCTCCGGGCTCTACACCCGCTGATGCCCTACGTGACGGAGGAGCTCTGGCAGCGCATGCCGAAGCCGACGCCTCACGCGCTATCGGTGGCCCTGGCCGAGTACCCGAGGGCGACGAACCGCGCGAACGCCGACATCGAGAAGCGCGTGGCGCTCCTCCAGTCGGTCATCGGCGCCGCGCGAACGATCCGGAGCGAGCACGAAGTGCATCCCGCGGCCGAGGTACCTCTGCGCGTACGCGTCGACGACGAGGCCGCGCGCGCGTGGCTCGCGGAGTGCGCTCTCTTGATCAAGTTCCTCGTGAAGACGAAGGACGCGCCCGTGTTCGAGAAGGTCGGCGGTCCGCGCGGCGCGGGGACGACGGTGAGCGTCGTTCCGAACGACTCGGGGTCGATCGAGGTCCTGGTCGGCCTCAGGGGCCTCGTGACCGCCGAGGAAGAAGCCTCGCGAATCGAGCGGACGATCAAGAAGATCGACAAGGAGATCGCCACGCTCGACAAGAAGCTGGGGGCGAAAGGGTTCGTCGATCGCGCGCCGAAGGAGGTCGTCGAGGAGACGCAGGCGCAGCGGAAGGCATTCGTGGACGCGCGGGCGCGGATCGAGGAAGCCAAGGGCCTCGTCGGCGAGCTCGAGGACGAGACGAAGAAGAGCTAGTTCAGGCCGCCCGAAGTGCGGGCGGATTCATCGCCCAGGAGTTCGGGCGGTAGGACCAGTGGAAGGGGGCGGCGTGGTCGTTGCCCCAGAGCAT
>Ga0302279_10002079_pt1 | contig 27194 bp, 18 predicted proteins | sample III_Bog_N3_3_FD_194541 | JGI IMG/M metagenome (GOLD analysis project Ga0302279, IMG submission 194541) | Peat permafrost microbial communities from Stordalen Mire near Abisko, Sweden - III_Bog_N3_3 | ecosystem: Environmental > Terrestrial > Soil > Wetlands > Peat | place: Sweden: Abisko... | reverse complement strand
GATCGCGATGAGAGTTGCGCCCAGACCCACGTGCGCCTGGGCGAGACGGGCAGGGAGGGTCTGGGGGTGGATGGATGGGGAGGAAGACATGCAGTTCACGCTCACTACACTTTCATGGTTGCGAGGGTCCGCTCACAGAATACGTCGCAGGCGTAGCACTTTCTGTAGCGAGGGGAACCCTCTGGAAGTGCAGCCCCCGCGCATTGGATTGCACGGGGGCTGCTTGGTTTGGGTTTAGAAGTTGATGCGTGCCGTGAGCTCGCCGATGCGAGCATCGTTGGCCTGGGTAAAGATGCCGAGTGGGTTGGTGGTGGAATAGCTGGACGCGGACGACCCGGCATTCTGGGCGCCGAGCGAGGTGCTCGGTCCGCCCCACTCCGGCGTGTTGAGGATGTTGTAGAACTCGCCGCGAATCTCAAAGCTGACGCCTTCGCGCACGATGAACTGTTTGAAGAGCGACATGTCCACCAGCGGGTGGAGCTGCTGGCGGATATTGAGTACGGGGCTGTTGCTCTGCGACGTGTACCCGAGCCGCTGGACGAAGGCAGGGGTTGACGACGTTCCATCGCAGCCTGTGGAGGTGATGATTCCGGAGGAGTTGGTCACCGTGTTCTGGACCACACCAGCCGTATTTTCGTAGCAGGTGTTGAACTGGCGGGTCAGTGTCCAGGCTGGATTCTTGTAGTTGCCGATGATGTTGACGGTTCCGGGTGCATTGACCAGTGCGCCATTGGAGAACCGGGCGACACTGTTCACCTGCCATCCGCCGATGATGAGGCGTTCGTAGAAAGGCTGGTTGTCAAACTTGGGAAGTTGATAGGTTCCCCAGAGGTTGCCGAACAGGGTTGGGTTGCCATCCTGAACCGATTCCAGCTTTCCGAGCGCTGCAGCATAGTTATCCAGGTATGCGGTGTGCAGCATGATCTTGTCCCAGGTCATGTTGCCTTGAATCGTGTAGTTGTGTTTCATCGGCTTGGAGATCTGCAGTTGAAAGGCGTTATAGGGAGCACTGCCGATGGGGGAATAGTCCTCGGTGACGGACCCAAACTCCGGGTAGGGAAGCTGAAGAAGGTTCAACTGGATGGTGGGGGCGTTGAGTGTGGTGGAGAGCGGAATCTTGCCCGCCATTGGATTGGTTACGGCTGTGTTCTCCGCCGTCTGATAGGCGAGTAGCTGGGTGTAGGTGGTGCCCTGGTTGTATGCCGATGCGGGCAGGATGTTGATATTGTGGTTGACCTCAAGATGGGTAGGCCGCGCCCCGATGTAGGCTGCCTGGATAGTGAAACCCAGCGGGAACTGATGTTGCACGTTGAGGGTGAACTCCGTATCCCGGGGCTGCACGTGGTTGGGATCGATATAGGTGACGTTCTGTCCCAGCGCCGTGGAGAGCCCGAGCGAACTGCCGGTGGGCAACAAGACGCCGGTGGGGAAGGGATTGGCGAGCGTGTTGACCGGCGTGTTGGTGACGTAGTTGTTGTAGCTGGTGCTCTGGCTGAATCCAGTGCCGATGGGGGTTTCGAGCGTGTTGAAGTAGATAAGTCCGTAGCCGGCACGGATGACTGTCTTCGGGTCAACCTCGTAGGCTACGCCGATGCGAGGCTGGATCTCGCCGAACTCGCGCGGGTAGGGATAGCGGTTGCTGGAGCTGGTGTACTGCAGGCCGCCGTACAAAGGAAGGCCGGCGACCGACGCCTGCAGCGGATTGACGCAGGTGGTGCAGAAGTTGGAGGCCATCTTGTTGTACCGCTCGGTGAAGGGCGACTCATAGTCCCAACGGAGGCCGAGGTTGAAGGTCAGCTTGCTGGTTGCCCGCCAGTCGTCCTGCACAAACGGAGCGATGTAGATCTGCTGCAGCGCATAGGCCGGCGTGACGTTGTAGGAAGTCGAGGAGAAGGTCCCAAGCAGCAGCGAAGCCAGCGAATCGCCGGAGTTCGCGTCGCCAGTGGTCTGGTTCTGCTGGGTGAAACGGCGGTCGAAGTTGAAGGTGCCAAGGCCGCTCTCGGGGTTCTGGACGTTGTAGCGGATCAGGTTGCCCTCAAGCCCGAAGCGGATGGTGTGGGTCTTGACGGATTTGGTCAGGATCTCTTCGAGCGAGCCGGTGGTGTCCTCGCTGATCTGGCCACCCGCGCCGGCAGCCAAGCCGGCGTAGCCGTCGCCGTTGCCGACACCAGGGAACGATGCATAGGGAAGGCCTGCACTGGAGATGCCAAGCGAGCCAAGGTTGAAGCCCTGGCTGCCGGGATAGACCAGGCCGAAGGGATGGAACGTGACGCCCAGGCGTGAATCGAGTACCAGGCTGGATGAGAAGGTGTGGATCTCGTCCAGGCTGCCGCCGCGCGTATTGCGATAGACGTTGTAGCCGTAACCGGTGGGTCCGATGCCCTTGGGGAAGCCCTGAAGCGGATAGTTCTGGGTGAGGCCCGCCTGGAAGTAGATGGCGTTCAGCTTGTCGCTCTGGGTGAGCGCGTGGTCAACGCGGATGATGAACGATGGGTACTTGCTGGGATAGGACGTATGCGTGGAGATGTAGTTGGTCCCGGTTGCTAGACTTGCGCCAGGAACGTTGGCCGCGGGGTAATAGCCGGCTAAGGCAGCGCCCGCAGTGGTGATGCGGGAGGCGATGTTGTTGTTCGGGAAGAATACCGAGCGATTGAGCGTGATCGGATCCACCGGCGAGGTGGGATCGTACAGCTGAATGCCCGAGGTGCAGAAACCGCTGCTGTTGAATGTGTTGCAAAGAGCAGAGAAGTCGCCGGTCAGCTCCTGCGTAGTAGGAACGCGGGAGGAGTAGTTGATGGCGGTGTGCGATGCATAGCGCTCATACGCGACCATGAAGAAGGTCTTGTTGCGCCCGTCGTAGACTTTGGGGATGAAGACGGGACCGTCAAGGACGAAGCCGGTCTGGCTAAGCTGGTCGTTGTTGCGGGGAGCGGCGATGTGCGCCTTTTCCGAGGTGTTGGCATTGATGTAGGTATTCTGGAAGGCGTAGTAGACAGCGCCATGCAGCGTGTTGGTGCCGTTGCGCACGACGGTGTTGGTGACGGTCCCGTTGCCGTGGCCTACCTGGGCGTCGAAGATGGAGGACTGGACTTTGACTTCCTGCACGGCTTCCGGCGAGGGCACGAAGCCGGTATAGCCTGCTCCGGAGAACCGCTCGGCTGGATCGTCGGGGATACCGTCGAGGGTGAGGCGGTTGTGGCCGCCGCTGCCATTGGACTGGATCTGCACGGCGACGCCACTGAATGGATTGGTGAACTGGCTGGCCTTACCCTGGAAGTAGCCGCCCGATCCGCCGTTGATGACGCCGGCGGCGAGAGTGGCCATGACGAAGGGATTGCGTCCGTTGTTGGGCAGGTCGGTGACTTCTTGCGTGCTCAGGGTGGTTGCGATGTTGGCCGAGCCCGTATCCAGCAGCGTGGTATCCGCCACGACCTCGATGGATTCCGTCGCGGTGCCGACGGTCAGTTTCACGTCGATCTGCTGCAACTGTCCGGCGGTCAGCACGACATTGGTGACCGATTCCGGACGGAAGCCCTGCCCGACAACGGTGATCGAATAGGTGCCCGGATTCAGCGAGGGGAAGTTATACGTTCCGGTCTCGTTGGATTTGGTCGCGGTCTTGAAGTGGGTCGCCGACTCTTCGGCGGTCACGGAGGCGCCGGCGACCTTCGCCCCGGTTGGGTCGGTCACCTCCCCTTGAATGCTCCCCAGATAACGCTGGGCCTGGGTGGGGAGGGCGAAGCCCAGAGTGAGCGCCAGGAGGACGCAGAAGCCGCCGATGAATCTACGAAGATTGAAAAGATACACAAGCACCTCGATTGAACGTAAAGGGTTAGAGCTGTGGGCCAGCCGGTGTACCGGACTCTGTTGGAGCAGCCGGGCGCATCGACGGGCGTTTGTGATTGCCGGCCTATCCTCAAGATCGCATGTGGGAGTGGCAAGTTAATTTACCGGAAGGCGACCGGGAGTTTTACCGTAAGAAGCCGCTCAAGTCTCAAAGAATGTGATCGTTGAGGTGCGACTTGCGGCGAGCTCTTAACCTGGCGGGCAGGGAGATCGGGGGTCTTGTCTGCGTGCTACACTGGTCGGTCTCAGCGGTTATTGCTCTATTGGAATTGCGGATCGGGTATGGGCACAACCACACACACGCCAATCGAAGTGAACCCGGATCAGCCCAGCGTGGAGGAGCGGCGCGCGCTGATCGAGCGGGTTGCCGCCAGCGAACACTTCCGGCGGTCGGTCCGGCTGCGCGATTTTCTGCTCTATGTGGGCCGCCAGTCGCTGAAAGAGGGCTGTCCGGAGATCAACGAGCAGGAGGTAGGCGCGCACGTGTTTGGCCGGTCGGCCACCTACGACCGCAGCCAGGACAATATTGTCCGGGTGAACGCGACCGAACTGCGCAAGCGCATCGATGCCTACTTTGAGGCCGAAGGCGCATACGAGAGCCTGGTGCTGGAGATTCCGCGCGGCGGGTACAAGCCGGTGTTTCATCGGCGCGGCCGCACGTCCGCATCGCCGGTTGCGGAACCCCAGGGCTCGTTGGCACAGGTGGCCTCTCCTCCGGAGGCCGTTGCGCCGGCTGCCCCTGCCGCGGCATCGCCAACCAGGGCGAATCTGCTGTGGGCGACCGCCTGCCTCGTTCTGGCGGCTGCAGCCGTCTTCCTCTACCTGCAAAACCGGACGCTGCGCACTCCCCAGGGCGGGTTGGACGGGAAGCCAGCGCTTGCCTCCTTCTGGGGCGGGTTCCTCAGCGACCACCGGCAGACCGACATCGTTCTGTCGGACGACTCACTCAGCGTGATCGAGGACGTGACGCACCGGCCGGTGTCGCTCCAGGACTACCTGAACCACAGTTACATGCGGGACATCCAGGCTTCGGATTTGAGCGCGGACCGCAAGGCGGACCTGATCCAGATCTTCGGCCATAACCTGGTCACCTTTGGCGCGATTCGCGCAGCGGAGAAGATTCAGTCCGTCCTGCCTGCGTCTTCGACCAACCTTACGCTCTCGCGGTACTACCTCGCCGATTCCATCAAGCAGGACAACGTGATTCTGGTTGGCGGGATGAAGGCGAACCCATGGGTCGATCTGCTGGACGCCAAGATGAACTTCAGCCTGCAATACGACGGAGAACATGCCCTGGGCTTTATTGCAAACCGCAACCCGCGGCCCGGCGAGCAGACGCAGTACTCGTCCACCAAAGACCCAACTGGCTTTGTAGGCTATTCCGCACTGGCTTATCTGCCCAACCCCGGCGGAACGGGCAACGCGATCATCCTGGCGGGGACAGACTCCGACGCAACTGCCGCCGCCGCCGAGTTCCTGACGTCGGAAAGCGACATGGAAAATCTTCGCAATGCGCTGCACGTCAGGACGCTGCCCTATTTTGAGGTCTTGCTCAAGACCTCCCGGATCAGCGGCACCTCGTTTAACTCGGAGATGCTGGCCTATCGGTCCTACCCGGCGAGCCAGTAGACTGGCAGTCGTAACCTGCGTGGCGTGCGCCAACCCATGTGGGCAAGAATCCAGCGTGCCGCTTTGCTGGGCAGCGCCGAGGCATACGTTCATGGAGCCAACAAGCGTCTTTCTCGCGTCCCTGATTGTGACGGGCTCCCGTATCGCATTTGCATCTGCTATCCTCGCCCTTTGCGCCAGTGCGCAGCCTGGCAAGCCGGCCCAGCCGCATGCCTACACCCTGACGGGAGAGTTCGCCGGTACCCACGATCCCTCCATCATTAAGGATGGCGATACCTGGTATGTCTTTGCCACTGGGCGCGCTCCGAACAATGGCGGGCATATTCCGATCCGCTGCTCCAAGGACCTGGTTGCGTGGAAGCTATGCGGGAGTGTATTTGCCCAGTTGCCGGCCTGGCTTGCCAACGACCCCGGCGTGCCCCATGCGCGCGGGATCTGGGCGCCGGACATCTCCTACTTCGACGGAAAGTTCCATCTCTACTATGCGTATTCGGCCTTCGGCAAGAACACCTCCGGGATTGGACTGGCGACCAACGTGACGCTCGACGCCTCGCGCGCCGACTACAAGTGGGTAGACGAGGGCTTTGTGCTGCGCTCCGTTGCCACTGACGACTTCAACGCGATCGATCCGAACCTTGTCATCGACAGGAACGGCCAGACATGGCTCGACCTGGGTAGCTTCTGGTCGGGCATCAAGATGGTGATGATCGACCGCAAGACCGGAAAACCGGCAGCAGATGACACCAGACGCTATGTGCTGGCGATGCGCGCCAAGCCGGCCAATGCCGATCCAGCCCGCCCGAACCTGCCGCCGGACTGGGAGGCAGTGGAGGCGCCGTTCCTCGTGATGCACGGCGGCTACTACTATCTATTCGTGTCGTGGGACCTGTGCTGCAAGGGAGCGAAGAGCACCTATCGCACCATGGTGGGCCGGGCAAAGAACATCACCGGGCCCTACCTGGACAAGACCGGCATGGCGATGAGCGATGGCGGCGGCTCCGAGCTGCTGGTGGGCAACGACACCTGGGTGGGCCCGGGTGGCGAGTCTGTGCTGCTGGGCAAGGGCGACGACCCGGACATCCTCGTGTACCACGCGTATGACGCGAAGACGGGCACGCCGTCACTACAGATATCCACACTGGCGTGGAAGGACGGCTGGCCAGTCGCTGCCGTGCAGCGTTCGGTGCCGGGCACCCAGTAGTTTGGGTCTAGCGCGGGAGATCCGTTGAGCCCGTGATGCGCAGCGTGGCCTGTACCCCTGTCGTCGTGCCCGGCTGGCCTCCGCCGACCGAGAGGGTGTACTCGCCCGCGGCGATACGGCGCACGCCTTTGTCGTCCACGCGGCTGAGGGAGCGGGGATCGATGAGCACGCTCACGCGCTTCGACTCGCCCGGAGCAAGATACACGCGCGCAAATCCGGCGAGCGATGGATGCTCGACTCCCGTGTCGTCGGGCGCGTCGATGTACACCTCGGCAACCTCGTCGCCCGCGACCGCTCCGGTGTTGCGCACCTCGGCGGAGATGGTGACGGACGCGCCAGCCGCGATGGAGGTGCTGGAGAGCTTGGCGCCGGCATAAGCGAACCTGGTATAGCTAAGGCCATAGCCAAACGGATACAGCACCGGCCCATTGAAGTAGCGATAGGTGCGATTGTGCATGGAGTAGTCCGTGAATGCGGGCAGGTCCGTGGTGTCGCGGTAGAAGGTGATAGGCAGCCGGCCTGACGGATTGTTGATTCCGGCCAGCGTTTCCGCGATGGCTGTGCCGCCCGCTTCGCCGGAGTACCACGCCTCCAGCATGGCGTCGGCGTTTTGGTTGGCCCAGTTTGCAGCGATGGCGCTGCCGGAGGTCAGGACGACGACCAGCGGCTTGCCGGTTGCCTTCACGGCCTCCAGCAGCTTCTCCTGAGCGGCAGGAAGTCCAATGTCCGTGCGATCTCCGCCATCAAAGCCGGTTACGTGGACATTCATCTCCTCGCCCTCCAGGTCCGGCGACAGGCCCACGAATGCAACCACCACATCCGCCGCTTTGGCTGTGGCCACGGCCGCGTCCAGCAGAGGCTGCGCCGGTGGCAGCCATTGCAGGCTCACGTTGCGGTCGAATGCGGTGCGGATGTACTCGACGCGGAACGCGTGCGGCCGTGCGTCGGCGATATCCACCTCCGCCGTCGGCTTTCCGTCGTCGACGTCGTAGACCTGCTTGTCATCCACAAAGATGCGTAGCGAATGCGCCGGCCCGCTGCCCGCCGCCGTGGGCAGGGCCTCGCCCGTGGGGCCGATGCGCGGCGGCGTGGATCGCGCGCCCGGACGCAGCGCGCGCGCGCCCTTGAAGCTGAAGATGTAATGGCCGGGGCCGGGAGCGGTCAGCACGCCGCTCCAACGAATCGACACGCCGAGTCGCGGCAGTCCTGGCGCTGGCGAGATGTGGTCCCAGTCGAAGTCGAGAATCGGGTCGACGCGGATCGCTATAGGCTTGCCGCTGAAGTCGGTGTTGGCGAAGTACTCGCCGCGCAGCCCTGCCTCGGCGCTGTCCGCGGAGGGATGTAGCACGCTGGAGGGGATGGGAGTCTGCAGCCCGTCGGCCAACACGGAGCCGGCGGAGTAGGTGACATTGGCCGTTCCAAACTGCTGCCGTAAGCCGGCCAGCGGAAGCACCGGAGCAGACGGGGTGCCTGTATAGTTGCCCTCCAGGATCTGAATGAGTTCGGCCGTCGGCCCCACCACGGCAATGCGGCCGGGGTGCTGCAACGGCAGCATGTTGTGCTTGTTGCTCAGCAGCACGATGGCCTTGCGCGCGGCCTCCAGCGCCACGGCGCGATGAGCTGGCGTGTCCAGGTCCGCGAGGGTGATTTTGGAGAATGGCACCAGTTCCGGCGGATCGAACATGCCCAGCCGCATGCGCGCGGTGAATAGGCGCACCAGCGTCGTGTCCAGCTCCGCCGCGCTCAGCAGGTTGCTGTGCACCGCATCCGTCAGCGTGGAGTAGGCGCGTCCGCAGTCGAGGTCAGTGCCCGCCTGCAGCGAGACCGCCGAGGCATGCGCATCGTCCGCGGCAAAGTGGTGGCCGCGATTCACATCGGCGACGGCATCGCAATCAGAGACCACGAATCCGTTGAAATGCCAGGCCTTGCGCAGCGTGTCCTGCAGTAGCAGGTCGCTGGCGCAGGCCGGCTTGCCATCCACGGCGTTATACGCGCACATGATGGAGTCGGCTTTGCCCTCTGTAATGGCCGCGCGGAATGCCGGCAGGTAGGTGTCTTCCAGGTCGTGCGGAGACACGTCCACATTAAAGCCATGACGCAACGGCTCGGGTCCGCTGTGTACGGCAAAGTGCTTGGGCGTGGAGACCAGTTCCAGGTAGTGCGGATCGTTGCCCTGTAGGCCGCGCACAAAGGCGACCCCGATGCGCGAGGTCAGGACAGGATCTTCGCCGTAGGTCTCCTGTCCGCGTCCCCAGCGTGGGTCGCGAAAGATGTTGATGTTGGGCGACCAGAAGGTGAGGCCCAGAAAACGCTCGCGATCGTTGCGCGCAACGCCATCGTTGTACTTGGCGCGACCCTCCACGGCGATCACACTGCCCTCACGGCCAATGAGCGGCACATCCCATGTGGCCGCCATGCCGATGGCCTGGGGAAAGACTGTCCCGGCACCGATGCGCGCCACGCCGTGCAGCGCCTCGTTCCACCAGCCGTACTCCGGCACGCCGAGCCTCGGAATCGCCGTGGCGTTGTCCAGCGTCTGCGAAACCTTCTCCTCCAGCGTCATGCGGCCCACCAGGTCCCCGGCCCGCGCTTCCGGCGCAAGCGCGGGATTAAGATACGCGCAGGTCTGGGGCGTACACGTATTCGCAGCGGCAGAACCGGCGTCTCCGGATTGCGCATAGAGCGCCGTTGCTGCGAGAACCGCAAGCAGGCAAAGCGCGAACGAACGACGGAGGCAAGGGCGTAAGGAATCAGTGGCGGCAAGCGTGAGCATCGGTGGGCAGTGCTCCTGAAACTGCTGGAATAGCGGCGTTGCCATGCTACACCAGCAAAAGAGCCGAGGCTTCGCCAGGGTGAAGGTGGAGAGAACGCAAAGAAGGCCAGTGGGCAGCATTTCTACAGGGTCCAGCACCAGGGCTGGCAGAATAGACTCGCGGTGGCCGCCTTGACTATCGTTCGCTTGCAGTCCGATACTGATCCGTGCCTGGGTACGCCGTTTTTCGTCACATTGGTGCGTTAATCGCACAGCTTTCTCCAGGATGTACACGCGCTTTTTGCTGGACTGCATGCGATGTAGCAACCGCACGCGAGGTGCGCTGTGATTCCGGGCACCGTACCTCGTCCTCCACTGGATGTATACAACGTAAGGAGTTAGGAATTCCGATGATGCTCCGCGACACGCACTGCAACAAGGCTGGGGAGAACTAATGGGTACCGCTGGGGTCGTCCCGCAACACGCTCGACCGGTAACGTTCTGGCAATCCACGAACGGCAAGAAAGTGGTCATGGCAGTCACCGGCGCCATGATGTTCGCCTTCGTGATTGGCCACATGCTGGGCAACCTGCAGATCTTCGAGGGGCCGGGCACGATGGGCAACCCTGCCAGGATCGATGTGTATGGTCACTTCCTGCACAGCCTGGGTGAACTGCTCTGGATCTTCCGCGGCACCATGCTGCTGGCCATCGTCCTGCACATCACCGCCACCGTCCAGCTTGCGCTGCGCAGCATGGCGGCGCGGCCGGTCGGCTATTCGCGCCAGCAGGCGATCAACTCCTCCTACGCGTCGCGGACGATGTATTGGAGCGGCCCGATCATCCTGGCCTTCATCATCTTCCACCTGCTGCAGTTCACCGCCGGCGTGCTGCATCCGCACGCAACCTTTGTGGAAGGCCATGTCTACGCCAACCTGGTGTCCGGCTTCCAGGTCTGGTGGGTCTCCGCCTGGTACATCTTCGCGATGTGCCTGCTCGGCCTGCACTTGAGCCATGGCATCTGGAGTATGTTCCAGTCCGTCGGGCTCGCGCATCCTCGGCACACGCGGCTGCTCCGCAACGCCGCCCGCGCCATCGCCATTCTCATTGTCCTGGGATACATTTCCATCCCGATTAGCGTTTTGCTGGGGTTCGTAAAATAAGATGACACTCGACGCAAAAATTCCGTCCGGACCAATCGAACAGGCGTGGGCCAAGCACTGCTTCGACATGAAGCTCGTCAACCCCGCCAACAAGCGCAAGCACTCCCTGATCGTGGTGGGCTCCGGCTTGGCTGGCGGCGCTGCAGCCGCTTCCCTCGGCGAGCTCGGCTACAACGTCAAGTGCTTCTGCTTCCAGGATTCCCCCCGCCGCGCGCACTCTATCGCCGCGCAGGGCGGCATCAACGCCGCCAAGAACTATCCCAACGACGGCGAGAGCGTCTTCCGCCTCTTTTACGACACCGTCAAGGGCGGCGATTTCCGCGCCCGTGAGGCCAACGTTTATCGCCTCGCCCAGGTCAGCGGCAAGATCATCGACCAGTGCGTGGCCCAGGGAGTTCCCTTTGCCCGCGAGTACGGCGGCTCCCTCAGCAACCGCTCCTTCGGCGGCGCGCAGGTTTCGCGCACATTCTACGCGCGCGGCCAAACCGGCCAGCAGCTTCTCCTGGGCGCATACCAGGCGCTGGAGCGCCAGGTTCGCGCCGGCTCCGTCACCATGATCCCGCGCACGGAGATGCTCGACCTGATCGTCGTCGACGGCCGCGCCCGCGGCATCGTGGCCCGCGACCTTGTCACCGGCGCGTACAGCGTACACATCGCTGACGCGGTTATCCTCGGCACTGGTGGCTACAGCAACGTCTACTACCTCTCCACCAACGCCAAAGGCTCCAACACCACCGCCATCTGGCGCGCGTACAAGCGTGGCGCCCTCTTCGCCAACCCCTGCTTTACGCAGATCCATCCCACCTGCATCCCCGTCTCCGGCGATTATCAGTCCAAGCTGACGCTGATGTCGGAGTCGCTGCGCAACGACGGCCGCATCTGGGTGCCCAAGAAAAAAGGCGACCCGCGTCCGCCCAACGAGATCCCCGAAGACGAGCGCGACTACTACCTGGAGCGGAAGTATCCAAGCTTCGGCAATCTGGTCCCGCGCGACGTCGCCAGCCGCAACGCCAAGGCCATGTGCGACGAAGGCTATGGCGTCGGCAAGTCCGGCCTCGGCGTCTATCTCGACTTCTCCGAGTCCATCGCCCGCCTGGGCGAGAAGACGGTGCGCGAGCGCTACGGCAACCTCTTCGACATGTACCAGCGCATCACGGACGAGAACCCCTACAAGGTTCCCATGCGCATCTACCCGGCCATCCACTACACCATGGGCGGCCTGTGGGTGGACTATGAGTTGCAATCCACCATTCCCGGCCTTTTTGTGCTCGGCGAAGCCAACTTCTCCGACCACGGCGCCAACCGCTTGGGCGCCAGCGCGCTGATGCAGGGCCTGTCGGACGGTTACTTCGTCATCCCGTACACCATCGGCAACTACCTGGCGACGAATAAGTTCCCGAAGGTGGAAGAGTCCAACCCTGCCGTGCAGGAAGCCCTGACCGAGGTGAAGACCAAGATCGACAAACTGCTCTCCATTAAGGGCAACCGAACTGTGGACTCCTTCCATCGCGAACTCGGCAAGATTGTATGGGACTACTGCGGCATGGGGCGCACCGCCGAGGGCCTGGAGAAAGCCATCGGCCTGATCCGTGCCCTGCGCGAGGAGTACTGGAAGAACGTGACCGTGGCCGGCAGCGCCGACGACCTGAACGAGAGCCTGGAGAAGGCCGGCCGCGTAGCGGACTTCTTCGAACTCGCCGAACTGATGTGCATCGACGCCCGCGCCCGCAATGAGAGCTGCGGCGGCCACTTCCGCGAGGAGTACCAGACCTCCGAGGGCGAGGCTCAGCGCGACGACGAGAACTACTCCTACGTCGCGGCCTGGGGCTATAAGGGCGACAACGCTCCGCCTGAACTCACCAAGGAGCCCCTGGAGTTCCACTACGTTCACCCCAGCCAGAGGAGCTATAAGTAAATGAAACTGACACTGAAGATCTGGCGGCAGAAGAACAGCAACGAAAAAGGCGCGTTTGTCCGCTACCCCATGGACGATGTCGATCCGGAGATGTCGATCCTGGAATGTCTCGACGTGCTGAACGAGACTCTCATTCTGAAGGGCGTGCCGCCTGTCGCCTTCGAGCACGACTGCCGCGAGGGTATCTGCGGCATGTGCGGCTTCGTTATCAACGGAGTCGCGCACGGCCCGGAACGCGGCACCACCGCCTGCCAGCTGACCATGCGCCATTTCAAGGAAGGCGACGAGCTGACCCTGGAGCCGTGGCGCGCCAAGGCGTTCCCGCTCATCAAGGACCTGGTCGTCAACCGCCGCGCCTTCGACCACATTATTGAAGCCGGAGGCTACGTCTCCGTTTCCACCGGCCAGGCGCCGGACGGCAATGACATCCTCGTCGGCAAGGAGGTCGCGGACAAGTCCATGGATGCGGCCGCCTGCATCGGCTGCGGAGCCTGCGTCGCCGCCTGCCCCAATGCCGCCGCCGCGCTCTTCACCGGCGCCAAGATCACCCACCTCTCGTCGCTGCCACAGGGCGAGCCGGAGCGCGATCGCCGCGCTCTGGCCATGGTCGCGCAGATGAATGCGGAGGACTTCGGCAGTTGCACCAACATTGGCGAATGCACCGCCGCCTGCCCCAAGGAGATCCCACTGGACGTCATCGCCAAGATGAACCGCGACTACATCTGCGGTACTGTTCGCACTCGCGACGACCTGCCCACCCCAGTCACCCCGGTCTTGGCCAAGTCATAAATCGCAGCCTCAACCACACGTTCTACCGACGCCGCCTCGCACCCCGGGGCGGCGCTTTCATCTACCCAACAACGTGGCCATCCTGAGCGAGTTGCCTTGAGCAACTTCCTGATAATGTGCTCTAAACCGCACCCTGCTTCCGCTTCGCCCGGTAGTAGAGCGTCAGCACCGTCACCGATCCGCACGTCAATAAGCTGGCGATCATCCCTTGAATCAGCGCAATATCGTGCTGGTAGAAGCCGTGCACAATCGCAATCGCCTGCAGCACGTTGAATCCTCCAAACGTAATCAGCGAGATCCCCTCGTCGCTCTTCTTGCGCCACACCGCCAGCACCTGCGGCACAAACAGCAGGGCGTTCCCAATCAACCCCAACCCAAACACCACTGCAACAATCTGCTTCATGCGGAACTCTCTCCTGGGGCTCAACTTCGGGCTTGCCGCCCGCGCCCACAGCCCTGCTTCCAGACTACCCGCGCGGCTCAATCCCCTGCCCCATCCTGATACTCTACTGATAAGGCTGAGACTTTTCCCGGCCGCGACAGTCTGAATACCTGGGAGACTAGCACCATGGCACTCATGAAGACCTCGAACCCCGCACTTGGCGACAAGACATTTCAAGACCTCGCGAACAACCAGTCTGGCTCGCTGACGGACGCCGGACGCATGACCCTGAGCGGCACCGTGAACAAGACCGGCATCCTCCTGCTCTGCGTCATGGCCACCGCCGCCTGGACCTGGCACCAGTTCCTGGTTTCGGGCGACATGGCCGCGGTTGCGCCGCTGATGATCGCCGGCATGATCGGCGGATTCATCTGCGCCATGGTCACCATCTTCAAGAAGGAGTGGTCCCCGGTCACGGCCCCCATCTACGCGCTGCTGGAAGGCCTGGTCCTCGGCGGTCTGTCGGCAGTCTTTGAAGCGCGCTATCCCGGGATCGGCATCCAGGCCGTCAGCCTCACCTTCGGCACGCTCTTCATCCTGCTGCTGCTCTACAGCTCCGGCATTATCAAGGTCACGGAGAAGTTCCGCCTCGGCATCATCGCAGCCACCGGCGGCATCATGGTCTTTTACCTGTTGGAGATGGTGCTCGGCTTCTTTCACATCAACTACTTCGCGTCCGTCAACAGTTCCAGCCCGGTCGGCATCGGCTTCAGCCTGGTCGTCGTCGCCATCGCCGCCCTCAACCTGGTGCTCGACTTCGACTTCATCGAGCGCGGCGTGCAGGTCGGCGCGCCCAGGTATATGGAGTGGTACGGCGCCTTCGGCATCATCGTTACCCTGGTCTGGCTCTACCTGGAGATCCTCCGCCTGCTCTCCAAAATGCGCAGCCGCAACTAGCCTCCTGTCTCTGAAATAAGGGGCGTTGCTGGTAGGATCGCGCTGAAGGCGCGTGCTATCGTAGCCTGGGGCAACGTCCCAGGTAGTCCGGCCCAAAGGCCTGCGGGCTGAAGGCCCGCGCTAAAATCAAGCAGAATCCCCTTCTGTATCCATCTCTGGGCGTGGGCCATATCTGGATATACTCCCCCCCCCACGTCACTTTCCAAAACTCCTGTGACTTACTAGTCCTATCTCCAGCACCCTTCCACCGGCTATTGTCGACAGTGGAAGGCTGCCATGCTGACCGAAACCGTCGCATCTCCCGCTGCTCCCACCTCTGAAAGGCCCAGCCCAAAGCGAGAAAGCCGCTGGTGCGCAGGCTTGCGCGCGACCGTTAACACCAGGTCCGCCGCGCCGTGCAGTTCGCGTTCCTGGCGTTGAACGCGTGGATCGCAGTCGAGTTCCTCCTGTGGGCGCGCTTCTACGAGTCCCAGGGCGCCACCCGTTACTTCGACCGCCCCGCCGGCGTCGATGTCTGGCTCTCCCTCCGCTGTCCCGGTTCGCGTCTTTGAGGTATCGTCGTAAGGAACTTACGACTCAAAGGAACTGCGCTTCATGCAAATTGTGGACATCCGGGAAATCGTCCTACCCATCGCATCCGCCATTGCAAATGCCTACATCGACTTCTCCAAGATGACGTTGTCGCTGGTCGCCGTCGTCACGGATGTCGTCCGCGACGGCCGACACGTCGTCGGCTATGGGTTCAACTCCAATGGCCGCTACGCCCAGGGCGGCCTCATCCGGGAACGGTTCGCGCCGCGCCTGCGCGAGGCCGACCCAGCCACACTGCGCAATGACGCCGGCGACAATCTCGATCCGGATCGCATTTGGCGCACGTTGATGCAGAACGAAAAACCCGGCGGCCATGGCGAACGCTCCGTCGCCGTCGGCACCATCGACATGGCGGTCTGGGATGCAACTGCCAAGATCGCCGGGCAGCCGCTCTTTCGCCTGCTGGCATCGCGCTACGGATGCGACGCCGCCCCGCGCGTCTTCGTCTACGCGGCAGGCGGCTACTACTATCCCGGCAAGCACCTGGACGCGCTGCGCTCCGAGATGCGCAGCTACCTCGACCGCGGCTACACCGTCGTCAAGATGAAAATCGGCGGCGCCCCCATAGCCGACGACCGTAGCCGTATCGAGGCCGTGCTGGCGGAGATTGGCAGCGACGCGCAACTCGCAGTGGACGCGAATGGCCGCTTCGACCTGGAGACGGCCATCGCCTATGCAAAAATGCTGCGCGAGTACCCGCTCTTCTGGTACGAGGAGGCCGGCGACCCGCTGGACTTTGCGCTACAGGCCGCTCTGGCGGAGTTCTACCCCGGCCCCATGGCCACCGGAGAAAACATCTTCAGCCATCAGGATGCGCGCAATCTGCTGCGCTACGGCGGCATGCGCGCGGACCGCGACTGGCTGCAGTTCGACTGCGCGCTCTCCTATGGGCTGTGCGAGTATCTGCGCACGCTCCATGTCATCCGCGCCGCAGGCTGGTCGCCGCGCCGCTGCATCCCCCATGGCGGCCACCAGATGTCACTCAATATCGCGGCGGGCCTGGGTCTGGGCGGCAACGAGAGCTACCCAGACCTCTTCCAGCCCTTCGGCGGATTCCCAGACGGCGTCCGCGTCGAGAGCGGATACGTCACCATGCCGGAACTCCCGGGCATCGGCTTCGAGGGCAAGTCGGACCTGATCCGGATCATGCGGCAACTCGCAGAATGAGCGTGCCCGGGACTGGGAAAGCCGTGTCTCCCCGTCGTCCGCTCCCTACGCGGGCCGTCTTTGCTTAAAGGCACGGCTTCAGCCGTGCCATAATTGCTCGCCGAGAAAAGAGGCCAGGGCCTCTGAGGTCAACGTTGATAGACCAAACGCCAGCTCTTGATCGCAACCCGCCGCCGCGCCGCTCGTTCCTCGGCCCGCTGTGGCTGCAGGTTATGGTCGGCATTCTGCTCGGCATCGCCATCGGTGTGCGGTTTCCCCACTTCGCCGTCGCGCTCAAACCCCTCGGCGACGCCTTCATCCAGCTCATCCGCATGACGCTCGCACCCATCATCTTCGCCACCGTCGTGGTTGGCATTGCGCGCATGGGCGGTCTGGGCGAGGTTGGCCGTGTCGGCGTCAAAGCCATGGTCTACTTCCAGGTCGTCTCCACGCTGGCGCTCGCCGCGGGCCTCATCGCCATCGATCTGCTGCATCCCGGCGCCGGCATGAACATCGACGCCGCCAAGCTTGACTCTGCCGCCGTCGTCGGCTACGCTGCCAGCGCGCAGCATGTGGGCTTCCTCGCCTTTCTGCTTGATATTCTTCCCACCAGCATTGCCGGCCCCTTCGTCACCGGCAACATACTGCAGATCGTATTCCTCGGGGTCCTCTTCGGGCTGGTCATCTTGCCCATCCGCGCCACGGTCCAGCCGCTCGTCGACCTGCTTAATCTCATCCTCAAGGTGATGTTCGGCATCGTCCGCATCGTTATGCTGCTTGCCCCGCTCGCCGCGCTCGGCGGCATGGCCTACACGGTGGGTCAATACGGGTTGGCCAGCCTGCGTCCGCTCCTCCTCTTCACCGGCGAAGTCTGGGCCGTTGCCGCCCTTTTCGTCGCCCTGATCCTTGGCCCCATTGCGCGCCTCGCCGGGTTCCGCCTCACGCGCCTGCTCGCGTATCTGCGTGACGAACTCCTGATCGCCGCCGGCACATCCTCCTCGGAAGCCGTGCTCGCGCAGGTCATGCTCAAGCTCGAGCACCTGGGCTGCGCGGAGCCTATCGTCGGCATGGTGATGCCTGCCGGCTATACCTTCAACGCCGACGGCACCTCCATCTACCTCAGCATGGGAGCCATTTTCCTGGCGCAGGCTACCAACACCCACCTCGGCCTGCGAGAGCAGCTCACCCTCATGATGGTCCTCATGCTCACCTCCAAGGGCTCGGCCGGCGTCGCGGGCGCGGGCTTCGTCACGCTTGCTGCAACCCTCGCCTCCATGCACTCCATCCCGGTGGCAGCGCTGGTGCTTCTCCTCGGCGTGGAGCGCCTGACCAATGTGCCGCGCGCCGTTGTGAACGTCATCGGCTCCGCTGTCGCTACCATCGTCATCGCAAAATGGGAACACGCATTCGACGGCAACCGCGCGAATCTCTGCCTCAAACAACATCGCCCTGAGTGACCATACCGTGAGCGACCTGAAGCAACTCGCGCGCACCATCTTCCATCAGGCGCTCGCCGACTGCAGCATCGCCCGCTCCCTGGATCGCGTGCTGCGCACCACATCAAACGCCGCAGGCGCGAATCTCATTCTCGATGGCTGCGACCCAGTACGCCTGGATCAGCTGAAGCGCGTCCGCATTCTCTCCATCGGCAAAGCCGGCTCAACCGCGTTGGATGCGTTGCTCTCGCGGCTGCCTCTGCCGCCATCCTGCGATGTGCGCGGCGTCCTCATCGCGCCCAGCCCTCCGCCCAACCTGCCCGCAGCCATCCAGTTTTTTCCCGGCGGCCATCCACTTCCCAATCAGACTTCCTTCGACGGTGCTACCGCCGCGCTCGCCATGCTGCGCGCAGTCGCCGATGCGCCACCCAATGAGACGCTCTGCATCTTCCTCATCAGCGGCGGCGCCTCCGCCATGATGGAGCTTCCGCTCGACGCTGCAATCTCGCTCGAGGATACGGTCGCCTTCCACCGCACGCTGGTGGCCAGCGGCGCAACCATCGTGGAGATGAACTGTGTCCGCAAGCACTTCTCTGCCGTCAAAGGTGGACGCCTCGCCGTCGCCGCCGGCAGAGCGCAACACATCTCACTGCTGATCTCCGACGTGCCCCCTACGCACCTCGACGCGCTCGCCTCCGGCCCTACGCTTCCCGACTCCACCTCGGTCGCGCAATGCCACGCAGTCATCGCACGCTACCACTTGCTGACGCAGTTCCCGCCCGCCGTAAGCCGCTTCTTCGCATCGCCCAATCTGCCCGAGACGCCCAAGCCCGGGGAACTGCACTCGCCATGCTGCACGCTCCTCGACGCCGAAGTCTTCGCCGAGTGCGCACGCACCTCCGCCGTCAGCCTCGGCTTCCACACTGTCGTGGACAACACCTGCGATGACTGGCCCTGCGACGCCGCCGCGGACCACCTGCTCGACCACCTGCGCCTGCTCCGCCGTGAGCACTCACGCATCTGCCTCATCTCCACCGGCGAAGTCTCCGTCAAGCTGCCCCACCCGTCCGGTGCAGGAGGCCGCAATCAACATCTCGCGCTCTACCTCGCGGCCAAGCTGCAACCAGCTGACGCTCCCATCGCGATCCTCTCCGCAGGATCTGACGGCATCGATGGCAATAGTCCCGCGGCCGGAGCCGTCATCGACAACCATACGCTCGCTGAAGAGTCCCAGCGCATCGCCGCGCAGCAGGCGCTGGCCGCCTTTGATTCTTACTCGCTGCTCAACTCGCTGAATGCCACCATCGTCACCGGCCCCACCGGCCACAACCTGCGCGACCTCCGCATCCTGCTCGCAGACGCTAGAGCAAATTTCCCAGATGTGCAGATCGTCTTCACAGGCCGAACGCCCGACCCATACCAGCCTAGTTCACAGGGCCGAAGGCCCGAAATATACCAGCCTAGGCCGAAGGCCTAGGTTGGCGAACCTCCGACAATTCGAGGGCCGAAGGCCCGACACATCGAACGTCTGCACGTCGTCAGGAAATTTGCTCTAGCGGCTAACGCCCTACTGTTGCAGCACCACCTGATCGCCTTCCTTCAGCCCGCTCACAATCTCTGTCACCGAGCCGTTCGAAAGGCCTACCGTCACCGCGACCTTGCGCGTGCCATCCTTCTGCTTGTCGTCGGGCACCTGCACGGACGCGTTCTTCTGGCTGTCATAGCTCACCGCATTCTCCGGAACCGTCAGCACCCCTTTGTGCTCATCCAGCAGGATCTCCGCATTGGCCGTCATGTTCGCCTTCAGCTCGCCGCCGGGGTTGTCGATCGAGACCCGCACCTCGAAGGTCGTCACGTTGTCCTTCTCCACGCCCAGCGGTGCAATCTTCGTCACCTTGCCGTTGAACACGCGGTCGCGAAAGCTCTCCACCTTGATCCGCGCCGGCTGGTTCATGTACACATGCGCAATATCGGCCTCGTCCACCTTGCCCTGCACGTACACCTGGTTGATGTCGCCCTCGGTCATCACCAGCGTGGCTGTCGATCCCAGCACCAGGATGGAGCTCACCGCGTCGCCAATCTCCACATCGCGCGACAGAATCACGCCGTCCATCGGCGCCGTAATCGTCGTGTAGCCGAGTTGCTCCTCCAACTGCTTCAGACTCGCCTGCGCCTGCAGCACCTGTGCCTTCGCCTGCTTCAGCTTGGCATTGTCCACGCCAACCTGCGCCCGCGCCGAATCACGCCGCGTCAGCGCCGCCAGGTAATCCTTGTTCGTATCGTCGTACGCTTGCTGACTCACAAGGCCTTCTTTCCGCATCTCCGCGTTGCGGTCCAGCGTGGCCTTGTACATGGGCAGGTCCGGCGCGGCGGCGTTCACCTTATCCTGCTCAATATTTGCTTCAAAAGCAGTTACATTTGCCTCGGAAGACGCAAGCTGCGCCCGCTGCGCATCCACCTGCGCTGCAATCTCCTGCTCGTCCAACTGCGCCAGCGCCTGCCCCTTCGTCACCTTGTTGTTGATGTCCACATACAGCTTCTCCACAATGCCAGACGCCTTGCTCTTCACCTCGACTTTGGTAATCGGCTGGATCTTCCCCGTCGCCACCACGGACCGCGCCACATCGCCGCGCGTCACCTTGGCCAGGCGGTTCGGGTCAACGGTCAGCCCCTTCACCAGCCGCGCTAGCGCGAACCCCGTTACGGCAACGATCACCACGACAATCACACCCAACACAATCCAAAAACGTTTGCTCTTTCGCGACGCCGCCACTAGAAGCCTCCCACTACGCGAACAGAGCCAAAGCCGCCCTGCGCGATTAAGCAGATTAATTCGTTGCGATAGGTATATCAGTTCCTGCAACGCCGCCTGTACCGCCGCCCGCTAATCGCCTATACGCAATCCAGCACACGCCGGTTCCCCGGCACACGCATGCGGCTGGGAACTACAGCTCACACATCCGCGTATCATTCTCGACAAGCGCTTTACCGTGTCCACCGCAACCGCATGCAGAGCTTCTCAGACATTCTCGGCCAGGTCTTCCGCGCCATCGCTGCCAACAAGCTGCGCAGCTTCCTCACCATGTTCGGCATTGCCTGGGGAGTGGGTTCGCTACTCGTGCTCGTAGGCCTTGGCGAAGGCTTTCGCTCCGGCCAGCATCGCCAGTTGGCCACCCTGGGCAGCGACATCGTCATGATGTTCAACGGCACCATCCCCGCCGTCGCCAACCAGCACACCGGCATGCGCCCCTATCAGCTCACGCAGGGCGACGAGGCCGCCATTCGCAGCCTGCCGCAGATCCGCGCCGTCACCGTGGAACTCAGCCGCTCCGACCTGTACGAAGTGAGCCAGTGGAGCAACACCTCCAGCCGTGTGCTCGGAGTTGAGACCAACTATCCAGCCGTCAAACTCATTCCTCTGACCCAGGGCCGCTTCCTCGACGACACTGATATCGCCGAGCGCCGGCGCGTCGCAGTCCTCGGCCTCAAAGCCGCCAAGCTGCTGTTCCCCGGGCGTCCTCTCGTCGGCGAGACCATCACCATCAACGGCACCGCCTTCACCGTCGTCGGCCAGGTCGGCAAGATCAGCCGTGGTACGGACGACGAAGCCGACCAGCGGCTCTACATCCCCGTCAGCACCATGCAGGAGCTCTTCGCACTCAAGGGCGACAACATCGCACGCGACGCGCTCAGTTCCATCCAGTTCCAACCCAGGCAGAGGGACGACTCCGTCGCCGCTCTGGCCGCGGCCGATCGCGTCGTTGCCCAGCGCCACGGATTCGATCCCTCACTCCGCGATGCCTTCAATCAGTTCGACACCATCGAAGAAGAAAGAATGGTCGGCGCAATCTTCAACGCCATGGACATCTTTCTCGGTGGCGTTGGCGTGGTCACCCTCGGCCTCGGCGCCGTGGGTGTCGTCAACATCATGCTGGTCTCGGTCACGGAACGCACCCGAGAGATCGGCATCCTCAAGGCCATCGGCGCTACCCGGCGCAGCATTGTGGCGCAGTTCTTCTGGGAAGGTCTGCTGCTCACCGCCATCAGCGGCATCCTCGGAGTCGCCATCTCCGCGGGCTTTATGTGGGTCCTGCAGCAGTTCCTTACGGACAAGATGCCCGGCTTCGATCCGCCGCGCCTGGTGCCTTGGTCCGCTGCGCTCGCCGTTGGGTCGCTCGTCATCTCCGGCGTCGCCGCCGGACTCTATCCCGCCACCAAAGCCGCAGCCCTGGACCCAATTGAAGCCCTGCGCCGCGAATGAAGTACAGCTCTTAGCTCTCCAGGGGAGGCTCTGATTACGTGCCGTGAGCCAACATGGAAGCGTCATTCTGACCCGATTTTGGGTCAGAATCTCAGTAGTTAGATCGCCGCCGAAGTAACATTGGGACTTATTCAGACCTTCCTTAGCTCTTAGCTGAAAGCTAACTGCTAAGAGCTAACAACTAATAGAGGCGCCTCACATGCTCAAAGACATCCTCGCTCAGGCCTGGGAGGCGATGCTCTTCAACCGCCGCCGCACCGCCATCACCATGGTCGGCATGGCCTGGGGCATCGCCACGGTAGTACTGCTGCTAGCCTATGGCGCGGGCTTCAGCAACGCCATCCAGGCCATCTTCGAGGAGTGGGGTACCCACACCATCGGCGTCTTCCCCGGCCGTACCAGCGAACAGGCCGGCGGAGACAAGGCCGGCGTGCGCGTGCGCTTCACCATGGACGACGTGGACCGCGCCTCGGCCTCCGTGCCTGGCATCACGCGCATCTCGCCTGCAACCTGGAAGGATGTCACCGTGCAGGACGACCTGCACACCTTCACCTGGAGCGTCAACGGAGTCCGCCCCGTCTACCAGAGCATCATGAAGCTCGACACCAGCCAGGGCCGCTTCTTCAACGGCGCGGAAGACCAGCAGCGCGCACACGTCTGCGTCATCGGGTCAGAGGCCAAGACCCGGCTCTTCTCCGGCGGCTGGGCCCTAGGAGAAAGCATCCGCCTCAATGGCGAGGTGTTCACCATCGTCGGCGTGCTCGACCCCAAAATGCAGGAGGGCGACGACGACGTCAATCGCCAGGTCTACATCCCCTACAACACCATGGGCGATATCAAGGACACGGAGTATGTCGACGGCATCTGGTTCAGCTACACCGGCGACAATGAGCTGGTCGAGAAGAGCCTGCGTCAGACCATGGCCGCGGCGCACCACTTCACCCCTTCGGACCACAACGCCATCTACGTCGCCAACCTGATGTCCGAGCTCAAGCAGTTCAAGATTCTCTCCATCGCGCTGCAGGTGCTGCTCTCGCTCGTGGGCGCGCTCACGCTCGGCATCGCGGGCATCGGCCTCATGAACATCATGCTGGTAGCGGTGCAGCAGCGCACCCGGGAGATCGGCGTGGAGAAGGCGTTGGGCGCGCGCCGCAAGCACATCCTGCTGCAGTTCCTGGCGGAAGCCATGGCCATCACCGCGGTCGGCGGAGCCGCCGGCATCGCCCTCGCCTACGCCGTCTCCGCCATGGTCGGGCGCATCACGTTCTACAGCGCCCTGGCTAAGAACGCGGACGCGGCCGATATCCACCTCATCGTCTCGCCCGCGTCCGTGCTCGTCGCCACCGTCATCCTCGGCGTCACCGGACTGGTCAGCGGCATGATCCCCGCCATCCGCGCCGCCAACCTGGACCCCATCGAGGCCCTCCGCTACGAATAACCGCCGCCTCTACTTGCCCGCCATCGGATAGCCCTGCCACAGATACTCCATCGCCTCCGGCAGCACCTGCCCACGCGTCGCGCGATCGGTGTGGCCGGCGTTGCGTGCAAACACAAACTGGTAGTGGTAGCCCTTCGCCGCCAGCACCTTCGCCATGTTCTCGTTCGCAATTACCCAATCGTGCATGTTGTCCCGCATCGTGTTCTGGTTCAGGTTGTCGTGGTCGCCCACTTCCATCCAGATGCGCAGCGGCTTGACCGGGCTGTTCGGAAACAGGTGCTCGTGCAGCTCCCACGCGCCGTGCGGCACCGCGGGATCGTGCGGCCACTGCTGGTTCACAAACGTCCCGGAGACCGTCAGCACGCGGTGATACCACTCCGGGTGATACCACGCCATAATCATCGCGGCCGATCCGCCGGAGCTGGAGCCCATCGTCGCGCGCCCATCCGGGTCCTTCGTCAGCTTCACGTTGTACTTCTGCTCCACCAGCGGCAGCACCTCCGCCTGCACAAACTCCGCATACTTGCCAGACATCGTGTCGTACTCCAGGCCGCGCTCGCTGCCCTGCGCATCCCCGCCGCCGTTGCCGATAAATACGCCGATCATCACCGGCAGCCGATGTGCGGCAATCATGTTGTCCAGCATCGTCGCCCACGTGCGATCCATCCCATCCGCCCCCACAATGAACGGCGCTGCCGTCCCCGGAACATACTGCTTCGGGATATACACCGAGACGTGCCGCGTATACGGCCCGGCATGACTCGTGGGCACCAGCATGGCCGTAGAATCCTTCGGATCTGGGATGCCGTACGTGTTGTCATCGCGCACGACCCCCGGATAAAACTTGCTGTCCGCCGAGCTCATGCTGAACTCCTGCACCGTCCCCTGCGGCACGCCGACCTGCTCGGTAAACTCCGGCGCGCGCGTGTGCGTTGGCCCCAGGATAAAGTTGCCATCCACCGTCGGCGGAGGCAGCGCGCCGTCCGGCAGCTCCGTGGCCGTCACATACCCCGGCGTGTGCGGATCGCGCAGCGGATTCGGCGGCCGCACCCTCGGCACTGGCGCAGGCACAGCAGGATTCGCAGCCGGTGCCTGGCCCATCGCCAGCCACGCCCCGCACAGCAAACTCATCGACCACACAACCCGCAAACCACCCCGCATGGAAGCTCCTTGTCGCCGCAATCGCAGCAAAATCATTGGCTGCTCGGGAGCGCGGTACGGACGCGCCCGCGCCTGCTTGCAGCCAGCCGGGGAAATATATCACCCGCGCCATGCGGCGCGCGACACCCCCTCGGCTCTGATAATGCGGCGCACGACACCCCCTCGGCTCTGATATGCGGCGCGCGACACCCGCTCGGTCCCCGCCCGGCGCTGTTGTAAACTTGGGGTGTCCCTATCGTCTAGTGGCCCAGGACTCCGCCTGTTCCCGGCGGCAACACAGGTTCGAATCCCGTTGGGGACGCCAACACATTGCTTGTCATTCTGTTTTTTTTGCTTGTCATTCTGAGCGCAGCGAAGAATCCCCGCATTTCGCCTTTGCCCTTGCTGTTGCCCTTGCTTTCGCTGCTCTTGAGCGTGCTCAGCGGAAGAATCGCCGCAGATGACGAATCGCACCGTGCGCAGCCCGTCAGCCCCTCCGCCGCAACAATCTGCTCGAATCCCCCCAATTCCCCCGGGATTCTCTGCTATCATCCCGGCACACGCTTCTAGAATTTCCCAGCGTTTCAGCGGTCCTCGCGCGTTTCCACACGCGCGGAGGGCGCAGACCACTCAACTTCCGGCCCTCCGCCAGACCTCTGCGCGGAACGGCGCACCTCTCTCTCTCACGCCCGAACCCAGGAGGGACCATGGCGAAAGACAAAGCGGCAAAGAAGTCCAAAAAAAACAAGTCTTCAACCCCCAAGCCGAACGGCGCAGTCCCCGCATCCTTCACCGCAGACCCCTCAGGAGCCCTCGTCCTGGGTAAGGACATCAACTACGACAAGGAGATGGCCAAGCTCCAGATCGAGCTCGCCAAGCTGCAGGAGTGGATCAAGCACAAGGGCCTCAAGCTCGTCATCCTCTTTGAGGGCCGCGACGCCGCCGGCAAGGGTGGCGCCATCAAGCGCATCACCGAACCCCTCAACCCGCGCATCTGCAAGGTCGTCGCCCTGGGCACGCCCACCGAGCGCGAAAAGACGCAGTGGTACTTCCAGCGCTATGTCCCCCACCTGCCCGGAGCCGGAGAGATGGTCCTCTTCGACCGCAGTTGGTACAACCGCGCCGGCGTCGAGCGCGTCATGGGCTTCTGCACCGACGAGCAGTACAAGGAGTTCATGAGCACCTGCCCGGAGTTCGAGCGCATGCTCATCCGCTCCGGCATCATGCTCGTCAAATACTGGTTCTCCGTCTCCGACGAGGAGCAGGAGCGCCGCTTCAAAGGCCGCATGAACGACCCCGCCAAGCGCTGGAAGCTCAGCCCCATGGACATGGAGTCCCGCAAGCACTGGGCGGAGTACTCCCGCGCCAAGGACGAGATGTTCGCCCTCACCGACCTCAAGCACGCGCCCTGGCATGTGGTGAACTCAGAGAACAAGAAGGCCGCCCGCCTCAACGTCGTCAAGCACCTGCTCTCGCTCATTCCCTACGAGGACCTGACGCCCAAGCCGCTGCCGCTGCCGCCGCTCAACAAGTCGAAGTACGTACGCCCGCCCATGCAGGACCAAACCTTCATCCCCCACATCTACCGCGCCTGAGGGGGAGCCGGCCAATCAGCTCTTGTGCTCTGCAGGCCGTTCGCGGATGTCGCTGTAAGCCACCGTGAACGGCTTCTTGCGGAACGTCGTCCACAAGTAGTTCATCGTGTACCGGGCCGCAATCGTCATCATGCCTTCATTCTTCAACCGTCGCGCCGAGGAGAACATCTTCAGGTCAAACGTAAACTTCACATCGCCGACCGCATTCATGCGTCGCGCAATGTCCGTGTCTTCGCCGTAGAACGCAATCTCGGTATTGAACCCGCCGATCTTTTCGAGCGCGTCCCGCCGCAGCACAAAATTCCCGCCCTGCACCATAGACCCCGCACGCAGCACATACCGGTTGATTGCATACACCAGAAATGCCGCCACATAGAAGATCCGCACGCTGACCCGCTGCCGCGGTGTCAGGTCGTAGTACACAAAGGGTCCGCTCAACGCCACCAGCTTCGCGTCGCCGGCAAACTCCGCCAGCACCTTCCGGACCCAGCCCGGAGTCAGCCGCGAGTCGGAATCGACGTTCGCGATCAGTTCGCCTGTACTGGCCGCAAACCCCGCCTGCCGCGCAAACGTCAGCCCCTTGTGCGGCTCGTCCACCACGCGCACGCCCGCATATCCCAGCGCCACCTCGCGCGTACGGTCCGTGCTTGCATTGTTCACCACGATGATCTCGACCGGCTCGCTCAGCTCCCGCGTCTGCTCCAGAATCGACTCCAGACACGCCGGCAGGTACGCTTCTTCGTTGTACGCAGGCACCACAAAGCTCAGCCGCATACATCTACACTAGCCCCGCCGTGTTACAGGACCGCGACAGCGCACCCGCCGATACCCCGCCCTACTGCGCCGGCGGAGGATCGTTCGGCATCACCGCGCCCGCCTTCACCCATTGCTCGATGACCGCGATATCCGCATCGCTCATCTTCGGCGCCTTCGGAGGCATCGGCTTGGGATCGT
>Ga0302279_10002078_pt1 | contig 27199 bp, 18 predicted proteins | sample III_Bog_N3_3_FD_194541 | JGI IMG/M metagenome (GOLD analysis project Ga0302279, IMG submission 194541) | Peat permafrost microbial communities from Stordalen Mire near Abisko, Sweden - III_Bog_N3_3 | ecosystem: Environmental > Terrestrial > Soil > Wetlands > Peat | place: Sweden: Abisko... | reverse complement strand
TCGAGGAGCGACGTCGTCGTGGTCGTCTCTGCAACTGCGGCAGCGCCGCTGCGCGTTTGATCCGCCATAATCAGCCACCCTCGCCTTCTTCGTCTTTTATGCCGAGCTCTTTGAGGAGACGGTCACGTTTGCCTCCGTCGTCGAGCAAGGATTGGATCTTCTTCTTGAAGGCGGGAGCATTGCCAAGCGGCCCTTTCAGAGCCGTCAGCGCCTTGCGTAGCTCGAGCAACTGTTTGAGCTCGGGCACCTGATTTGCCACGGCTTCGGGCCCGAAGTCCCCCAGCTGGCGGAACTTCAGCTGCACGGGCAACGTGGCATCTTTCTCTCCCGAGAGCAGATCCGGAACGCTTAGGTTGACGGCGAGATTCTGCTCGGCAAGGACCTGCTGAAAATTGTCCTTGTCGATGTTGATTGGCTTGCGATCCTCGAGGGGCCTCGGGTCGGGGCGTCCGGTGTAGTCGCCGATGAACAAGAGCTGCAGCGGAAGCTCGACGTCCTGGACCGCGTCGCCCGTGGCTGGCTTGTACACGATGTTGATGCGCTCTTTCGGAGCGACGGTCTGCTCTTTCGCCATGGAGTCCTCTCTGAACTAAGTGTGACCTGTGCTCCCGTCGCGCGCTCTCATGTGCTCCGCTCAGACACCCAAACGAACGGCCAGCACGGGGTCCAGCCTACACAGCTTGTCAATTATGGATGTTTCCCGGTGCTTGGCGTCAACTATTGGGGGATTTATCGCGCGGAGCGCCGAGAGGAGCGCGGCGTACACACGCACACAACGCGATGGCTCCCACGCGTCTAGCCCGTGCGTCTCGATCTGCGAGACGAGCCCATCGAGGATTGGCCGCGCGAGCGTCGCCTTGCTCGCGTCGAGAGCCAACTGAGCGGCTTCGAGCTCCATGTCGAAGCGCGTGCGGCCATCGGGAGCTCGGCGCGCGAGCTCCAACAGGAGCCCGATACCTTCCCCTACCCTCCCGCTCGCCACCTCTTGCCGCGCTGCGGCAAGAAGTTTGTCTTCCTCGGCTTTGCGTTCGGCCAGCGCCGTCTGGGCGGCCTCCGGAACACCTTGCCGGCTCGCGTTGAGCCAGGACTGGGTCTGGGCGTTGGCAAAGGGAGTGCCATCGCGGAACGTCAGCTTCGGGACGCCCGGGAATCGGTCGACGAGACCTGATACCGTGCTGCGGACGATGCGAGCAGCCTCCTCGCAATCCGGGCCGAGGTTCTCGAGCGCAACGGCAACGTACCGGTGCAAGTCGAGCCAGAACAGGTAGCTACTCGTTGCCGGCTCCGCCTGTCTCAGCAGCGGAAGCCAGCGGGACGCGGCTGCATGGGCCTCCAACTCGTTCCGCATCGCCGCAGGCGGCGGCGGGATGTAGGTCTTCCCGCTCTCCTCTGTGGGGGGCAAGGCCCGTACGTTCATCCAGATGGCCGTGCGCTGCAGGGCGTAGGCCCAGGCGTCGGCGTGGCTCTTCGTCCGAAGCAGAGCCGCGGCAGCCAGGACGGTCTCCCGGCACTTCGAGAGGGTCTCTGCGAGGGTCTCCAGGCTCTCAGGCTTGGGGAGAGCAGGGGGCGGCGGTAGAGACGGCGGAGCAACAGGGGCGGTGCCGCTCGTGGCGGTACCCGCACTCACTGGTGGGCTCTCCGCAATCGCTGGGGGGGCGGCGCGCGGGGCGGCGTCGGTGCTTGCCGGGTTCCCTTGGGGCAGGGGTCGCTGCGCGGGAGCGGCAGGCGGAATCGCGGCAGGCGCGGAGGCGAGACACGACGCCATCACGCTGCGGACGGTTCCAAGCCCTGGGTGCAGCTCGCCAAGCTTGTCGCTCAACGCGCTGTCGAGCTCCTTGAACAAGACTTCGCAGGCGGCGATGGCCTCGCGATCGGGGGCCGTTCCACCGGGAACACCGAGTGACGCGACGACACTTTCCGTGAGCCACGCGAAGATGTTCGCGCGAGCGCGCGGGCGACGCTCGGGATACAGGACGTCCCAGTGCTTCGTGACGAAGGCGCGAAGGACGACCAAACCTTCGGCGAGCCCGGACCATCCGCCTTGGTTCATCCGCCCGGCAGCAAACCACGTCGCCACACGCATATCCTTCGTGCGGGCGAGCAACTGCGCGCTCGAAGTCGCCACGAGGGCCCAGTCGGGTGCCCCGGACGAGACGCGTCCTATCTTGTCAATCTCCGCCTTTACGCGTTCGAAGTCGGGATCGAACGAGAGGTCTTCACCGGCGGGCTTCGGTCCTGCAAGCGGCGCCGTGAGGGAGCTCATACGACCTTCGATGGCCTCCACGGCGTTGGACATCGGCCAGAAGGCTACGCGCTTTTGCGCGGGGAGTGAAGTTAGCGGGCGACCAGGTCGAGGAGGTCGGAGACCGTGCTTACACGAGGAAAACTCGAAGCCCAGTCGCTCGGTAACGCGCGCAGCAGATCGGCGCGATCCTCGCGCCAGGGCGTCGTCGTGAGATCGCAGATGGACTGGCTGTCCGGGTCCGCCGACCAGAGCTCGGCCAGCGAGCTCGACGGCGTCGTACCGAGCTGTATCAAGACGCTGGGCGAACGATCGTCGAGTGACCAGAAGCAGGTCGGCGTCGTCGATCGCCAGTGGGCGACACGACGCACGACGTCGATCCAGAAGGAGGCCACCCCGGCGCCCCCTCCGCCAAGCGGAAACCTCAGACCGAGAGGGGTGGTCGCGTTCTCCTGGTGGGAGAAGGGTGCGACAGCTTCGTGAATCGACTTGAGGGCCAGCAGCGGAGCCGGGGAATGGGGATCCCCGTAGATCGTCGTCCACAACACGCTGAGCGACGTGCCATGCGACCACGTGTCGTACGCCCCTTCGACGCCGTCCGAGGCGATCACCGCCGATTGCATCGGCCCAATGTGTTTCTGGAAGTCCGCACCGCTCGTCACCTTGTCCCCGTCCGCCAAGGCCGACTCCGCGGCGGCGACGAACGGCTCGGTGAGCAGCGGCAAGAGCTGCGGACCGGCAGCGGCCTGCTTCTCGGGAAAGCGCCCAAAGACGATGAGCGGAAACCTCCGCCCGACGGTATCGCGGCTCGGTTTGAGCAGTCCAAGCAGGACGCCGCCCTCCCTCTCGGAGCTCATGGGTCGAAACGTGAACGCGTACGTCCCGCCGGCCCCGAAAATGCCGGGCCACGCCTCGCGATGCTTCTTCTCTCCCCAAGCCATCCCGGCTTCCAGCCATGCTTCGAAGCTAGGAATGAGGCGTCCGCCGGCCCGGACAAAGTCACCCATTTGCGGGACCTTCCCGAAGGTGCCCACAGCCGAGATCCCGACTGCGGTCTCCTTCTTCCGGAAGAGCCCCCACGGCATGGCTAACGGACCCCTAACGCGATGACCCGCGGGCATGAGTACGGGGTGAACAGGCGCATCTTCCTACTAATATACGATTGGAAGACGTTTTCATCCCGGGACGGACGAATGTCCATCTTGACTACGCCGGACTGCGAGCGAAGCGTCCAGGTTGCGACAATCGTCGGAGCGCCGCCTCGCTTCCCCCCCTCGGTGCCGGGGGCGATCGTGGTAGCGGCGTCCAGCAAGCGGAAGAGCCCCCACTCTCCCGGCCGGATGATCTCCTCGTCCAACCCGCTCCAACCATGAATCTTTACGCGGCTCTGCTGACTCTTGGCGTCCTTCGGCGGCCACTGGACGTCGAGCCACTCCTCGGGTTCGTTCTTGTAGGTGTGACTGGCCCCGTTGATGTCGAACGTGACCTCCGCCACGGTGTCACTCACGGAGTGCAGGTTGATCTGAAATTCTACGAGCGGGCCGTCGCTCTTTCCGGGAAACGTCGCCTGCGACATCTCGAGCCCGCGATCGAGGCACTTCAGGAACGGGCCCGTATAACCAATCGCATGGCCGAAGCGCGTGCTCGGGATGAATCGGTTCCCTTGCTGGTCGATGGACCCCTTGAGATTCGCACCGTAAAACCCGAAGAGCGTGCCCGTACCGGGTCGGAAAAATTCGGTGTAGTCGCTGAGCTTGACGTCGCTCAACGAGTCCTTGAACGGATAGGCGTCCTCGAGGTTTCTCCACTTCGACCACACGGCGGCCTCCCAGTTCGCTCCAGCCGTCCCCTCCACGTCCTGGAGAACCCCCGCGTAGCTGAGCTGGATCGGATTGAGCAGCAAAGGCGAGACCAGCGGCCGCGTAAAGCCGCTCTGGGTGGGCCCTAGGAGCTCGTTCGTCCCGCGGATGGCCTCTTGGAACGCCAGCGTGATGTCCTTCTCCTCGACCCCGCGGCCCTTCGAATCGCGGAGGTCGGTGAGAACGGCGACGAGCTTGGCGATGATCTGGTCCTGGTAATGCGAGAGCTGGGTGCGTGGCGGATTGGGGTTATTGGCGGCGTTCGCATCCCGTGCGCCCGGCGGTATGCCGAAGCTCACCATGGCTGCGAAGGCTGCCTCCGGCGGCGAGATCCAGCGCGTTCTCGGCGGCTCGATGACGCCAGCGTCGGCAAGGACGCGACCCAGGGCGTTTCCGCGTGTGGCTTCTATCTCGGCGCGCCGGATAACCTCGCGCTCCGCCAGCTCCGTGACGCTCTCCTCGAGGCGAGTATTTTCGTCCACCGCGCGGATCAGGCGCAGGTACGGCCACGGCACCTCGCTGAGCGCCTGTAGCTCATCGAGCGCCTGATCGTTGCTGGCCGGCTTACGCACGTCGAGGTCCTTCAGGAAATCCGCCCACGCGCGGGAGAAATTGGTGAAGTAGCGGTCCCGAAGGTCCCGGTTCTCCTTCTCGAGCTGCTGCTGACCGACCTCCTTCGTCTCACCCAGAACCCAGCGCTCCGCCGCAAGCGCCTTGGCGCGGTCTTTGCCGAGGCGGTCGCGGACGTAGAGCTCCCAACCCGACTTGGTGAAGGCCCCCACCACGACGACCTCGGGGCTGCTCTTCGAAGTGACGTACGAGCCGAACGCGGTGTTGAGGAAGATAGACTCACGAGTGATGGGCGCCACGTTCTCGTTCGCGTCCCGAAGGAGCGAGCTGTAGTCGCGATCCTCGGCGAAGACGCGCTTCAGAGAAGACCGCGCCCTGTTGATCAGCCCCTCATCGCACGTCCACGCGGGGATCTCCTTCCGCTTCATCAGCTCCAGGTAGAACTCCACGTGCGGCCGCAGGATCTCCTTTTCCCCCTTTGAAGTCGCGCTCAGCGCACGGCCCCACGCGTCGGTCAGCGCGCCGGTTTCCCAGTCGGGCTCCAGGCGATCAGCGTCGCAGGCCTGGAGGTACGCCTTCAGGCGCAAGAAGAACTGGTTGAATTGATCGGTCGTTAGCGCCGGCACATCCGCGCCCGCCCGGAGCTCCTCTTCCAGGCGAAGCTTGGTCGGCGCGGCGAAGCCTACCTGGAGGTTGCCCACGTAGACGCCCCGCAGCGGCGCGTACAGCTCATCACCCACGTACATTCCCCAGCGATAATCCAGGGGCGCGCCGTCCTGCTTCCACGTGTCGAGCTGCTTCACCTGAGCGCGAAGATCGTCGAGACGCTTTGCCTTCTCCGTCACGCTGATGCTGCGATCGCTCCACGGGACGGCGCCGGCCGCGGTCGCGGTCTGCGCCGAAGCCTCGACGAGCGCGCGGTTCTTCGAGTAGGTGCACGAAGACGGCACCACGAGAAGCGCCCCAATCAGGAAAGCGGTCGCGGCGATGGCGATGCGATTCAGCAGTTGCCGGCGTAGCTCTCCGCGCGTGCGCCCCGCGTAGTTCTGATCGGGGAAGACCACCTTCCGGAAGAGATCCGTCACGAAGTAGCTCTTCGGCTCGGTCTGCGCCGGGGGCGTCTGAATCTGCTGAGCGCCTCCGATGTTGAAGGCGCGGAGCATGCCGCCGATCACCTGATCGACTGGGCTACCTTCCTGGGTGCCGCTCGTGAAGTACGCGCCACGCAGAACCGGCGTCTCCTGGAACGCGTTCGGCTGGAACACGGCACGGACGAAATCCGAAAGATTGGTGCGGAGCGATTGGAACTCGAGCGGAAAGTGGAAAATCGCGCGCCGTGCGTCGGGTTGCCGCTCCTGGCCGATGCGCCGGACGGCCCGTGCGTGCAGCGTTTGCGCGAGCTCGTCGAACTCCGCTTCGAAGGCGTTGGCCGCGTCCTTCTGTGCGGCGCCCGTCAACGGGAACGTGATGCCCCAGACCTGCGCGCGTTCGCTCTTGCGCAGATCGTTCCAGAATTCGACGAACCCAGCCACCAGGTCCATCTTGGTGAAGACGATATACACGGGCACGACCATGCCCAGGCGCGTCATCACCTCGTCGACCCGTGAGCGCAACCTCCGTGCGTGAACCTCTACCTGCTCCTCGTTGGCCTGCATGAGGTCCATGACGCTAAGAGCGATGAGGATGCCGTTGATGGGCTTTCGAGGTCGGTACTTGCGCAGAAAGCCGAGGAACGAGAGCCACTCTTCGTGATCATCGGACTCGGTCGCGTAGCGGCCCGCCGTATCGAGCAAGATCCCTTCGTTCGTGAACCACCAGTCGCAGTTGCGCGTGCCGCCAACCCCCCGAACTCCACCGCCGTTCGGATCGAGAAACGGGAAGGCGAGGCCCGAGTGTTTGAGGGCGGTGGTCTTGCCGGCGCCAGGGGGCCCGATCACCACGTACCACGGCAAGGTGTAGAGCGCGCTCGACCCGGCCTCGCCGAGCTTGCTCTTCTTCAGCGCCTCGATGCCTCGCTGGATCTGGCTCTGTAGCTGAATGATCTCTGCTCGCCTATCGGGGCGAGCGTTCGCCGCCTGCTCCTCGGCTTGCTTCAGAATCTCGCGCTCGAGACGCCGCGCCTGCAGGATTGCGCGGAGGCGGCGAAGGAGGAAGCCGCTGACCACTCCCGCCACCACGACGACGGTGAGGACGATCTTGAGCCACAGCGCCCACGTGAGAAAGTAGCCGCCCACCCAGATGCCGACCAGCAGCAGGGTCGCGAGGATAACGATCCAGACCATCATGGCGATCTCGCGGGTTGGCCCGGCGTGACGGGGCCGGTGGTCGAAGCCTGCGTCGCGGACGTGGTCCACTTCGACGTCGTCGAGGACGTATTGGCAACTAGAATGAGCTTCAACGCGACGAATGCCACGAAGGCCAACGCGAGGAATCCGAGGCTCAACGCGACGATGGGCCGTTCACGCTGTACGAGCGTGAGCATCGGATCCCGCGGCTCACCATGAGGGCTCACTATCTCGCTCGGCGGGAGTGCGCGCGACACCTCAGAGCCTACCTGGTCGAGGATCGGGGCGAGGCCCTCCCCCGCGCGAACCGCGTACTTACCCACGAAGCCCAGCGCCAGGCACAGATAGTATATCTCGAGGACGTGCGCCCGGTGCGACTGCCCTTCCAGCGTGGTCATCCGCGTGAAGAAGCCTTCCCCTGCCGTGTTCTCGTTGAAGTACAGAAACTGGAGGGGGCGCGCCAACCACTGGTTTCTTCCGGGCCAATCGGTCTTGAGGACCTGCTCGTCGATGAACGCCGCGATCGCATACCGCGCTTCGTTGAAGTCCTCCTCGGGGATCCCGACCTCCCGGCATCGGCGGGACATCTGATCGAACATCGACGAAACCCGGCGCTGCAGCTCTTCGGCGGGCGGCAACCCGCGCGCGAGGCCCAGCTGGGACCCGAGCGACAGACCGCCGGCGCAGGCCCAGTACATCTTATCGATCATGCGGCCGCCCTTCTCTCGAGAGGGCGGCGCATCCGGTCGGGCAGGTCATCGCAAGTTCACGGGGTCCACCGCATACAGGGTGAGGTTGATCGCCTGGGGATCGACGGGTTGGTAGATTGCAATCGTGCCCGTGCCGGCGATGTCGTTCCAAAAATCAGGTGTTTTGCCTAGCTTGAAATAGACGTCCCCCGTCCTCACCGGAAGAGCACCCGGCGGCCGGTATTCGAGGTCGAGCTTGGCACCGTTGACTGCGCTGTTCATGATGGAGTCGATCTGGACCCACGACGCGATCTTGGACAGCCGTGGCAGGCGGTCGCGCACGTGGGCCTCGGGCACGCTGCCCTCCGCCCGCGCGGCCACGAAGAATTCGAATCGAAGGAGCTCGCGGTCCTCGATCTGGCCGAGGTACATGCCATCCGCCCGCTTCGTGAGCGGAATTTCCACGTATTTCTCGGCGACGACTGCGTCAAGCAGAGAGTACGCGCGCTGAAACATCGGGGCGAAGCACTCGCTCAGATCCATGTAATTGAACTTCGGAATCGTGCTCAAATCCGAATCGACCGCAAACGTGCAAAGAAGGCCAATGAGCTGCGCGAGCGCCACGTAGGCAGCGTCCGGGTGGCTCGACCCCTGATCAACCAGGTGGGCGAAGACGGGAATCGATTGGTTGAGGGCATTGAGCAGCCAAAACTTCGCCGCGTCGCTCGCGAGGAACTCGACGGCGGCTTCGGTTCGATGTCGACGACTCTCGGACAGGCTCCGCTGCTTCGCGAGCATCGTCTCCAGGAGCCGGGTGAATCCGGTCACCAGGTAGGGAGATGCTCCGATCTGCGAGACGGGCGGAACGAATCCCTCTCGCAGGACGACGGCGCCGGCCGTCGAGCGCGTGAGCTGCGCCACGCGTATGAGCTCGAGGGCGTCCTTTCGCTCCTCGCCGAGGAAGATCCTCAGGTTGCGACGAGCGAACTGCATCGGGTGCTCGCCGGTGCCAGAGTTGAAATCGAGCGTCGTCCCTTGCTCGCGGATGAAGCGAGTGATCGCCCCAGGCTTCCCGTCGAGGTCCACGTTGGCTGCGGTATCGGTCTCCTGCGTCAATCCAACGTAGACGTCCAGGGTCCGCATCTGCGGCGTGAGCGCGGCGTCCAGGGGGCGCGGCGGAATGGCATCGTCCAGGGTCTCTCCGACGAGGACGGGGGTACCGTCCGGAAAGACACCAACGAGGCGACGCACACGAAACTGACCGTTGTTCAGAGCTCGCTCGTCGATGTCGAGCTCCGTTATGCCCCATCCGAAGGGCGTGAGGGCCTTGATGCGATCTTGGAGCAGCTGCTCGTGGTACCGATCGAGCTGCTGCAGGTGATGCTGCGTGATGAAGAGCCCTTCGGTCCAGACGAGCTTCTTGGCCCTCATGGTGCCCCGTTTGTAGCGGGTTCTGCGTTGGCAGGGTCGGCGAACGGCAGGCGCAGCTCGGTCTTTCGACCGCTCTTCGGATACTCGTCGACGTGATCCGAGCCCTCGTCCACCTTCGAGCCGTCGACCCACACGACGAAATGAGGGTTTGGTTTCGGTCCGCCACCGTCCGCGCAGTCACCGTCGCGGCAAGCCGCCGCGGCACATGCACCCTTGCCCGGAGAAGGGGGAAGCTCGAGCGTCGTGTACCAGGTCCGACCCTTCGGGTTGCGGAAGAGCGCGACGGCGCCGATGACCATCGCCTTCTCGTCTCGCTCGAACTGAACGTCGGTGCGCGAGTCGGGGTAGATGCTGAGCTCCTCGGACTTGATCAGATCCTCCTGCAAGGAGGTCTTCTCTTGCTTCCAGACGTCCTGGAAGTCTGAATTGTTGATGCGAATGTCCGTCGCGAGCTGGTAGATGCGGAGCTGGACGGGTCGCGCCTCACCGTTGTCGGTGAGATTGATCCGCGGGGAGGAGAGGATCGTCATGTTGACGAGCTGAAGCTTGCACGCTTCGGGCTCCTTTGGCGGTGCAGCGGTCTGGACGCAGGCCATGAACGCCCCCGTGGCGGGAATGACCACCGCCGCGACCATGGCCTCACGGAGGCGAGGCCATGTCCTCAGGGACCGCCACGATCTCATGCAGTCCCCGTCGAGATGGCGATATTCCCCTGTGCGTCGAGCACCAGGCGCATGGCGTCGAGCGCCTGGTCATCGGCCATCCGGCGCAGAATCTCGCTCGAGAGCAGGGGCAGGACCGAGCCCCGCAGAATATGATCGACGTTGCGAGCTCCGCTCTCTACCTCGCGGCAGCGAGCGGCGATGGCTTCGATGACGGCGTCGTCGACCGACAGCGCGATACCGTGGGATTCTCTTGCGCGCTTGGAGACGTTGTCGACCTTCATGCGGACGATGCCGAGCAGTGCCTCCGGCCCGATCGGAATGTAAGGAACGACGGTCATTCGGGCTAGCAGAGCCGGCTTGAAGTGGGCCGTCAGCGCGGGCTTCACCATGGAGATGAGATCGTCGAGCGCGGGGATCTCCCCGCCGGGCGGCGCCGCGCGCGTGATGAGATCCGTCGCGAGGTTGCTCGTCATGATGATGACGGTGTTCTTGAAGTCCACGACACGACCCTCGCCGTCCGCGAGCATTCCCTTGTCGAACACCTGGTAGAAGATGTTGAGGACCTCCTTGTCGGCCTTCTCGACCTCGTCGAGGAGCACGACCGAGTAGGGCCGCTGGCGCACCGCCTCGGTGAGAACTCCGCCCTCTCCGTAACCGACGTAGCCGGGCGGCGAGCCGATGAGACGCGACACGGTGTGCCGCTCCTGGAACTCGCTCATGTTGATGGTGACGATGAAGCGCTCGCCCCCGAAGAGTAGGTCCGCCAGCCCGAGGGCCGTTTCGGTCTTACCAACGCCGCTCGGTCCGACGAGCAAGAACACGCCCATCGGCTGGGCAGTCGGCTTGAGACCGGCACGTGCAGCGCGCAGCTCGCGCGCGATGACTTCGAGCGCAGGATCCTGCCCACGGACGCGCTGACGCAGGCGCTCTTCGGTGCGAAGGATCCCCTGGATGTCGTCCTTGACCATCTTGCCGACAGGAATGCCGGTCCAGTCCGCGACGATGCTCGCGACCAGCCCTTCGTCGACGTCGGCGTGAACGAGAAGGTCCTCGTGGCGGATGGCCTTGAGCTTGTCGATCTCGGCGCGCAGGAGGGGGCGCTGCCCTTCGGCTCCCGACGCGACCTCCTTCCGCAGGGCGTCGATCCGCAGCACGATCGTCCGCTGGCCGGCCGCCCGAGACTCGAGCTCCGCTGCGCGCTTCTGCAGATCGTCGCGCCGCGTGGCGGCGGCCGCCTTTGCCTGCTCGTCGATGGTGAGCCCAGCCTTGTGGTCGCGCTCCAGCGCCGCCAGATGCCGTTCCACCGCGGCGAGCTCGGCCCGCGTGTCCTCCAGCACCGCGGGGGGCGCCGCGCGCACGACCTTCACGCGCGCGGCGCTGGTGTCGAGAAGATCGACCGCCTTGTCGGGGAGCTGCCTGCCCGTGATGTAACGACTCGACAGGGTGACAGCGGCCCTCACGGCCTCGTCCTGCACAACCACCCCGTGCGCTTCTTCGAACCGCTCCGCGAGCCCGCGAAGCATGACGAGGGCGCCTTCGATGGAGGGCTCGTCTACCTTGACCGGCTGGAAACGACGTTCGAGGGCGGCGTCCTTCTCGAAGTAGCGCTTGAACTCGGCCCACGTCGTCGCGGCGATTGTCCGCAGCTCGCCGCGCGCGAGCGCGGGCTTGAGGAGGTTGGCGGCATCTCCGCCGCCCTGCGGGCCGCCGGCGCCAATGATCGTGTGCGCTTCGTCGATGAACAGGACGATCGGGCGCGGCGACGCCTTCACCTCGCTGATGACGCCCTTCAGACGGTTCTCGAACTCCCCCTTCACGCCGGCGCCAGCTTGCAGAGCCCCGAGATCCAGTGAAAGGACATGGACGTTCTTCAGCTGGTCGGGCACGGACCCTTCCGCGATGCGCATCGCGAGGCCCTCCACGAGGGCAGTCTTGCCGACTCCGGCCTCGCCAACGATGATCGGGTTGTTCTTCCGGCGACGAGCGAGGATATCCACCACCTGGCGGATTTCCGGTTCGCGACCGAACACCGGGTCGAGTTCGCCGTCCCGTGCCCGCTGCGTCAGGTCCGTCGTGAAGCGGGCCAGGGGGCCGTCCGGCTTACCGAGCTGGGTGGGGGCCCCCTTCGCCGGGCGGCCTCCATCGCCCGCCGGGGCCGAGGCGGCACGAGCGGCCTCCGGGGACGCGCCGGCCTTCGACACGTCTTGCGCTGCCTCGCCGCTCGAGGCCGCGATCGTCGCGAGGTCCTTCCGCAGCTCCTCCCGCGGCAGACGCTCGAGGAGCGGTAGCTCGGTTGGCAGGTACTTGGTCGACGCCAGGGCCAACCGGACGAGGAGGGCACCCGAGCGCACGCTGCTCTCGCCGAGCTCGGTCGACGCGTAAATCCACGCGTCCTGCACCCACTCGAAGAGGAGCGAGCTGAAGACGGGCTTACCTGCGTTTCCACTGCGGAGCTCGCTCATGTAGCGCTGAAGCGTGGCCCGTGCGTGAGCGAGATCGATCCGGTAGTGATCGAAGATCGTCGTGACGTCGCTCTCGCGGTCGTCGAGGAGCGCCAGCAGTACGTGCTCTACCGTCACCTCGTAGTGACGGGACGAGATGCAGGCGCTGGCTGCCGCTTCGAGCGCGCGAGTGGACGTCCCGTTGAGTTTTCGAAGCAGCGAGCGCGGTTCGGCAACGAGCATCAGATCCTCGGTTTCGTGGCGCCAGGCGGCGTGACGGGTAGCGAAGCACCGAGAGACGAACGTCCTCGGTCTCGCGTCTTGGCTTTCGAGCGCGGCAGCGCCGGGGCGTCCTTCGTGCTGGCCACGGGTACGTCCAGATCGGCGGTCGCGTCAGGTGGGATGAGCCGGGCAGCAGCTCGCTTGCGGGCGATGTGCGCCATGACGTCCTCCCGAACGTTGATTGACAGGAGCATCCCGCGTTGAAGCTTTGCTCCGGCATCCAGGTAGTTGGTCTCCACGATTTCGTCGACGCTCGTGCCGAACCCGCGCGCAATCTCCTCGAGCGTCTCATGATCGCCGACGCGATAGAGCACCACGTGAGAGGAGCCGGTACGCGCCCCGCTCTCCTCCTGCCCGGGCACCTCATCCTTACCCCAATCGAACGCCCGCCCGACCTGCAGCTCCAGGCCGTCGCGGTCCCGGCGATCCAGCAGGCGGGGGAGGATGACGCGCGCTCGCGCAAGGCCGGCCGCCGGAATGTGCATCACGAAGTCGTGTCCCCGGTCTGGCACCGATTCGCTGAGGAGCTCGGGGTTGAGCTCGTGCAGATGCTGGACGCTCGTCCCGGCAGCCCGGGCGATGATCGCTGCGCTAGCACCCGGCGGCACATCGAGCTCGGCGGTGTCGAAGGGCCGATCGACGTGCTGGTCAGAGAGCGAGAAGTGCTCCAGGTTGTTCATGATGATGGCAATTGCCAGCACCTTCGGAACGTAGAGCGACGTCTCTCGCGGGAGGCCGCCGCTCAGCTTGCACAGGGTCCAGTAATCGTTGCTCCCCGTCTCACGGACGCGATCGAGCATCCCCTTGTAGCCTACATCGTAGGCGGCGAGAGCGAGCTCCCAGGTGCCGAACTTGTCGTACAGATCCGACAGGTGCTGCGTCGCCGCCTTGCTCGAACGGGCAACGCTCCTGCGCTCGTCGAAGTCCGCCTCCACGGTCAGCCCGTACGCGCGCGCCGTCTCCGGCATGAGCTGCCACAGGCCGGCGGCCCCGGCCGACGACACTGCCGTGGGCGAAAACCCGCTCTCGTTGAAGACGAGCGCCGACAGATCGTGCGGCAGCATGCGCGCCCGCAGCTCGGCCTCGACCTCACCACGGTAGCGGCCGCTGCGTTTCAGCCAGGAGCGAAAGACCTTCCTGCCGTCCTTGTCTTCCGCGAAGTAATGGATGAACCGTCCGATGGCTGGATCGGCGTGGACGGGCAAGTCAGGCATGCGGAGCCCCGACATCCACCCGCCCGTCCCCCCTTCGTCGCAATAGAGAGCGCCCGGCGGGCAGCTCTGCTCCAGGGGCAGCGGCGCAGGAGCGAAGGCCGGCGCCGCTTGCCGAAACAGCGACCGCTCGGTCACGCGAAGCGCGCGGAGCTCGGTCGACTCGGCGCCATCGACGTCGACGGGCACCGGCGTGGCGGCTTCGGACGGGCTCGTGCCGGTTCCCGAGGAGGGTGGAGCCAGGGTGGCCTCGCTGGGGGACAGCCGCCTCCACTCCCCTGCCCCAGGCCAGGGCGCGAAGAACCCGATGGGCAAGCCTACCGCGACGACCGAAGCGTAGATGCATACTCCGCGCGCGACTGAGCTGTTCACGAACGGAAGGATCGCACAGCCACACGCTCGGAACCAAGAAAGGCGGCCGTCGGTCGGCGTCGACGCGCGCGCTCCGCGAGTTGTTGCAGGCGTGGGCGTCTGATAGGTTTGTGCGCGTGTTCGGGCTCGACGTGACGATGACCCATGTCGAAAAAGGGACCTCCACGCAGCTTCGCTTCACGGCGTTTCCCGTGCGCCTGGGGCGCAACGCGTTGAACGACATCAAGCTCGAGTCTGGGTACTGCTCGCAGTTTCACGCGTTGCTCCAGCTCGATGGCGACCGTATCCAGCTCGTGGACCTCGGCAGCCGGAACGGAACGGAGCTCCCGAAGCTCGGCCGATGCCCGCCGAACACCTCGGTCGATCTCGAAGCCAGCAACTACCAGTTCAAGATCTGCGACACGCTCTTCGAGGTCAGCCTGTTCAACCTCGAGGACCTGCCGAACTCCCGGAGGCGGGGCGGAGTGCACGACCTCGCCGAGGAGGTTACGCATACCCAGATGTCCTTCGCGGGCGCGCTCAACGCGCACCTCGACGAGCTGTACGGCGGGTACCGGGGGGCATGGGAGAGCCTTTACAGGGAGATCCAGAGACGATTCTCCGAGTTGGATCCCCAGGATCGCATGCACTACTGCGAAGAGATCATGGTGTCTCACCCGCTCGTTGCCCTGGAGCCGGAGTTCAAGCGCCTCACGGCAGGGGCGACGTCGCGCTCCGGAATCTCTGCGCGGTCGCCCACGTTGATCCCCATCGACGAAGAGGTGCCGGTGCACGAGTCCTACCACGATGGGGTCGCATCGGAGGGCCTGCGCCACCTGGCAAACTGGTATTTGCCGGGGTCACCACCTCCCCGTAGCGTCGAGGAGGTCCTCGGCTTTCTCCAGTCGATCCAGGACACGCTGGACGTCTTCTTCAAGTGCTTCATCCCGCTGCGGGACGGGTACAAGAAGTTCGAGAGCGAGATGGATATCCGCCGCGGGCGGGCCCCGCAGCAGAACTCCGTCGAGGCGGCCCGCGATCCGCAGGAGCTCGCGCGGGTCCTCCTGGACTGGCGGACGGCTCGCGGCGACGAGCAACGCGGCATCGAAAACTCCTTCGCGGAGCTGATGACGCACCAGGTGGCGATCCTCAACGGAGTGATGAAGGGCGTCAAATCGTTGCTGAACGAGCTCGCCCCGGAGACCCTCGAGCGAGAGCTCGATGGTGCGCGCCGGCAGGGGCTGCAGTTCGGGCCGTTTCGCTTCAAGCAGCTCTGGGATCTCTACGTCATGCGTCATGGGGACCTGTCTGCGGAGGACAAGCACACCTACGGCCTCATCTTCGGGCCACAGTTTGCGGAGGCCTACGCGCAGTTCGCGGGAGCCGCCTCGGCTACCCCGACGATGGAAGTGCACGCCATCGGCAACCCCCAGACGTTCACGAAGCCGCCGCCGCCGCCCGACCCCTCTCGCCACTGACGGGACGCCGTCCGCAGCAACGGTTGCTCCAGGCTGGTGGTCGATTTCTTGGCCTGATTCGGGCGAAGCGGCGACGCTAGCGACCGTCGGGCAGGCCTAGGAACGAGATCCGTCGTCGGGCCTGACGGCCGCTTCGGCGCCTTCGAGCGACGACCCACTCCAAATGAGCCTTCGAACCGTCTTCTCAACCCTCCTCGTAGGTCTGGCGCTCCTCGTAGCCACGCCTGCGAGCGCGCAGGTCAGCCCGGTCCCCAACCGTGACACGACTTGGGAGACCGTCACGGGAATCACGATGCTCGCCAGCGTGGGGACCCAGCTCTTCATGCCGCGGGTCTTCTATTCGGATCCCGAGGTCACGGTCGGCTGGAAGGCGCGCTGGCACGTCTCGGTCCTCGCGCCCGTCATGACGCTTACGGCGATCGCAGCGGCCAACGAGTTCGCGCTCAAGGACGCCCTGAAGAGCCAACGTCCGGGCTGCGACGACACGAACCTCGGGCTGGCGCACTGCGACAGCTACGGGATGCTCTCTACGCACGTCTTCGCGGCAGGAGCTGCCCTTGGTCACGGCGTCGGCGTGTTCGTGTTCGATACGGTCAAGTGGAGCGACGGCCGGGTGAACGGCTACTCCCTCGCGGGTAACGTGATCACGCCGTTCATCCTCGGCGCGGTGACGGCCGTCGGCCGGGGCGTCGGCAACTGGGAGACGACCGGGCAGATCGTCGCCGGAGGTGCCGTCGGCCTGGGCTTCGGCTTCCTCAGCGGGATGGCCTATTCGCTGCTGCAACGGCCCGAGTGCGGTTACACAGGGAACGTGATCTGCTGGTAGTAGTAGAGGGGTGGGCGACCCAAAGATCGGAAGTTTTCGCGTCGGGTTCGGTGGCGACGGCACGTCGGGCGGGACGCCGCGCGGCCCGCTGCGCATAGTCGTTCTATCGGGCGTCGCGGCCGACGACGCCTATTCGACTGGCGCCGCGCCTCCAGGGGAGCCGGTCGCGATCGACAAGGTCTCGTTCGACAGCGTCATGGGCGCACTCGGGCCGACGCTCGTCATCCGCGTGCAGGATCCCTTCTCGCCGGAGGCGGAGCCCCTCGCCGTCGAGCTTCGCTGGAACGAGCTCAAGGCCATGCGGCCAGACGGGATCTTCGCGCAGGTCTCCGCGTTGCGTGCGCTGGCGGAGGCGCGCAAGGTGGTCGAGCGCGCAAAGAGTGGAGGAATCAGCGCCGAGGCAGCGCGGGAGGAGCTCTCCCGGATCCTGCCTCGGCCCGCCTGGGCGAGCGCCCTCTCGGCCGAGGTCGTGGGGCGCGCGTCTGCTGCCCCTCCCCGGGCCCCGGTCGCGAGCGCTGCCTCGCCGGCCGCGCCGCCGGGCCCGCGCGACGCCGTCGATTCGCTCTTCGACAGGGTGGCCGTCAAGGGCGAGCCGTCCGACGCGGAGGGCGTTGCCGGACCCGCGGCACCGACTCCGGGTCTATCTGCGATCGTCGCGGCGGTCGCGCGCGCCAGCCGCGGGCCGGTGCGCGCGGGGTCCGTCGTCGGAACGGCGCTCGAGCGGCTCGAGAGTGCCTTCGGGCGCATTCTGAGCGACATCCTTCGCCACCCGGAGGTACGTCGCCTCGAGCAGGCATGGCGCGGCCTCCGGTTGCTGGTCGAGAGGAGCGACGCGCGCTCGGGTGTCGAGATCGACGTCGTCCCGGTCCACAAGGCCGGCGTGGCGGAGGCGCTGCGTGCGCTCAGCAAGTCGACGGGGCGCCACGCGGCGCGGGCGCCGATCGACTTGCTCGTCGTCGATCACGAGATCGGGGCGAGCGACGAGGACGCCTCCTCGTTCCGCGCGTGGGCCGAGACCGCCGAAGAGCTTCACGCGCCCCTGCTGGTGAACGGCCATTCGAGCCTGCTCGGGGCAAGTCGCGTGGGCGAGCTACCGAAAACATTGAGGCGTCTTGCCGAGCTCCAGGACCCCAGGGTGCTCTCCATCCGTAGCGCTGCCGGCGAGAACGCGTGCCGATGGGCCACGGTGGCCATGAATGGTCCCCTGGTGCGGGCGGCGTACTCGGCGTCCTCTTCGCGGCTCCGCGAGGTCGCCTTCAGCGAGGGCGCGACGGACGACGCGGCGAACGTGTTTGCCGGTCCCGCGCTGGCCATCGCCGCGCTGTGCGCGCAGAGCTTCGCGCGTACCGGCTGGCCGGGCGGCATCGTGGGCGCGCGGGATGGGCTCCTCGCCGACCTCCCAGTGCGGGAGATCGACGACGGCGGCGCCCCCCTGGCGATACCGCTGGAGGCATTCGTGGGCGACGACACCGTCCGCGTCGCCGCCCGTGCAGGCGTCGCGCTCCTCGGGTGCGCGCCGAACCACGACGCCGCGATCCTGGCACAAGCCCCCGTCTTCTACAGAGTCGGCGCTTCGGCGACGACGGCGCTACCCGACCAGCTGTTCGCGGGCCGGCTGGCCCACGCCATCGAGCAGCTCGCGGCCGCTCTACCCGCGTCGGTCGAGCCCGACGCCGGGGCCCGGGTCGCGGAGGCCGCTCTCGCCGACCTGTTCGTCGGCGGCAAGGGGCCCGAGATCGAGGCGCGCATTCGCGCCGGCGTTCTCGAGGTCTCCGTGCGTCCGCGTCGTTACGCGGGGACGTCGCTCGACGAGATAACCCTCAGCGCCGCGCTGGGGGGTTGAGAGATCGCGTCGTCTTACGCGCGTCCGCAAATCACTGGTTTTTGCCGTTGCACGCGGCCGTCGTCGCTATCGCATTGGTCAGGCAGAGCTTCGTCGTGGCGTCGCAGACGCCGACGGTGCACTGCGAGCCCTCCGTGCACGGTTGACCGGCCTGCGAACGCGGAATGCAGCGCTTCGTGTTCGACACATCGCAGAGGCCGGTGAAGTCGCACTCGGCGGAGCTCGTGCAGGGGCTGCCCTCGGGGAGCGTGGCGGCGCAGGTTCCCGCCATGCAGAAGGTCCCGGGCGCGCACGACGCGATCGCGCCCGGGTCGCAAGGGCCGCCCATGCCGTTGAGCGGCGTGCAGCTGAGGCTGTCCGGGTCGCAATACATGCCGAGAGCCAGGCAAGGGTCCGATGCACCGGTCGTGCACTGCATGCCGCCATCCGGCAACGACACTTCGACGCAGACCGGCAACCCCGGGGCAGCCATGCCCTGGGGCGCGGAGAAGGGCAGCTGGCCGGCTCCAGCGTCATCCGGCACGACGGCGCACTGAACGAGGCCCCCGTCCACGGGGGCGCACTGCGAAGAGGACGTGCACGGGGCGCCCAGCGGCGTCTGCCCGACGAAGATGCCCTGGCAGGCGTTTCGAGCGTCCGAGAGGCTACCCGGCACCGGCTGGCAGCTCGCCGCCGCGGCCGCGCTCACCGCCTGGACGCAGCCGGTGGCCACGCGAGGGTCGTAGTTGCCGCCCGCGTCGGGGCTCGCGAGAAGCGTCTCGATCGAGCCCTCCCAGCCGCTCGTGCACGCGTCGTAATCGAACGAGACCATGTTCTCCGAGCAGCAGTGCTCCAGGCTGGAGCACAGGGCCTGGGCGTATGCCGCCGCGAAGCGATCCTCGGGGACGTACGTGCTCTGGAGGTTGTTGCATCCCCAGACGACAGCCCAGCCGGCAGTGGCGAGGACGAGAAGCAAGTAGGCCAGAGGACGCATGCGCGGGAGCCGAAAAGTTACCTTGCTCACAGCGACATGGCCAACGAAGCGACGGGAGAAGGGCCACGGGGGGAGCGGCGCTAGTACTAGCGCACCCCGACGAGCTCCACGTCGAAGATGACGACCGCGTTGGGTGGGATCGTGGAGCCGAGGCCGTGGTTGCCGTACGCCATCTCGGGAGGCACCGTGAGCCGCCTCCGGCCCCCTACCCTCATGCCGACCACGCCCGCATCCCAGGCGCGGATGACGTTGCCCGCGCCGAGGGTGAACGAGAGAGGGCTACGCGAGTAGGTCGAGTCGAATTCCCGGCCGTCGCGCAGCCGGCCCCGGTAGTGGATGGTGACGTCGTTTCCCGTTTGTGCGGGTGGGCCCTTTCCCACCACGAGATCGACGATGCTGAACCTGACCGATCCCGAGGAGCTCTGCGAGGGCCCGGCGGGCCTCGCGACCGGTGTTTCCGCGATCGTCCTGCGAACGAGCCTGCTCAGCCTCGCGAAGGAGGGCACGCCTCGCAGAATGTAAGGGCCCACGACGAACGACGGCGTGGCGACGATCCCGGCGTCGGCCGCGACCTTTGCATCGGCCTCGACCCCGCTCCTGTGGGCTCGGGCGTCGAGGGCCTTCCGGAAGCGGTCTGCGTCGAGGCCGATCCGGGCGGCGCACAGCGTCAGGTCCTCCCGGGTGAGGGCCGTCGGGTGCAGCGCCATCTGTCCGTGCATCTTCCAGAAGCCGTCGTTGCCCCTCTCGGCGAACGCCTCCCGCGCGGCCTCCGCCGCAAGCGGCGAGTCCGCGTGCGCGAGCGTCGGTAGATCCCGCCACGCGACCTTGACCACGCCGGGGTACGCCTTCACGAGGTCGTCGAGCATCGGCTCGGCCTGGGCACACTTGGGGCACGGAAATTCCGCGAACTCCTGGACGAGGACGGAAGCGTTGACCGAGCCCTTGAAGGGGGCGCTCGGGTTCACCGGGACGTTCTTCTTGACCGGCTGCGCCGGAAGCCCGTCCTTGATGAACCAGCTGTAGAGCGCCAGAGGCTCGATGCCGGAATGAAGCAGCGCCTCGGCCTTTCGCACCTCCTCGTCGACGACCGCCCGCAGCGTCTCGTAGGACGGGTCTCCGATGAGGCGCCGACCATTCACGAAGAGCTGCGGCGCCACGGACACCTCGACCTCGTCGGCGAGATCCAGGTCGGCCTCGACGTCCTTCCGGTACGCCTGGTCATGCACGCCTGCCATGGCCGCTTTGACGTCGAGGCCTGCGCCCGCGGCAGCGCCCTCGAGGTCGACGTCCTCCCACTTGGCGAGCGCGAAGAGGCGGTCGTACATGTCCCAGAAGCCGGCGTCGCCCTTCTGGGCGCGTGCGGCGCGGGCGAGGTAGGCGGCTCCGCTGATGCGCGCGTGCAAGCCTGGCGGCGCGTCCTTCCACACGATGCGAACGGTGTCGCTGTAGCCCGTGCGGATCCGCTCGAGGGTCTCGTGGGCCCGCTTGCATGGCGGGGACTCGAAGTCCGCGAACGCCACGATGGTGACCGACGCGGTGGCCTTTCCTCGAACGGGCGACGAGCCGACCGGCACGTTCCAGACGACCTTCGGATCGTCGATCTCGTTGGCCGCGGACGGCGAGCGTGGGCTCGAGGAGCTGGCGGCGAGGGCCTCGGCGTAGATCCGCGCGCGCGGCACGCCGCTCTGCTCGAGCACCTTGGCCTTTGCCAGCTCGAGCTCGATCACGTTGTGAACGGCATCGGACGACGGCGCCCCGTTGACCTCGACCCCGTTGACGAAGGACACGGGTGACGTGTCCACGCCCAGCCGCTTGGCGAGCGCGGCGTCCCGCTCGACCACGTCCGCCCACGCCCCATGCTCGAGCCCCGCGTCGAGCTCCTCGGCCGTCAGCCCAGAGCTGATCGCCCAGCGACGGATGACGTCGGGACCGATGCTGTCCTGCTCGGCGAACGCGAGATCGCGGTAACGCGAGAAGGCCGTCGCCCCGTGCAACGCGAACACCCCCTGGGCGACGGTGGAGGCCAGCTTCGTCTGCGCGAGGTTGGGCGACGGCTGGTGCTTCCATACGACGCGCAGCACGTTGGCAGGGTACGCGGCACGCATCTGGTCCAGGCTGGACGAGAGCTCCTTCGACAGGGGGTCTCGGAAGTCGGCGAAGACGACCCACGTGACGTAGGCCGTCGCCTCGCCGAGCGTCGGGTCGTCGCTCCCCACGGGGACGCGGTCCGTGTCGGGGGCGGCCGGTGACGCCGGCCTGGTCCCGGGGCTGCTCGCTCCCGGCGAAGGCTTCCGGCAAGCGAGCATCAAGATGCACGCAAGGGCCAGGATGCCCAGGGCTCGGAACCGAGACGCTGCCACGCCAAGCACTATCGCCTACTTGCCTTCGTTTCGCAGGCAGAACCTTGGCGCGCCTGCTGCCGTTGTTCAGGTCGCCCGAGGCGGGCGGTGTCGGCGCCTGCTCGCGGGTCCGCGGCTGGTGCTCGAGTGGTAAGCTGGGCTCCCCTTCGAAGGAGCCCCCGGTGAACCGCCCCCTCGCGCTCGCATTGTTCTCGCTCTCGTCCCTGGCAGCACTCGCCGCATGCGGCGGCGGGGAGACCGACGCGGCTCCGCCCAGGTCTCCGGCCCCGGCTCCCCCGGCCCCGGCTCCGACCTTGGTGGTCCCCGTGGGGCCGGTGAAGCCTGCGTACCCGGCGACGGCCAAGCAGCCCGTGGTCGACATCTACGGTGACGTGCACGTCTCCGATGACTACCGCTGGCTCGAAGACTGGAACGACCCGAACGTCAAAGCATGGTCGGAGGCGGAGAGCTCCTTTGCGCGCACCTGGCTGGACGCGGCGCCCGCGCGCGCTGGGGTCCGCACCCGCATCGCGCAGCTCATGGGCGACACCTCCCCGTCCTGGTCGAGCCTCACCCAGCGGCACGGCGTCTTCTTCGCGCTCGAGCGCCGGCCCCCGAAGCAGCAACCCTACCTGGTCGTGCTCTCCTCCCTCGAGGACGCCAGGAGCGCGCGCGTGCTCGTGGACCCGAGCGTCGTCGATCCCAGCGGGGCGACGTCGATCGGATGGTTCGTTCCTTCGCCTGACGGCAAGCGCGTCGCGGTGTCGCTCGCAAAGGCGGGAGCCGAGCACGGCGACGTTCATGTCTTCGTGGTCGCCGGCGGCAAGGATCTGGGCGACGCCGTACCGCAGGCCGACGGCTCCGGAAGCGGCAACTGCCTCGCCTGGAAGAGCGACGGCAGCGGCTTCTTCTACACGCGCGGACGACCCGACGGCCAGTCGCCCAACGCGTACCGCCACATCAACTTCCACAAGCTCGGCGATCCGGCCGACAAGGACGTCTCCGTGCTCGGGCAGAATGGCCCCCGCATCGCGCAGTGGGAGGTGTCGATCGGAGGAGACGGGCGCACGGTGATCGCCCGCATGGAAGAGGGTGACAGCGGCAACTGGGAGCACTGGGCGCTCGGACCGTCGGGCAAGTGGGTACAGCTTGCGTCCTTCGCGGACGCCGTGAAGCACGTGGTGGTGGGCCCGGACGGCGCGGTCTTTCTCATCTCGGCCAAGGATGCACCGAGGCGCAGGCTCCTTCGCATCTCGCTCGCGGCTCCCTCGATCGAGAAGGCCGAGGTCGTCGTGCCCGAAGGGGACGCTGTCCTGGCAGACGTCCTGCCCACCCGATCGCGGCTCTACCTCGACGAGGAGATCGGCGGTCTTTCTCGGCTGCGCAGCGTGCCGATGACCAAGGGCAAGGCTGGCACGCCGATCGTGCTGTCGACGCCGCCCATCGCAGCGCTCGGAGGGCTCCAGGCGCTCGGCGGGGACGACATCGCCTTCGTGTCGACGAGCTACACGCAGCCGAGCGCGGTCTACAAGGTGACGGGCAAGGACGGCTCGGTCACGAAGACCGCGCTGGCCGGGTCCTCGATCGCGGACTTCAGCGGCATCGACGTGGCACGCGAGGAGTGCACCTCGAAGGACGGCACGAAGGTCCCCATCACGATCTTGCGGGCGCGCTCGACGGCCATGGACGGCACCGCGCCCACCTTGCTGACCGGCTACGGCGGGTTCGGCATCACCAACGCACCGCGCTTCCGGCAGCACATCCTCGCGTGGCTCGAGCAAGGCGGCGTCTACGCGGTCGCCAACATCCGCGGAGGCGGCGAGTTCGGGGAGACGTGGCACACCGCCGGCAACCTCACCCACAAGCAGAACGTGTTCGACGACTTCTATGCGTGCGGCCAGCACCTGGTCGAGGCCAAGTACACGAGCGCCGCGCGCCTCGCGATCCAGGGCGGGTCGAACGGTGGCCTCTTGATGGGCGCCGTCCTGACGCAGCACCCCGAGGCGTTCAAGGCGGTTGTCGCGATGGTCGGCCTCTACGACATGCTCCGCGTCGAGCGCGACTCGAACGGCGCTTTCAACGTGACGGAGTTCGGCAGCGTCTCGGACCCGAAGCAGCTCGAAGCTCTTTACGCGTACTCGCCCTACCACCACGTCAAGGACGGAGTTTCGTACCCTGCCGTCCTGTTCATGACGGGCGCCAACGATCCGCGCGTGGCCCCCTACCACTCGCGCAAGATGACGGCCCGCTTGCAGGCGGCGACCTCGTCGGACGCGCCCATCCTGCTCCGCACGAGCGCGAACACCGGGCACGGGGTCGGCACACCGCTGGACGCGCAGATCGAAGAGTCCGCGGACATCTACACGTTTCTCTTCCGGGAGCTCGGCGTGAGCTACAAGGCTCCCGCGCCCTGACGTGACACGCAAGGCTCGCGGACTTTGAGCCCCGCAGCGCGATACACGTCGTCGATCACGGACATGTTGACGACGGCGTCCTCCGCCGAGGTGAGCACCGGCGCGCCGCGGAGGCACGCAGCGGCGAACGCATCGAGCTGGTAGGCGTAGGTCGGGCGGCTGGCGGAGCGCTCCCGGCGCACGTCCCTGCCGACGTGGACCGTCAGGCGGTGGAAGCGCTGCGGCATGTAGGGATTGAACACCTTCATCTCGCCCGCGCTCCCGACGACCCTGGCCGAGGCACGAAGCAGATCCGTCGACCACATGGAGGTCAGAACGTGCCCCGATGCGCCGCCCGGAAAACGAAGCTCCGCGCGCATCGCACGGTCGACGCCGGGCGAACGAAGCTTCGCGTTCGCGGAGACGACCGCGGGGCGCCCGCCGCCGAGCAGGCGCGCCAGGTTCACCGCGTAGCATCCACCGTCCATGAGGGCGCCGCCCGCCAGATCGAGCCGGTAACGGATGTCGCGGAAGAACGGCAACGGGAAGCAGAGCGCCGTCTCTATCCGGAGGATCTCGCCCAGCTCGCCGCTCTTCACGATCTCCTCCATCCGCCGCGCGAGCGGGTGGTGGCGGTAATGAAAGGCCTCCATCACGACGAGGCCGCTCGCGGCTGCGGCGTCCGCGACGTGACGCGCTTCCTCGGCGTTCGCCGCGAACGGCTTCTCGCACAGGACGTGCTTCTTCGCGGCCAGGGCCGCCAGCGTCCACCGTCCGTGGAGCCCGTTGGGTAGAGCGATGTACACCGCGTCGACCTCCGGGTCCGCGAGGAGCGCCTCGTACGAGTCGTGCGCCCTCCCGATGCCGTGCTCCCTGGCGAAGCTCCGCGCGCGCTCGGGCGACCGGGCGGCCACGGCGGTCACGCGCACCTCGGGGCAGAGCTTCGCCGCCTGGACGAGCGCCTCCGGGGTGATGCGCGCTGCGCCGAGAGCGCCGATGCAGAGGGGCCTGGGGCTGTCCATGAGCCCATGCTGTACGCGATGTGGAGGCCGGGGAACAATCACGGCGTTCCCGGCAGAACAGGGGGTCACACCGCGCTCTGGGACGTGCAAGACTGCGCCCATGGCAAAGTCTCGCGTCGCGATCCTCCGCACCAAGCCGGCCACGGTCCGGGAGGACTACCACCGCCTCGTCAACCTCGCCGGCTACCAGGACGTGCTCGACAAGTCGGCCGACACCGCCCTCAAGATCAACATCTCGTGGCACTTCTTCTACCCGGCGTCGTCCACGCCGCCCTGGCAGCTCGACGGCGTGATTCGCGCGATGCAGGCCGACGGCTTCGCCGCGGACCGGATGCATGCCTGCCACAACCGGACGGTCGTGATCGACGCCCACCTGGGCGAGCGTGAGAACAAGCAGCTCGACGTGGTCCAGAGCCACGGCCTGCGCAACGTCCACCTCTACGAGGGAGAAGAGTGGATCGACGTCCGCGACGCCGTGGGCGACCTGACCAAGAAGTTTCTCTGCCTGAACGAGGTCTACCCCAAGGGGTTCTCCATCCCGAAGCGCTTCATCGGCGAGAACATCATCCACCTGCCGACGGTGAAGACCCACATCTTCACGACGACGACGGGCGCGATGAAGAACGCGTTCGGCGGCCTGTTGAACGAGCACCGCCACTGGACGCACCCCGTCATCCACGAGACGTTGTGCGATCTCCTGATGATCCAGAAGAAGATCCACCGCGGCATCTTCGCGGTCATGGATGGCACCTTCGCAGGGGACGGCCCCGGGCCACGCTGCATGGTCCCTCACGTGAAGAACGTGATCCTCGCCTCCGCCGATCAGGTCGCCATCGACGCGGTCGCCGCGAAGCTCATGGGGATGGATCCGCTTGCAGACTGCAAGTTCATACGCCTGGCCCACGATCTGGGCCTCGGCTGCGGCGACGTCCGCGACATCGAGATCGTCGGGGACGAGGACGCCGCGAAGGAGAACTGGCACTTCGAGGGCCCGTTCAAGAACATGACGTTCGCTTCACGCAACCAGCACCGCATCTACTGGGGCCCGCTGAAGAAGCCGATCGAGTGGTCGCTGAAGACCTGGCTCGCGCCGTGGGCCTACGTGGCGAGCGTGACGTACCACGACATGTTCTGGTACCCGCGCTTCGCCAAGGAAAAGATCGAGCCCGTGCTGTCGAGCGAGTGGGGCAAGCTCTTCGCCAACTGGGGCAAGGTCAAAGGAGACGAGCGAGGCTTCCCCGAGGTCGGAGAGACGAACCCCGAGCTGATCCGGCTCGGCGCGAAGCACTTCGCCGAGGGCATGCGCCTCATCGCCATGGCGGTGGCCGAATCCCCCGAGCTGAAGCCCCGAGGGCGCGCTCCGCGCCGCGAGGAGAGCAGCCGCCCGTAGCTCGCCAGGACGACGCGCGCGCTACGGAACGTCCGTCGAGACAGCGCCCTGCAGCTGCGAGGACGAGGTCCCGAAGCGCGCGCCGTGCCCACCCCACACGGAGGCGCCGGCCCACTGCGACTCGCGGAAAGCCCCGTACGTGTGATCGACGCAGACGGCACCCGTGAGGGAGGCCAGCTTGATCTCGTCCCCCGCCTTCACGTGCTCCTTGAAGAGGAGATGGTTGTCCGACGAGTCGCACGGTCGGATGTTGCCGTCGGCCACGAGGAGCATGATCTCGCCCTCGCCGACGATGCTGATGGTGACGGGGATGGGCCTGAGAACGGTCTGGGCAGGCGTCACGACCGTCACGAGGGACGTCGCGGCAAGCACCACCGCAAAGAGGAGCTTCTGCATGGCGTCGACCCTAGCCGATGGCTGCGGCGCTGGCCCAATCGGCGCCATGGCCAAAGGAAGGGCAATGTGTGCAGGGTGGTAGACCCAGCGGTCCACCCACCGGCGTTTCGAGCTGAACAGAGCCGCCGACGTGGTGAACCAGAACGGCCTCCTCCCTGATGAGAGACGACGTCCTCGGGAACCGGAGCGGCCCCCTCCCTGATCAGAGACGACGTCCTCGTGAACCAGAACGGCCCCCTCCCTGATCAGAGATGACGTCCTCGTGAACCAGAACGGCCTCCTCCCCGATCAGAGACGACGCCCTCGTGAACCAGAGAGGCCTCCTCCCGGACCAGAGACGACGTCCTCGTAGACCAGAACGGCCTCCTCCCTGATCAGAGACGACGTCCTGGTAAACCAGAACGGCCTCCTCCCTGATCAGAGACGACGCCCTCGTGAACCAGAGCGGCCTCCTCCCGGACCAGAGACGACGTCCTCGTGAACCAGAACGGCCTCCTCCCTGATCAGAGACGA
>Ga0302279_10002075_pt1 | contig 27207 bp, 23 predicted proteins | sample III_Bog_N3_3_FD_194541 | JGI IMG/M metagenome (GOLD analysis project Ga0302279, IMG submission 194541) | Peat permafrost microbial communities from Stordalen Mire near Abisko, Sweden - III_Bog_N3_3 | ecosystem: Environmental > Terrestrial > Soil > Wetlands > Peat | place: Sweden: Abisko... | reverse complement strand
GAGCGCGTCGACGTCCTGCACATCGATGCCCATCCGTCGTGAGATCACGACAGTGTTGGTGGGGCCGAGCCGGGCGGCAAGGTGGCCGCCGACAAATCCTGTTCCACCGGTGATCGCAATACGCATATGAGGCTCCTTCGTTGTGTCGATGCCAGTATGAACCACTTTTTGAACATGTTCAAGAAATATTTTGAACAGGTTCAAAAAAGGTTAGGATGGTCACGCGAACCGACGACCGAAGAGCAGGGATGCCGAGATGGCAAAGAGCGATGACACTCGCGCGAAGATCACCGAAACAGCGATCGAATCATTCCGCGAGCGCGGATATGACCAGACCACCATCCGCCTCATCGCCGACGAGGCCGGCATCTCGGTCGGAAACGCCTACTACTATTTCCCGACCAAGAATCATCTGGTGCAGGAGTTGTACCTGCGCGTGCAGGGCGATCATCTCAGGCGGGTGCACGAGGCATTCGGCTCATCCACGGATGTCGCAAAACGCCTCGAGATCGCGCTGCTCTGCGGACTGGATGCGACAGGTCCATACCATGACTCTGCACCCGGATTCCTGGCTGCGGCAATCGCGCCGACCTCCGCGGTCAGCCCGTTCGGAGCCGATGCGGCAGAGCCGCGGCAGATGGCCATCCAGGTTTTCCAGGAAGTCGTCGACGGTTGCACCAACACGATCCCGGCGGATCTGAAAAGGCAACTCCCCGAACTGTTGTGGCTCGCCTACATGGGGCTCACGCTGTTCTGGGTTTACGACACCTCCGAGGGCCAGGCCAAGAGCCGCTCGCTGGCTCGGGCCGGTGCGAAGCTATTCGGCACGGTGCTTCCGCTCGCGCGTCTCCCGTTTGCACGAGGGCCGCTCAACCAGCTGCTCGATCTCATTCGTGAAGTCCGCGCGTGAAGTCGAATGTCCGATAGCGGGCGCGATGGTGAGCGATCGGGCCAATCTAAGGTGGGAGTGTGATGCCGGTCATCCGAGTTGCCGAGCCTCGCGATCTCGCCGCGCTTGAGGAGATCGAGAATCTTGCGGACGCCCCTCTCGCCCAGCACCTGAAAGCCGCCGATTGGGCGCAAGCACCCAGTGGCGAGACGAGAGCAGCAATGCCAGGCTTCGTGCTGGTCGCCGCAGAATCGATCGGCGGCACGGCAGTCGGGTTCGTGCAGGTGCTCGAAGCGGATGGACATTGCGGACCTACGCTGATGTTGCCTGGAATGCCCCGTTTTATGCCACGTGCGGCTTTGTGGTTAGCGAGCCGCAGACGAAATTTCAGCGAGAACTAGTGGAGATCGAGGAAGGCTCGCGGCTCGCTCGGTACGGCACCCGCGTTCAGATGACGGTCAAACTTTCGGGCTAGTCGTCTGGGTCCGAGGTCGGCTGCCGTGCATCATGCGTGCTCGGGCAGTTGCGGTGCTGACCAGCCCGGATCGTGGCCGAGTTGCGCGGCCCGCGCGATCGAAGTCGCTCCGAATCGGTCCCGCACAGCGTCGAGCACCGTGTCAAGTTGTGCTTGCTCGTTCCAGTCGATCGGGAGCTCCGGGTGCAGGCTGTCGGTTCTGCAGAGGTTCGACAGCGAGACGCCAACGAGTGTGACTCCTCGGTTCGCGATCTCCGGACCCGCGGCGGCGAGAAGCCCCTGGGCGACGGCGAGCAGAACAATGGTTCGGTCGGTCGCCGAGCCCACCGTGTGTGATCGGGTGGCCTGAGAGAAATCACCGAATCGTAGTCTCAGCACGACGGTGCGACATGCCCGATCACCGTCACGCAGGCGGCGGGCCAGTCGGTCAACGATCTGAGTGAGAATGTCATCGAGCATGTCGGGTGGATGCGGGCCGCGCCCGAGTGCCCGTTGGGACCCGAGTGAACTTCGCCGCCGCGTGGTATTGACCGGGCGAGGATCGCGCAAGCGGGCCAGCGCGTGCAGATGTGCACCGGCCGCTCGGCCGAGCATCCTTTCTGCGGTTTCGGCTTCGAGCTCTGCCAGCTCACCGACCGTGTGCACACCGTATCGACGCAGCCTTTCGGCCGTCACCGCGCCGACGCCCCACAACGCTTCCACCGGTAACGGGAGCAGGAAGCTGCGCTCCTGGTCGGGCTCTACGATGAGTAATCCATTGGGTTTACTCACCGCGCTCGCAACCTTGGCGAGGAACTTGGTCCGAGCCACACCGACCGAGATGGCCAGCCCGACTTCGGTTCGAACCCGCTCCCGAAGTCGCACCGCGACCTGTTCCGGCGTTCCCGCGATGTATCGCAGGCCGCCAACCTCGAGAAACGCTTCGTCGATCGAGATCCCCTCGACCAGCGGTGTCGTATCCCGAAAAATTGCGAACACATCGCGGCTGGCCGCCGAGTAGGCGTCCATTCGTGGCGGGACGACCACAGCATCCGGGCACAGCTCCCGCGCCTGCCGGCCACCCATCGCTTTGCGTATCCCGCGCGCCTTCGCTTCATAGCTCGCCGCGAGAACGACCCCGCCGCCCACAATGATCGGCCTGCCACGTAACTCCGGTGAATCGCGTTGCTCCACGGACGCGTAGAAGGCATCGAGGTCAGCGTGCAGCACCGTCGCCTCGCCTCGCATTGCGCCTCCGTCCCTGCCTTTGCCGAATATTCGCATATGCCGGTGACGTCAGTCGCAGAAAGCAACTCCCAACGATCACCAATCCAAAGACTGGGCGAACAGCGAGCCCAACCCGGACGCTCCATTGGCCGCGCGCACGGCGTTTGAGTGCCGCCCTTCCCTACTTCTCGTCGACTCGGCAGATCCTTTTCGCGCGGTCGTCCGCGAGGCGCTATGAACGCCACCCTCGGAGCCGAGGGCGCCAGCCTGCGTAGACCGCCCGGGTGTTGCGCTCTCCCGACTTCACTGAATATGCTTCAACTACGGGGCAGCCCCGCCAGCCGTCTAACGACTTCTGTCGTTGGTTTCTCGTGATCGCTTTCGCAAGGTGGGCCTGTTCAATGCCTCGTTTCCTGTCCTTTTCTCCTCGCCGCGAGCGTCACTCGGTTGTGGCTCTGATCGCTGTGCTCGCGTTGCTCGGAGCACTCTTGTCGGTTCTTGGCCAGGCATCCAGCGCACACGCCGCCGGGGGATCGGCGAGCGTCAGCGGCGTGGTTACGGACGCGTCGACGTCATCGCCAATCGGTGGCATTGTCGTGTCAATCAACTCGTCGGATTACTCCTACTACGACTCGACCATCACGGCTGGCGATGGCACCTACAGTCTTGGCGCGCTCCCGGCAGGCTCCTACACGCTGCAGTTCCAGGCCGGCAACGGGGCTGACTATGTGCAGCAGTGCTGGCAGGGAGATTCGTGCACGGATGGAAAGCAGACGTACTTCGCCGTCGCTGATGGACAAACGCTCACCGGATACAACGTGGCCCTCGCCCCCGGAGCAACAATCACCGGCACGGTGACGGATGTCTCCGGCGATCCGGTGCCCAACGTCAACGTGCTGGTGGACTCCGCGAACGGGTACGGCGGCGGAGCCACCACGAACGCCGCGGGTACCTACTCCATCGACCAACTTGCAGCGGGATCGTATTCCGTCAGCTTCAGCCCGACCACAGGTAACTATCTCGAGCAATGGTGGAAGAACCAACCCTCACAAGCCACCGCCAATGCGGTCACGCTGGCGGCTGGTTCTGCCGCATCCGGGATCGATGCACAGCTTGCGACGGGCGCGACGATCAGCGGCACGGTGTCCAGCGCTGCGGGTCCCCTGGCGGGCGTGACAGTTGCGGCCCTCGGGGCCTCCGACGACGGGATCACGGGACAGGAACCGGTCACCGACGCGAACGGCGACTACACGATCACTGGCCTCTCATCCGGCTCATACAAGGTGCTGTTCTCTGCACCGATGGGGCAAAACTTCGCGACCCAGTGGTGGAAGGATGTGAGCACCTTCGCAGCCGCGACAGCCGTCACCGCGAGCCCCGCCAAGCCGGTCACCGGAATTGACGCGACGCTCGCCACAGGAGCTTCGATCAGTGGCACCATCTTCGCTCCCGGAACTCCCGAGGTGGGACTCGCGAATGCAGCCGTCAGCATCTACCCGGCGAGCGGCGGGCCAGCAATCACGGGAACTGCTACTGATGCCAACGGGCTCTACACGGTCGACGATCTTCCCGCCGGCAGCTACACGGTCGGAATCACCACGAACTACAATTCGGGAGTCGTGGCCGCAGAGTGGTGGGGTGGCACCTTTATCCAGTCCGGGGCGAAGACTCTCACGCTGACCCAAGGCGAGGCAGCGACCAGCATCAGCCAGCAATTGATCGTCGGTTCACCGATATCGGGCACGATCACGGCGGGCGGAGTCGCTGCCGTTGGTGCGGCGGTCGACCTCTGGAGTTCTGACGCCATCATCGGCCAGAGTGTCAATCCGCCGCTCGAGGTCATCACGGACAGCTCGGGACACTACACACTCCCCAACGTGGGCCCTGGCAAGTACACGATCGAATTCTCGTCATCCGACCCTCACTTCTCAGGGCAGTGGTGGAACAACAAGCCGAGCCAGGCGAAGGCAACCAAGCTGACGGTCACGAAAAATGTCGCTGTGACAGGCATCGATGCGACGCTGGCTCCACTGGTGATAACCCCGGGGCATCCCACTGTGGCTGGAACCGCTCGCGTTGGGAGCACCCTCACGGCGCATCCCGGCACGTGGAAACCGAAAGGCATACTGCTCACCTACCAGTGGCTCGCGGATGGCCAGGCGGTTGCGGGTGCGACGTCGGCGACCTATGCGCCGACGACAACCCAGCTCGGTGAGACAATCTCCGTGGCCGTCACTGGCACAACCACCGCGTTCGAATCGCAAGGGCTGAGCCAGACCGTGACAAGCGCCGCAACTGCACCAGTCAAACCGGCCAAGTAGGGGTGGCGACGTTTGAGTGAGGCGCACAGCGTTGTGACGCCAACCGGCTCCGAATTATCTGGTCTGAGACTCGCTCGAATCTCGTGGGTGATTGGTCTGGCTCTCACGGCCGTGTTCCTGAGCTACAAGGTCGTTCAGCTGCTCCTCACCCCGGCAGTGATTGATGGCGCAAGCGGAATTACCGGCCCGGAAATGCTGGTCGCACTCGTCAGCCTGTTTTCGGTGGTGCCCATCGCGGCGGGGATCGTTCTTGCGCACGTGGCCATATCGCGCGGCGCGCTGGCGGACCTTCGCGCGCGCACCCACGCATTGTTCGGACTGGTCGCAGGCTACTTCTTTCTCGCGTGCCTGATCCTCAATGTCGCTTTCGGTCTGCTCGGCAGCGCTGTGGAACCCGCGACGGTTCATAGCTCGTTCCTCGTGCAACTTTTTTACGCCCTCGGTTAGCGTGAAGATACGCGGAACATGCGATTCGCGGCACGTTTTCGAACACACTCTCGGGTGTCGGCGGCGGATCGCAGAATCCTTCGGACGCGGTTGAGCGCGGTGCTTTGCTTCTCGAGTTGGGCAATGAGTTCGCTGTCGATGACCATTCCAGCCCACTGCACGGTGCTGAGTCCCTTGGGGTAGAGACGGTGTCCGTTGACTTGCAGCACGGCGGGTGCATTCGGGTCCCACGTCACGCCGAGGTCGACCGCGACCACTCTCTCGTGCACGCTACAACGATAGTTGGGCCCCTACCGCGGTGCGTCGAAGCGGGCACCGGCGGGGTCGGACGCGCTGGCCAGCAGGACGATGAGGATGATTCCTCCCACGAAGGGGATGAAGCCAAGGAAGTAGTAGCCACCGCTGCGGTTCGTGTCATGCAGCCGACGCCAGCAGATCGCGAGCGATGGCACCAGAATGGCCAGCGATACAGCCCACACAATCGCCAGGACGACCCAGTAGCCGGCCCCGAAGCTCACCGAATTGGTGACCGGATTGATAGATGTGCCTACTGCGCCGACGCTGATGGCGACGACCTCGAGGACGAGGCCAAAGATGAAGGCGATGAGGGCCCACCACCAGTACTCGCTGCGGCTCGCCCGTCCGCTGAACGTCGCGTACTTACGGAAGAACCGGGAGAAAGCAATGCCGATCGACGCACCGTAATAGGGCGCCCATAGCGGTACTTCGCCGGGGGCTGAAAGCGCGGACGGCGGCGGTGGCGCGGGTGGGTAAGACATTGGGCTCCTTGTGACAAGCGTGAGGGGTGGTGAGGGATAGTCAACTGGACATGGCATGAGATTTGTCCAGCAACACACCCTCAGGCGCTCATGTTTGCGCGACTTTCTCGGACTTCGAGTCACCCGATACCGCCCCTGTGCGACGGGATAGGCGCCGTCTCAGGGCACCAGCACCACTTTCCCGTGCGGGTTGCCCGAGACGCTCAGTTCCATGGCCTCGCGCCATTCGTCGAGCGGGTAGACCCCGGCTATGGGAAGTCGGAATTCCCCGGCGGCGGTGGGGCGATGGACGTGCTCCGCGAGGCGGGTCGCCGTGTACCCAGCGACGTCGGCATCGTCGGATTCGATGACAGTTCATGGGCGCTGCGGTGTTCTCCCAGGTTGTCGACCGTGCGCCAGCCCTCGGAAACGCTAGGCCGGCGAGCCGCAGAGCAGGTGCTCAGCCAGCTCCGGGGTGAAGAACCCGTCGCGAACCTCATGCTCGAGACCGAGGTCGTTTGGCGCGACTCGGCTTAGCCATTCCGTGAGGGGCGTCATTCTGGTCTCTGGCCGCCGTCCAGAGACCAGAATGACGCCCCTCACGGTTCCCACAATGGGGGGTATGTCCCCCTATTGACCGACACGATTTGTACCCCGTAACGTTTCCGATTGGGGGAGTCGACCTAGCTTCCCCAATTGGACGGAACCCGAACTTTCCGTCTGGGGGACTCATGTTTGTTGTCATCATCGTCGTTGGATTGGCGGCTGTCGTCGCATCCATTGGTCTCGTCGTCGCGGCGGGCAATCTTCGGCGCATCCGCAATCACTAAACGGCAAGGCTTCACAGTCAGCTCATAGAAAACTCCCAATACTGGGAGTATGAGCACATTTCCTGCAGAGTCCCGCCACGTCGCATCCACAGCCGCCCAGCCGCGGTTGCGCAGGCCGGATGGCAGCCCGATCCGCGCTGTCGTCGTCGACGACGAGGACTCGCTGACCGACCTGCTCTCGATGGCGCTTCGCTACGAAGGGTGGGACGTACGCCTCGCCCCCGACGGCCAGAAGGCGCTCAGCGTCGTTCGCGACTTTCGCCCCGACATCATCGTGCTCGACATCATGCTGCCCGACATCGACGGGCTCCAGGTACTGCAGCGCCTTCGCGCGGACGGCAACCAGACACCGATCCTCTTTCTCACCGCCAAGGACTCGGTGGATGACCGCATCGCTGGCCTCACAGTCGGCGGCGACGACTACGTCACCAAGCCGTTCAGCCTCGAAGAACTCGTGGCGCGCCTGCGGGGGCTCATCCGTCGCTCCGGGATGACCGTCGACGACTCCGCCGACTCCCACATCGAGGTCGGGGACCTCGAACTCGATGAGGACAGCTATGAGGTGCGGCGCGGCGGGGAGATTATCGAACTGACCGCGACCGAGTTCGAGCTGCTGCGCTACCTCATGCGCAATGCCCGCCGCGTGGTCAGCAAGATGCAGATCCTCGACCGGGTGTGGGACTACGATTTCGGCGGCAAGTCGAGTGTCGTCGAGATCTACATCTCCTACCTGCGCAAGAAGATCGACGCGGGCCGCACGCCGATGATCCACACCGTGCGGGGCGTCGGATACATCCTGAAACCGACGCGATGAAACTGCGGCTCCGCCGCGCACCATGGACCCTGCGGCGCCGGCTGGTGGTCAGCGTCGTTGGGCTATTCACGCTGCTGAGCATCATCGTGGGCGGCATCAGCGTCTTCGTGCTCTATGGCAACCTCACGTCTCCCATCAACCAGCAACTCCAGCGCGCGGCAAGCTTCCAGGACGACCGTGGCGGGCCGGGCGCCGGCGGCGATGGCGGAGGCGGACCGCGCGGGCTGGAGCCCGGATCGATTACAGCTCGCTACATCATCGGCACACCGATCACGGGCACGCAGACCGCATCCTTCGCCATCGGCGGCGCAAGCACAACCCCGCTGACCGCGGCTCAACTCGCGCCGCTCAAGGCGATCACCGCAAGCGACACCCTGACCGATATTTCCATCCCCGGCATCGGCACATTCCGCGCCATCCGCACGAGCAAGTTTGCGGGTGACGTATTGAACCCCGATGGCTCCGTGGACAAGGTGAGTTTCTACCTCTACTACGCCTATCCACTGGCGCAGACCCAAAGCACCCTCGCCCGGTTCGGTCTCGCTCTCGGCATCATCTCCCTGGTGGGCATCCTGCTGGTGGCCCTCGCGACCTGGTTCATCGTCTCCTACGCCTTGCGTCCTCTGCGCCGGGTCGCGGCGACCGCGACCGAGGTCGCCTCAATGCCGCTCGACCGCGGTGAGGTCGACCTGTCGGTGCGTGTTCCCGAGCCAGATACCGACACCCGCACCGAGGTCGGCCAGGTCGGTGCCGCGCTTAACACGATGTTGGGCCATGTGGGTGCGGCGCTCCAGGCCCGCCAGGCGAGCGAGAGCCGTGTGCGCCAGTTCGTTGCGGATGCCAGCCACGAGCTCCGCACGCCGCTCGCCTCAATCCGGGGCTACGCCGAGCTCACGCGCCGCGGCAACTACGACCTCCCGCCGGATGTCACCCACTCGCTGGGCCGGGTCGAGTCCGAGGCCGTACGGATGACCTCGCTCGTCGAGGACCTCCTCCTGCTCGCGCGCCTCGATGCCGGACGCGACATTGAAACTGCGCCCGTCGACATCACCCGAATACTCGTGGATGTCGTGAGCGACGCCCACGCGGCCGGCCCCGATCACGACTGGGAGCTCGACGTGCTCGACCAGCCGCTGTTCGTCGAGGGGGATGCGCAGCGGCTCCACCAGGTCTTCGTGAACCTGCTCGCCAATGCCCGCGTCCACACGCCAGCCGGTACGCGCGTGCGGATTGGGCTGGAGAAGACCCAGCGGGCGACGGCGGTCGTGACGGTCAACGACAACGGGCCGGGCATCCCGAAGGCACTGCAGAAAGACCTCTTCGAACGTTTTGCAAGGGGTGATTCCTCGCGATCACGCGCGTCAGGCAGCACCGGGCTCGGGCTGGCCATCGTGCAGGCCGTCGTGGACGCGCATGGCGGCTCGGTATCGGTCGTCTCACGGAAAGGCAACACGACCTTCCGGGTGGAGCTGCCGCTCGCGGTCTCCGCCGACTGATCCGCCGCCGGCAGAGCCTTCGCCGACAGAGCCTCCGCCGACATCGGCTGGAGGCTTGCCCAGCTACGGCTCCCATCCGGTGCAAGACTGGAATCATGAGAATCGTCGTCACCGGTGGAAATGGCAAACTCGGCCGAGCGGTCGTTCGCGGCCTGTCCGAAGCAGGGCACTCGGTCTTCGTGCTGGATGCGGTCGGGGAGCGCTCCGACACGTTCACCCGCATAGACCTGACCAACTACGGGTCCGTGGTTGACGCCTTCAGCTCCATCGATAGCCGTTACGCCGGCCTCGATGCGGTCGTGCACCTCGCCGCTATCCCGGCGGGAGGGCTGGAGACCGACTCGGCAACGTTCTTCAACAACATCAACTCCACGTTCAACGTCTTCCAGGCGGCCCGACGGGCGGGAATCAAACGCATTGTCTATGCATCGAGCGAGACCCTGCTCGGCATCCCCTTTGACGTCGACCCACCGTATGTGCCCGTCGACGAGGAATATCCGTCGCGCCCCGAGTCGATGTACTCCGTGGTCAAGCACCTTGAGGAGGAGCTCGCGACAAAGCTGGTGCGCTGGGATCCAGAACTCAGCATCACCGGCCTGCGCTTCTCGAACGTGCTGGACACGAGCGACTACGCACGCCAGCCCGAATGGGAGGCCGACCCGTCGCTGCGGCGCTGGAACCTGTGGGGCTACATCGACACCCGGGACGGCGCGCTCGCCGTCCTGCGCGCGCTCGAGAACGCCGGCCCCGGCTTCGAGACGTTCGTGATCGCGAACGCCGACACCGTCGTCTCCCGGCCCAGCGCCGACCTGGTCGCCGAATACTTTCCGAAGGTCGAGGTGAAGCATCCGCTCACGGGCACTGAGACGCTGCTATCAATCGACAAGGCGCGACGCATCCTGGGTTACGAGCCCCGGCACTCCTGGCGCGACGCCTGATCGTCCGGATGCCGCGGTTTGCGATGATCCCGCGGCTCCCGTAGTCTGTACGAGGCCAAAGACCGCTGGATTTCGCGCGCAAGCGTGAACGAAGGTCTGGATCGATCGAGAGATTGAGCCAGCATCCCGCGCAGGTGTGTGAAGTTAGTTCAGTCCGCAAGGACTTTTCAGCTCCGTGCGCTTAGCGCCGGAGCTTTTTTCTTGCCATCCAGGCAGCTAACGAGCCTCCGGTCGGTTCCAACCATCCGATATCAATCAAGGAGTGCCATGGCGAACAAGGAAGCCTCGGTCGCCGAGCTTACGGACAGTTTCCGTAACTCGAACGCCGTTTTGCTTACCGAGTACCGCGGTCTCACCGTTGCCCAGCTCAAGCAGCTGCGGCAGTCGATCAGTGAGCACGCGACGTACGCCGTGGTGAAGAACACGCTGACCAAGATTGCGGCAAACCAGGCAGGGATCTCGTCATTCGACGCAGAGCTCGCTGGCCCTTCCGCACTCGCGTTCGTACACGGTGACACTGTCGCCGTCGCGAAAGCCCTGCGTGACTTCGCCAGGGTAAACCCTCTGCTTGTCGTGAAGGGCGGTTACTTCGACGGTAACCCCCTGAGCGCGGCTGAGGTCAACCAGCTCGCCGATCTCGAAAGCCGGGAGGTGTTGCTGGCCAAGCTGGCTGGCGCCTTCAAGGCGTCGCTGTTCGGTGCGGCCTATCTGTTCAACGCACCGCTGTCGAAGGCCGTTCGCACGGTCGACGCGCTGCGTGAGAAGCAGGAATCTGCGAACTAGTTCGCATCGCGCCGTGAAAAGCGCACAGTTCACAAAACCAATTAGGAGAAAATCATGGCGAAGCTGACCACTGACCAGCTGCTTGACGCGTTCAAGGAGCTCACGCTCATTGAGCTGAGCGAGTTTGTAAAGAAGTTCGAGGAGACCTTCGAGGTCACCGCCGCTGCCCCGGTTGCTGTCGCAGCCGCTGGCGCCGGTGCCGCTGCTCCCGTTGAAGAGGTCGAGGAGAAGGATTCCTTCGACGTCGTTCTCGAGGCGGCGGGCGAGAAGAAGATCCAGGTGATCAAGGAGGTGCGTTCGCTCACCAGCCTCGGTCTCGGTGAGGCGAAGGCACTCGTTGACAACGCTCCCGGCGTTGTGCTCGAGGGCGCAAACAAGGAGAACGCTGAGAAGGCAAAGGCCCAGCTCGAAGAGGCTGGCGCAACCGTCACGCTCAAGTAGTCCCGTTTCACGAATCGGCGTCGCTCGCTTGCGCGGGCGGCGCCGATTCGTGGTTAAGGCCACCAACTGAAAGAGTCTCACACCTATTGCGCGGCCGATTTATGTCCACCATAATGGGGACGTTCCCAAGCTGAACCCCCGGCAGCGGATCAGTAAAACCCTGTACGAGTTACGCACGTCCTGCACGTGAACTAGAAGGCCTTACCCTCCGGCTAGCTCAAGAATTTGTGCAAACGAGCCCGTTACTTGCGCGACAGAACCCTGCACTGCAATCGAATTACCGTGTGGGCCGAGTGGATTCGGCCGGCCCGCACGGTTCGGCGCGTCGACTGTGGCCCTAAGTGGGGACTGCGGGGGCAGAGCGCCTGCACGTACTCTCTGGAATGCACCGCCTCGCCAGGGAGAATTAATGGGTACCTCTGCTGTCCGCCGTTTTGTGCTGCCTCTGGCAGCGCTTGCGATCGCCTGTGTCACCCTGAGCGCGTGCTCCTCCGGTGGGGCCATGGTCGCGGCCGGGCATGTCGGCACTGCCGATGGCGTCGTGAAGATCGAGGGACCGCTCATTGGAACGGATGCGACGCTGCTCGAGAAGTCGTGGTCGGCCTGGGAATCGGCGAATCACATCACGATCGACTACACCGGCAGCGCGAACTTCCAGGAGCAGATCGGCGACGAGGCGCAGCAGGGCAACGCCCCCGACCTCGCCATCTTCGAGCAGCCCGGACTGATCAACGACCTGGCGACGCGCGGGTATGTGCAGAAACTTCCCGCAGCCGTGCAGTCGACCGTCAACTCGACCTTTCCCGCCCAGTGGGTGGGCTACACCACGATCAGCTCGGGAGACTACGCGGCGCCGCTCCTTGCGAAGCTCAACGGCTGGGTGTTCTACTCACCGTCTGCGTTCGCCGCACTCAACCTGAAGGCCCCAGCCACCTGGTCGCAGCTGCTAACCCTCACCGAGTACCTGCGCGCAAAGAACAACCAGCCGCCGTGGTGCGAAGGCTTTTCATCCAACGCGTCAAGCGGTGCGGCCGGTGAAGCCTGGATTGACGACCTCGTACTGCGTGAGGACGGCACGGCCGTCTACGACCAGTGGATTTCGCACAAGATCCCGTTCACCGACCCCGCCATCCAGAAGGCGTTCGCCGACGCGGGCGAGATCCTGAAGAACAAGGACTGGGTCAACGCTGGCGCCGGCGACGTCACGTCGATCAACACGACCTCGACCGCGCAGGTGGCAACCGCGCTCGAGGACGGTACCTGCCTTCTGTCGCTGCAGCCCTCATCCTTCCTCGACGACCTGGAGCGAACCGGCGAGCACAGCACGGACGTCTCACCCACCGGGAAGCTGTGGGCGTTCATGCTTCCGCCGGTGACCGCGGGCTCGAACCCGTTCACGGAGAGCGGCGACTTCGTGGCCGCGTTCTCGAACGACGCCGACACGGTCAAGGTGCAGCAGTACCTGGCCAGCACGGCCTGGGCGAAGAGCCGGATGAGGTTGGGCGGCGCGATCAGCCCCGCAAGCTCGATCACCCCATCGGACACCCCTGATGTGCTGCTCAATGCATCGGTCGCGCTCATGCAGGGCGCGTCAGCTGACTCCCGGCTGAGCGCGAGCGACCTCATGCCGTCTGTCGTCGGCGAGGGAACGTTCCTCTCCGGAATGGTGCAGTGGATCAATGGCACGCCGGACGGCTCCGTGGCCACGATGATCGACGGGTCCTGGCCGCAGGGTTAAGCCCGGCGCGAACCAACAGTCCTCCGGCGCGCGGCTGTCGCAGCCGAGCTTTAGGGTGAACTCGTGAGTATGCGAGGTGGAGGCCGTCCGCTCGGGTCGCGGGATGCCGCCAGCCAGCGTGAACGCAACGCGCAGGCTCCGCGGGTGGAGCACCTGCTGCGCCGAATCGGCGAATTGTTCCGCCCGCACCGTTTTGCGTTGTCCGTGACGATCGCACTGGTTCTGGTGAGCGCTGCGCTCAGCGTTGCGCCGCCGTTGCTGACCCGCCAGTTGTTCGACGTCGGGCTGTTCCCGAAGAACGGCCACCCCAACGTGCCCGTGCTGGTGACGCTGGTCGCGATCATGGTCGGACTCTGGGTGGTGTCCGCCGGGCTCGGGGTGTGGCAGACCTACCTCACGGCAACCGTCGGCAACTCGGTGATGGGGGCGCTTCGCATCCGCCTGTTCACTCACCTGCAGCGTATGGAACTCGCGTTCTTTACCAAAACCAAGACGGGCGTCATCCAGTCCCGGCTGCAGAATGACGTGGGCGGTGTGGCCGGTGTCCTGAACAACACCATCTCGAGCGTCATCGGCAACACCGTCACCGTCATCGCAGCCCTGGTTTCGATGATCATCCTGAGCTGGCAGATGACAGTCGTCGCGGTCATCCTGCTGCCGGTGCTGGTGTTCACCCAGCGACGCGTGGGCCAGGTGCGGGCGCGCATCGCCACCAAGACGCAGGAATCGCTCAGCGACATGAGCGCGATCACCCAGGAGGCGCTGAGCGTCAGCGGAATCCTCCTGGCCAAGAGCTTCAACCAGCAGCCGTCCGAGATCGCTCGGTACGAAGACGAGAACATCCGCCAGATCGACCTCCAGGTGCGCCAGCAGATGAGCGGCCAGTGGTTCTTCGCCATGGTCGGCATCTTCCTTTCGGTGATTCCCGCGGTGATCTACCTGGTCGCGGCCTGGCTCATCACGCACAACGTCCCGGTGACGGCGGGCACCATCGTCGCCTTCACCACGGTGCAGGCCCGCGTCACGTTCCCGCTCATGGGCTTGCTGCGTGTCGCACTCGACCTGCAGACTTCGCAGGCCCTGTTCGCGCGCATCTTCGAATACCTCGACCTGCATCCGGCGCTCGTCGATGCGCCCGATGCCGGGCTGGTGTCGCCATCACTCGTCGGGACGGTGTCGTTCGAGAACGTCGTCTTCCGCTATCCCGATGCCGGTGCGGATACCCCGCCGACCCTGGGCAACGTCTCCTTCGACATCGAACCCGGGCAGTACGCGGCGTTCGTCGGTCCGTCCGGTGCCGGCAAGACGACGATCTCGTACCTGGTCCCGCGGTTCTACGATGTGGAAGGCGGCCGCGTGCTCTTCGCCGGGGACGACGTGCGCTCAATTCGAGCCGACAGCCTGGTGCGTAACATCGGCATCGTGAGCCAGGAGACGTACCTCTTCCACGCGACGATCGCCGAGAACCTGCGGTACGCGAAGCCGGATGCGACGGATGAAGAGCTCGAGACGGCCGCCCGTGCCGCCAACATCCACGACACGATCGCGACGTTCCCTCTCGGCTACGACACCGTGGTCGGGGAGCGGGGTTATCGGCTGAGCGGCGGCGAAAAGCAGCGGGTCGCCATCGCACGCGTTCTGCTGAAGGATCCGCCGGTGCTCATCCTGGATGAGGCAACGAGCGCACTGGACACGATCTCGGAGCGCATTGTGCAGTCTGCTCTGGATGAGGCGTCCCGGGGACGCACGACAATCGCGATCGCCCATCGACTCTCGACGGTCATCGGCGCGGATGTCATCTTCGTTGTGAGCGGCGGCATGATCGTCGAATCGGGTACCCACGCGTCTCTCCTCGCGGCCGGCGGTGAATACTCGCGCCTGTTCGCTGAGCAGGCTGGCACCCTCAGCCCGACCTAGTCGGCCTCCAGTCTCCCTCCCCGCCCCGACCTCCTACCGCGTGAGGGGCGTCAATCTGGTCTCTGAGCGCAAGCCAGAGACCAGATTGACGCCCCTCACGGGAAGGGTGGGCAGGGGGTTGGTGGGTCCGGCGCGCGGGCGGGGATAGATTGGTCGCGATGAGCAACGACATGTCCGGCGGGCGACGAGTAAGAATTCGACCCTGGTACGGCAAGCTCGCCTACGTCGTGGTCGCCGCGGCCCTCGTCTACCTGGCCCCGGTCATCCCGGTCGGTACCGCCGGTGCGGGCATCCTGCGGAGCGCGCTGTCGTTCGCCTTCATCCTGCTCGGCGCTCGACTGTTTCGAGGTATCGATGAAGACCCGGACCCACCCCGCCCCTGGTGGAGGATGACCGCGGCAGTGCCATCGGGCATCCTGCTCGGGTCGGTGTGCGCGCTCGTGGCGCTCCTCAGCGCGGTCGGCTACGCAGGACTCACCGCGTCAACGCTTCCGCAGAAGAACGTCTCGCTGCTGCCGGCGCTCCTGCTCAACGCCGTGCTCTCCGCGATCCTCGCGTACCTGTACTACACCTCAAGCCGACACCTCATTCGCGACCGTCGCGCGGATCCTGAGACGGGTCGCCCGTGAGCGCAGACGCGCCCGTGATCCGCATCGTCGCCGCCGTCATCCTTAACCCGGCGGGCCACCTGCTCCTCGTGCGGAAGCGCGACACCGTCACCTTCATGCAGCCGGGGGGCAAATTCGAACCGGGCGAGACCGGCGAGCAGGCGCTGATCCGTGAACTGAACGAGGAGCTCGGCTTCGAACTCCAGCCAGTCGACCTGGAGTACGTGGGTCGATTCTCCGCCGATGCCGCGAACGAGGTGGGGCACCGCGTCGACTGCGATGTGCACTTCACCGTCATCGACGCCGAGGGGGTCGCTGCGGCGGAGATCGAGGAGCTGCTGTGGATCGACCCGACCCGCATGGATGAGGTCGCCCTCGCCCCGCTCACCGGCGAGGTCATGCGTCCGTACATCCTCACGATGTCGGCGGCCATCCAGAACCGGGTGCAGCAGTAGGCGGAAGTAACACGCTGGGAGCCGCTGGTAGATTGAGCCCACCATGAAGTACGCGAACTCGGTGCTCGATTTGATCGGCAACACGCCCCTCGTCCGGCTCACGAGCGTCGCGAAGGGGTACGCACCGACGATCCTCGCGAAGGTCGAGTACCTGAATCCCGGCGGGTCGTCCAAGGACCGCATCGCCGCCCGCATCATTGACGCCGCCGAGGCGGAGGGCAAGCTGAAGCCGGGTGGCACCATCGTGGAGCCCACCAGCGGCAACACGGGCATCGGACTCGCGCTGGTCGCCCAGCAGCGTGGCTACCGTTGCGTTTTCGTGCTGCCCGACAAGGTTGGTGAAGAGAAGCGCAACGTACTCAAGGCCTACGGCGCCGAGGTCGTGGTGACGCCCACGTCGGTCGCGCCGGACAGCCCCGAGTCCTACTACTCCGTGAGCGACCGCCTCGCGCGGGAGATCCCCGGCGCGTTCAAGCCCGACCAGTATTCGAACCCGAACGGTCCCCTCAGCCACTACGAGACCACGGGGCCCGAGATCTGGCGGGACACCGAGGGTAAAGTCACGCATTTCGTCGCTGGAGTGGGCACCGGCGGCACGATCTCCGGAGTGGGCAAATACCTCAAGGAGGTGTCCGGCGGGCGGGTGCAGATCATCGGCGCCGACCCGGAAGGGTCCGTCTACTCGGGCGGAACCGGCCGGCCCTACCTCGTCGAGGGCGTGGGCGAAGACTTCTGGCCGACCGCGTACGACCCGTCGGTCGTCGACGGCATCATCGCGTCATCCGATGCCGAGTCATTTGATCTCACGCTCCGGCTGGCTCGCGAAGAGGGTCTCCTTGTCGGGGGTTCGAGCGGGCTCGCCGTCTCGGCGGCGCTCAAGTTGTCGGCCGATCTCGACAAGGATGCCGTTGTCGTCGTGCTGCTGCCCGATGGCGGTCGCGGCTACCTCGGCAAGGTCTTCAATGAGCAGTGGATGCAGTCCTACGGCTTCGCCCAGGTGTCGGATGAACGAACCGTGTTCGATCTGATCCGCACCAAGAGCGGCGACCTGCCCGACCTCGTGCATGCGCATCCGACCGACACCGTGCACGATGCCATCCAGATCATGTCCAAACACGACGTTTCGCAACTGCCCGTGCTGACCGCTGAGCCGCCCGTCGTCATTGGTGAGGTGGCCGGGGCGATTGCCGAGGGTCCGCTCGTCGAGCTCGTGTTCAGCGGTGCTGCGAATATGACGGACTCGATTGCGGAATTCGTGGGGCCCCCGCTCGGTTTGATCGGAGTGCACGAATCGGTAACCCAGGCCCGCAAGGCGCTGTCGGACGCGAGCGCGCTGCTCGTGGTCGACGACGGCAAGCCGATCGCGGTGCTGACACGGACCGACCTGCTCAACTACCTGTCCAACTGACCACAGCCGCACGACTACACGAGCACGGAGATCCAGTGCCTGACGTTCCACAGCCTGCCCAGCAGGGCTTTTCCACCCGCGCAATCCGAGCCGGGCAGGAATTCGACCCGTCGACGGGTGCCGTCGTGCCGCCCGTCTACCTGACGTCGACCTTCGTACAGGACGGCATTGGCGGGTTCCGGGGCGGCTACGAGTATGCGCGCGGTGGTAACCCGACGCGTACCTCCCTCGAGACGCTTCTGGCTTCCCTCGAGGGCGGCACCCACGCCTTCAGCTTTGCCTCCGGCCTTGCAGCCGAAGACACCCTGCTTCGTGCCGTGCTCACACCGGGTGCCCGCGTTGTCATGGGCAACGATGTCTACGGCGGTACGCACCGGCTCGTCAACCGTGTCTTCGTACCCTGGGGTGTGGAGCTCACCACCGTCGACATGACCGACCTGGATGAGGTTCGGGCCGCGGTGACGACGGGTGCGGCTCGCATCCTCTGGATCGAAACCCCCAGCAACCCGCTTATGAAGATCAGCGATATCGCCGCCCTGGCGCAGATCGGGCATGCGGCGGGAGCGGTCGTGGTGGTCGATAACACCTTCGCATCTCCCTACCTGCAGCAGCCGTTGTCGCTGGGTGCCGACATCATTGTGCATTCGACGACGAAGTACCTGGGTGGCCACTCCGATGTGCTGGGCGGTGCGCTGGTGCTCAGCGACCCCGAGCTTGTCGAGAAGGTTGGGTTTCTCCAGTTCGGCGTGGGCGCGGTCAGTGGTCCTCTCGACGCGTGGCTCACGGTTCGAGGAATCAAGACGCTCGCCGTACGAATGGAACGGCACTCATCGAACGCCCAGACGATTGCCGAGGCGCTGGTCGGGCATCCGGCTCTCGACGCCGTTTACTACCCCGGCCTTCCCGATCATCGCGGCCACGATATCGCCGCGCGCCAGATGTCGCTGTTCGGAGGGATGCTGTCCGTCGCCCTCAAGGGCGGCAGCACGGCGGCGCGCAGCTTTGCGGAGTCGACCGAGCTTTTCCAACTGGCCGAGTCGCTGGGCGGCGTCGAGTCCCTCATCGGATATCCCACCGAGATGACCCACGCCTCCGTCCGCGGAACTGCGCTCGAGGTGCCGGACAACGTTGTGCGGCTGTCGGTGGGGATCGAGGATGTCGACGACCTGCTTGCCGACGTGCTCGGTGCTCTTCCGAAGTCATAGGGCTGCCCTAGCGCGTTCATAGGATCGGCATAACTTCGCCGTCGATGCTCGTCGCATGAGCAAACCGATCCAGGCGCCGGTTCTTGAAGTGGTGGTTCCGGTCTACAACGAGCAGGCCTCACTTGAACGCAGCGTGCGCACCCTTCACGCCTACCTGTGCGAGCACTTCGAGCAGTCGTGGAAGATCACAATCGCCGACAACGCGAGCACTGACCGCACCCTCGAGGTCGCGACCCTTCTCACCTATGAACTCGATCGTGTCGGAGTTCTCCACCTCGACGAGAAGGGACGCGGGCGCGCGCTCAAGAAGGCGTGGCTCGCCTCGACCGCGAAGGTGGTCGCCTACGTGGATGTGGACCTCTCCACCGACCTGCGCGGCCTGCCCCCACTGGTCGCCCCCCTGGTGTCTGGCCACTCTGATATTGCGATCGGCACACGACTTGCCGCCTCGTCGCGCGTGACGCGTGGAGGCAAGCGTGAGTTCATCTCGCGCTCCTACAACTTTTTGCTGCGCCGGGTCATGGGGGCACAGTTCAGCGATGCCCAGTGCGGCTTCAAGGCGATGCGCACGGATGTCGCTGCGAAGCTGCTGCCCCTGGTCGAAGACACGGGCTGGTTCTTCGACACCGAATTGCTCATCCTCGCGGAGCGCAGCGGGATGCGCATCCACGAGGTCCCTGTCGACTGGGTGGATGACCCCGACAGCCGGGTCGACATCGTCACTACGGCCAGGGACGACCTGAAGGGTATGTGGCGGGTAACCCGTGGACTGGTGTCGGGCCGGATTCCGGTCGACCGGGTCTATGCCGAGCTCGGGCGGCATCCGTTCGCCGATCCCCGCCCGCCGTCCTTCTTCGGCCAGGTCGTGCGTTTTGGCGCGGTCGGGTTGCTCTCCACTGCCGCCTATGCGCTGCTCTACCTGATGTTCTCCTCGGTGCTTCCGGGGCTGGTCGCGAATTTCCTGGCCCTCCTCGTCACCGCGATTGCGAACACCGCCGCGAACCGCCGGTTCACGTTCGGGGTACGCGGGCGAAGCGGTGCGTTCACCCACCAGTTCCAGGGACTCATCGTCTTCGGCATTGCATGGCTGATCACCAGCGGTTCGCTGCTGGAGCTGCACGCCATCAATCCGAACGCCAATTCGAAGGTCGAGCTCATCGTGCTGACGTTCGCCAACCTGCTCGCTACCGTGTTGAGATTTGTGCTGTTCCGCGTCTGGGTTTTTCGGAAGCATCGTGAACCAGACGTGCCGGCCGCCGACCCCGAGCGCGAGACGTTCAGCAGGAACGCCGTGGCCGAGCAGAAGGCGGTGATAAGCGCGTGACCACGTCGACACTTTCCCTCGTCAGCGACACCCGTCCATCGGACGCGGTCGGCAAGCCCGCCCCGGGCCTCGCGCGCCGTTCGGCGACGACCGCGCGGTGGGAGCGCCCGTCGTTCGTCGGGCTGCTCGTGGTCACAGCCATCCTCTATATCTGGAACCTCACGGCCAGCGGATGGGCGAACTCGTTCTACTCCGCGGCCGTGCAGGCCGGGTCCACCAACTGGGAGGCGTTCTTCTACGGCTCGTCGGATGCCGCCAACTCGATCACCGTCGACAAGCCGCCCATGAGCTTATGGTTCATGGAGTTGTCGGCACGACTCTTCGGGCTCAGCTCGTTCAGCATCCTGTTGCCGGAGGCCCTCATGGGCGTGGCGACCGTCGCGGTCGTATATCTCACCGTGCGACGAGCGTTCTCCGCAAGGACCGCCCTGCTGGCGGGTGCCGTGCTCGCGCTCACCCCGGTAGCGGCCCTCATGTTCCGGTTCAATAACCCGGATGCGCTGCTCACGCTGCTCATGAGCCTCGCGGTGTACTTCACCCTGAGGGGCATCCAGTCGGGCAAACTCCGCTGGGTGCTGTGGGCGGGGGTGATGGTCGGCTTCGGATTCCTCACCAAGCAGCTCCAGGCTGTGGTCATCCTGCCCGCGCTCGCGGGAATCTACCTGGTGGCCGCGCCCGGTAACTGGTGGCGCCGCATCTGGCACCTGCTGCTCGCACTCGCCACCGTGATCGTCTCCGCAGGCTGGTGGGTGGCTATCGTCGAGCTCGTTCCTGCGAGCATGCGCCCCTACATCGGCGGCTCGCAGACCAACAGCTTCCTCGAGCTCACCTTCGGCTACAACGGTTTCGGTCGGCTGACCGGCAGCGAGACCGGCAGTGTCACTGGTGGCGGAGGTGCAGCAACCACCACCGGCGGCCAGTGGGGGGCCACGGGCATCCTCCGGCTTTTCGGTACCGACATCGGTACGCAGATCTCCTGGCTGATGCCGGCGGCGCTCGTGCTCGCCCTCACCGCGTTCATCGTGATGCGGGGCAGGCGCACGGACCTCCGCAGGGCGACCCTCATGCTCTTCACGGCCTGGTTCGTGATCACCGGACTCACCTTCAGTTTTGCCGAAGGGATCTTCCACCCGTACTACACCGTCGCCCTCGCGCCCGCGATCGCGGGGACGGTCGCCATCGGTGCCTCGGTGCTGTGGTCATACCGGGACGAACTGTGGTCGCGGATCGTCGCAGCGGTCGTTGTACTCGGCACCGCCACCTGGGGCTTCGTACTGATGACGGAGGCGAGCGACTTTCTTCCCTGGCTGCGCTGGCTCGTGATCGGGCTGGCGGTCATCGCCGCTGTGCTGCTGCTCGTGCCACAGCGTGGACGGCTGATGGTCGCGAGCACTATCTCGATCGCTCTGGCGGCCTCCCTGCTTCCCCCGCTTGCGTGGACAATCGACACGATCTCCACCGGCCACACGGGGTCGATCCCCAGTGCCGGGCCGGCAGTTGCCGGGGGCGGCTTCGGTGGCCGTCCCGGCGGCGGGGCTCCCACGGGACGCGGCGGCTTCGGTCGCGGCCCCGGTGGCCAGGCTGGGACGGCGCCAGGTGGCGGTGCTCCCGCGACTGGCGGGACCGCGGTCGGCGGGAACGCGCCGGGCGGGTTCGGCGGCGCCGCGGGAGGTCGTGGCGGCGGGGTCGGTTCACTGCTCGGTTCGAGTTCGGTTAGCGCTGCCCTGACGAAGCTGCTGAAGACGAATGCGTCGGACTATAAGTGGGTTGCCGCGGCAATCGGCTCCAACAGCGCAGCGGGGTACCAACTGGCGACGAACGACGCGGTGATGCCCATCGGCGGCTTCAACGGTAGTGACCCGTCGCCTACCCTGGCCGAGTTCAAGGCCGATGTCGCCAAGGGGGAGATCCACTACTTCATCGGAGGAACTATCGGTTCATCCAATGGCGGATCGAACATTTCGTCGCAGATCGCGTCGTGGGTCGAGGCCCACTACACGGCCAAGACGGTCGACGGTGTGACCCTGTACGACCTGACCAGGTAGGCGCGGGAGCGCAGCGACGTCTTCCATGTAAGTCGGCACTCGAGCTTGTCGCGAGGCGTTAGTCCGGGCAGCATGCTGGATTACTTTCAGTCACCAGGTAGCTGCATGGATAGCATCGATCATGGAAGGCCCGATCAGGCGCTCCGATCTGGCGCGAGTTAGCGGTTAGGTGGCAGCGACCGCGTGGCCTGCGTCAGCGGCCGCTGTCACACTGGGGTGATGCCAGCCAGGGTCTCCGTGCCACTAGATTCGGTCGCGCCTTCTGCTCCCGCGACGGTCGGCCGTCTCGGGCTTCTGAGGGCATCGTCGCTCTATGTCGCTGCCGTCCTCGGCACAGGCATCCTGGTGTTGCCCTCCCTTGCTGCGCAGGTCGCGGGGCCGGCATCCATCCTCTCGGTCGTGGCCGTCCTGCTGTTGTCGATCCCGCTGGCGGGCACCTTCGCAGCGCTCGCTTCGCGCTTTCCGGATGCGGGTGGGGTCGCCACGTTCGTGCGCCTGGCCCTCGGGCAGACTGCCGCCAGGATGGCCGGCTACTGGTTCTTCTTCGGTGTCGCTGTAGGGGCACCCGTGGTCGGCATCCTCGGTGCCGACTATGTCGTCGCGGTCGTCGGCGGGCCACGATGGATGGTGGTGGTCGTCGGCGCGCTCATCTACGTGCCGCCGTTCGTCGTCAACGCGTTCGGCTTGCGAGTGTCGGGTTCGACGCAACTCGTTCTTACGGCAATCCTGCTCGTCGTGGTCATCGGAGTTGTTGCGCTGTCGATTCCGCATGCGCACCCCGCGAACTTCACGCCGTTTCTGCCCCACGGGTGGGCCGGCGTCGGGCTCGGGATCAGTCTCTTCGTCTGGGCGTTCGCCGGGTGGGAGGCCGTCACGCACATCGCGGGCGAGTTCCGGAACCCCCGCCGCACGATCCCGTTCGCGACAGGCATCGCGATCGCGACGGTTGGGATCGCCTATCTCGCCTTGCAGTTCGTCACCATCGCCGTACTCGGATCATCGAACAGGTCCGCTGTCCCGTTGCTCGCACTGGTATCCCAATCAGCGCCCGGATACGGCCCGTGGATCATTGCGGGCATTGCCCTGATCGTGGCGATGGGAGTGTTGAACGCGTACCTTCCAGCGCTCGCAAAGCTGGGCAGTGCGCTGGGCCGCGACGGCCACCTGCCCCGGTGGATCGCGCGCGGGTCCGAGGCTGGCGAGGTACCGCGGCGCGCCCTCCTCGTCGTCGGGCTCATCAATCTCGTCTATTTCGTCGTGGCAGTCGTGAGCGGGCTGAACCTCACGCCGTTCATTCTGATCCACACCAGTTGCATGGTCGCCGTCTATGCCCTCGGCATGCTCGCGGCAGTTCGGCTTCTGAAGACCTGGAGCGCGGGCTGGTGGATGGCCGTCGTCTCGGTCGTCCTGGTCGCGGGTCTCCTCCTTCTTGCGGGCTGGCACCTCGTGGTGCCGGTGGCGCTCGCGCTCGCGGCCCTGGTGGTTGCGCTCGCTCGCCACAAATCAACGAAGAAAGAGAGCATCAGTGCCTGAATCCCGCCGCTTTGTCGAGCTGAGCCATGTCATTCGCGCGGGGCTCGTCACCTATCCGGGGCTACCCGCGCCCGTCATCACTCCTCATCTCACTCGTGAGGAGTCGAAATCCCGCTACGCGCCGGGGACGCAGTTCGCAATGGACATCATCACGATGATCGGTAACACCGGCACCTACCTCGACAGCCCCTGGCATCGCTACGAGGGCGGTACGGACCTGGCTGCCTTGTCGCTAGAGACCCTGGTCGACCTGCCGGCCGAGGTGTTCCACCTTTCCGGAGAGCGTGGCATCGAGGTGGAGCAGCTTGCCGGGCGCGACCTTTCGGGCAGCGCGGTGCTGCTGCACACCGGATGGGATGATCACTTCGGCACACCCGCTTATGCCATCGGGGCGCCGTACCTCAGTGCTGAGGCAACCGACTTTCTAATCCAGAGTGGTGTGGTGCTCGTCGGCATCGACTCACTCAACATCGACAACACCGAGGGTACGGGCGAGCGGCCGGCTCATACGCGGCTGCTCGACGCGGGAATCCACATCGTCGAGCACCTGACGAATCTTGGAGCGCTGCCCGAGTCGGGCGCGCGCTTCACTGCGACACCCCCGCTCATCGAGGGTTTCGGCACCTTTCCCGTCAGGGCTTTCGCAACGCTCTGAGCAGACGCCGTGTGGGGCTACCGCGAGTACTGCTCGCGAATGACGGGCCGGTGGTCGGGGGTGGGGCTTGCGGCGATGTCGACCGTCCAGTGCGGCCGGGTTCCGGTGAGCGCCCACGCCGCTTGAACGGCGGCGCCCAGAGCAACGTACTCCGCCGGCTGCGGCACGACGACTGGCAGGTCGAAGACCTGTGCCGCGATCGCCGACACGGCAGGGTTCTGGGCGGCCCCGCCGATCAGCAGCAGGCGCCGGGCGACAACCCCCTGGCGCAGCACCGCATCGAGGCCGTCCGCCAGCCCACAGAGCATCCCCTCGATCGACGCCCGCGCCAGGTTTTCGCGCGTGGTCGACGCCAGGGTGAGGCCGCTCAGCGTCGCAGTGGCATCCGGCAGGTTGGGGGTGCGTTCTCCCTCGAAGTACGGGTGCAGCACCGCGCCGCCCGACCCCGGCTCAGCAGCAAGGGCAAGTGCGCCGAGTTCATCATGGTTTACTCCGAGAAGCCGGGAGACAGCATCAAGAACTCTCGCCGCATTCAGGGTCGCAACCAGCGGCAGGTAGGCGCCTGAGGCATCCGCGAACCCCGCGACGGTTCCGCTTGCGTCTCGCGACGGGGTGTCGGTCACAGCGAAAACTGTTCCACTGGTGCCGATCGACACCACGACATCGCCTTCCGAAGCGCCAAGGCCCAGCGCGGCGCCCGCGTTATCCCCGGCGCCGACCCCGACCACCGCCGACGCGCTCGAGCCTGGCCCGCCCGAGTCGCGCCCTGTCGAAAATTCAGGCATGTCGCCGACGTGTCCGGCGATATCTCCCGGCCCCAAGACACGCGGCAGGAGGATGGCTGACCGATGGCCTGAATTTCCGACGCGAAGGGCACGGTGCAGCAGGTCGAGGTCGTACTTGTTCGTGACCGGGTTGAAGTAGGAGGTCCCACTGGCGTCCGACCGGTCGGTCGTGAGTTCGTCGAGCGCGGGATTCTGCGGGCCGAAACCGCGCAGCCGCCAGGTGAGCCAGTCGTGGGGGAGTGCGACCGCAGCGACTCGGGCAGCGTTCTCCGGCTCGGCGTCGGCGAGCCAACGCAGTTTTGTGAGGGTGAAGGATGCGACCGGCACCGACCCCGTTCGCTCCGCGAATTCGGCAGCCCCGACTTCGGCGATGAGCTCGGCGGCGGCGGGGGCCGACCGGGTGTCGTTCCAGAGCAGGGCGGGTCGGATGACTTCTCCCGCCGCATCCAGGACGACCATCCCGTGCTGCTGGCCGCCGATCGAAATCGCGGCAACGTCAGCCAGGCCACCCGCGTCGGAGATCGCGGCGACCAGGGCCTCCCACCAGCCTGCCGGGTCGACCTCGGTTCCGTCGGGATGTGACGCCCGGCCCGTGCGTACGACGGCACCGGTCTCGAGGTCGCGCACGACTACCTTGCACGACTGCGTCGACGAGTCGACTCCGGCTACCAGCGTCATTGCATTCCTGTTCTCAGAAGACTCCGGCTGCCTGCTTTCGCGGCGTGAACCACCGAGGGTGGCAAAAGCAGGCAGCCGGGTAAGGGGCGTGAGGTGGAGGTTAGCCGCGCGCGCCGAGCAGGTGCTCGGTGGCCAGCTGCTGCAGGCGCACGAAGCCGAAGCCCTTGCCGTTGAAGTACGGGGTCGGGTCGAAGTCCTCGAAGGATGCGCGGTCAGCGAGCAGGTCGTCGTAGGTTTCGCCCTCGGCGAGGGTCGGGATCGACAGCTCGGGTACTCCGGATGCCGCGAGTGCTTCCTGCACCTCCGGGTCGGCGCGGAAGGCGGCAGCACGTTCCTTCAGCAGGAGGTAGTTGGCGATGTTGGCCTTTGCCGAGTCCCAGACGCCCGACTCGTCCTCGGTGCGGGACGGCTTGTAGTCGAAGTGGCGCGGGCCTTCGTAGGCCTGGCCGCCGTTCGGGCCACCGTTCTCGAGCAGGTCGACCAGCGCGAACGCGTTGTAGAGGTCACCGTGACCGAAGACCAGGTCCTGGTCGTATTTGATGCCGCGCTGCCCGTTGAGGTCGATGTGGTAGAGCTTGCCCTGGTAGAGCGCTTGCGCGATGCCTGACGCGAAGTTCAGCCCGGCCATCTGCTCGTGCCCGACCTCGGGGTTGACACCGAACAGCTCGGGGCGCTCGAGGGTGCTGATGAACGCGATAGCGTGACCGACGGTGGGCAGCAGGATGTCGCCGCGCGGCTCGTTGGGCTTCGGTTCGATCGCGAAGCGAATGTCGTAGCCCTTGTCGGTGACGTATTCGGCGAACAGGTTGACGCCCTCGCGGTAGCGCTCGAGCGCGGTTCGAATATCTTTGGCGGCGTCGTATTCTGCGCCTTCTCGACCGCCCCACATGACGAAGGTTTTTGCGCCGAGTTCGGCGCCGAGGTCGAGCTGGCGCAGTGCCTTGCGCATGGCGAACCGGCGAACGGCCCGGTCATTGGAGGTGAACCCGCCGTCTTTGAAGACGGGGGCGCTGAACAGGTTGGTGGTGACCATTGGCACGATGAGTCCGGTGTCGGCGAGTGCACCCTTGAGGCGGTCGATCTGTTTCTGGCGGTCGGCGTCGCTCGAGCCGAACGCGAACAGGTCGTCGTCATGGAAGGTGAGGCCGTATGCGCCGACCTCTTTGAGCTTTTCGACGACGTGCACGATGTCCATTGGTGCGCGGGTGGGACCACCGAACGGGTCTGCACCGTTGTATCCGATGGTCCAGAGGCCGAACGAGAACTTGTCGGCGGGGGTTGGTGTGACAGTCATGTGGGGGTCCTTCAGCATCTTCGATGATTTGTTGTTTAAACAAACATATTACACTGTAACGGAGCCCGCAAGCGTACGCCGTCTATCCGGTAGCGTCTGCGGTGAGGTCGACGAACCGCCACCGAACGCTCCTCACGAAAGGTCTACTCACCGTCATGCTGACA